>Ga0302314_10001060_pt1 | contig 51342 bp, 41 predicted proteins | sample III_Palsa_N2_3_FD_200533 | JGI IMG/M metagenome (GOLD analysis project Ga0302314, IMG submission 200533) | Peat permafrost microbial communities from Stordalen Mire near Abisko, Sweden - III_Palsa_N2_3 | ecosystem: Environmental > Terrestrial > Soil > Palsa > Peat permafrost | place: Sweden... | reverse complement strand
CTTTCGGTGTGTCGGCACTCATAAACCATCTCCCGGGTGCTCAATACCCGTTACTAAAGCACTTTCATTTGTCAAAGCAACGTCATCCCGGACGGCAGAGCCACCGTCAGCATAACTGGCAGAATGCTATCTAACGGTTCGCTGTGCGTGTGGTTGACGCAAGAAGCTACAGCTCGCTGCTGGTGAGTCCACCGGATGGCGGTTTCAGCGTATCGCCGATGCCACCGAGTTGCCTTGTCCACGCGGTGGTCGGCCTCCCTCAAGGTACGCGCTGCTTCACCAGCTTGATTTCGAACAGCTTCGGCCAGCGCTTGCCGGTGACGAATAGACGATCGTGTTCGGCGTCGTAGGCAATGCCATTGAGCACATCATTACCCGGATCCGGCAGCTGACTGACGTCGAGCAGGCCGGTGAGGTCGATCCAGCCCACCACGAGACCGGTGACCGGATCGATCCGCGCGATCCGGTTGGTCAGCCAGACGTTGGCGTAGATCTGACCCTTGACCCATTCCAGTTCGTTGAGATTTGTCACCGGCACGCCGTCGGCCATCACCATGATGCTGCCGGTCGTGGTCAACGTCTCCGGATCGAGGATGCGTAGTACCGCCGAACCATCGCTCATATACAGATGCTGGCTGTCGCGGGTCAGTGCCCAACCTTCGCCCGGATAGGCAAATGTGTGTTGCAGCTTGAAGCTGGCCAAGTCGTAGACAAAGCCGGTCTCGCTCTTCCAAGTGAGCTGCACCAGATGGTTCTTCCAGTCGACGATGCCCTCGCCGAAATATTCTGACGGCACCTTGTAGCGCTGGACCACTTCGCCGGTTTTCAATTCCACCTTGCGTACGGTGGATTCACCGGCTTCGCCGGTGCTTTCGTAGAGATAGCCGTCCTTGTAGAACAGGCCTTCGGTATAAGCGCCGGTATCGTGCGGATAGACGTGCACGACCTTGTAACCGTAGACGGGTATCGCCGCCTGTGCAGCGGCACTGCCCAGCAAGAGGGCGAAAGCGAGGATCGAGGTCACGCCGGGCAATCGGATCATCGGTCAGTTTCTTGTGAGGGAAATCATATCGAGGCCGTGCACGTTATCAGCCCAGCGGTCTTACGCGGAAGTTTCGCCCCTTGATCTTGCCCGCGCGCAGGCGCTCCAGCGCCTTGTTCGCCAATGCACGACTGATCGCCACGTAGGCGCGGGTGGCGAACACGTCGATCTTGCCGATGTCCTTCGCATCGAGCCCGGCATCGCCGGTGAGCGCGCCGAGGATGTCGCCAGGGCGCAGCTTGTCCTGGCGTCCGGCGTCGATCACCAGGGTCTTCATCGGCGCGAGGTGCAGGGTTTTACCGCGCGCTGGCGCGATCTTCAGCGGGCGCCACGGCAGCGGCATGCCGCCCAGTTCCTCGATGTTCGTCGCCTTCGGCCGCTCGCGCGGCGTGCACAGCGTGATCGCCAGGCCGGACTGCCCAGCGCGGCCGGTGCGGCCGATCCGGTGCGTGTGGGTTTCCGGATCGTGCGGGATGTCATAGCTCACCACCAACGGCAGCGCGGCAATGTCCAGCCCGCGCGCGGCGACGTCGGTGGCGACCAGCACCGCACAGCTGCGGTTGGCGAAACGCACCAGTACCTCGTCGCGGTCGCGCTGCTCCATGTCGCCATGCAGCGCGAGTGCGGAGAAACCGCGACGATCGAGTTCCTGCGCCACCGCATCCACCTCTCGGCGCATGTTGCAGAACACCAGTGCATGCTCGGCCCGGTCGCCACTCAGCAGTTGCGCCAAGGCGTCGATCTTCTGCGCCGGATCCAACTCGTGGAAGCGCTGCTCGATCGCCGGCTTTTCCTCGATCGGTGCATCCACCGTCACTTCGACCGGGTTGCGCTGCACGCGCTGGCTTACCGCACGGATCTCGTCGGGATAGGTCGCCGAAAACAGCAGCGTCTGGTGATGCTTGGCGATGCGCCCGATGATGTCGTCGATCGCTTCGGTGAAACCCATGTCGAGCATGCGATCGGCCTCGTCCAGCACCAGCACCTTGATGCCGCCGCCATGCAGGCTTTCCCGCTTCAGGTGCTCCTGCACGCGGCCGGGCGTGCCGACCACGATGTGCGGGTCGTGTGTCAGCGACGCCAGCTGCGGTCCCAGCGGCATCCCGCCGCACAGGGTCAGCAGTTTCACGTTCGGGATGTTCGCCGCCAGCTTGCGGATCGCCTTGCTGACCTGGTCGGCCAGTTCGCGGGTCGGGCACAGCACCAGTGCCTGAAGCCGGATCGTATCCACATCGATAGCCTGCAGCAGGCTCAGCCCGAACGCCGCGGTCTTGCCGCTGCCGGTCTGCGCCTGCGCGATCACGTCGCGACCTTCCAGCATCGGTGGCAGGCTCTGCGCCTGCACCGGCGTCATCGTGGCGTAGCCGAGCGTCTCGATGCTGGCGAGCAGGGCGGGTTTGAGCGGGAGCGAGCTGAAGGCGGTCATGCAATATCATCGCACGACATCTTGCGGGGAGAAGGGTCGGTACGGGGCGTGCGAGTGTCTGTTCGTTCGGCGTTGACCAATTGTGTTTCTGCCAATATTTGATCAAGGGGGATAAATGCGTAATCTGATCGTGGCTGTCATGAGTGCATTGGCACTATCTGCTTGTGCGACGAATACCGTAAGCAATACGGCCAAACCGGTAGTTGCTCCGTTGGCGCAGGAGGCCCAAGGGCAACCGGCGAACTCATCCCTCACCTATGACATGGGTACTCGGGTCCAGCCGGACTACCCGGGATTTGATGTCATTTATGGCATCCAGGGCTCCGTCGTTCTGATGACCCTGGTGATGCCCAGCGGTCAGGTGGTCGACATAAAGGTCGAGAAATCCGCGGGCTATCGCGAGCTTGATCGCGCTGCAATCAATGCAGTGCGTCAATGGCATTTCATTCCGGGGCGCAAGAATGGAGTGGCAGTGGCAGGTTACGCGCGCATTCCGTTCAACTTCAGTGCGAAAAATTTGGTGGTGCCAAGAGATTGGCCAGCGAACTACATACATGCGCGCTTTGTACTTGACACTCACACAACCCCCTATCCTTCGGTTGATGATGCGCTGCTGGCTGTATCGACATCCTTACACGCACCGATTGCGGTCAGTTCGAATCGAAAAATCCAGAATTTCGCCATTCGTGACAATCAAGGGATGGTTCGTGAATGGTGGTTATTTACCGATATGGATACGGAATACGCCATGGCGCTGCATTATGTATTTGCTGGCGCGCCTGAGGCACCGGAAATCAGGGTTTCCGCACTTTGCCGTGGTGGCACCGAATTTTGTGACAGCAGGACCTCGTGGTTATTGACGGGTCCAATCTATGCAAGAAACTCGCAACCGAGTGCTGCAAGCTCGCCTTAGCGCGTGATTCGGCGAGACGCTTTTGATTTGAGTGCTGAATGCGTTGAGCAGTCATCCTGCATGCCGTGTGATTGCCGTCGCACGCAATCACACGGCCTTAAGACTTGCATCCGGCTGCCAGCTCACCGACCCTGTGCGGCTATCGCCTCAGTGATTACCGTCATGGATATCGTTTTCATCGAAGACCTGCGCATCGATACCGTCATCGGTATCTACGACTGGGAGCGCCGCGTGCGCCAGACGCTGTCGTTCGATATCGAGATGGCGTTCGACAACATGGTACCCGCGGCCAGCGACGACATCGCGCTCACGTTGAACTACAAGGACGTCTCCAAACGCCTGATCGGCTACGTGAGCGAGTCGAGCTTCGGGCTGGTCGAGACGCTGGCCGAACATTGCGTGGCGATCATTCGCGAGGAGTTCGGGGTCAGCTGGGTGCGCCTGAAGCTGTCCAAGCCCGGCGCGGTGCGCGGCGCGAAGGCGGTCGGCGTGCGGATCGAACGCGGCAAGCGGCCGGACTGATGGCGCAGGTTTACCTGAGCCTCGGCTCCAACCTCGAACCGCGACGCTACCTGCCGGCGGCGATCGCTGCGCTGCGCAAGCGCTTCGGCGCGATCGCGGTATCGCCGGCGTATCGCAGCAAGTCGGTCGGTTTCGACGGCGCGGATTTCATCAATCTGGCGGTGGGACTGGATACCGACTTGTCGCCCGAGGCGCTGAACGAGTGGCTGCATGCGTTGGAGGATCGTCATGGTCGCCGCCGCGACGGGCCACGCTACTCCGACCGCACGCTGGATATCGACATCGTGTTCTATGGCGCACTCGTGCTTGACGGGCCGGGGCATCTGCAGATTCCGCGCAAGGAACTGAAGCACGCCTTCGTGCTGCGACCGATCGCGGATATCGCGCCGACATTCCGGCATCCGCTGAGTGGCCTCAGCATGGCCGAGCTATGGGCGGCGTTTCCGGCGGAACATGAGCCACTGACTGTCGAGTCGTTGCCGGACTGACCGGCACGGATTTTCCGCGCCGAACGGGGCATCACACCGACAGCGTGCGACCGCCGTCCACGCGTATGGTCTGGCCGGTGACGAACGGCGCGTCGCGCAGCAGCCACAGCACGGCGCCAGCGACATCGTCCGGTGTGCCGGCCCGCTGCAATGGCGTGCGCGCCAGCATCACCTGCTGGTCGGCATGGGGCTTGCCGTCGCTGGGCCACAGCACCGCGCCGGGAGCGACGCCGTTGACGCGGACCTCGGGTCCCAGTTCCAGCGCCAGCGAGCGCGTCATCGCGGCCTGTGCGGCCTTCGCCATGCAGTACAGCGTGTGCTGAGCCAACGGGCGTTCGGCGTAGATGTCCAGCAGGTTGACGATGCCGCCTCGTGCCTCGCGCAATGCCGGTATCGCCGCCTGGCTGAGGAAGAACGGTGCCTGCGCATTGGAGGCGAACAACTCGTCCCATTGCGTTGGCGTCGCCGTGCCCAGCGGCGTGGGATAGAACGCCGAGGCGTTGTTGACCAGCGCATCGAGCCGGCCGTAATGCGCCAGTAGTTGTTCGATCAGCGCCGGCAGTGCGGGGATGTCGGCCAGTTCGGCCTGCAACAGCAAGGTGCTGCCGCTGCGCTGCTGTTCCAGTTCGTCGGCCAGCGTGCGGGCATCCTCGACGGAACGACGGTAGTGCAAGGCCAGGTCGTAGCCAGCCGCATGCAGCGTGCGCGCGATCACCGCGCCGATACGGCGACCGGCACCGGTGATCAGCGCGACGGGTCGGTCATGGCGTGGCTTCATGCGTAGGCTCCTGCGGCAATCCAGCGGACAGCTTGCCGCAAAGCATGTGGTGCGTCATCCGTCGGCGAGCGATCAGTCCGTCTTTGGCTTGCGCGGTTTCCGGCTCGCGACCTTGCGTGCGGCACTGGCGACCTTGCGCGCAGCGCCCGTCGTCGCCTTGTCGACCAGCTTGTCCATCGCGCGCCGCACCGGCGACGCCTTTTTGCGAGGCGCTGCCTTGGCGGGTTCCGCGGCGGCGGCTCCGTCGCCTTCGCTTTCCATCACGACGTCACCGCTGAACAAGGCGATCGCGGTGCTGGCGACTTGCCCGGTGTCGTAATACGCATAGGCACCGACGCCGAGTGCGCCGATCACCGGCAGCCAGCGCGACAGGCCTTCACTCACCGTGCGCTGGGTCAGCTTCACGCCGATCTGCTTCGCCACGCGTTGCGCGACACCATAGGACATCCGGCGAAACACCAGCCGATCGCCCATCTGCACGACCAAGTCGCGGAAGGCCTGCGCGGCGGTATGCCGGAACAGGCACCACAGCATCTGTTCACGGCCCAGGGTGTGATTGCGACCATAGGCGGCGGCGATGTCGCTGACCATCTGGCCCTGGATCTTCCAGATCGCGATCAGCTCTGGCAGCAGGGTCAGCCAGCCCAGCGGTCCCGGCGGCAGCGCCAGCGAACCGGCGGTGAGTGCGGCGCGCTGGGCCGCGCGCTGGGCCAGCCGACGTGCCTCGGTGGCGGGATCCTGGCTGCTGCCGACTTTGCTGTCCGGCACCTTGCTGACGAAATCGAGGATCGCCTGGGTCACCCGGTTGTGCTCGACCGGCGCGATGACGGCAGGAACTTGCTCGCTGTGCTTGGCCATGCGGGGCTCCATGGTGGGCGCGCCATGAACTGGCGTGCGTCCGAGCAGTCTAGAGGAGCCGTGTGAAGCTGGACTCTATGGCCGTTGCAGGCGGTCTCGCTTGTGTTTCGGCCGCAGGCATGACTTCTGGCTCAGGCGTGCAAGACGTGTGATAAGTAATGTTATAACATTACATTCACCCTCTCGCCTGTCCTTGCTGGAACCCTTGATGAAACCCTCCCTGCTTGCCTTGAGCCTTGCCGTCGCGCTGGCCACGACTGCTGCGCATGCCACCGATGCGCCCGTAGCGACCGCCGCTGCCTCGACAGGCACGGATGACCCGACGGCTGCCGGCAACCAGCCAGCGACCAAGGATCTAAGCGCGATCGACGTGTCGGCCAAGCTGGACAAGGCGCGCAACACCCTGTCGCCGGATACCGGCAGCAGCCAGTACGTGATCGACCAGAAGGCGATAGCCCAGCTGCCGCTAGGTGCAGCCACGCCGATGAACCAGGTGCTGCTGCAGGCGCCAGGCGTGGTGCAGGATTCCTACGGCGGCCTGCATGTGCGCGGCGACCACGCCAACCTGCAATACCGCATCGACGGTGTGATCATTCCCGAGTCGATTTCGGGCTTCGGCCAGAGCTTGGACGCGCGCACGATCCAGAGCGTGAGCCTGCTCGACGGTGCGTTGCCGGCACAGTACGGCCTGCGCACGGCGGCGGTGGTCGATATCACCACCAAGAGCGGCAGCGCGCTGGGCAATGGCGGCAGCGTCGGCATGACCACCGGCTCGTTCGGCACGTTCAATCCGAATGTTTCGCTGTGGGGTAGCAGTGGCCCGTGGAGCGCCTTCTTCACGGCAAACTACACGGAAGACAATGTTGGCATCGAGAATCCCACGGCCAGCCGTACGCCGATCCACGATCACACCAACCAGGTGAAGGCGTTTGGCGATGTCAGCTACCTGATCGACAGCGACACACGCCTGAGCTTCCTGTTCGGTGTGGCGAACAACCACTTTCAGATTCCGAACAACCCGGATCAGACGCCGCAGTTCGGTTACCTGGATGTCACCAACTTCAACTCGGCCAACTTGAACGAACAGCAGAACGAGCAGACCCGCTTCGGCGTGCTGGCGCTGCAGGGCAAGCTGGGCGAGACCGATTACCAGGTCTCGCTGGGCCAGCGTTTCAGCGGCCTGCAGTACATGCCGGACGACATCGGCGACTTGATGTTCAACGGCGTCGCCGGCGCGATCAACCAGAGCGATCGCGCCAGCACGCTGCAGGTGGATTTCTCCACGCCGATGGGCGACAACCACACCTTGCGCTACGGTTTGTACGGTAGCTTCGACCATGCCAGCACCAATACCAATTCGCTGGTATTCCCGGCCAATGCGGATGGTGAGCAGACCAGCACCGTGCCGTTCAACATCTTCACCAGCGATCAGATCACGGCCAAGACCTGGTCCGCCTATGTGCAGGATGAGTGGAGCATCGGCGAGAACTGGACGGTGAACTACGGCCTGCGCGGCGACCAGTACCAGGCGTTCAATACCACCGCAAGCCAGCTGAGCCCGCGCCTGGGCATGGTGTGGCAAGCCATCAGCAGCACCACCGTGCACGCCGGCTACTCGCGCTACTTCACGCCGCCGGCGACCGAGCTGATTTCCTCCACGGATCTCGCCGCGTTCGCCAATACCACCAACGCGGTGAAGAACTATGGTGACAACACGCCGCTGGCCGAGCGCTCCAACTACTTTGACGTCGGCATCTCGCAGAGCCTCGGCAGTGACTGGACGCTGGGCCTGGATACCTACTATCGCGCGGTGAGCCGCCTGCAGGACGAGGGCCAGTTCGGCACGGCACTGGTGTATTCCACCTTCAACTACAAATACGGTCGCGTCGATGGCGCGGAGTTCACGGCGAACTACAGCGCTGGTCCGTTCTCTGCCTATTTCAACTTCTCCTATACCAAGGCGATGGGCAAGGACGTGATGACCAGCCAGTACAATTTCAGTCCGGTGGATCTGGCCTACATCGCCAACAATTACATTTACCTCGACCACGACCAGAAATTCACCTCATCTGGCGGTCTCAACTACGCGTTGAGCGATACCACCAAGCTTGGCGCCGACTACCTGTTCGGCACTGGCCTGCGCAAGGATGGCAGCGTGCCGAACGGTGGCACCCTGCCGGACTACTTCCAGCTCAACCTCAACGTCTCACACGATTTCACGTTCGATCATTTTGGCCAGCTGCACACCCAACTGGCGGTGATCAATGCGCTTGACCGTACCTACGAGCTGCGTGACGGCACCGGCATCGGCGTAGGCGCGCCGCAGTACGGACCGCGCCGTGGGCTGTACCTAAGCCTGCAGAAAGACTTCTGATCACCGTTCTCCTTCTCCCCATCGGGGAGAAGGCCGGGATGAGGGGCGGATGCTCGCCAAATAGCTGGTCGAAGCATTCTGGTGAAGCGGATGTCGTTGTCTCATCCGCTATGCTGGCGGCGATTTTTTGCAGCCGGCAAGACCCCATGCGATCGCAACTCCCTGAACCAAGCGCCGACGAACGCGCGCATTCCGACCACCTGCTGCAGCTGCTGCGCGAGCAGATCGCCTCGCATGGGCCGCTGCCGTTTTCGCAGTACATGGAGCGTTGCCTGTACGCGCCAGGGCTCGGTTACTACAGCGCGGGCAAGACCAAGTTTGGCGCGGCTGGCGATTTCGTCACGGCGCCTGAACTAGGCGAGCTGTTTGCCCGCTGCGTGACCAAAGCAGTGCAGCCGGTGCTGGCGATGCTCGGCGACGACGCGGATTTTCTGGAGCTGGGCGGTGGCAGCGGCGCGTTCGCCGAGGTGGCGCTCAAGGCGCTGGCGGCTGGTGGTGCGTTGCCGCGGCAGTATCTGATCCTCGAACCCAGCGCCGACTTGCGCGAGCGTCAGCGCGAACGCCTGCGCGCGAATCTTCCAGCCGAGCTCAACGCCCGCGTGCAATGGCTGGATCGTCCACCCGGGCAGGACTGGCACGGCGTGCTGTTTGCCAACGAAGTGATCGATGCCTTGCCGGCCACGCGCTTCGCGATGCGCACTGGTGAGGTCTACGAGGAGCATGTAGCGCTGGATGGTGAAGGTCGCCTGCTGCGCGTCGATCGTCCGGCGGATGCGCTGGTGGCCGGCGCGGTGCGCCATGTCGAACGCGACCTCGGCAGCGATTTCGTTGATGGCTACCGTTCGGAAATCCTGCCGCAGCTACCGTACTGGATTCAGGCGATAGCCGGTTCGCTGACGGCCGGCTTGATGCTGTTCGTCGACTACGGCTACGTGCGCCGCGAGTTCTACCTGCCCGAGCGAGACGACGGCACCTTGATGGCGCATTACCGCCATCACGCGCACAACGATCCGCTCTACCTGCCCGGCCTGAACGACCTCACCGCCTCGGTCGATTTCACTGCGCTGGCCGAAGCCGGGAACAGTGCCGGCTTCGGCGTAGCGGCGTACCTGCCGCAGGCGCAGTTCCTGATCGGCGCCGGTTTGCAGGACATCTTCGAAAGCGAGCAGGTGAAGATCGCCGACGAGCACAGCCGCTATCGGCTGGCGCAGCAAGTGAAGCGGTTGATGCTGCCCGATCAGATGGGCGAACGCTTCCAAGCGATGTTGCTGGCGCGTGGCCTCGATGCGCTGCCGTTGCCAGCCGAACTGCTAGCTGCCGATCAGGGCGGTCGGCTGTAGTCGTCAGTGACGAACCCGGTGCCGTCGGCCGACGACACCGGATGATGACTGGCTCAGTGCGCGACCGCCGTGGTGCTGGCCGCTGTCGGCGCCGATGCCGAGCTGACAGGCGCCGCTGTTGTAGCGGGTGCTGGCGCCGACGCGGCGGGTGCCGGCAGCGGCAACGCCTGCACCGGTGTCGAGTCGCTCGGCCGGTGTACCAGCTGACCACGTTTGAACAGGTCGCTGGAGACTTGGTAGTAGGCGATTGCCTGGTCGACCATCGTCTGGTTCACCGGCTGGATCGGTGTGGCATCACCGGTGGCGTAATCCGGCTTGAACTGCTCCAGCTTGCGCCGCGTTTCCAGCACGGTGAGCATGTCGTCACGCAGGTAGCCGAGCTTCTCGTAGGTGCCGGGCAGGGCATGGCCGCCACCCGCTGGCAGCTGGAACACGTCCTGGCCGAAGAAGCGCGTGCGATAGCTGAAATTGAGCATGCCGAGCAGGGTCGGCGGGATGTCCAGCTGGCCCATCAAGGTGTGTACGCGCTGCGGCGGGAAGTTCTTCGGCGAATAGATCCACAGCGGGATGTGGTAGTGGTTGATCGGTATGGCGGTCTTGCCGGCGCTGGAGGCGCAATGGTCGGCGGTGATCACGAACACGGTGTTGTCGAAGTACGGCTTGCTGCGCGCGCGTTCGATGAAGTCCTTGATCGACCAGTCGGTATACGCCACCGCGCCGGGACGCGACGGTGCGATCTGCGACACCCGGCCCGCCGGGTAGGTGTACGGCCGGTGGTTGGAGGTGGTCATGATGTGCAGGAAGAACGGTTTGCCGGCAGCCTGCGCGTCGTCCATCTGCTTCAACGCCAGCGTGTACAGATCCTCGTCGGAGACGCCCCACACGTTCTGGCTGTGGATCACCGCATCCTTCGGGATATTGCTGCGGTCCACCGTCGTATAGCCGTTGTGGCTGAAGAAGTAGTTCATGTTGTCGAAGTAGCCGTAGCCACCGTAGACGAAGTCCGACTGGTAGCCGCGATCGTTGAAGATGTCGGCGATCGAGAACAGGTTTTCGTTGTTGTGTTCGCGGATCAGCGAATCGCCCGGCGTCGGCGGTACCGACAAGGCCAACGCTTCCAGCCCGCGCACAGTGCGCGTGCCGTTCGCATACATGTTGTCGAAGAAAACACTCTGGCTGACCAGCGAATCCAGATACGGCGTGAGGTTTTCCTTGTTGCCGAACGTGCCCAGGTAATCACCGGACAGGCTCTCCACGCTGATCAGCACCACGTTGAGGTGCTTCTCCGGCCCGACGTGGGTGATCGCGCGAGTGAGGTCCTGCGGATCGTCACTAATGAAGGTTGCATTCGGTGCCTTCAAGTTGTCGCGCAGGATGCGGAACGCCTGCTCGTCCGGCAGGGTCTGGTAGAACTTTGCGTAATCGAGATGGCTGCTGCGGAACGCGGCGAAGAACTGATAGATGCCATTGCCGGCCAGTTCGTCGACATAGCTGTTGCCGGTACGATCCTTCATGCCGCTGTTGACCGCGAACAGCGAGAGCACGGTCAGCACCAGCCACACCAGCGCCAGCTTGCTGCGTTGCCAGAAACGGCTGCCGTCATCGCGCGTGCGCAGGCCGCGCTTGGTCAGTACGAACACCACCAGCGCGGCCACCATCAGCAGCGCCATCCAGCGCCCGATCGGATAGGACTCCTGGATGTTGCCGATCACCTCGTTGGTGTAGACCAGATAGTCCACCGCGATGAAATTGAAGCGCACGCTGAACTCGTTCCAGAACACCAGTTCGGACGCCGCCACGAAGAACAGCCCGTACAGCAGCACCAGGCCCATCACGTACATCGCCCACTGGCCGCTGCGCGCCGAATACGCCAGCGCCGGCATCGGCAGGAAGAACAGGAACAGCACGATCAGCGGCCACGACTCATGCACGTGCACGTGCCACAGCAGGAACACCAGGCCGAGGCAGGCTGCATACAACAGCGCCATGCCGACCAGATACAGCAGCCACAGGCCGACGCCGGATATCCGCGCACGCCGTGCCGGCACCAGCCACAGCATCAGCACCATCGGCCATGCCACGTAGATGAAGGTGACCAGGTCGTAGCCCAGGCCCACGCCAAACGCGTACAGCAGGTTCAGCGGCGTGTGCGGTATTTCCTGGCCGGACATGACCAGCAGCGCCACGCGGGTGACGAAGGAGATCAGCACGAAGGTGATCGCCAGCCACCAGAGCGGACGGAAACGCTGACGCAGGGGCGAGATCGGGGTGAATGCGCGGGACACGGGCAGCTCCAGCAGAACGTGAGATCGACGGATGCCCGCTGCGGGCAAACTTTATCCGGGCTTTATACCGCGGATCAGCTTGGTGGATGGTTAGTTTTTACGGCGGCGATCGCGTCGGTGCGGGCCGTCGCCATGGCTGCGCCGATCGCTGGACCCGTCAAGCCCTGCGCGACAAACCCACTCGCGTCCACGGCCGCCGCTGCTGCACATACTTCGCGCAGGTACGCAGCCTGCGGGTAAGCATCCTGTTCATGGCCCAGCCGGCCGCGCTTGTCGGCCTCGCAGGCGACCAGGAAGGCGTTCAGCCGCGTGGGGCGACGCAGTGCATCGAGCGCGCCGAGCAGCTTCAGCACGGTGGCCGGTTTCAGCTCGAACGCGCGGTGCGCATTCAGATGCTCGCGGCAGACCAGTTCGGCCAGAGCGGCGTGTTCGGTCGGCACCTTCAGTCGCGCGGCAAGCGCGCGCAGCGGTGCCACGCCGCGATGCTCGTGGCCGACATGACGTGGTAGTTCATTGGTCGGCGTCAGCGCCTTGCCGAGGTCGTGCGTAAGCGCGCAGAAGCCGACCAGATCGTCGCCCGGCGCCAGCCGCGCCGCGGCGTCCAACACCATCTCCAGGTGCACGCCGGTGTCGATCTCGGGATGGAACTCGGCGCGCTGCGGCACGCCGTACAGCGCATCGATTTCGGGAAACAGCACCGCCAACGCACCGCATGCGCGCAGCACCTGCAGGAACGCCGACGGCTGCGGTTCGCCCAGCGCTTTGCGCGTCTCCGCCCATACGCGCTCGGGCACCAGATGGTCCACTTCGCCGTCGTCGACCATCTGCCGCATCAACGCCATCGTCTCGTCGGCTACCGTGAAACCCAGCGGTGCGAAGCGCGCGGCGAAGCGCGCCACCCGCAGCACGCGCACCGGGTCTTCCACAAACGCAGGCGAGACATGCCGCAGCACACGTGCTTCGATATCGTGCACGCCGTGATACGGATCAGTCAGCACGCCTTGTGCATCTTCGGCAATCGCATTGATGGTGAGGTCACGCCGCGCTAGATCCTGCTCCAGCGTCACCGAAGCATCGGCCTGGAACACGAAGCCGTGGTAGCCACGTCCGGTCTTGCGCTCGGTACGCGCCAGTGCGTATTCCTCACCGGTCTTGGGGTGCAGAAACACCGGGAAATCCTTGCCCACCGGCTTGTAGCCCAGCGCCAGCAGATCCTCCGGCATGGCGCCGACTACCACATGGTCATGATCGACCACCGGCCGTCCCAGCAATTTGTCACGGACCGCGCCGCCGACCAGATAGATGTGCATGAGCGGGATTCTGCCATGCGCATGCATCGATCACGTCATCGAACGATGTGTGGCCCGATCTGCGATCGCGCGTGGTGGCATCGGGCCGGGAGCATCCGTGTCGAACGGCAGGGTGAAGCCGGATGGATTCTGGCTACTATCGCGATTCCGGGCCTGATGCCTGATCGCGTTGCAGGGGATGCCATGAAGTCACCGATCCGCACCGCCCTCGTGGCCATGTTGTGCCTGAGCCCGCTGAGCGTTTGGGCAAGCGGCACGCCGGCCGGTTTCGACAGCCACGATGGGCAATATCTGGACTGGCTCGACCGGAGCGTGCAGCCCGGTGCCGATTTCTTCCATTTCGCCAATGGCGGCTGGATCAGGAACAACCCGATTCCGGCGGATCGCTCGGCATGGGGCGCCTACGCCGCGCTGGACCAGCAGAACCAGCGCTTCATCCATGATCTGGTCGAAAAATCCAGCCATGACACCAGCGCGGCGGCGGGCAGTGTCGAACGCAAGGTCGGTGATTTCTACGCCAGCGGCATGGACGAACAGTCGATCGAGGCTGCCGGCATCACACCGCTGCAGCCCGAGTTCGAGCGTATCGCGGCGATCGGCACGATCGCGCAGCTGCAGGCCGAGTTCGCACGGCTGCAGCTGATCGGCGTGTCCGCACCACTGCAGCTGGGGCAGATGCAGGATTTCAAGGACAGCACGCAGGTAAGTGCCGTGGTGTTCCAGGCTGGCCTGGGGCTGCCCAATCGTGATTACTACCTCAAGGACGATGCGGACAACACAAAGATCCGTGCCGGTTACGTGCTGCACGTCGCGCGCATGTTCCAGTTGCTGGGTGACAACGCGACTGACGCAGCGCAAAAGGCGAAAGCCGTGATGACGCTGGAGACCAGTCTGGCCAGGGGCTCCATGTCGGACATCGCGATGCGTGATCCGCACGCGATCTATCACCCGATGGGCGTCGACCGTTTCGACGCGCTGACGCCGAAGCTGCACTGGCAGGATGTGCTGGCTGGCGTCGGGCATCCGGAGATCGGCAGCCTCAATGTCGCCACACCGGACTTTTTCAAGACGCTGAACCGCGAGCTGACGCATACCTCGCTGGCAGACTGGAAAACCTATCTGCGCTGGCAGCTGCTGCATGCATACGCACCGTATCTTTCGCAGATTTTCGTCGATGAGAACTTCCGCCTGCAGTCGGCCCTGACCGGGGCCAAGCAGCTGCGGCCGCGCTGGCAGCGGGTGTTGCGCACCGAAGACGATGCACTGGGCTTCGCGATCGGCAAGATCTATGTCGAACAGAAATTCCCGCTGGCGACCAAGCAGGCGGCGATCAAGCTCGTGCAAGAGGTCCGCGATGCGTTGCGCGCCGACCTCAAGACGCTCGCGTGGATGACGCCGGCCACCCGCGAGGCGGCGATCAGGAAGCTGGACCTGATGGAGCTGCGCGTCGGCTATCCGGACCAGTGGCGCGATTACTCCGCACTGCAGATCGATCGTGGCCCCTATGTGCTCAACGTGCTGCGCGCCAACGAGTTCGAGCAAAAGCGCGAGCTCGCCAAGATCGGCAAGCCGGTGGATCGCAGCGAATGGGGCATGACGCCGCAGACGGTGAATGCCTACTACGATCCCTCGATGAACAGCCTCAACATTCCGGCTGGCGTGCTGCAGCCGCCGTTATACGACCCGTCATGGCCGGCCGCGGTGAATTTCGGCAATACCGGCGCCACCATCGGACATGAGATGACACACGGCTTCGACGACGAAGGCGCCCAGTTCGATGGGCACGGTAATCTGAAGAACTGGTGGGCGCCGGAAGACCTGAAGAAATTCCAGCAGGCGACCGATTGTGTGGTGAAGCAGTACTCCGGCTACACCGTCGATGGCGGCATGCACGTGCAGGGCAAACTGGTGACCGGCGAGGCGATCGCCGATCTTGGCGGCCTGATTCTTGCGCTGCGCGCCTACCACGCCGATCCGGCATTTGCCCAGGCGAAGCCGATCGACGGCTACACACCGGATCAGCAGTTCTTCATCGCCTATGGGCATTCCTGGGCCGGCTCGACCCGTCCGGAGCAGGCGCGCCTGCAGGTGACCACCGATCCGCATCCGCCGGAGATCTACCGTACCAACGGTGTGCTGGCGGACATGCCGGAATTCCAGCAGGCGTTCCAGCTGACAGCGCCAAGTCCGATGATCCAGTCCGAACGCTGTTCCATCTGGTGATGTGATGGCGCTGGATGTTGCCACTGGCAGCATCCGGCGCAGGTGCTCTGATGCCGCCTGCGAGCCGCCACTGTTGCGGCAACGGGCGCTGCTGATCGTGCCGGTCTTGATATCCTGAGCCGAATTCAACAGCGGAATCCGGATCATGCAGATGCGCAAATTCTTATGGGTATTGCTGCTCTGGCCTGCACTGGTTTCGGCGCACCATGGCGACAGGAAGGATGCGCACGGCCTGCGCAATGTCACGCTGCTGATCATCCGGCATGCCGAAAAGCCTGATCAGGGCAGCGGCCTCAGTCCGCGTGGCGAGCAGCGCGCGACGGCCTACGCCAGCTATTTCGATCCGCTGCAACTCGATGGCGCCGCCGTGCTGCCGCAGCGCCTGATCGCCACCAGCGACAGCAACGCGAGCGTGCGGCCCCGGCTTACCTTGACGCCGCTGGCCGCCCACCTGCAGCTGCCGATCGAGCAGCCCTGGGCTGACGATCAGGTCGACGATCTGGCCAGGGAGTTACGCAAGAAGAACGAGGCACCGGTGGTGCTGATCGCCTGGCATCACGGCCATATCGTGAAGCTGATCGAGGCCCTGGGCGGTGATGCCAAGCAGCTGCTGGGACGCAAGACATGGCCGGGCGATGTCTATAACTGGGTGGTGGTGCTGCATTTCGACGGTCAGGGTCGGTTGAACGAATCCGCGAGCTGGCTGGTGCAGGAGCATTTGTTGCCGGGGGATTGAGTGGGGGAGTGACGGTGATTTAATTACCTCCGTCCCCTTATCTGCTATCTGCGGCGTCACGCCCGGCGCTTGGCCAGCACTCCGGCGACTGTGTCCCGCGCGTGGAGCAGGACAGATCTATGTTCCTCCGCCGAGACCTCGACGAAGCCCAGTCCTCGTAGCAGGAAAATTCCTTCGACAGCCAGCAGGGCGTTGCGGACCTTATGGGCTTCGCCCGATTTTGACAGGAGGGGATCGAGCAGAGCGCGGTAATAGCGTCGCGCTGGCTCCATCATATCGGGGGCGTGCACTAAGGCGGTTACCAAGAAAGCCGCCTTGCGCGTCGCGGCGTCATCCTCGTCGAGCGCTTCCTCAATGTGGGCCAGGACCAGTTCGAAAGGCTTGACTGGCTTGCCGTCGATCCGTCGGCCGACCGCCTCTTGAAAGCGCGCGACTTCGCGCTCCAACGCCGCGCGGACCAGCCCATCCTTGGTCGCGAAGCTGTAGACGAGACCGCCCTTGCTGATCCCCGCACGCTCGGCGACGGCATCGAGCGTGAAATTTCGGCCACCGGAATCGAGGATCACGCTCTCGGCGGCATCCAAAATCCGATCTCGGTCAATTTCCTTTCTACGCGTCAAACCTAGCCCCTTGCTTTTCCGACTGGTCAGTCGTATAAATATATCCGACTGACCAGTCGGATTGCCGCGGCGGTGCGCGCCGAGGAAGCCAGTGACAAGTAGGCACCTATCAACAGCGAAAACTCAATATCTTGAAGAGGATTAGTGAAAATATGAACAACAATTTACCCGCAGCAGCCTTCGCACATTTTATTTTGAAGGTTAATGACGTTGGTATTAGTTACCAATTTTATACAAATTTTGGCTTGCGTCCATGTGGGATATTTCCCGATTTAGCGATCATCGAATTGCGAGGCGGAACACACATTTTGCTTTTTAGCAAAAATGATGAATTGCCGTTTTCACTAACTTCTAGCCAGCTTGGCCAGCGCGGCGGTTTTTTTAGTGAAAGACTCGACCTGATGATTGACGGAAAATCCAAGAGCGATCTGGAACTGTATAGGACGATTCTAATCGAAAAGGGATTGTCGGTAGATGCAATTGCTCAGGATCAATTTTTTGGTCACGACTACTTCCAGTTGGCCGATCCTGACGGCAACGGCATAACGGTCTATACCAGCCACACAGGAGAGTTATCAGTCTAGAGTCCGAGAACCTATGTGTCCGGTGTCGCGAGCCAGCTGTGACATGCCGCGCGCACGGGCCACGGTGCCGAGGGCTTCGGCGATGAACGCGATATCGTCCCCGGCTTCCTCAAGACAGGCGTCGAGATAGGCAGCGATGTCCTCGCCGGTTTTCAAATGTTCGGCCGAATCCCATGGTCGGGTGGTGGTCTTGTTCATGTCTCAGTCCTCCAGCACGTTACCGGGTCAGGTCGATGGCGCCGCCTCTCATGGGTGCCGCCCCGCACGCGCCTCATTCAATCTTTGCTGCCGCAGCGACCCACCAAGCAATCGCGGTAACCATGGCGTGAACGGTTGCGGCACGATGCCGAGGGCGGCGTAGCCGTCGATCTTGCCGACCGAGTCGGTGCGCAGTGAGCGGAAGTTGTCGAGCGAGAATGGTGTGCCGGGCAGCAGGCCGGCGACTTGCGCCTGCAGCTGGCCGAGGCTGTCGGGCAGCGGGATGACCGGTGTGCGCAGGCCGGCAGTGTCGCGGATCGCGCGCACGATCTCGCTGAGTGTCAGTACGTCTGGGCCGTACAATTCGAAGCAGCGGCGCTGGCCGAGTTTGTCGCTGCCGACGCAGCGGGCGATCGCCTCGGCCACGTCGCCGACCCAGGTGGGGGCCATGTGCGCCTTGGCGCGTGCCAGCGGCAGCATCGGCATGCGCCGCAGCAACGCGACGAAACGGCTGACCAGGCCGTCGCCTGCGCCGAAGATCACACTGGGCTGGTAGATCGTCCAGTCGAGTCCGGAGGCCTTGACCAGAGATTCCGCTTCGCCACGCGTCTTCAGATACTGCGACAGGCCCTGGCCGGCTTTCAGCGAACTCATCTGGTGCAGCCGAGCAACACCGCTGTCATGGCAGGCCGCGATCAGGCGCTTGGTCAGATCCACGTGTGCGCGTTGGAAGGTGTGTTTGCCGCTCGGGTTGAGGATGCCGATCAGGTTGATCACCGCGTCGGCGCCCGCGAGTTCACGGCGCAGTACGTCATCGTTGTAGACTTCGGCGCTGCGCACGCATACCTGCGGCAGTACGCCCAACTCACGGTGCTGCTCGCGGTTGCGGCTGAGCAGCACGATGTGGTGGCCGTCGGCAGCGAGTCGCGGCACCAGATGGCTGCCGACGAAACCGGTGCCGCCAAGGATGACGAGTTGCTGTGCGGCCATGCGGATCGATCCTTGGGGCAGAGTCCTATGGTGAAGCGTGGGGCGTGGAGGCGGCGTTAGCTGGCGCGTTGACCGGCGCTGGCGGCGGGCAGTCGATCATCCTGCGCACCGTGGTGGCGTCTGGCAGTCCATATGGCTGGCCGATCGCAGTCAGGCGCGCGCTCAGCGGTACCGCGTTGCCGTTGAGGCGCCAGTCGTAGATCACGCTGAACGCCATCACCCGCGCCACGTACTCGCGGGTTTCCTTGTACGGGATGGTGGCGACGAAGAGGTCCGGCGCCAGCGTGCCGCGCGCGGCCACCCACTGGTCGACGCGGTTCGGGCCGGCGTTGTAGGCCGCGCTGGCCAGCCATGGCGCACCGTTGTAGCGCTCGGCCAGTTGCGCCAGGTAGCGCGTGCCGAGGGTGATGTTCACGGTCGGGTCGTACAACGTGTCGCCACCACCCCAGTTCAGGCCATTGTTCTTGGCGACCAGTTCGGCGGTTGCCGGCAGCAGCTGCATCAGGCCGCGCGCGTCGGCGCCGGAGCGGGCATCGCTCATCCATGCACTCTCGGCGCGCAGGATGCCGTAGGCCCAGGCCGGTTCGATGCCGGCCTGCTCGGCCTGCGGCACCACGCCATCCTGGCTGGCCAGCGGAAAGCGCAGCTCGTACAGGCGCAGCGCGTCGCCACTGGTCAGGGTGAACACGGCACGGTCGTACCAGCCGCGGCGATGGGCGAGATCGGCGGCCAGCCGCAAGGTGTCCTGATCGGCGCCCTGCAGTGCCTGGGTCCATTCGCGCCGCGCCAGTTTGGGCAGGTCGACCGCATACAGCTCGAACGCGCGCAACAGGCCGGGCTGATTCAGCAGGGCTTGCTCACGTTGCGGATCGTCGGCTACCTGCAACGGACAGATCGCGTACGGCTGGTTCAGGCGATCGGCGGCGAGGAACCCGAAGAAGGTGGATTCCCCAGCCAACGCGGCGAATTGCTGCTGCGCCTCATCGTTGCGACCCAGCGCCGCCAGCGCGCGCGCGCGGAAATAGCGCCACTCACCGTCCTGCTGCTGGGTGGCGGGCATCGCAGCGATCGCCGCGAGTACGGCCGGCCATTCCTGTTGCGCCAGGGCCACACGTACGCGCCATTCGCGGCTGGCATCGGTTTGCGCAGCGGCGGGCAGAGCGATCAGCCGGGCCAGCGCGTTGTCATCGAAATCGGTGGCATGGAACAGCGCCAGCGCATGCAGGATCTGGTTGCGTTGCGGCTCGCTGAAGCTGAAACGGGTCTGCAACTGTTGCCACGCGCTGTCGGCGCTGTCGGACTGGCGCCGTGCCAGCCGGCTCAGCGCCAGGGTGACGGCCTGTGTATAGCGCGGAGTATCGGGCCAGCTTGCCGCTGCAGCGGCGGCGCTGGCCGGATCGCGCAAGGCCAGCGCCAGTTGCTGTGCGGAGGTGCGGTCGTCTGCTGGCAGCCAATCGGCCAGGCTGGCGATGGTGCCGCCCTGGCCCGCGTCCGCGGCGCGATCGATCCGCGTCCACAGCCGGGCGCTGGTCAGCAAACCCTGATCGTGGGCGGCGTTCAATACCGGGGTGCAGGCACCGGGCAGGTTCGGCTTGGTCCACAACGTCGCCAGGTCCTTGTCGAAATCCAGCGTGCCGCCATTTGCCAGTCGTGCCTGCAGCGCATCGCAAGTCAGCGCGTCGCTGAGGCCTGGCTGGTACATCGCGAGAAAATCGTTCCAGTCCTGGCGCCGTGCCAGTTCCAGTAGGAAGTCACGGCGCAGGTCCGCAGCGGGAATCCAGTCCGGATATTGCTTGAGGTAGGCCTCCACCGTGGCACGGTCGGTCTGCTGGATATCGTGTTCCAGCGCGGCGGCCTGCAGGTAGGGATACAGCGGATAGTCGCGCAGTCCACTAGCCAGGCTGCGCCAGTTGTCGCCGCCCTGCTGCGCGGCGGCATAGGCCTGCTTGAAGGCGGCACGCTGGGCGGCCGTGGGTTCGCTGGCCGTTGCGCTGGTGGCGGCGAGCAGCCAGCCGGCGATCAACAACAGACCGGCCAGCAGCGTGCGCCGCGAGGGTGAACGAGAAAACATGCGAACTCCTGCGGTCGATCCACTGGCAGTTTAGTTCATGCCTCCGTGGCCCCAGGTGAACGCGGGCCTTCGGCGCGCTCGGATGTGCCTGTTAAGCTGACGCGCTTCGTCGTCAGCATCTACGGAACCGGCATGTCGTCAGCCCCTTCGCCCGTCAAATACCGGCACGAATTCGCGTGGCTGGTGTTGGCCTTGCTGGCACTCGCCGGCGCGTACTGGTGGTGGGCGATCGGTCGCCCGGTGCTGCTGCCGGATGCACCATCGGCGCGGATCGCCTGCGTGTCGTACGCGCCATTCCGCAAGGCGGGCGAAACACCGCTGGATCCGAACGCGTTCATCAGCCCTGCGCGCATTGATGAAGATTTGCGCGCGCTGTCGCAGCGCTTCGATTGCGTGCGCACGTATTCGCAGGGGCAAGGCCTCAGCGCAGTGCCGGAGATCGCCAGCCGCTACGGCATGAAGGTGCTGCTGGGCATCTGGCTGGGCAGCGACAAGAAGGCGAACGAGCAGCAAGTCCAGCTCGGCATCGCGATCGCGCGCAAGTACCCGCAGGCGTTGCGTGGCGTGATCGTCGGCAACGAAGTGCTGTTGCGCGGCGAATTGTCATCGGCCCAGGTGGCCGGCTATCTGCATGAAGTGCGCTCTGCCGTCAGCGTGCCGGTGACGTATGCCGATGTGTGGGAGTTCTGGCTGCGTCATCCCGAGCTGGCCAGTTCGGTCGATTACCTCACCATCCACATCCTGCCGTACTGGGAGGACACGCCGGTGTCGCCGGAGCGCGCGGTGCAGCATGTCGCGACGGTCTACGCGAAAGTGCAGCAGGCGTTTCCCGGTCGCCGCGTGATGATTGGTGAAACCGGCTGGCCCAGTGCCGGGCGGCCACGCCAGGCGGCCAGCGCCAGCCTGATCAACGAGGCGCGCTACCTGCGCGAATTCCTGCGCTACGCGGCCACGGTGAACATGCCCTACAACGTGATCGAGGCGTTCGACCAGCCATGGAAGCGCGAGCAGGAAGGCACGGCCGGCGGTTACTGGGGCATCTTCGATGCGCAGGCGCGACCGAAGTTCGCGATGATCGGCCCGGTGACCGAGGAGCCGTGCTGGTGGGCTGGCTGGCTGGCCGGTCTGGCGGGCGCGGGGCTGTTCGTGCTGGTTGGTGCGTGGCGTCGTCACTGGCGCGGCTGGCGCGGCTGGCTGGCCTTGAAGCTGACCGGTTTTGCCAGCGGCTGCGCATTGGCGTGGCAATACCGGCAGATACTGTTTGCCTGTCGCGATCCATGGGAATGGACGGTTTCGCTGGTTGCCTGTGCATTCGCGCTGGTGACGGTATTGCTGCTGGCGCGCTGGATCGCTGCAAGGCTGGTTGGCATTGCGCAACCGCCTACGCCTACGGCATGGTTGCGGTTCGGATGGTTGTTTGTCTTGGCGTTTTACGGTCTGCTGCTGGTGTTCGATGGACGCTATCGCGACTTGCCGCTCGGCCTGTTCGAACTGCCTTGTCTCGGCTATGCGCTGGTGTACGGGTTATCCAGTGAACCGGTCGTGCGGATGCCGGCGCTGGAGGAACGCTTCCTTGCGGCGTGGCTGCCCGTATTGGCAGCGATCGTGGTGCTGCAGGAAGCCGGACTCACGCCAGTGGCGTGGTTATGGCTGGGACTGAATCTGTTGCTCGCGTTGCCGGTATTACTCGGCTGGCGTCGTGCGCGGCAACACTTGCGCCTGTATCCGCAGCAGGCTTAGGCAGCCGATCAGCAGCGCCAGTGCACCAGGCTCGAAGCAGTACAGCTGCAATGCAAATGCTCCCAGTGCGGCGGCCAGCCACGCTGCCGATGGGCGTTTCCACAGCAGTGCCAGCGTCGTGGCGGCCAATGCGGCTACTCCGTAGACGCTGATGCCGTAGGCGTGGTGCTGGAAGCCCAGCACCAGCCATAGGCGCCACGTGCACCATGTAGGGCTGTGGCTACCGCCGCACAGTTCCCCGATGTCGCTGGGTTCGATCAGGCCATAGCGCAACCATGCCGCGGCCGCGCCGACGGCGATCAGAAGCAGCCATGGCAGGGCGTGGCGCCAGCGGGTCGTATTCATCGGCGTCATCGGCGGCGGCTTCGCGAGGTGCCGCCGACATGCGCCGGCAGGCGGATTTCAGCGGCCAGTGGCAGGTGGTCGGAGAACGCCTGCGGCAGCGCCCATACCTTGTCCAGATGGATCGCTGCTGAGGTCAGGATGTGGTCCAGCGCGCGGCGCGGTTTCCAGCTGGGAAACGTCAGGGTCGATTGCTCGGGCGGCTGCAGATTGCATTTGGCGAACAGGTGGGTCATCTCGGCGCTGTGTGGTTCCGTGTTCAGATCGCCCATCAGGATCGCATGGGGAAAGTCGTGCAGCAGTTCGGCGATGAAGCCGAGCTGGCGCGTACGCGCCGGTGCGCTCAATGAAAGGTGCGCGATCATCACGGCCAGCGCGCTGTCGCCCTCGCCGAACTGGGCCAGCAGCGCACCGCGGCCGGGGATGCGGCTGGGCAGCGGGTAATCCAGTACCGAGTGGGGTTCCAGCCGGCTGATCAGGCCATTCGCCGAATGTGCCAGTCGCGCCATCGCACGGTTCGGCTGGTGGCTCCAGTAAGGCATGCCGGCGGTTTCGGCGAGATAGCGGGTCTGATTGAGGAAACCCGAACGCAGGCTGCCGGCATCGGCTTCCTGCAGGCCGATCACGTCGAACTGCGGCAGCACTTCGGCGAGCCGGTCGAGGTTGTCCATCTTGCTGCGCCCCGGCAGCACCGCATTGATGCTGCGGGTGACGTATTCGCTGTAACGCTGCACGCTGGCACCGGCGAGGATGTTGCAGCTCAGCAGGCGCAGACGGCGCTCGGCAGGGGCGGCTTGTGAGACGGCGGCGCGGGTCATCGCAACACACTACAGGGGAAGGGGATGCAAGCGGACACGGCAGCGTGACCGTGACCAGATACTGCCGATAGCATGATCCACACGAAGTGAACCGCGCACCAGCCACGCCGTGAGCGGCTGGTACGCGGCTGGCCAGCTTACTTGCCGCTGAGCTCGCGCTTGGCCAGCCACAGCGTCACGGCGGCCATTTCATCCAGGGTCTGGACATTGGCCACCTTGTACTTGCCATCGACCACGATGCTCGGGGTGCCGTCGACCTGCCATTGCTGGAGCAGGGTCAGATCGCTCTTCAGCTTGGCGGTTGCCTCGGGAGACGTGGCAATACGCATGAACTCGGCGCGGTTGACGCCCTGACTGGCATAGAAGTCAGCCAGCTCATCCATCGAGCTGATCGGATAGTGTTCATCGAACTTGGCCTTGAACAGCTGCAGATGGGTACGATCAACTACGCCAAGCTGCTTGGCCGCGTAATAGGCGCGCGCGTACGGCAGCCATTCGGTATTGAATGGTGCCGGCACCAGCTTGAACTCCACGCCGGGCGGCAGCTCCTTGCGTAGCTGCTCTGCGATCGGCGCGAAGTGCGCGCAGTGGATGCAGGCGTAGGAAAACACCTCGACCACTTCCACCTTGCCCGCGTTGCTATAGCGTTGCTGCGGGGCGGGCAGCGTCACATATTCGTTACCTTCGGTGTACGGCGCCGGTGTGCCGGACTGTGCGGTACAGGCAGTGGCCAGCAGCAGCCCGCCGAGCAGGATGAGCAGGTGCGGACGGGCAAATCGCTTGAACATGGGGTTTCCTCAATCGTGCGAAGACCGGCGAAGTGCCTGCCGTGAATGACGGAGTACGGCGCCAGCGACTTATTTGCCAGCGGCTTCCTTCGCCACCAGCCAATCGACCAACTGGATCGACTTTGCCGGGTCGCCAAGCTTGAGCGGACTGACGCGGTACTTGCCATCAATGATCAGGGTCGGCGTGCCATCGACACCGTAGGCCTTCATCAGTTCATCGGAGCGCTTCATCTTGGTATTGATGGTGAACGAGTTGGCGACGCCGACGAACTCCTTCGGGTCGGCGCCGAACTTCGCATAGACCTTGGCGATATCGTCGATCGTGGGCAGCGCATCCTTGGGCTTCAGGCCAGTGCCATCGGCGTTTTCCGAGCTCAGCTCGCGAGTGCCCCACACGGCGCTGTACATCGCGTCGTTCGCCTTGTCGGCGACACCCAGCGCCTGCGCTGTGAGGTAGGCGCGCTGCAGCGTCACCCAGTTTTCCTGCGGCATGAACGAAGCGGGCAGGAAGGCTGCCACGGCGTTTGACGGCAGCTGTTTGACCAGCTGGTTCATCGTCGGATGGTACGCATTGCAGGCCGGGCAGCCGTAGGAAAACGCCTCGACCACCTCGATCTTGTCGGTGCCGGTCAGCTTCGGCTGGGCCGGATCGATGCGCTCGTAGTCCTTGCCTTCCACCCAGGTGCCGTCATCGACGAAGGGCACGGCGTCTGCCGCCGGCTTGCTGGGCGCAGATGCGGCGGTGGCCGTGGTTGCACTTGCGCTGGCAGCTGGAGCGACGCTGGTAGCCGGTGCGGGCGCCGCACTGGCCGTTGCAGCCGGGGCTGCGGCCGGCGCCGTTGCGGCCGGCGCGGGAGCCGCCGGCTGGACGGCGCTGCTGTTGCCACTGTTCTGGCTGCAGGCGGCAAGCGCGAGCAGGGCGGCACACAGGATCGGCAGACGCTTCAACATGGCTAACCTCGAGGATGGGATCTAAATCGGGCTGATCTACATCAGGGTGGAGCTGAAACCGACAGCGCCGACCTTTCGGTCGGTGCGTGGATTGAACAATCAGGGTGTGGCGGTGGCCGGCTGGCTGTCGGCGCTGTGCAGGCCTTCGATATAGCTGGCCAGTGCTGCGATATCGTCGGCATCGAGCTTCTGCGCGATCGACGGCATGATCTGCGAATGCGGGTCGTCGCCCCAGGTGGTGCCGTCATGCCAGGACTTCAGCGTGGCCTGGATGTACTGCGCATGCTGGCTGGTCAGCTCCGGGTACATGGCGCCCGGATTGCCGCGGCCGTTAATGCTGTGGCAAGCCATGCAGGCGGGAATGTCACGCTTGGTGTCACCTTCGCGGAACAGCTGTTCGCCGTGCGCCACCAGGGCCTGGTCGGCCACGCCGGGCAGCGGGGTCTTGCTGGCGAAGTAGGCGCCGATGTCGTGCATGTCTTGCTCGGACAGTGGCGTGGCCATGCCCAGCATGATCGGGTTCTGCCGCTTGCCGGCCTTGAAGTCGGTCAGCTGGCGCACGATGTACTGCTCGCTCTGGCCGGCCAGCTTCGGGTACTGCGCGTCGCTGGAGTTGCCATCCAGGCCGTGACAGGCGCCGCAGACGGCAGCCTTGGCCAGGCCTGCGGTGGCGTCACCCGGCTTGACGGCGACTTCGACAGTCGGCGCGGCCGCCGTGCTTGCGGTGCTCGCCGGTGCTGCAGCGGTGCTGGCGGCAGCTGGCGCGGCGGTTTTCGGCTGCGCATCCTGTGCCATCAGCGCACTGGTGGACAGCGCGAACACGAGGGCCAAGGCAGACCCGAGAACAGCGGGTCGAAAACCAGCGGAGCGAAAACTCATACACTTGACTCCCGAAAGACTTGCAAACACTGCCGTTGATTGCAGCCATCAGGCCTGCAGCAGGCAGAAACCGCAGAATTATCCCTGTGCCACCGTACCTTGGTCAAACCATTCCCATGTCGAATCCCCTGCAAGGCGCGCAGTTTGTGCTCGCCGCCCACCGCATCAGCCAATTGCCCGCCGATCAGGGCGCCGAAGTGGCGTTTGCCGGCCGCTCCAATGCCGGCAAGTCCAGCGCCTTGAATGCGCTGACCAATCACAAGGGGCTGGCGCGAACGTCCAAGACCCCCGGCCGCACCCAGCAGATGGTGGCGTTCAGCCTGCCGCCGCCGTTGCAGATCGATGGCGAACCGCCGCTGGACGTGCGCCTGATCGATCTGCCCGGTTACGGCTACGCCAAGGTGCCGCTGGAGATGCGCGAGCACTGGAAGCTGGAGATCGATGCCTACCTGCATCAGCGTCGCAGCCTGCGCGGGCTGGTGCTGATCGTCGATATCCGTCATCCGCTGAAAGAGTTCGACCGGCTGATGCTGGAGTTCTGCTTCGCCACCCAGCTGCCGTGCCACCTGTTGCTGACCAAGGCCGACAAGCTTTCGCGTGGCCAGGCTACGCAGGCGCTGGCGACGTTGCGCAAGCAGTTTGCAGCAGAAGGCTTGTATGCCACCGCGCAGATATTTTCTTCGTCAGCCGGCACTGGCGTGGATGAGGCGCGACAGGCGGTGATGACGCTGCTGCGCCAGCCGCGTGATGGTGCGCATCAAGGGCGCGAGCGCTGAACAACAAACGCGGCTCTAGCCGAGCATCGCTTCCATGAACACGGTGCAGAGTGCTTGCATACCTGCGCGGTCATCCTCTTCGAAGCGATCGATGACCGGGCTGTCCACATCCCACACGCCGAGCAGGCTGCCATCGGCCTTGATCAGCGGCACCACGATCTCCGACTGCGAGGCGGCGTCGCAGGCGATGTGTCCGTCGAACGCATTCACGTCGCGCACCAGTTGGGTCTCGCGCGTCTGCGCGGCGGTGCCGCAGACGCCGCGACCGAGCGCGATGCGGATGCAGGCCGGCTTGCCCTGGAACGGACCGACCACCAGCTCGCTGCCGTCGTACAGATAGAAGCCGGCCCAGTTGAGATCAGGCAGGCTGTGATAGATAAGTGCGCTGAAATTTGCCGCGTTCGCGATCAGGTCGCGTTCGCCGGCCAGCAGGCCGCGCGCCTGTTGTGCCAGGTCCTCGTAGTGTTCGCGCTTGCTGGCGTGAACATGTGACTTCAGTTCGAACATGAAGTGATCCGTAGCCAAAGCACTTATTATGCGCCGGGTGATCCGTGCCCAGGCATGTGAATGGCGAAAGATGGAACGGCTCGCCGTGAAACTTCATCCGAGATGGGATTGGACTTGTCCGAGATCAACCGCAGTGTCTTCATCGCCGGCACCGATACCGGCATCGGCAAGACCCATGCCGCGTGCACGCTGTTGCACGCGTTGCGTGCCGCCGGGCATACGGCGTGCGGCATGAAGCCGGTGGCCAGTGGCTGCGTGGAGACGCCGGAAGGCCTGCGCAACGACGATGCGCTGGCACTGCAATCGGCTGGCAGTGCCGTGTTGCCGTATTCGCTGATCAATCCGGTCGCGCTGCGCGATCCGTTGTCGCCGCATCTGGCGGCGGCGCATGACGGCGTGGAAATTTCACTGGTGCCGATGCGACATGCGTTCGATCAATTGACCGGTGGCCATCAACGCGTGGTGGTCGAAGGCGTCGGTGGCTGGCTGGTACCACTGGCGCCGGGGCTGCTTGCGGCGGACATCGCGAGGCAATGGCAACTACCGGTGATCCTGGTAGTCGGCTTGCGTTTGGGTTGTCTCAACCATGCACTGCTCAGTGCGCGGGCGATTGAGGCGGACGGTTGTCGTCTGCTCGGCTGGATCGGCAACTGCATCGATCCGCACATGGCTGCGCTGGAAGAAAACCTGATGACCCTGCGCGAACTGCTACCGGCGCCATGCCTGGGCGTACTGCCGCATGGCGTGGCGCCAGTGGCTGCTGCGGCGCACCTGCATGCTGCGGTTGCGGTCTTGGACTGAGCTTCACATCCACTGTGCTTGGATGGCGTGGATTCCCATCGTCGGAGGCCACATGGCCCGCAACCATTACTACCTTTCCATCGCCGATCTGGCGCATGCACGTGGCGCGGATCCGCGCTTTGCCTACGATGGCGCCGGCCCGAACGACTTTGCTGCCGCATTGCAGCATGCGTTGCGTGACGACGGCCTGTTCCAGCGCTGGCGCGCGGTGCAGCCGGATCCGGATGCAGTGGATACCGCGCTGGGCGCCACCGATCCCGCGGCGCAGGTGAGTGCCAGGGTCGCGGACCTGCACACGGAGGTCGATCTGGTGACCGAGCTGCCGATGAGTGTGGTGCGGCACCGGCTGTATCTGCTGATCGGCGCGGCGTGGCAGCTGCGCGACATGCGGGCCGCCTGAGCAAAACCGCGTTGGGTGCGGACGCTGCCGATCGTTGGCATGACTTGTGGGCTTGGAGAAACCCCCCGCGACTGAGTACAGTCGGAGGTTCCGACTTACTGTGTCCGACCATGGACGCGCCACTTGGGGAAGCCAGATGTTACGTCTCCGCTTGATTGTGATTGCTACCACGATGGCCCTCGCCGCCTGCTCGCAGCAGCCGAATGGGGCCGCCACCTCACCCGCGCCGACCGCCTCGGCGGCTCCCGCCAGCAGCGCCGCACCGGTCGCCACCGCCATGACCAGCAATCCGTTCTTCACCGCCAGCACGTTGCCGTACCAGGCGCCGCCGTTCGACAAGATCCATGACGGCGATTACGAGCCGGCGATGGATGAGGGCATGAAGCAGCAGCTGGCCGAGATCGAGAAGATCGCCGACAACCCGGACGCCCCGACCTTTGATAACACCTACGTGGCGATGGAGAAATCCGGCGTCATGCTGTATCGCGTGATGGCGGTTTTCGGTGCGGTCACCGGCGCCAACACCGACGATGCGCTGCAGAAGGTGCAGGAAGACGAGGCACCCAAGCTGGCCGCGCATGAAGATGCGATCTACCTCAACGACAAGCTGTTCCAGCGCGTCGAGGCGGTCTACAACCAGCGCGATACGCTGAAACTCGATCCGGAATCGGCACGCCTGGTCGAGGTGGTCTACAAGAATTTCGTGCATGCCGGTGCCAAGCTGTCCGAGGCCGACAAGACCAAGTTGAAGGATCTCAACAAGGAAGAGTCCACGCTCAGCACGCAGTTCACCAACAAGCTGCTCGCCGCAACCAAGGACGCCGCCGTGGTGGTGGACGACAAGGCCAAACTGGCCGGGCTGTCTGACGCCGAGCTTGCCGCCGCCGCGCAGGCCGCCAAGGATCGCAAGCTCGCCGACGGCAGGTACGTGCTGACCTTGCAGAACACTACCCAACAACCCGAGCTGCAGGACCTGAGCGACCGCGGTACCCGCCAAGCCGTGTTCGAGGCCTCGTGGAACCGCGCCGAGAAGGGCGACGACAACGACACCCGCAAGATCATCGAGCGGCTGGCGCAGATCCGCGCCGAGCAGGCCAAGCTGGTCGGTTTCCCGAACTATGCGGCGTGGAAGCTGGACGACCAGATGGCGAAGACGCCGGAAACGGCGATGGCGTTCATGGACAAGCTGGCACCGACCGCGGTGGCCCGCGCGAAGAAGGAAGCCGCCGACATCCAGGCGCAGATCGACAAGGATCAGGCCGCACTCAAGCAGCCCAGTTTCAAGCTGGAGCCGTGGGACTGGAACTACTACGCCGAGCAGGTGCGCAAGGCGAAGTACGACCTGGATGAAAGCCAGATCAAGCCGTATTTCGAGCTCGACAACGTGCTGCAGAACGGCGTGTTCTACGCCGCCAACCAGCTGTACGGGCTGACCTTCAAGGAACGCCACGACATCCCGGTGTACCAGCCGGATGTGCGCGTGTTCGAGGTGTTCGATAAGGACGGCAAGTCGCTGGCGCTGTTCTACTGCGACTACTTCAAGCGCGACAACAAGAACGGCGGCGCCTGGATGGACAACCTGGTCGGGCAGTCCAAGCTGCTCGGCACCAAGCCGGTGATCTACAACGTCGCCAACTTCAGCAAGCCGGCCGCCGGTCAACCGGCGCTGCTGTCGCTGGATGACGTGATCACCATGTTCCACGAATTCGGCCATGGCCTGCACGGCATGTTCGCCGACGAGCAGTACCCGACCCTGTCCGGTACCGCCACGGCGCGCGACTTCGTCGAGTTCCCGTCGCAGTTCAACGAGCACTGGGCCACCGATCCGAAGGTGTTCGCCAACTACGCGAAGAACTACAAGACCGGCGAGCCGATGCCGCAGGAACTCGTCGACAAGATGAAGAAGGCCGGCAAGTTCAACTCGGGCTACAACATGACCGAGCTGACTGCCGCTGCCCTGCTCGACATGAACTGGCACATGCTCGGTGCCGATGCGCCGCTGCAGGATGCCGATGCCTTCGAGACGGCGGCGCTGAAGAAGGACGGTATCGATCTCAGCTACGTGCCGCCGCGCTACCGGTCCAGCTACTTCCAGCACATCTGGGGCAACGGCTACGCCGCCGGTTACTACGCCTACCTGTGGACGCAGATGCTGGCCGACGATGCCTTCGTGAACTTCAAGGATCACGGCGGCCTCACCCGCGAAAATGGCGACCATTTCCGCAGCATGATCCTGTCGCGTGGCAACACCGAGGACCTGGCGAAGATGTACAAAGACTGGCGCGGCCAGGATCCGAGCCTCGAGCCGATGCTGGAAAACCGTGGTCTGAAGGAACTGCCGAACAAGTAAGCGGAAGAAGGATCAGCGGGCGACGTTATCGTCCCGGTCGAGAACAGGCCCGCCATGTGCGGGCCTGTTCTTTTTCCGCGTGGTGGTATCCCGCACGGAGCTTCATCGCGTGGAATAATCGGAGCTTCCCGATCGGAGTTGCCCACGCGTGGATAGCCAGCACTTCCTGAAGACCGCGGTGGTGTTTTTGCTCGCCACGGTGATCGCGGTACCGCTGACCAAGCGCTTCCGGCTGGGTTCGGTGCTCGGTTACCTGCTAGCCGGCATGGTGATCGGACCACAGCTGCTGGGCCTGATCAGCGATACCGAAGGGGTCGCGACGATCTCCGAGTTCGGCGTGGTACTGATGCTGTTCGTGATCGGCCTGGAACTGTCGCCGCAGCGGCTGTGGGTGATGCGCCGTTCGGTATTCGGCACCGGCTTGCTGCAGGTGCTGAGCTGCAGCGTGGCGATCGGCGCGGTGGCGTACTACCTGTTCGGTTTGTCGGGTAACGCGGCGGCGATCGTCGGTGGCAGCCTGGCATTGTCATCGACCGCGTTCGGCCTGCAGATCCTGGCCGAGCGCAAGGAGGCTGGCTCGGCCTATGGTCGCCAGGTGTTCTCGATCCTGCTGTTCCAGGATCTGGCGGCGATTCCGCTGATTGCCGCGGTGCCGTTGCTGGCATCCTCGATGGGCGCGCACAGCTTCGACCTGCACGCGGTACTGCGTACGGTGGGAATGATCCTGGCCGTGGTGGTCGGCGGCCGCTATCTGCTGCGACCGGTGTTCCGCTTCGTTGCGCGCGCCGATTCGGTGGAGGTGTTCACCGCCACCGCACTGCTGGTAGTGATGGGTGTCGCCCTGCTGATGGAACTGGCCGGGGTCTCGGCGACGCTGGGCGCCTTCCTCGCCGGCATGCTGCTGGCCGATTCGGAATACCGGCACGAGCTGGAATCGAACATCGAGCCGTTCAAGGGACTGTTGCTGGGCCTGTTCTTCATCAGCGTCGGCATGTCGATGGATCTGTCGCTGCTGCTGCATCGACCGGGTCTGGTGTTCGGCCTGGTGGCAGCGCTGTTGCTGCTGAAGGGCATCTTGCTGTGGCCGCTGGGGCGCTTGCTGGGAGGGCTCAATCGTTCCGACACCCTGCGCCTGGTGGTGCTGCTGGCATGCGGCGGCGAATTCGCGTTCGTGGTGCTGCGGCAGGCGGCCGAGCAGGGACTGATCGATATAGGCCAGCGCGACGCGCTGGTGCTGGCGATCACCCTGACGATGGCGCTGACGCCGCTGCTGGTAGTGCTGGCGGCGAAAGCGCTGAACGTGAAACCGAAGAAGCCGGCGCGCGAGTTCGACACCATCGATACCGCGCCGCCGCGGGTGATCATCGCCGGTTTCGGCCGGGTCGGGCAGATCATCGCGCGCGTGTTGCGCGCGCAAGGCATCCCGTTCGTGGCACTGGAGCATTCGGCCGAACAGGTCGATGTTTCGCGCCGCTTCGGCAGCGTCGACCTGTTCTTCGGCGATCCGGCGCGGCCGGAACTGCTGCGTGCGGCGCAGGCTGACAAGGCCGAGGTGTTCGTGCTGGCCACCGACGATCCGGAGGCGAACCTGCGCACCGCGCGGCTGGTCAAGCGGCAATACCCACACCTGAAGATCGTGGCGCGAGCACGCAACCGCCAGCATGTATTCCGCTTGATGGATCTGGGCGTGGACGATCCGGTGCGCGAGACGTTCCATTCCAGCCTCAAGATGACCCGCAAGACGCTGGAGGCGCTGGGTCTTTCGCCGGAGTTGGCGATCGACCGGGTGGAGCGTTTCCGTCGCTATGACGAGGATCTGCTGAGGAAGCAGTCGTTGGTCTATGACGACGAAACCAAGCTGATCCAGAGCACCCGCGATGCGCTGGTCGACCTGCAGCAACTGTTCGAGGCGGATGCCGAGCCGGGTGCCGAACGTCAGCGCCGGCGTGATGCCGGGAAGCCGCTGGCCGGCGACGACTGACTGAGCCGGCCGGATCGGTTCGGATCGGGTCGATCAGGCAGGTTCGTGCAGGACCGAAGGCCTGCGGACAGACAGTCATGGCCCCAACGCATTGAATTTGAAGTGATGGGGTGATGTCCAGAAGGTGCGCAGGCTGTGCCGCGCAGCTTTGGCAAGACGGCCAGTCTTCCCTGCGCCGCGCAACACACCCTGCGCGCCTTCTGGACATCATGCCGCCTACGTAGAATTGATAAGAGCATCCCTAGGTCAACCGGCTACCGGTTCCGGCGTTGTTTGGAGTCATGCCTACGATTCACTGCCCTGTCGAGACCGGCCCCGTCGTCATCCGCTTCGGTCGGCTCGGTGACACCATCCTGTTGCAGCCGCTGTTGCGCAAATTGCACATGCGCTTTGGGCGGCCCTGCCAGTTGCTCGCGCTGGGGGACTGGTCGCCGGCGCTTTATTCAGCGGAGCCGGAGGTGGCCGACTGCATTCCCCTCAGCTCGCAGTCCGGCCCGCTCTGGATGCATCCGCAGCGGTGGCGTGCCGTGCTGGCGTTGCGGCGCCTGCGCGGGTCACCGTTCTACATCAGTGAACCGGTGGAGCGCACCCGAACCAAGGTGCGCCCGATGCTGGCGCTGGCCGGTGTGCCGGCCGAATACTGTACTTTCATCGAAGACATCCCGCTGATCGAGGACGAGCACTGGGTGGACTTGCTGTTGCGTTTCGGCGACACCACGCCGGCTGCGTTCCGCACAAGCATCGCGCCGATGACGTCCCCCGTGGCCGCCGCGCCGAAGATGCACGTCAGTGCGCACGAGCGAGCTGACCGCGATGCATGGTTGAGCGCGCAGGGCATGACCGGACGCCCGCTGGTGCTGTTGCAGCCAGCCAACAAGCGCACCATGCGCTGGAGCGGGATTCGTGCCGCCGAAGATGATGACAAGTCGTGGCCGGCGGAGCGCTGGGCCGCGTTGGCGCTTGCCATTAGCTACCGGCTGCCACAGGCGCAGGTATTGTTCTGCGGCTCGGCTGCCGAGGCGGGTTATCTCGACACGCTGTTGGCGGTCACCGATGCGAAGTCATCCAGGATTGATGCTGCCGTGTTGCCGATCGGTCGCATGAAGGCGCTGCTGGAGATCGCCCACAGCATGGTCTCGGTGGACACCGGTCCGGCCCACCTTGCCGCTGCCATGGGCTGTCCGCTGGTGGTGCTGATGGGCGCCCGCTCACCGCAGGTGTGGACGCCACGCAGCGGGTACGGCAGTGACGTGGTCGTTCTCGGTGGCCTGCCGGCGATTCGACGGGTGGATGAGATCGAAACGGCACAGGCGGTGAGTGCCTGGCGCGCACTGCGATGGCGCACCGTGGTGACTGTGCCGGAAAGCGGTGCCGTGACGATCGCTTACTCGGCCGGCTGCGCCGGCTGACGCAGGGTCTGCCGCACGCTTGGTATCGCGCCGCTGCGGCTGGCCAGTTCGTGCGCGATATCGACATAACCCAGTTGGCGCGCCACGTCGGCAGCGGTGCGACCGAACGCATCGACGGCACCACGATCGGCACCGCGCGACAGCAGCACGCGCGCCGGCGGCAGCAACGCATGCATCGCGCAGGCGTGCAGCGCGGTGACGCCGCGCTGGTCGGCGTGTTCGACCCTGGCGCCGGCATCCAGCAGCAAGGGCACCAGCGCGCCGATATGGGTGGCATCGCAATCGCTGCCGGGGCGCAGTTGCGCACCCAGCAGGAACAGCAGCGGTGTCTTGCCTTCACCGTCAGCGAGGTTGATATCGGCATCGTGCTTGAGCAGACCATCGAACAGGCGCCGCGCGCGCAGACTGTCGTTGTGTTCGAAGCCGAATTGCGCGGCGGCATGCAGCGCGCTGCGTCCGCCTGCATCGACCGCATTGACGTCGGCACCGGCATCCAGCAATTGCTCGACGATCTCCGGATAACCCATCGCGGCGGCCACCATCGAGGCCGTGGCATCGTTCGGCAGGCGCTGGTCCGCGGCGACCTGGTGTTCCAGCAGCAAGCCGACTAGCGCTTCACGCCGTGCGGCAACCGCCGCAACCAGCGGCGTCACGCCGCTGGTTGCGGCCAGTGACGGATCGGCACCGGCATCAAGCAGGCAGGCGGCGACCTCGCGATGGCCGGCGCCACAGGCGCGCAGCAGTGCCGAGGCGCCTTGATCGTCCTGCGTATTGACGGCGAAACCCAGCTCCAGCAGACGCTGGACCGTGGCCAGCGCGCCGGCGGCGGCGGCGGCGGGCAGGTCATCGGCGCGTAGCGGGCGCTGCGGCCGTGGCCAGTCGCGCCAGTCCAGCCAACGCTCCACGGCCGGATGTTCCAGCGCCAGCCCCAAGGGGGTTTCACCGTTCGCGTCGGCAGCTTCCGGGTTGGCGCCGTGGGCGATCAGCGCACGCACCAGCGGCAGTGCCTGCGCACCATGTTCGAGCGCGGCAAACAACGGAGTGCGACCGTCGCGATCGCGCGTGTTCGGATCGCAGCCGCGTGCCAGCAGGGCCTGCAACAGCTCGGGCTGTGCATTGACCACGGCCAGATGCAGCGGCGTGCGTTCGCGCGCGTCCGGGCCGAATGGATCGGCACCGCGCTCGAGCAGGTTCAGCGGCAACGCGACGCTTTGCGCGGCACCATTCAGACGCGACAACGCCTGTGCCAGCAGGTTGGCACCGGCCGGGCTGGCACCAGCCTGCAGTAAATCCTCCAGCGCTTCGGTCGAGCTCGGCAATTGTTGCAGCAAGGCGTCGAACAGGCGCCGGCCCAGTGGCGGCAGCGCGGCCACTTCGCCGGTTTCGGCATCATCGAGGCGTGGCGCTTCCAATCGTGCCTCGGCATCGAGGCCGTGTTCGAGCAGCCAGCGGCGTGCGGCCGCGAGGCCCGGGGTGGCCAGATCCAGATACAGCTGCGCCAGCTGCGCCGACGGCCATTCGCGTGCGCGCTCGGCAAAACCCGACACGATCGCCCAGTGCCCGAAGCGCAGCGCGTCGAGCAGGTGCGTCGGCGTATCCGCGCCCTCGCTCAGCAGCTCGCGGCTGAGGCTGGCTGGCAGTGGTGTGTCCGGATCAAGCAACGCGACCAGATCCCAGCGGCCGGCGGCTGCGGCGTGATCGAGCGCGCTGCGGCCATCGCCGCCGGGTGTCTTTGGCTCGGCACCCAGGGTGAGCAACGCGCGCACGGTCTCGCCCTGCGCATGCGGTGACTGGCAGGCCAGGGTCAATGCGTCGCGGCCGTGCTGGTCGCGCACGCGCGCATCGGGCTGTGCTTCGGCCAGCAGTTGCACGATGCCGCCAGCGCCGGCGCGGGCCGCTTCCATCAGTGCGGTGCTGCCGTGCTGGTCGGCCAGATTGACATCGGCGCCGGCGGCGCACAGCGCGCGGGCGATCTGTTCGTGGCCTTCGGCGGCGGCGCCCAGCAGGGCATGCCGATGGCGTGCGTCGACCGCATTGACTGCGGCACGGTGCTTGAGCAGCAGCTTGACGCCAGCGACATCGTCGTCGGCGATGCTGGCGGCAGCGACCAGCGCCGGTTCGCCATCGGCCGGCGCCGGCTTGGCGCCATGTTCCAGCAGGAATTTCGCCAGTGTCCAGTTGGCCGCGCGACAGGCGGTGGCCAGCGGGCTGATGCCGGCCTGGTTCAGTGCATTTACCGGTGCGGCGGCATCCAGCAGCATCGCCGCCACGCCAGGCTCGGCACTCAGCACGGCGCCATGCAGTGGCGTGTTGCCTTCGGCATCGGTGACCAGCGGGCTGGCGCCGTTGGCGAGCAAGGTCAACACCGCCTCGGCACGGCCGTGCCAACTGTCACGCGTGGCAGCCAGCAGCGGCGTGAGACCGCCGCTGGTGCGGTTCACATCGGCACCCTTGGCGATCAGTGCGCGCAGTAGGCGGGTATCCGGCAGCAGCGCGGCCAGCATCAGCACCGGACGCTGGTCGCGATCCCCGGCAGCGGGTGCGGTGTCGGGATCGGCACCGGCCTCGATCAGCGCCAGCGCACGTTCGATATCGCCATCGCGGGTGGCGGCCAGCAAGGCTTCCGCTTGCGCGGGTGTACCGGCAGTGCGCTCCTCTTCGCTCAACACGGGGCGCGGGATGCTTGCGGCAACCTGCGTCGGCAGCCCAGTGCTGTCGCTACGCCGACGCGGCTGGTGGTGACGCTCGCACAGCAGCGCGCGTAGCGTGCGATTGGCGATGACCAGGCAACCCAGCGGCAGTAGCACGATGCCGTACAACACCAGTGCGGCGATGCGCGGTTCGGACGGCAGCATGCCAACCAGACCAGTCAGTGCGATCGCACCGAAGGCCAGCACCAGCAGGGCCAGCGCGGCGGGCAGGAAGTGGCTGAAGAAACGCTCCTCATGCGACAGGTGACGACCAAACGCGATGCTGCGCAGGGTGGCAGTGAAGATCCATGAACCATCGCGCTGGGTCGGATAGGCGTCGTCCCACACGAATACCAGTCCGAACGCCGGCCACAACCGCCACAACGCCACCAGCGCCAGCACCAGTGCCGCGGCCAGCAGCAGTGCCATACCGAGGCTGGGCGCCTGACTGAGCTGCAGCATCGGCCACGCGACCAGCACGAACACCAGCGCGGTGTAGCCGGTGAACATCACCAGATGCGCGGCGCCGCGGCGCAACACGGTGCGGCCGAAGCGTGGTTCGGGATCGAAACCGATCGCGTGGCAGATCGCCGCCATGGTCAGTGCATTGGCCAGCAGCAGTGGAATCAGCGTCAGCGGATGGGTGGCCAGTCCGGCAGCGGCGACCGCGATGAGCCCCGGGATGAACCAGGCGAGAGCTTGCAGGAAGGGCGGGCGGCGGCGCGATTTGGGCTGGGTCATGGCGACAGTATAGAAATCGTTGGATGTGCAGACGGTAACCAAGTGTTAACGCCAGTGACTTAAATGGCGCGATTCACTCGCCGCGCTCACCCTGCGGTGAATGCGTGTAGGCGAGATGGTTGGCTGCTGCCAGTGTTTCCTGCGGCGGCAGCTGCAGATGCCAGCCCTGTGTGCGCAGATGCTCGAGTACCTGTTCGGTATCCTCGATCGGCAGCTTGCGCTGCCCATCCAGCGATACCTCCATCACGAAGCGTAGTTCGCCCAGCAGCAACACCAGCGACTCGGGCAGCACATCGAACGCGTCACGCCGCGCCAGCCACAGATAGCTGCCGTGCTTGCGCTGGCTGGCATAGACAAAACATTGCATGGCGATACCCGTCGGGATGCATGACTGGGGCGGCGCCCCAGTGCATTCGCGAGGGTAGCAGGAGCGTGGTTCAGCCGCGCCGGCTCAACCGCGTTTCAACAACAGGCCGAGCATGCGCTTGAAGCGTGCGCCGTACGGCGGATTGAGTAGGCCGACGCCGTTGAAGCGAGCCTGCCGGAACACCGGCTTCAGATGCGAAAACGTGTTGAAACCTGCCTCGCCGTGATAACCGCCCATGCCGGAGGCACCCACGCCACCGAACGGCAGGCCATGCTGGGCGATGTGAAACAGGGTGTCGTTGAGGCTGACGCCGCCGGCAATGGTGCGTGCCAGCACGCGGTCGATCAACGCCTGATCCTGCTCGAACAGGTACAGCGCCAGCGGATGCGGATGCGCGGCGACATAGGCGATCGCCTCGTCCAGGTTGTCGTACGGCACCAATGGCAGCAACGGGCCGAAGATCTCTTCCTGCATCACGCTCATCGTGTCGTTGACACCGGTCAACAGCACCGGCGACAGCCGGCGCGGTTGCGTATTGCCGGCGGCCTCGTCAGCCAAGGCTTCGGCACGCGCGCCGGCAGCTACCGCGTCGTCACGCAGCGCGGCAATGCGCTGGTATTGGCGATCGGAGACGATGCTGGCGAATTGCTCGTTCTCACCCAGCTTGGGATACAGGCGGCCAGCGGTAGCGCGAGCTGCAGCGACGAAATCGGCCACCTGCGCACGGGGCAGCAGCACGTAGTCGGGCGCGATGCAGGTTTGCCCGGCATTGACCAGCTTGCCGAACAGGATGCGTTCCACCGCGTGCTCGAAACGCGCGCCGGGTCCGATGATCGCCGGCGACTTGCCGCCCAGCTCGAGCGTCACCGGAGTCAGGTTGGCGGACGCCGCGCGCATCACATGATGGCCGACCGCGGTGGAGCCGGTGAATAGCAGATGGTCGAACGGCAGCGCGGAAAAGGCCTGCGCCACGGCCGCATCGCCAGTCACCACGGCGACTTCGTCGGGCTGGAAATAGCGCGCCACCTGTTCGGCGAACAGCGCCGAGAAGCGCGGTGTGAACTCGCTCATCTTCAGCATCGCGCGATTGCCGGCGACCAGCGCGTCGACCAGCGGGCCGACCGCCAGATACAGCGGGTAATTCCACGGCACGATGATGCCGATCACGCCGAGTGGCTGTGGGCGCAGCTCGGTGCGTGCCGGCAGGAACGCCAGGCCGGCCAGCCGGCGTCGCGGTTTCATCCAGCGCCGGCCATGGCCGAGTGCGTGGCGGACCGCGGAGAGGCTGGGGAAGAGTTCCAGCAGGTCGGTTTCCTCGCGCGGGCGGCAGCCGAAGTCGGCGTTGATTGCCACCGCGAATGCCTCGCGCTGTTCGAGCAGCATCTTCTCCAGCGTACGCAGCCTTGCGGCGCGCGCAGGCCAGTCCGGCATTGGCTTGGCGCGCTGGGCGGTGCGCAAGAGTTGCAGGCGCTGGCTGAGGTCGGTTGCGGAATCCGTCATGGGGTCACTCGTGTCAAGAGATGCAGCATGCGCTCATGCGGCGGAAATGGGTGTGAGGATAGGCTGCGTGGCTGCGCTGTCAGCCGGCGTCAGAGCTTCACTCGCAGCTCGACACCCCACATGCGCGGCGGCGTGATATTTGCGTACGCCAAGCCCAGCGGAGCGGCGATGTTGTCGACGCCGGTCACGTAGCGATTGTTGAGCAGGTTGGTGACAAAGACGCCGACGCCCCAATGGCCGCCCGGCGCGTTCCAGTCCAAACGCATGTCGACGCTTCGTCGCACACCGCTGACGGTGAAGGAGGGGCTCACCTGGCACGTGCCCTGAAACCCGGAACCACTGTTGCAACGCGAGATGCCGCGATAGCCGAAGGAGGCGTCGTAGACCAGTTGGCCGTTGAATACTTGCGGCAGCGCGTAGCTGAGGGTGGCGGCACCAGAAAAATACGGCGTGCCAGTCGGCTGGCCGGCCAGGTTCTGGCCGCTGGAGTCGATGTAGTGGCTGTAAGTAGAGTTGATGAAGGCGCCATTCAAGCCCAGCTGCAGCCCGGCGAACGGTATCCACTGCAGTTCGGCTTCCAGGCCGTAGGCGCGCTGGTCGCTGGTGGATATCACGTATTCCGGAATGCCATTGGTACCCGCTGCGGCTGGCTGCAGCGTCAACCCCTGCAGGTTGGTGTAGTCGTAGTAGTACCCGGTCAGGTTGAACAACAGGTGCTGATCCGGGAACACGCTCTTGACGCCCACTTCATAGTTGGTCACGTCTTCCGGTGCGTAGGTGCCCCCGACTTGCTGGAAGTTGAAACCGCCAGCCTCATAGCCCCTCGTTACGGAACCGTAGACCATCACATCAGGGGTGAAGTGGTAGTCCAAAACCACGCGCGGGCTGACGTTGCGCCAGTTGTCGGTCTTCTGTGTAAACACACCGATCGGACCAGCGGTGGTGGGAGTGAATATGACGTTTTGCTCGTACTCAGGCAGAACAAGACCATCAAAGATGGGGTTATTTGACGGTGGCAACGTGGCCAGGGTGGCGTCGAGTTGGGGTGCGTAGCGTGGCGGGATGAGCCAGCTATATTGTTTCTGGTCGAGGGTGAAACGCACACCGGTGGTGAGGTTGAGGTTGTCGGTAAAGTGCCAGATCACGTCTCCATAAGCAGCGTACGAGGTGATGGTCTGGCTGTTAAGGATCTCTTCGCGCCAAGGGTCGCCCTGCAAGGCGGGCAACTCCGGCATACCCGAAACGAGACCATCGACAACTGACTGTCCAACTTGGCTGGCGAAATTGTTGAGGATCAGGGTTGTCAAGGAGTTGGTGTTGATGTCGACCTGGCTGGTTTGCTGGGACTTCTCCAAGTAGAAACTGGTACCGGCGACCCAGTCGATCAGGTCGGTGTTGCCGGAAAGCTTGAACTCCTGGTACCAACTGTTGTTGTGCTCGATGTTGGCGGTGTCGAGATAGGTGTTGTAGTTATTTGTGCCGTCGTAGTCGCCCAGGTTGAAGGTGTCGAAGTTGCGCCACGCCGTGGTGGAGGTGAAGCTGCCCCAGGCGAAGGAGTGATCGAGCGTCAAGGTGACACCGTCGAACCGGCGCGTTTCGGCGCCGCCGATGGCATCGTTGTATAGCGGTACGTGTAGGGGGTCGAGGTAGGTCAACGGATTGGCGGGGAACGACGGCACCATGCCAGTCAACGGCGCAGGTAGCGATACATAAGTCGATTTTGGGACTATCCCGAATGCCGGTTGCGGCGCCTGCTTGAGTTGCTCATGGTCCCATGCCAGCAGGACGTGGGTATCCGGCGTGATGTTCCAGCTGTACTGGGCCCGCGTGCCCCAGTCGTCGTTGCCGCCGTAATGCTTGCCACTGGCCGCGTCTTTGACCCAGCCGTCGCTCTGGTTGTCCAGTACGCTCACGCGCAGTGCCATGTCCTTGTTCAGCGGAATGTTGACCAGCGCGTTCTCGTATCGCTCGCCGTACGCGCCGTAGCGCAGAGTGGCTTCGGCCTCGAGCTTGTCGCTCGGTTTGTTGGTGATGATCGAGATGGCGCCAGCGGCGGAGTTGCGCCCGAACAAGGTGCCTTGCGGACCCTTCAGCACCTCGATCCGCTCGATGTCATTGAACGCCAGCAGCGAGCCGCCGGTACGCGCGGCGTAGACACCATCCACGTACACACCGACCGCGGATTCCGTGCCGGCACCGAACCCGCTGCCACCGATACCGCGCAGTTCATACGAAGGCTGCGTTGGCTGGCCTGCGTCGACCACCAGTCCGGGCACGAAGATGTCCATCTTGCTGATGTCGGTGGCGGCCAGCGTCTGCACCTGCTTCGAGGTGATGATCTGCAGCGGGATCGGCACCGACTGCATCTCCTGCGAGCGGCTTTGCGCCGTCACCGTCACGTTGCCGAGTAGCTTCGCTTCGGCGGCCTTGTCCTTGCTGGCGGGCGCCTGGTCAGGCCTGGTGGCAGGGCTGCTGGTAGCACTGTCCTGCGGAGCAGGGTCGGCGGCGATGGCCAGCGACGGGCCACACAGCAGCAGCGTACTGGCGCCCAGCAGCAACCGGTGCAAGGCGATCGAAAGTGGACGTTGACGCATGCTCATGCCGTGCTCCCCATGCATGGTGTGGCCGTACCTCATCGGCACGGCTCTCCGTTGGTATCGGTTCTCAATGCAACGTCACGCAGCTCCCCGGCTGCGCGGCGATCCACGCCTTGATCAGTGCCACGCCTTCGCGGTGCACGGTACTGCGGCCGATCTCCGGCATCATCGTGCCTGGTTCGGTGGACGACAATCGATATGGAATGATCGAGTCGTCCGGCCGGCCTGGCACGATGTCGAACAGGTGATCGCCGGTGCCCTGGCCAGCGGCGGTCGGCGGCTTGCAGATGCCCAGGTGGCGATCTTCCGGAGTGTCGTAGGTCAGCGACAGGCCGGTGGTATTGGCCGCACCGTGCGGGTTGTGGCAGTGGCCGCAGTTGATGTCGAGGTAGGCGCGTGCGCGCGCATCCAGCGGCGCCTGCGGGTCGGCCCAGTTTGCGTCGCGCGGTGCCGCGGCGGATGCCGGCGCGCCGCTGAGGTAGCCCACCTGCATCAGGTGCTCGAGTTGATTCTGTTCGCTGTCGGCGTAGTGGTAATCCTTGTTGATGTGGCGTGCCTTCAGGCCGATCGGATGGATCTTGCGATCGATCCAGTCCTGCGCATGGCAGCTGGCGCACTGGCTCTCATCCGGCACCACGTAGTTGAAATCCTCGCGTGCAGGTGCTGCGTCGGTGGGCGCGGCATCGACCAGGGTCAGCGGCAGCACCGCGCCGGTGCGGGCGAGCGTGGCCTCGGTCTGCGCGTCGTTCCACACGTACGGCATCGCCGCCCAGCCATCCTTGCGTCGTACCAGGATGCGTGTCTCGACCAGATGCACGTGCGCCATGTCGAGGCCCTGGCCGGCGAAGTCGTGCGAGTAGTCGTCGGTGCGCGCGATATCGCTGAACTTGCCGCCGGCGGCTTTTGGGTAATAGAACGTCTTGCTGATCACCGTGCCGACCGGAAAGTCGAAGGTGTCACTGGAGTTGTATTTCGCCGAGCTGCCCTTCGGCATCCAGATCGTGCGCAGCTTGTGCGCGTAGTCGGTGAACAGCGGCGTATTGAGGTCGTACGGCACCACACCGTCGTTGAGCTCAAGCTTGCCGTCGCGCACCTCGACCACATGCCAATCGCTGAGTTTCGGCGGCCGTCCGTCGGCGTGGAAGGCCACCGGCGGCATGCCGCGCTGGCATGCCGTCAACAGCAACAGGGCGAGCAGCGGCAATGTATGTCTGATCCACTTCATCCGCACTGACGATACCCTCACACCTTCGGCTCCGGATTCAGCACCACCGGCGGCAGCTTGGGCAGGGTGCACTGATACGGTTTGGTATCGGTGCTGGGATTCTTGTAGTCGTGCGCGCCGTCCGCATTCAGCACGCCGTTGACGTCCTGGATGCAGATTCGGTCATCCGCTGGCGACAATCCGTTCACCAGGTCCTTCGGGTCGCTGTAGCCATCCCACAGCACGTCCGGGAAGCGGCCGCTGAGCCCGTAGACCGCGGTCTTCAGGGTCTTCAGCTTGAGCCCGTCGGGCGAATCGCCGCCGCCGGTGAGGCGGTTGCCGTAGATGTAGATACCCTTCGGGTACGGGTTGTAGTCGGGGGCCACGCCGCGGGTGTTGTAATAGTTGGTCGAGAAGTAGCTGGCGACGATCAGGTTCGCGGTCTGATTGTCGGCGATGTCGTTGTCGAAGATCTCCACCTTGTCGTTGGAGTTCACCACCACGCCGGAGCCGGCCGGCACGCTGGCCACCGCGGCGCCCTTGGCGGCGAAGTTGCCGGTGTTGTTGGCGAACACCTTGTTCTTGAATACGCGCGAGGCATGTCCCGCCTGCGACAGGTTCGGCATGTTGAAGACCAGGATGCCGCCGGTGTTTTTCGTCGCGGTGTTCTCATAGACGTCGGCATTGATCGAGTTCTCGATTTCGATGCCGGCCACGTTCTGCTCGGCGCGGTTGCGCCGCACGATGATGTTCTGCGACTGGCCGACGTAGATGCCGGCGTCGGAGGCGCCGATCACCACCGAATCCTCGACCAGCACGTTCTGCGTCTTCACCGGATACAGGCCATAGGCACCGTTGGTGGTTTGCGGGCCGGCGGTCCACTCGATGCGCACGCCGTGGATGGTGATGTTCTTGCCCTGGTTGATCTTCAGCGCATCGCCCTTGGTGTCCTCGATCGCCAGGTTCTCGATGGTGAAATCATTGGCGTTGACCAGCAGCCCTTCGGGGCCGACCACCTGACCCTTGAACGACAGTACGGTCTTGTCCATGCCTGCGCCGCGGATGGTGACGCCGTCGGTGCGCAGGCTGAGGCCGCGCTTGAGCGAATAATGGCCGGCCGGTATCTCGATCACGCTGCCGGGTTTGGCGTCGAGCAGCTGCTGTTGCAACTTGCTCTCGAAGCTGGCATCGGTCTGGCTTTGCGCGGTGGGCGGCTGGCTGTTGCTGCAGCCGGCAAGGACGGCACCGAGTGCGATGGTGATGAGCAACTTGCGCATGATCGTTGAACCCCTATTCGAACGGCATCAGCAGAGGGCTTCACTGTCCCGCAATCGGCCGCAACTGGGGAGGGCAAAACGGCCAGACGAAGGGGGGCAAATCGGCCATTATGACCAGGGGATGACTGCTCAGGCCGCGGCGCGACGGGCTTCCTGCGGGGCCATGCCGGTCCAGCGCTTGAACGCGCGACGGAACTCGCGCGGGTCACTGAAACCGACTTCGCCGCCGATCTCGGCCACGCTCAGGTTGCCGCCTTGCAGCAGTTGCAGGGCGCGTTCAGCGCGCACGCGGTCGTGGATTTCGCGGAAGATCCGCCCGCTCTCGGCCAGCTTGCGGCGCAACGAGCGCTCGCTGAGGTTGAGCGTGCGCGCCACGTCATGCAGCTTCGGCGGTTGCCGCAACTGGCCACGCAACAGACGTTCCACCGCGGCGACAATTTCCTGGTGCACGCTGCTGCCGCTTGGACGCTGCTGCATGCACAGCGCCAGCGCCTGGCGTGCGGTGAGCGGGTTGTGACCGGGCAGTTCCTGTCCCAGCCATTGCACATCGACCAGCACGCGGTTGAGCGGCATACCGAACTGCACTTCACACTGGAACAGATCGGCATAGGCCTGCCGATATGCCGGCTGCGGGTAGCTCAGTTCCAGTCGAGCAGGATTGAATGATGCGCCGAGCAGCTGGCGTGCGATTGCCAGCGAACTGGAGAACAGTTCCTCGCACAGGAACGGCAGCAACGCCGCGTCGCTGAAGCGCGGCCACGCGATAACTGCCACCTGGCGCTCATTGACCACCTCGAAGGTGACGTCGAGCAGGCTGCCGCAGACCTTGTGATATTCGATGCCCACGCCCATCGCCTCGCCGAAGGTACGTGCGGTCATCATGGCGAGGCCCAGCAGGCCGAAGCTGCCCAACGTCTCGCTGCGCCCGACGCTAAGCCCGAGACCCGGTTCGCCGAGCGCCTGCAACGCGCGGCGCACCACCACGCTGGCCTGCCGGTAGGAAACCCGCAGCGTCGGGTCGCTGAGCTGGCGTCGATCCAGGCCAAGCCCGGCGAACCAATCGTCGCAGGCGATGCCGCGCGAGGCTGCCAATTCGGTCAGGTGCACCAGCACGTTCGGCGGAATCTCGGCCGCCGTGTAGCGCGGGTCATCCGTCAGCGGGTGGCTGATTGCGTGATTCAGGCCGATCAGGCTGGCGGGACGGGCCATGGTGCGTTCGCTCGGGGCGCGTGCAAGCCGGACCATGCCGGCGTTCAGCCCTTTCTATCACGCATGCGCCGCCGACCGCTTGCGCAATGCACAAGCGGTCGCGCGAAGGCTACTCGCCGATCGTCAGCAGCGACGCGTTGCCGCCGGCCGCCGTGGTGTTGATGGTGAGTGTGCGTTCGCCAGCGAAGCGCAGCAGGTAGTGCGGGCCGCCCGCCTTGGGGCCGGTGCCGGACAGGTTCTCGCCACCGAATGGCTGCACGCCGACCACCGCACCGATCTGGTTGCGGTTGACGTAGCAGTTGCCGACGCGAGCGTGGCTGGCGATGTAGTCGACGGTGTCGTTGATGCGGCTGTGGATGCCGAGCGTGAGACCGTAGCCGGTGGCATTGATCTGGTCGACCACCTGCTTCAAGTCGCTGCCCTTCCAGCGGATCACGTGCAGCACCGGGCCGAACACTTCGCGGGTCAGCGTGGCCAGTGAGGGAATTTCGTAGGCACGCGGGGCAAAGAAGGTGCCATTGGCGGTGAGTGCCGGATCGAGCGCAACTTCGCCGATCTTCTTCGCTTCCTTGTCCATGCGCGCGGCGTGATCGACCAGGATCTTCTTCGCGTCCTCGTCGATCACCGGGCCGACGTCGGTGGACAGCTGGCCTGGATCACCCACCTTCAGCTCGCCCATCGCACCGGCGAGCATCGCGCAGACCTTGTCGGCGATGTCTTCCTGCACGAACAGCACGCGTGCGGCGGAGCAGCGCTGGCCGGCGGACTGGAAGGCGGAGGCAATCACGTCCTTGACGATCTGCTCGGGCAGTGCGGAGGAGTCGGCGATCATCGCGTTCTGGCCGCCGGTCTCGGCGATCAGCGCGGCAATCGACGCATTGCGCGCAGCCAGCGCGCGATTGATCGCCCAGGCGGTCTCGGTGGAGCCAGTGAAGGCGACGCCGGCGACGCGCGGATCACGAGTGAGTGCTGCGCCGACGGTGGCGCCATCGCCCGGCAGATACTGCAGCACGTCGACTGGCACGCCGGCATCGTGCAGCAGCTTGATCGCGGCATAGCCGATCAGCGAGGTCTGCTCGGCCGGCTTGGCGATGACGGCATTGCCGGCGGCGAGCGCGGCGCTGACCTGGCCGAGGAAGATCGCCAGCGGGAAATTCCACGGGCTGATGCAGACGAACACGCCGCGGCCGTTGAGGAACAACTGGTTGCTCTCGCCGGTCGGGCCGGGCAACTGCTCGGGCTGACCGAACAGGCGGCGTGCCATGGTGGCGTAGTAACGCAGGAAGTCGGCGGCCTCGCGGATCTCGGCGATCGCGTCGGGCAGGCTCTTGCCGGCCTCGCGCACGCACAGCGCGATGAACTCGCCGCGGTGCGCTTCGAGTTGTTCGGCGGCGTGTTCGAGGATGGCGGCGCGGCTGGCCGCGGGCAGCCGATCCCAGCCGAACTGCGCGGCGACAGCATTGCTCAGCGCCTTGTCGACGGTGGCGCTGTCGGCGCTGACGTAGCTGCCCACGTTTTGGCGGCGGTCGGCCGGGTTGGTCACCTGCACGGTCGGGCCGTTGGCGGTCGCGCCCGGCACCAGCGGAGCAGCGGCCCACGGGCCGGCATGGGCGTTGACCGCGTCGGCCATCGCCTTCAGTTCGTTGTCGTTGGAGAAGTTGACGCCCATGGAATTCTTCCGAAGTTCACCGTAGAGATTCACCGGCAGCGGAATGCGCGGGTGGGGGATCGAAGCGAAAGCGCGCACGGTTTCGCACGGGTCGGCGACCAGGGTGCGCACTGGCACGCTCTCATCGACGACGCGGTTGACGAAGCTGGTGTTGGCGCCGTTCTCGAGCAGGCGGCGCACCAGGTACGGCAGCAGGTCCTCGTGCGTGCCGACCGGCGCGTACACGCGGCAGGGCACGTTCAAGTTCAGCGGACCGATCACTTCAGCGTACAGATCGGTACCCATGCCGTGCAGGCGCTGGTACTCGTACGGCCGGCCCTGCGCGATGTGATGCACGGCGGCGATCGAGTGCGCGTTATGCGTGGCGAATTGCGGATAGATCAGTTCGGCGCCGGCGTTGAACAGGCGCCGTGCGCAGGCCAGGTACGACACATCGGTGTTCGGCTTGCGCGTATACACCGGGTAGCCGGCCAGGCCGTTTTCCTGCGCGCGCTTGATCTCGGCATCCCAGTAGGCACCCTTGACCAGGCGCACGTACCAGCGGCGATTCGCGGCGCGGGCGGTCTCGATCAGCCAGTCGATCACGAACGGGGTGCGCTTGGCGTAGGCCTGCACCACGATGCCGAGACCGTTCCAGCCTTGCAGCGAGGGATGCGCGAACACGTCGCCGATGATGTCCAGCGACAGCTCAAGGCGCTCGGCCTCTTCGGCATCCACCGACAACGCGATGCCGTACTTCATCGCCAGCTGCGACAGCTCCAGCAGCTTTTCGCTGAGCTGGCGGTGGGCCAGTTCGCGCTTGGCCACTTCGTAACGTGGATGCAGCGCGGACAGCTTCACCGAGATCGACGGCGCATCGGTGTGGTTCGTGAACGGGCCGCGCGCACCGATCGCGGCGATCGCGTTGCGGTAATCCTGCTGGTAGCGCTCGGCGGTCTCGCTGGTCAGCGCGGACTCGCCCAGCATGTCGTAGGAATAGCGGTACACCGCGTATTCCTTCTTCGCGCAGCGGTCCAGCGCTTCATCGATGGTCTGCCCCATCACGAACTGGTGGCCCATGATGCGCATGGCCTGACGAACCGCCAGACGGATTGCCGGTTCGCCGGCGCGACCGACCAACCGCTTCAGCGCGCCGGTGAAATCGTGGCGGGTGTCCTCGGCGAGATTCACCAGATGCCCGGTGAGCATCAGGCCCCAGGTGGAGGCGTTGACGAACAGCGACTCGCTCTGGCCCAGGTGTTTCTTCCAGTCCGCATCACCCAGCTTGTCGCGGATCAGCTTGTCGGCGGTGGCCTTGTCGGGAATGCGCAACAGCGCTTCGGCGACGCACATCAGCAGCACGCCCTCTTCGGAGGAGAGGTCGTACTGGCGCATGAAGGATTCGACCGCACTCTGGTCCTTGGCGCGCAAGCGCACCCGGCTGACCAGCTCAGCAGCAAGGTCGATCACCTTTTCGCGTTCGACCGGCGGCAAGGTGGCCTGGGCGAGCAGATCGTTGACCGCCTCGGTCTCGTCGCGCAGCCATGCGGCCGTGATGCGCGCACGTGCTGGCCCGGCGCCAGCGGGGAGTTCAGGGCTGAGAATGGGTAGGGTCACAGAGTAAGCCGGTACGTTTGCAGGGACGGTGGGAAAACGCGGAATTGTACGCTGGACACGGCATATCGGGTGCACGAACCAAGTGCAACGCTCAGTGCGCGTCGGTGGTTTGGAGGAACTGCCGGGCGTGGCGCCAAGGTGTCTGTTGAAGGGAATTGGCGATACGCCCTCGACCGCGCGGGTGCGCCATTCTTGCCCGCTGACTCGCCGCGGCCTATCATTCCGCTGTTCCAGGCACGCCGGATCTCCATGATCGTGCTTCGACCAGCTGTTGCCGGCTTGCCGTGCGTAACGATGTGGCTCAAGCCCAATCGCACGCTCAGCCGACGCGGCTTGCGTCGATTGATCGTGGTTCTGGTGGCACTGGCGCTGATAACGGCAGGACTGGGTGCGTGGCAGGGGAATGTATTTGCTCCGCTGTTTGCCCTGGTTGAATCCGCCGCCATGGCTGTCGCGTTGAGCGTGGCCTGGCGGGCCGGCGACCGTAGTGAGCGCATCACCCTCGACGCTTCGTCGCTGGAGGTGCAATCCCTGCCAGGTCGCCGCAGTGTGCGTTTCCAGTCGTACTGGGTACGCGTGCTGCTGGAGCCGGGCAATGGGCGCCAGCGCCTGCTGCTGTCATCGCACGGACACGAGCTGGAGATCGGCGCTTTCCTGGCGGAACAGGAACGCGTCGAGCTGTCGAAGAAACTCATGGTGTTGCTGGCTGATTTCAATAGCCAGCCACGCGAACAGGTTCAACAAAGGTGCAAGACATGACATCTGGCGGCATCAGGCGATCATTCACGGCATGGGCAGCGCTTGCCCTTGCGTCGTTCGGCGGTGTGGCTCAGGCCGATCCGAGTCCGTACCAGCTGAACATGCAGCGCGGCGTGAGTACCTGGTCACAGGTGCCCTATGACCTGAACAACATCTCGCTCGGTGTGTGCGTGGTGATCGGCATCCTGGTGTTCGGTGCGATGTTCATCGCCATGTTCCGCTTCCGCAAGTCGCGCGGCGCGGTGGCAGAAAAGTGGTCGCACAACACCATGCTGGAAATCGTCTGGACCACGGTCCCGGTGATCATCCTGATCGTGCTGGCCTACCTGGCCACCGGCGGCATTACCTCTTGGTCCGACACCACCGGTTCGCAGATGACGGTCAAGGTCACCGGCTACCAGTGGAAGTGGCGCTACGACTATGTCGACTACCTCGGCAAGCCGATCAACAAGGTCGGCTTCATGTCCAAGCTGGATACGCTGAGCGACCAGACCCGCCAGCTCGGTTCCGGCATGGACCCTTATAAGGTCATGACCGGCGACGAGAATACCTACCTGCTGAACGTGGACAAGCCGCTGGTGGTGCCGGTCGACACCAAGATCCGCTTCGTGATCACCGGTGCCGACGTGATCCACTCCTGGTGGGTGCCGGCGCTGGGCTGGAAGCTCGATGCGATCCCCGGAATCATCAATGCGGCCTGGACCAACATCACGGTGCCGGGTACGTATCGCGGCCAGTGTGCCGAGCTGTGCGGGCAGGATCACGGCTTCATGCCGATCGTGGTGGTGGCCAAGTCGAAGGCGGATTTCGCCAAGTGGCTGGCCGAGCAGGAGGCGCAGTCGGCGGCACCTGCCGCGGCCTCCACGGCTGCTGCACCGGCGTCCGCCCAGACCGCTGCGCCACCTGCCACGGCCAAGTAAGGTCGGTTCCCAGCTACTCGCAGTCTCATTGCAGTCGCATTCAATATTTCAGGTTAGAGGTGCAAGGCCATGTCCCACGCAGCCACCCATGATCAGCACGATGATCACCACGGCGCGCCGAAGAATTTCTTCCAGCGCTGGTGCATGTCCACCAACCACAAGGACATCGGTACGCTGTACCTGGTCTTCGCGCTGGTAATGTTCTTCATCGGCGGCAGTTTCGCGATGCTGATCCGCGCCGAGCTGTTCACGCCGGGCATGCAGCTGATGCAGCCGTATTTCTTCAACCAGCTGACCACGATGCATGCGCTGG
>Ga0302314_10001058_pt1 | contig 51419 bp, 47 predicted proteins | sample III_Palsa_N2_3_FD_200533 | JGI IMG/M metagenome (GOLD analysis project Ga0302314, IMG submission 200533) | Peat permafrost microbial communities from Stordalen Mire near Abisko, Sweden - III_Palsa_N2_3 | ecosystem: Environmental > Terrestrial > Soil > Palsa > Peat permafrost | place: Sweden... | reverse complement strand
AGGTGGTGATGGGAATGGATCCCGACGGGCCGTCGACCGCCCAGGGCTCGCCATGCGGCGGGATCAGCAGTTCATCGCAGATGGCGGGATATCCGCCCTCGCCCCTGAAAATATAGGTGAAACGGCGTATCAGGGTTTCCCGCGTCGCCGCATTCATGTGGCAGGGAACGCGGCGCATGGCGCGCATGGCAAAGGCGCGCACGTCGTCGATCCCGTGGCTCTGGTCGGCGTGGTCGTGGGTGAACAGCACCGCGTCCAGCCGCTTGACCCCGGCCCCGGCGCTCTGCTCGCGAAACTCGGGCGCGGTGTCGACGACGATGGTCGTCTCCTGCTCCGGCCCTTGCGGCGAGCGGCGGCGCACCAGCAGCGAACAGCGGCTGCGGCGATTGCGCGGTTCGGCCGGATCGCAGTCGCCCCAATTGCCATCCGCGCGCGGCACGCCGCCGGACGAACCGCTGCCCAGGATGGTGAACTCCAAGGTTCCGCTCATGCCAAATCACTCATGGGCGCGGGATACGGTCGAACAGGGCGAAGAAGGCGTCCTCGGTGCGCGCCTCGGCGTCGGCCAGCGACCAGCCGCGCACCTCCGCCAGCTTGGCGAGCACATAGGGCACGTAGGCCGGTTCGTTGCGCCGACCGCGCATGGGGACCGGCGCCAGATAGGGACAGTCGGTCTCGACGATGATCCGGTCCGCCGGCATGTCCGCGATCACCGCCCTCACCTCTTCGGCCGCCTTGAAGGTGGCGATGCCGGAGACGGAAAAGAAGGCGCCCAAGGCCGCCGCCCGCCGGGCCAGCTCGGGGCCGCTGGTGTAGCAATGCAGCAGCAGCTTGAACGGCCCGACCGCGTGGGCGTCTTCGAGCATCTGGGCCATCACATCGTCCGCATCGCGGGAATGCACCACCAGCGGCAGGCCGGCTTGCCGCGCGGCGTCGATGTGGGCCGCGAACACCTTGGCCTGAACCTCGCGCGGGCTGAGGTCATAGAAGAAATCCAGCCCGGTCTCGCCGACGCCGACCGTGCGTGGATGGCCCGCCAGTTCCACGAGCCGCGCGGCGGTCAGGTCCGGGTCGTCCTTGGCTTCGTGGGGGTGGGTTCCCACGGTGCACCAGATGTCGGCGTGCGCGTCGGCGATGGCGGCGACCTGGGGGAAGGACGCGGTCTTGTCGCAGATGGTCACCATTAAGCCGACGCCGGCGGCGCGGGCGCGATCGATCACCGCCGCCTGGTCATCGGCGAACTGGGGGCTGTGCAGATTGACGTGGCTGTCGATCAGCATCAGTGGCCGGGCTCGGCCGCGGCGGCGCGCAGGTCGGCGACCGCGGCCCACAGGGCGTCGGCGCGATCCAGGTTCAGGCCTTCGACCTCGCCGGGCAGGTCATTCAGCCGCGACCAGGTCTCGGCCCAGACCGCCTCGGGCGGATCGCCGTCCAGGGCGTCGGCGGTGACGCGGCGATGGATCTGGTCGGCCAGCCGCTCGATCAGCAGACTGAACTTGGCCATCCCCTCCCCGCCGCGAAACCCGTCGGCCAGCGCCTGCACCGCGCCGCGATCCAGGCTGGGCAGCGCGCGCAGCAGCTCACGCGCCGCATCGTCCGCTTCGAGCGCCTTGCGGGCCAGCAGGTCCAGAGCCCGGCCGGGCGCGCCGCCGGACATGCGGGCCAGCCGCAACCGGTCTTCGTCATTGGCGTCTGAATGCCGGCCGACAAACTCGGCGACCGCCGCCTCGCTCCAGGGCGCAAACCGCAGCCGGCGGCAGCGCGAGCGGATGGTTGGCAGCAAGCCGCCGGGCGAGTGGGAGATCAGGAACAACACGCCGCGTTCCGGCGGTTCCTCAAGAGTCTTAAGCAACGCATTGGCGGCATTCGGATTCATGTCATCCACAGAATCCACGATCGCAACCCGATAGGGCGCCGAGGCGGGGGCCTTGGAGAAGAACTCCGGCAGCTTGCGCGCCTCGTCCACCGGGATCACCTTGCGCGGCTTGCCGCCCTCGACCTCCCGCTCCAGCACCATGATGTCGGGGTGGGAGCGCGCGGCGATCTGCCGGCTCACCGGATGGTCTGGCCGCGAGCCCATCGGCCCGAACGCCGGGTCCGGCGCCGCGCCCATCAGCCGCCGCGCGGCGCGAAAGGCAAAGGTCGCCTTGCCCACGCCTTCCGGCCCGGTGAGCAGCCAGGCGTGGTGCAGCCGTCCCCGCCCCAGGGCGTCCAGAAAGGCGTGCTCCACCGCCTCGCCCTGCTCGAATCCGAACACGTCGCGGGGGTGCGGGATGTCGATTGCCTCAACCATGGGCTCTGCCCGACAGGCCCGCCTCGACAGCCGCCCAGACCCGCGCCTCCACGGCGTCCAGATTATCATCCGCATCGACCACGACGCAGCGCCTCGGCTCGGCCTCGACGATGGCGAGATAGGCCGTGCGCAGGCGTTCGTGGAAGTCGCGGCCCTTGGACTCGAACCGCGCCTCCCCCTCCCCGCGCGCCGCGGCCCGCGCCAGGCCCACGTCCACCGACAGGTCGAACACCAGCGTCAGGTCAGGGCGAACATTGCCCACCACGTCATCCTCCAAAGCGGCGATCAACTCGCGCGGCGCGCCGCCGCCGGCGCCCTGGTAGGCGCGGGTGGAGTCGTAGAACCGGTCGCAGACCACCACCTCGCCCCGCGCCAGCGCCGGCGCGATGGTCCGCTCGATATGATCGCGCCGGGCGGCGTACATCAGCAGCGTCTCGGAGATCGGCGACCAGCGGTCGGTCTCGCCGCTGACCAGCAGCGCGCGAATGGCCTCCGCGCCTGGCGAGCCGCCCGGCTCGCGCGTCAGGGTCACCGCGCGGCCCGTCGCCCGCAACCGCTCGGCCAGCCGCCGCGCCTGGGTCGATTTGCCGGCGCCTTCGCCGCCCTCGAATGTGATGAAAAAGCCGCCGGTCACGCCGGTCACATTGGACGGTTCGCGCCCTGGCGCAAGGGCCAGCGGCCAGATCAGTCGGCGCCGACCACCCGGGCGTCGCTGAAGCCCAAGGCGATCACCCGGGTCCGGGTCTCGCCCGCCGCCGCCGGATCGGGGAAGGAGCCGACCACCACCCGATAGAGGGTCGCGCCGTTGCGCTGCAGCGGCACGATCTGCGCGCCGCCCGCCGGGGCCAGCCGCGCCGCCGCGCGATCTGCGCTGGATTGGGTGGCGAAGGCGCCGGCCTGGACGGAATACGAGCCGCCCGCAAGCGTGGGGATAGCGTGCGTGGACGTCGGTGCGGGCGCCGGGGGCGGCAAGGCCGTTGCGGTGATGGCGCGCGCGACCGGCGGCGGCGCCTCTGGCGGACCGGCCTCGTCTTCCGCCATCGGATCCTCATGCGCCGGCGGTTGCGGCGCATAGGCCGAAGGCTGCGTCACGGGCGGAGGCTGGTAGGACACCGGAATGGCCGGCGGGGGCGGCGCGGTCTCGATGTCGTCGAAGGCGTCGCCGCTCGGGCTGGGTTGAGCCGCGTAAGGACGAAGCCGGCTGGGCGGCGCGCTGGCCCCGTTGGAGGCCATCATCAGTCCCGGCGCGGTGAGCGGCGAGGCCATGGTGATGAAGCGCACCCGAACCCGCGTCGTGCCTTTGCGGTCAAAGCCGAGCTGTTCGGCCGCCGCCTTGGACAGGTCGATCAGCCGTCCGCCCACGAACGGTCCCCGGTCATTGACCCGCACCCGGATCGAACGGCCGTTCTGCAGATTGGTCACCTCGACAATGCACGGCAGCGGCAACGTCTTGTGCGCGGCGGTGATCAGTTCCTGGTCATAGATCTCGCCATCGGCGGTGTGCCGGGCCTGAAATGGATAGCCGTACCAGGACGCCGTCCCCACCTCGTCATAGTTCGGATTGGCCTGCGGGAAGTACCACTGGCCGGCCACCTGATAGGGCTTGTCGGTGCCGCGCAGGCGGCCTGAAGGCGGCTGGCCAGAACGCGGCGCGGCCTGGGCCAGCGACGACGGGCGCTGACCGTTCACCGGCAGACTGGTTCCGGTGCTGGCGCAGGCGGTCGCGGTCCCGGCGAGCAGGGCAATCAAGGCGACGTTGCGCGCCGCAAGCCCGCCGTTCCGACGCGCACCTCCGACGGCCATCCGTCAGCCCTCCGCTAAAGATCGGTCGGGAGGGTGCGCCGGGTATGGTGAAGGGGGTGTTTAGAGACAGGGTTAACAGCCTGCGGCATTCGGCCTTGGCGGCAGCGTGCAAACGCGGTTCAAAGACTCCATCGGAGGACCACGATGCGAACACCCCTGCCCCAGGCTGGCGTCGACTGGGCCGACCTCGAGCCCCGCATGCTGGGCTACGCCGCGGGCGACGTGCGCTGGCGCGACGGCAAGACGGCCGTCTATGTGTTCAATGCCGGGCCGGATGTCGAACAGGTGCAGAAGCAGGCCTACGCCTCTTCCAGTCCGAGAACGGTCTGGGCCCGGTCGCCTTTCCCAGCCTGAAGCGGATGGAGGCCGAGGTGGTGGGGTTTGGCCTGTCGCTGCTGCACGGACCGGACGAGGCGGTGGGAACGATCACCTCCGGCGGCGCCGACTCCATCACCATGGCCATGAAGGCCGCCCGCGATTTCGCCCGCAAGGAGCGCGGCGTCGCCGGCCCGCTGAACATCGTCTTGCCCCGCTCCGCCCATCCGGCCTTCGACAAGGCCGCGGCGATGATGGAGATCGAGGTGCGGCGCATGCCGTTGCGGGCCTTCCTGGCCGATCCGCAAGCCATGGCCGACGCGGCCGACGCCGCCACCATCATGATCGTGGGCTCGGCGCCCTGCTTCCCCTACGGCCTGATCGATCCCATCGCCGCCCTGTCCGACCTAGCCCTGGCGCGCGACCTCTGGCTGCACGTGGACGCCTGTGTCGGCGGCTATATCGCGCCCTTCGTGCGGATGAATGGCGCCGATATTCCGCCGTTCGACTTCGAGCTGCCCGGCGTGCGCTCCATGTCCGCCGACCTGCACAAGTACGGCTACTGCGCCAAGGGCGCCTCCACCGTCTTCTTCCGCTCAGGTGCGCTGCAGGCCTTCATGGTGTTCGACTTCAAGGACTGGCCCGGCGGGCGGATGGTCACCCCCACCCTCGCCGGCGCCCGGCCCGGCGGCGCCATCTCCGCCGCCTGGGCGGTGATGAACTTCCTGGGCGTCGAGGGCTATCGCGCCAAACAGGCCCTGGTGACCGGCGCGCGCGAAGCGGTCGAGGCCGGCGTCACGGCTCTGGGCTTCGCGGTGCTGGGCGCACCACAGCTCGGCATCACCGCCTTCCATCACCCCGAGGTGAACACCATGGCCATCTGGACCAAGCTGCGCGAGCGAGGCTGGTTCACCAGCGTGACCACCGAGCCGCCCAGCCTGCACCTGATGCTCTCGCCCTTCCACGCCGAGGTCGTGGATGTCTATCTCACCGACCTGGCCTGGGCGCTGGAGGCCGCGCGGATGGCGACGCCGGTCCAGGCGGAGGCGCGCTACTGAGGATCCCGTTTGCAGGCTGGAGCCCGCCCCGTCCGCCTGATATGAGCCGCCCACCGGACGGGTGGCCGAGTGGTTTAAGGCAGCGGTCTTGAAAACCGCCGTGGGTGTGAGCCCACCGTGGGTTCGAATCCCACCCCGTCCGGTGTGACGCCTCGGATCAAGTGGCGGGCGTCACGGGTGAAATGGGTTGTGTGTCCCGTTTGACCAACGAGGGCGCCTCAGAACGCAATACTGCAGTTGAGGCCAAGCGTCCCTCCGCCGCTGTCGCCCGCCGGTCCTGCGCCGGCCCGTGGTCGACAATGTTCGAGCACCTTGATCCCTGAGAAGGGGTGCTCCAGGAACGCGTCGCGGCTTTTGGCTTCGTCCAACATGGCTTTCTTGCTCGGGTCCAGGCCGAACTCAGCGATCGCCGCTCGCTGATTTTTACGCTGGCGCTCACAGGCCTGCTGCTCCGAAGGCGACAGGTGCAGAAAGCTCGCCGAACTGCAGCCTACAGATGTTCTCAACGCGCTCGCCAGTCCAGCTTCGATACCGGGTTGGGTGACGGCGACCGTCGGGTTCCGAGGAATAACGACTGAGTTGTCTGCGGCGGGCGCCCCATTCGGCGGCGTCGCATGGGCGGCCATGGCAGGTTTCAAGGGCTCGCTGGTCGCCTTAACTGGCGGGCTTCGACCATGAACCTGACGCGGTTGACGCCATGGTCGCACGAGTTCTATTTCAATCGCAGTTGGTGGGCGTTGGACGACCACGACTTGCCGCTGCACCATAAGGCCGGCGAAAAGCACGCCGTGAAGCGCCAGCGCAACCAAGACCGCCGTGACTCTGACGCGCGTTGTCGTTCGAGGATCATTCAACGCGTCGGATCACCCGTAGATTGACGGACGAGCTGAGCTTCGATCCCAAAAATGGCCAATGTCAGACCAGGCAATTTTAAGTCGCCTCGATCGTAACGACCGTTGTGCGGTCGCGCTTTCGGGCAAGTGTCACCTTCTGACGTCAGGCCTTCTTGGCGCCGCCGCCGGGGCGCTCCGACACGATGATGACCGGGGCCGCTGACCGGCTCGACACGGCGCTGACCACCTCGACGCGCATGTTGCCGCCAATATCCATCTGCCCGTTTTCGCTCGCGCGCCGGACCGTGGACGAGATGGTCGGCCTTTCTCGTTGGAGCTGGTGTCTGAAGAATTGAAAAAGCATCGTCCTTCACCGTCGCCCGCGGCTACCCTTTACCTTCGACGCCACCGTCTTGCGCCTTCAAATTCGCGACGGCTTTCTCGATGAAGCCGAACACTTCTATTTTTAGCAAGGCCTCCCGATCGGACCGTGCGTCGTCCGTCATCGCCTTTAATTTCGGCATCAGGGCTGTCACAGGGTTTGACGGACTGCTCATCAATTGCTTGTTCCATGCCCGAAAACGCCTTGCAAAATCCATCGCCGCCGCCGAGGCGCCGTCTCCAGACGTCATCAGGGCATTGGCCTCTTCCATTAGGTCTTTGCCAGTATTCAAAAGGTCAGGGTGACCGGAGCGCCATTCCTGGAAGCTGGCGTTGTCTCTCGGCGTAAGATGCTTCTGTATGATAGGGGCAATGACTTCGAGTTCTTTGGCGGTCGGATGTGTCATGACGGTCTCCTGGGTTAGGGCTGCGAGATCGTCGATAGAAAGAGCGGCGCCAGACGCCAACTTGGTCCGGGCCCTTCGGATCAGGGTGAGCGCGCGAGCAATGCGCTCACTGTCCTTGGCCAGAACCCGTTCCTGAAACGCCAGGATCGGGTCCAATGCGTCCTCGCCGACCAGAAGTTCACCAATTTGGCTCAGGGAAAAGCCGAGGCGCTTAAGGGCGAGGATCTGGTGCAGGCGAGCGAGCTGGTCCGAGCCATAGACGCGCCAAGCCGCGCCAGTGGCGCCATTGCTTGTCCGCAACGGCTTCAACAGCCCATGCCCCTCGTACAGGCGTAGAGCTTTGATGCTGACGCCGAAACGTTTTGCGGTTTCCGCGGGGCTCAGATGACAGTCCATGGCCGGCTCATTCTATCGACGATCAGACCTTGCGGGTCATCCCCAGGGGACGGGTCAATAGCGCTCTGCCGCTAGAGGCTTATAGCGTAGACATAGTGCTCATCATCGCCGGGCGTGGGCTCGCACGACGACTCTGGCGATGTGAAGGCGCTTCACGGCCGCATCGGCAGCTATCGGGTGATCTTCGATGAAGATGCAACCACGGTTCTGGCCCTCTAAATCGGCCGCCGGGCCACGACGACCTACAAGAGGACCTAAGACCATGAGCGCGCCACAGATCATTCGGACGCCCAGCGGGGAGGAACTGGTGGTGCTGCCCCGCGCCGAATACGAAGAACTCCTGAAGCGCGCAGATCACGAAGCTGAGGACGCTGATGACGTCGCTATCTATGATGCCCGGAAGGCCGAATTGGCGGCTGGCGGCGGCGTGCTGCCCCCAGAGGTTAGCGCCGCGATTCTTCGAGGCGAGAGTCGGCTGAGGGCCATCCGCAACTGGCGCGGCGAAACCCAGCTGCACTTGAATTTCAAGACGGGCATCGGCCAGGGCTATCTGTCCGACCTTGAGAGCGGGCGCCGGTCGGGAACCCCCGAGACCATCGCGAAGCTCGCTCAGGCATTGGATGTGCCGGTGGAGTGGCTTTCGTAGACGACGTCACTGAACCCGGAGACGACATCAGCAGCGTCGCGGACCCGATCGTTGATGAAAGACTGGAGGCGGACGTCGCCGCCCGCTTCTTACGGCTATCTCCTCCTTCGCGGCGCCGTCCTCCCGGACTGGATCGCGCCCATTTCAGCGGTTACACCCGCCACCGTTCGCCCCTCCGGGCTTTGGGTGGCGGGGGTCGGGACGCGCTCTAAACCAGCGTTCGCTGGTAGAGCGCGGTGAGTTCGGCCCAGGCCTTTTCCGCGCCGGCTTCGTTGTAAACGGCGCTGCCCTTGACACACCATCCGTGGTTACAGCCGTCGTACACCTCCACCGTCGCGGGACGGTTCACGGCGGCGAAGGCGGCTTTCAGCTTATCCTTCGCGTCAGGCTGAGCGTGGTCGTCGTTGGCCGCGACCCCGCAATAGAATTGAGCCTTGGTCGTCGGGATCAGCAGGTGCGGGCTGTCCGGCTGGTTGGTCACGAGCGCCGCGCCGTGGAAGGTTGCGGCGCCGCCGATCCGATCGGGAACCGCCGCGGCCGTGCGGAAGGTCAACGGTCCGCCCATGCAGTAGCCCTGCACGCCCGCCTTCTTCTTGGTATCCGTCTGCGGCTGCGCATCCAGGAAGGCGATGAACGCCGGGCCGTCCGTCATGGTCGTTGCGGTTGTGAGCGTGGCCATCATCGGGAAATACTTCGCGCGCACGGCGGGCGCGCTGTAATCCGGCTCCGTCGTCGCCCTCATCGTGCGGTAGTAGGGGTTCGGCACAAGCACGACATAACCTTGCGCGGCCAGGCGGCGCCCCATGTCCCGGAAGACCGGACGCAGGCCGAAAACGTCAGTCCAGATCAGCACGGCGGGGTGCCGGCCCCTGGCCGGGTAGAACAACACCGCATCCGCTTCGCCGTCGGGCGTCTTCACCACCACGTCTTTGGAAACGACCTCGTCAGCCGCAAAGGCGGGCGGCGCGCCCATGGCGGCAAGCGCGGCGGCAGAGAGCGTAAATGCCCGCCGGGACACGGCCGGCGCATTGAATTGATGGATGTCGTCGTCGCACATCGCCTTGAGACCTCTCGGTTACGGGGGCAGCTTTCTGAACTATGCGGTGTGGTCCCTACGTGAATCCAGATCGTTTAACGCGCCGCCGCGTAGAAATCATGTCGTTCGTCTCGTGAACGGCCCGCCGGCGCTCGACCTGGCGCCCATGGCGGAGACACGGGTACAACTTTCGATCTAAACTGATCATATGGCGCGCCGGGCGGGCGCCGGCTACAGTGACGGCATGAGCGATATCGCGGACGCTATCGATGTAGCCGAACTGGCGGCGAGGCCCGCCGCCAGCCTCGACCGCGACGGCTACCTGCTCCTGCGCGGCGCGGTTCCGATTGAATGGATCGCGCCGCTCCGGTTGGCCTTCGAAACCGGCTTCCGTCCCTCCGACACCTGGCCCGCGCCTCGGGGCGGCGATTGGCGGCATGCCGTCGTGGACGTCGATCCCATCGTTCAGAAAGCCTGCCGCCTGCCGACCATGTTGGCGGCGACGCATCACATCCTTCGTCAGCCCTTCTTTCTGGCCCACGTCGATGGCCGCGAGCCGCGCCGGGGCGGCGGCCAGCAGACGCTGCATCGGGACGGGCCTGACCCAACCCTGACGGAGACGGTTTCCGCGCTGGTCTTTCTCGATCCGTTCGGGCCGGACAATGGGGCGACGCGCATCGCACCGGGAACGCATCGCATGGCGAATCTGAGCGACGCCGAGGACGAGGCGAGTGTCTCGGCGATCACCATCCAGGGCCAGGCTGGCGATATCCTGCTGTTCGACGCCAACCTGCTGCACGGCGGCACGCTGAACCGCACCGGCGCGCCGCGCCGCTCGCTGCTGGTCAGCTACGCCATCCTGCCGCTGCGCGAGGACTACGAGAGCACCCGCGCCTTGCGCGCGGCCACCGCGAGCCTCGATGAGGTTTTCTTCGGCGCCTGACGGTTTATTCGCTCGGCGCGTTGTCAGCGGAAGAGCATCGGCGTCACGAATGATGGTCGCTTTCAGCGCCTTTGAATGGGTTAAGCACCATCGCGCCGAGACCGGCGACATCGCGGTCATTGCGCGTCACCAGCGTCAGGCCATTGGTCATTGCGGTCGCCGCGAGCAGGCCGTCGATCGCCGGAACCGGCCTGATCGCGCTCAACCGCCCCCATTGATCGGACACCGCGTTATCAACTTCGAGCACTCGCCCATTGAATGCCGTCTCTACCGCCAGCAACCAGCGTTCGAGCGCCTCGGCCTTGCCCGAGTCCCGGGGGCGCGCAAGTTCAACGCCCTTTCGGATCTCGCCAAGGACCAACGTGCTCAGGAAGAGATCTTCATCCGCAATGGACGCATACCAAGCCGATACACGGGTGTCGCAACGGGCGCCCTTTCGGACTTCGGAGATGATGTTGGTATCGATCAAGTAGCTCACAGATCGACCTCACGTCCTGGGGCAGGACTACGATCGAGGTCGATCCCGTCGAGCGGCGCGGACGCAAGAAGCGCCTTCAGGCTCACCTTGGGCGGTTCCACAAAGCGTTGCTGAAGAAGCCTGCGCGCCTCGGTCTGGCGCGAAGGGTCGGACAGTGCGGAAGCGACACGGCGGACAAGGATCGCGTCTTCCTTGCGAACATTGACCTCGACCCGCACGAAGCCCTGGCGCTCCATGCGCGCGCGGTGCGTCGCGAGAGGGGACTTTGCTTTGGCCATTCCCCATATCTCCTGATTTCCGGAAACGGTACCGGAAATCGCGATGAGACGCAACCGGGCGATGGCGCGTAGCGCATCATCGTTTCTCCCGTCTCGGCCCCAAATCAACTCGCCTTTGCGGCGGCGCCGGATCATTGTGCGTTTGGACTCCGTCGCGCGTTCTGGCTTCGCGGCGCTTGTGGCCGGCCCATTGGGCTGGCTAGGAAGAAGCCGCCCACGCCAAGGAGGCCGAACTGTCGGTCATCGCCGCCCTCAACCACGTCACGCGCTACCGCTATGACGAGCCAGTGGAGCTCAGCCCGCACGTGGTGCGGCTGCGCCCGTCGGCGCACTGCCGCACGCGCATTCCCAGCTATTCGCTGAAGATCAAGCCAGCCAACCACTTCATCAACTGGCAGCAGGACCCGCACGGCAACTGGCTGGCGCGGCTGGTGTTTCCGGAGCGGACCACCGAGCTGGAGATCGTCGTCGACCTGACCGCCGAGATGTCGGTGATCAATCCGTTCGACTTCTTCGTCGAGCCCTATGCCGAAGTGTTGCCCTTCTCCTACCCCGACGATCTGACCCTCGACCTGGCCGCCTATCGCGAGGTCGACGAGGATGGGCCGCTGCTCAGTTCGTTCGTGGGCAAGCTGAAGCCCAATGGCCGCCGGACGGTGGACTTCCTGGTGGGCCTGAACGCCGAAATCCAGCGGGCGGTGCGCTACGTGGTCCGCATGGAGACCGGTGTGCAGACGCCGGACGAGACGCTGATGCTCGCGTCGGGCTCCTGCCGCGACAGCGCCTGGCTCCTGGTGCAGGTCGCGCGCAAGCTCGGCCTGCCGGCCCGGTTCGTCTCCGGCTACCTGATCCAGCTCAAGGCCGACATCGATCCGATCCAGGGCCCGCTCGGGACCCAGACCGATTTTACCGACCTGCACGCCTGGGCGGAAATCTACCTGCCCGGCGCCGGCTGGATCGGCTTCGACGTCACCTCCGGCCTGCTCTGCGGCGAGGGCCACCTGCCGCTGGCCGCCTCGCCCCACTACCGCTCCTCGGCCGCGATCACCGGCGCGGTCATCGGCGCCCAGGCCAGCCACTTCGATTTCTCGATGACGGTCACCCGGCTGGTCGACCCCATCCGCATCACCAAGCCGTTCCAGGACCCGGAGTGGGAAGCGCTGGACCGGCTGGGCGACCGGATCGAGCAGGACCTGCAAAAGCAGGACGTGCGCCTGACCCTGGGCGGCGAGCCGACCTTCGTCTCCATCGACGATTTCGAGGCGTCTGAGTGGAACACCGCCGCTTCCGGCCCCACCAAGCCGGTCATGGCGCGTGAGCTGATCGCCCGCCTGCGCGACCGGTTCGGTCCCGGGGGCTTGCTCCATTTCGGCCAGGGCAAGTGGTATCCGGGCGAGCCGCTGCCCCGCTGGGCGCTGGGCCTGTTCTGGCGCAAGGACGGCCGCCCGGTCTGGCGCCTGGAGGAACCAACCAGCAAGCCGGCGGCGAAGTCCGCCGACGCGCTGGCCCTGCTCAAACGGTTCGCCAATCGGCTCGGCCTCGATCCCGATTACATCCTGCCGGCGCGGGAGGACCCGCTGCATTGGATCAAGTCCGAGGCTGATCTACCTGAAAACGTAGAATTTACTGACGACGCCCTCGACGATCCGTCGGCGCGAACAACCCTCGTCAAGGCCATGACCGGCGGCCTTTCCAAACCGGTCGGCTATGTCCTGCCGATCCGCCGGCCGCTGGCCAAGACGGAGGGCGAGGGCTGGCTCAGCGAAGCCTGGCGGTTCAAGCGCGGGAACCTGTTTCTTGCGCCCGGCGACTCGCCGGTGGGTCTGCGCCTGCCCCTGGCCTCACTGCCGGAGCTGAAGCCGAAGGACTATCCCTACATCACCCCCGTCGATCCCTATGAGGAGCGTGGGCCGCTGCCGAACTATGAGGCCATCCTGCGGGTCAAGGCCCTGGGCGGCGCCGAGCCGGCCAGGAAGAAGGCGGCCAAATCGCCGCCCGTGCGCACGGCGCTCACGGCCGAAGCGCGCGAGGGCTACGTCTACATCTTCATGCCGCCGGTGGCCCGGCTGGAGGACTATCTGGAGCTGCTGGCCCATCTGGAGGCCGCCGCCGAGGGCCTGCCGCTGCGGATCGAGGGCTATACGCCGCCGGACGATGTGCGCCTGGGCGTGCTCAAGGTCACCCCCGACCCCGGCGTCATCGAGGTCAACGTCCAGCCCGCGGCGACTTGGCGCGAATCCGTCGAGATCACCACCGGCGTCTATGAGGACGCCCGCGCCATCCGCCTGGGCGCCGACAAGTTCATGATCGACGGCCGCCACACCGGCACCGGCGGCGGCGCCCACGTCGTGGTCGGCGGATCCAGCCCGGCCAACTCTCCCTTCCTGCGCCGGCCAGACGTGCTCAAGAGCCTGCTGCTTTACTGGCAGCGGCATCCCTCCCTGTCCTACCTGTTCTCCGGCCTGTTCGTCGGCCCCACCAGCCAGGCGCCTCGGATCGACGAGGCGCGCCACGACTCCCTCTACGAACTCGACATCGCCCTCGGCATGATCCCGCCGCCGAACGATGGCGAACCGCCCGCGCCCTGGCTGGTCGACCGGCTGCTGCGCAACCTGCTGGTGGACGTGGCCGGCAACACCCACCGCACCGAGATCTGCATCGACAAGCTCTATTCGCCGGACGGCCCCGCAGGCCGCCTGGGCCTCTTAGAGTTCCGCGGTTTCGAGATGCCGCCGGACGCGCGCATGAGCCTGGCCCAGCAACTGATCCTGCGCGGCCTGATCGCCTGGTTCTGGCGGGAGCCGCAAGCCGGCCGCGCGGTGCGCTGGGGCACGGCCTTGCACGACCGGTTCATGTTGCCTCACTTCGTCTGGGCCGACTTCACAGATGTGATCACGGACCTGAAGAACGCCGGGTATCCATTTGATCTTGAATGGTATCAGGCTCAGAGAGAGTTCCGGTTTCCGCTCCACGGCGAGGTCCAGTACGGCGGCGTCGACCTCGAACTGCGCCACGCCCTTGAGCCCTGGCATGTCATGGGCGAGGAGACCACGGCCGGCGGTACGGTGCGGTTCGTCGATTCTTCCGTCGAGCGGCTGCAGGTGCTGGCCAAGGGGTTCAATCCCGAGCATCACGCCATCACCTGCAACGGCCGCATCCTGCCCATGACCCCCACGGGCGTCTCCATGGAGGCCGTCGCCGGCCTCCGCTACAAGGCCTGGAAGCTGCCCAGCGGCCTGCACCCGACCCTGCCGGTGAACGCGCCCCTGACCTTCGATATCGTCGATCGCTGGAACAGCCGCTCGCTGGGCGGCTGCGTCTATCACGTGGCCCACCCGGGCGGGCGCAACTATGATACCTTCCCGGTCAATTCCTATGAGGCGCAGGCGCGCCGCAGGGCGCGGTTTGAAGAGCATGGGCACAGTCCGGGCGTGGTGACGCTTCCCATCGAAGACGTCTCAAGGGAGTTCCCGCTGACGCTGGATCTGAGGACGCCGCATGTCTGATAGGGCCGCCGCAGCCAGGCGGCGCGAGGATCTCAACCCCGAAGCGGCGGCGCGGCTCAGCGGCTGGCTGCGCGGCTATCGCGTCGTGCCGGGCATTCCTGACGAGCTGTTCGACGGCATGCGACGGCCGCGCGACCACTGGATGCACTTCCTGGGGGACTTCGCGGAATATCCCGAGCAGGAGTTCGACAGCCGCTTCAGCCTCGCCACCCGGCACATTCGCGACACCGGCGTTACCTACCGGGTCTATGGCGAGGAGACCGAGCGCAGCTGGCCGCTGAATCCGCTGCCGCTGCTGCTGTCCGAATCGGACTGGACCCAGATCGCCGCCGGTGTGGAGCAGCGCGCCAACCTGATGGAAGCGGTGCTGCAGGATCTCTACGGCGAGGCGAACCTGCTGACCGAGGGCGCCCTGCCCGCCGCCGCGGTCACCGGCAGCCCGGAATTCATCCGCGCCATGCGCGGTATCAAACCGCCAGGCGGCCGCTACCTGCAGATCTACGCCGCCGACGTTGGCCGGGGACCTGACGGCCGCTGGTGGGTGCTGGACGATCGCGCCCAGGCGCCTTCCGGCGCCGGCTATGCGCTGGAGAACCGGCTGGTGCTCGCGCGGGCCTATCCCAACCTCTACAACGCCATGAATGTCCAGCGCCTGGCGCCCTTCTTCGACGGGCTGCGCAAGGGCTTGGCGTCCAGCGCGGGCCGGGCCGACCCGCGCATCTGCCTGATGACGCCGGGGCCCTTCAGCGAGACCTATTTCGAACAGGCCCACCTGGCCCGCTACCTCGGCTTCCTGCTGGTCGAGGGTGATGATCTGGTGGTGCGCGACGGCCGCGTCTACATCCGCACCATCGCGGGCTTAAAGCGCGCCGACGTGCTCTGGCGCCGCGTGGACGCCGACTTCATCGACCCGCTGGAACTCAACGCCTCCTCCCACCTCGGCGTGCCGGGCCTGGTGGAGGCCATCCGTGGCGGCGAGGTCGCGGTGCTGAACATGCCCGGCGCCGGGGTTCTGGAGTCGAAGGCGCTTTTAGGTTTTCTTCCAAAGCTTTGCAGGCGACTGCTCTGTGAAGATCTTAAGATGCCCAACGTCGCGACATGGTGGTGCGGCCAGCCACTGGAGCGGGAGCTGGTCAAGTCCCAGCTGGAAAGCCTGGCCATCGCCCCGGCGTTCGATGGCGCGGGTCCGGATGGCGTCTCGTCCCGCGCCCGGGTCATGGCGGACCTGTCCGAGTCCGAGCGCGAGGTCTTCATGCGCCGGTTTGAGGATCGTCCCGGCGATTTCGTCGGCCAGGAAGTTGTGCGCCTGTCCACCACGCCGGTCCTGCACGAGGGCCGGCTTGAGGCCGCGCCCTTCGTCCTGCGGGTCTACGCCGCGATGACCCCGGACGGCATGAAGATCATGCCCGGCGGCTTCTGTCGGACCTCCGACATGCCGGACGTGCGGGCCATCTCCATGGGCGACCACGCCCGCTCGGCCGATGTCTGGGTGCTGTCGGAAACACCTGTCGAGCGGGTGAGCCTGTTGGCCAGCCGCGACGACGTGACCGTCCGGCGCATCCTCGGCCACCTGCCCAGCCGCGCGGCTGACAACCTGTTCTGGCTCGGCCGATACCTGGAGCGCGCCGAGGCGGTCTTGCGCCTCGCCCGCAGCCTCTGCACCAGCCTGATGGACTCCGAGGCGGCGCTGCACAGCACCGGCGAGACCCTGGGCAAGCTGCAGGAACTGCTGATCGCCTGGAACGTCCTGGATGAGGCCTCCGGCGACCTGCGCGCCGTGGACGCGGCCCGCCAGGCGCTGTTGGACCGGGACGCATTCGGTTCGGTGATCCGCCTTGTCCAGGCCTCGCGCCGCACCGCCTCCAGCATGCGAGAGCGCCTGTCGCCGGATTTCTGGACTCTGTTGGTCAACCTGGAGAACCGCCTCAACGAGCCGGCGCAGGATCCCTTGTCCGAGGCCGGGGTGCTGCGACAGGTGGAGACGGCGCTGCAGATCCTGGCCGCCCTGTCGGGCCTGGCGCAGGAGAATATGAACCGCGGCGTCGGCTGGCGCTTCCTCGACATGGGCCGGCGGATCGAGCGGGGGGTCAACACCTGCCGCCTCGCCCGCACCCTGGCCAACGAGGAGGCCACCATCGACGATCTCGACCTGCTGCTCGATCTTGCCGACAGCCAGATCACCTATCGCGCGCGATATCTGGTCGGCCTGGCGTTGCGGCCGGTAAGAGACATGGTGATGCTCGATCCGTTCAACACCCGCTCGGCCGCGTTCCAGGTCCTGGCCCTGAAAGGCCATCTGGCCGCCCTGCCCTCGCTGCTGGACGACGGCATCCTGGAGGCCCCGAACCGGATCGTGCTGCCGCTGGCCACCCGGCTGGAGACGGCGGACGCGGGCGAGTTCGGCGTCGAGGACATGGCCTCGGTGGAGGACACCCTGCTGACCTTGTCGGGCGCAATCGCCGATCGCTACTTCCTGCAGGGCGCCAATGCGGTGCCGACAGCCAAACTGGCGGCGCTGGCGTGATTTATACGCTGCGCCACCGCACCACCTACAGCTATGATTCGACACTGACCTTTGCGCGCTGCGTGCTGCGCCTGACCCCGCAGGCCAACAGCTTCCAGACCGTGTTCGAATGCGACGTCACCGTCACGCCGGCGCCCACCCAAAGGTCGCGCCGGATCGGTCCCTTCGGCGAGGAGACCATCTCGGTCACCATCGAGACGCCGCACGACGAACTGATCATCGAATCCCATTGCCGGCTTGAGGTTCGCCCCCCGACGACCGACCCGTCAGACGCCGGACCGGCGTGGGAGATCGTCAGGACCGACAGCCTGGAGACAGGCGAGATCGGCATCGACAGTCCCGCCTCCTACATCTACCCCACCGCCCGGACCCCCATCGTTGCGGAGATCACCGACTTCGCGCGGGAAAGCTTTCCGCCGGCCGGCGGCGTTGCGGCCGGCGCCGATGCGCTGATGCGGCGGATCCACGACGCCTTCGCCTATGATCCGACGGCGACCGACGTTACCACGCCTATTGGCGAAGCGTTCGCGGCCAGGCGCGGCGTCTGCCAGGACTTCGCCCACATCATGATCGCGGCCGTGCGCGGGCTTGGCCTGCCGGCGGCCTACGTCAGCGGCTACCTCCGCACCATCCCGCCGCCCGGGAAAACGCGCCTGGCGGGCGCCGATGCGACCCACGCCTGGGTCAGGGTGTGGTGCGGACCCAAATTGGGCTGGGTCGGCTTTGATCCCACCAACGCCATTCGCTCGGGCGAGGATCACATCACCCTCGCCGTCGGCCGCGACTATGGCGACGTGGCGCCGGTGGACTGCATTATGCTGGCCTCGGGCGAACAGAAGCTGAAGGTCGAGGTTGACGTCATCCCCGATGGCGAAGCCATGCCAGCGGGCGCCGTCGTCCAGCCGCTGTTTCCGGACCGGGCGCGCGCCTGATGGCCAGCATCCTCGCTTGCCACGCCCACCCCGACGATATCGAGACCCTGGCCGCGGGCACCCTGGCCCTGCTCGCCGGTCAGGGTCACCGGATCAGCATCGTCACCGCGACCGCCGGCGACCTTGGATCCGAGCAGCACGGTCTGGAGGAAACCGCCCGCGTCCGCCAGGGCGAAGCGAGGCGGGCGGCGGCCATTATCGGCGCGGATTATCGCTGCGCCGGGCTGCCGGATCTCGGCGTCTTCAACGACGATCCATCACGCCGGCGGATCACCGAGATGGTCCGCTGGGCCCAGGCGGACATTGTCCTGGCCCCATCACCGGTGGACTATCACCCCGACCACGAGGCTGTGAGCGTCCTCGTGCGCGACGCCTGCTTCGCGTCCAGCGTGCCACACTATGCGACCGGCGAAGCGCCGCCGTTGCCCGCCATTCCGCACCTCTACTGGATCGATCCCATCGGCGGCCGCGACCGCGAGGGCAAACGCATCCAGCCGGACTTTGGCGTCGACATCACGCCTCACATCGACACCAAAAGCCAAATGCTGCTCTGCCACGAGAGCCAGCACGCCTGGGTCGCCAAGCAGCACGGCCTGAGCGACTATTTGGATTCCATGCGCGCCTTCAGCGCCCGCCAGGGCCGTGATCTGGGCGTCGCGTTCGCCGAAGGGTTCCGTCAGTATCGTAATCAGCCCTATCCCCGGACCCCTCGCCTCCAGGAGCTGTTGGGTGACGCGGCGTTAGACTGGCCGATGCCGCCCTCGAGGGCGTAGGTAATCCCCAACGATTGGGAGGCGACCTAAGCCATGGCGATTTCACTGTTCGATCTGACCGTACCCACCTACCTGCAGACCCTGGGCGCCGTCTCCGGCTTCCTCGATCGCGGCCTGTCGCATTTTCAGGAGAACAATGTCGACCCCGACGAGATCGTCGAGACGCGCCTGTTCGAGAACATGCTGCCGTTCAAGTTCCAGATCTGGTCGGTGGCGCACCACTCCAAGGGCGCGCTCGACGGCCTCAAGGCCGGCGTGTTCGGGCCGCCGCCGCCCATGGGCGAGCTGAACTATGCGGCGCTGCAGAAGGTGATCGCCGACACGCGCGAGGGCGTGCAGGCCATCACCCCCGATCAGGTCAAAAGCCTTGAGGGCGCCGACATGGCCTTCGAGATGGGCGGCCGGCGCATCCCCTTCACCGCCGAGAACTTCATCCTGTCGTTCTCGCTGCCCAACTTCCATTTCCACGCCGCCACCGCCTACGACATCCTGCGCACCAAGGGCGTGCCCCTGGGCAAGCGCGACTATATGGGGGCGCTAAGGTTCAAGGCGGCCTGACGGCGCTTGGTGCGTGCTTCGACACGCGCCCGTTGGGCGCGGCTCAGCATGACGTGGAAATTTGAAGCCCACAAAAGCACGTCATCCTGAGCCGGCCGCAAAGCGGCCGCGTCGAAGGACGCACTCACGCCCCGCTCAAACCCCCTTGTTCGGGCAGATCAGGTACTTCTCGCCGGTGGCCTTCTTGTTGTAGCGGGCGATGACGTCCGGCTGCAGCGCTTCGGCCAGTGAGATCTCGGCGGTGTAGTGGCTGGCGAAGGTGGTTTTCAGCTCGGCGGCCACGCGGTCGCGCAACTTCTGGCCCTCGGCCGGCCCGATCTTGATCAGGAACGGCATCAGCAGAAAGCCGCCCAGGCCCCACGACATGCCGAACGCGCGGTTCAGCTCCGTCGGGCCGGTGTCCAGGCCGCCATAGATGTAGACCTGCTTGTAGGTGGTCGAGCCGTAGCGGCTGTAGCTGGTCGCGGTGCGGTTGGCGGCGATCTCCATGCCGTTCAACAGTTGGCCGGCCAGCTTGCCGCCGCCGATCGCGTCGAACGCCAGGGTGGCGCCGGTGGCCACCAGGGCCTCGATCAGCTCCTCCATGAAATTCGGCGAGGCAGTGCTGACAATGTACTTGGCGCCAATGTCCTTGAGGATCTTGGCCTGCTCGTCGCTGCGGACGATGTTCACCAGATCGACGCCGTCCTTGAGGCAGATCTTGTTGAGCATCTGGCCCAGGTTGGAGGCCGCGGCGGTATGCACCAGGGCCTTGTGGCCTTCCATACGCATGGTCACGACCATGGCCAGGGCGGTGAGCGGATTGACGAAGCAGGAAGCCGCGTCCGCCGGCGTCGCGTCCGCGCCCACCACCAGGCAGTCCTGAACGCGCACGGTGCGGTACTGGCTGTACATGGACCCGCCGAGCACGCCCACGGTCTTGCCGAGCAGCGCCTGGGCCGCGTCGGATGAGCCGGCCTTGACCACCACGCCGCCGCCTTCATTGCCCACGGCCAGGGACTGGTCGACCCGCGCCGCCACGGCGCGCATGAACTGCGGCGGGACCGGCGCGGTCAGGACACCATTGGACAAGGCTGCGCGGCTGATGTCCGCGGGCCCCAGCAGCAGGCCGAGATCGGAGGTATTGAGCGGCGCGGCGTCGATGCGAACCACGACCTCGTTCTCGCCGGGCTCCGGGGTCGCAACCTTGACCAGCGACAGCTCCAGCTCGCCGCTCGACTTCACCAGCGACCGCAGCTGCAGTCCTTCGGCTTCAGCGCCCATCGATCTTCTCCCCATTTCAATCAGTCGTTTGAATCTGGCTTTGATGTGGGGCTTACCTTGACCGGCGCAAGAGCGCTATCGTTCGATCATGGCTCACGACGCGGAACACCCGGGCGACTGGAAGCACGACGGCGTGCGGGTGATCCCGGCGGGCCAGCTCGATCCCAACACCGCCCAGACCCCCGGCATGAACCGCGCCGCGGCGATCAACTTCGCCCGCGTCGGCGCCGAGAAGCTCTGGGCCGGGACGGTGACCATCCACGCCGGCGCCAAGACCGGCGCCCACCATCACGGCGAGCTGGAGAGCGTCATCTATGTGCTGAAGGGCAAGGCGAGGATGCGCTGGGGCGATGCTCTGCAATATGTCGCCGAAGCCGGCCCCGGCGACTTCATCTACGTCCCACCGTTTGTGCCACACCAGGAGATCAACGCCTCGGACGACGAGGCGCTGGAATGCGTCCTGGTCCGCAGCGGCGGCGAGGCCGTGGTGGTGAACCTGGACATCGCGGCGGCGGAGAGGCCGGAGGCTGTGGCCTGGGTGGACTCGATCCACAAGGATCCCAAGGGCAACGGCGTCCTATGAGGCTTACATCTCCAGCCATCGTCACACTGGGGCTAGCATTTACACTTGCCGCTTCAGCTGTAACGGCTGGGCCGCAGCTTCCGGCGGATGGATCGATCCCCGGATGGCTACGACAGATGGTTTCTGAGAGTGGGAGGTCTCCACCAGAAATTGAAAAAGTAACCTACAATGGGCAGCCGGCTTTCGAACTTATCGCGACAGATCGTGCCGACACCGGAGATGAGCACGCACTCTACTCCGCAAGCGGAACTCTCATTTGTCGGTTCGGTGGGTTTGTGGGGCGAGTAACGTCAGGCTCCTGTAATATCGATAAAATCATCTACGTGAGCACGCTCTACAGTCCCAAGAGACGCTGAGCGTGGAGTGAGTGCTTTCCACTCGTCGAGGATGTTTGGTGGGTCCGTTTGTCGGCAAAGCGCTGTGGCTTCTCGCTTTTGCGTACGCGCACTAAGCCTCAACCTTTTCGCACGCCGTGTCGAACCGCGCCCACATCGGCGCACAGTCCACCACCTGGCCCTGCTCCATCGCCTGGTCGATCGCCATCACCGTCAGGCCCGCCACCAGCGAATCCCCGGGCGTCACAGGAAACCGCGCGCCCTCTTCCAGGCTCGCCTTCAGGTCCATGGCCATCGCCTGGTCGGCGCCGTTGTGGTTGTCGTCGGTAAGGCCGCCGAACTCCATCCGCTCCGGCCGACCCTTGTCCATGGTACCGCGGAACAGCAGCCGGTTGCGCACCAGGTCGGCCAGCAGCGTTCCCTCCGTGCCGGCGATGTACCAGCGCCGCTCCTGCAGCGAGACGTGGCTGTTGGCGTGGAACGACAGCCGGATCTGGTTGGCGTACTCGACGATAGCCACCTGGTGGTCGGTGACGTCCATGTCGGAATGGAAGGCGTCGTTGGCCCCGCTCCAGCCGGCGTCCCGCGTCACATAGGCGGGCGTGCCGTCGGAATAATGTGTCGGCGGATTGACCCGTCCGTCGTGAAAGATGCGTCGCCCGCCGAAGCTGGCCACCTTGGCCGGCCGCGCGCCCGCGAGGCGGCCGAAAATATCGAAGTCGTGGCAGACCTTGTCGAGCAGATAGGAGCCGCCCCACTGCTGCTTGCGCCGCCAGTTGCGCGCCAGATAGGCGCCGTGATCGGGATGAAGGTGCTCGGTGGCGTCTATGGAGATGACCTCGCCGAGCTGGCCCGCATCGATCCGGCCGATCACCTCGCGGACGATGGGCATGGAGCGCATGACCAGGCCGACGAACAGCGGCGGTGTCGCGGTCTGCGCCAGCCGCCGCGCCAGCGACAGGGTCTCATCCTCTGTCCGCACGATGGGCTTTTCGGTGAAGATGGGGCAGCCGGCCTGGAAGGCCATGGTCAGGTGTTCCAGGTGCAGGTGGTTGGGCGAGCCGATCATGAGGAGATCGAACGGACCGCGCCGCAACAGGTCGGGCGGGTCGGCGCACGGGGCGCCCATGGGAATGCCGAACTCGGCCATGATCGGCTGGCCCACCGGCGCCGGATCGACATAGCCGACCAGGTCGAAGCTCCAGCCAACCTCCTTCATTGCGCCAAGAACGTGAGCGATGCGCTGGCCGAGGCCGATGACGCCGATGCGGTGCGTTTTCATTGAGCTTCCCAGTTACGCGTGGCGGCGGACCATAGGCCAGGCCCAAAGGCGTCGTCGAGATGGGCCGCCGTCGAGATGGCCCGCATTGATGGCGCGCCCGCGCGACGATAGCCTGACCGCGCGCCCTCGGGAGGAAGACCGATGCAGCTGACCTACGCCATCAAGTTCGTCGCCGACATGGACCGCGCCGTCGCCTTTCATCGCGACACTCTGGGGCTGACCTTGAAGTTCCAGACGCCGGGATGGAGCGAGTTCGACACCGGCCCGACCACGTTGGCGCTCCACGCCGCCTCCGACAAAAATCCGGCCGGCGCCGTGGAGCTTGGCTATACGGTCGAGGATCTGAAGGCGTTCTACGCCGCCCGCGCCGAACGGGGCATCACCTTTATAGAGCCACCGCACGAACTGCATGGCTCGCTACTGGCCACGTTCCGGGACAGCGAAGGCGCCGAGTGCAGCCTGAGCGGCTGACCGCCGGGCATCGCCGCATGGCGCTCATCAAGGCGCCGAAGACTGTCGCCGACGGCGAACCGAAGGGGTGGGAGATCACTAGCGCCTAACCCTCCTCGAGGTCGGGACGACGACGCTATTGGTGATCGCCTACGCAAACCCGCTGATTAAGAGTCAGCTGCTTGCCGCCCGCCGCCGCTCCCCCATCCCCTGCTCGCTCATCTCCTGGCGCCAGCGCTGCATCAGCACCGCGCGGCGGCCGGGGTAGCGGTCTTCGAGGAACGCCGCCTCCACGACACGATCAGTGCGGAAATTGCGGAAGCCCTCGCGCAGTTCGCACCAGCCGGCGATCAGCCGCGCGCTCTCGTAATAGCCGACGGCAATGGGCCAGATCGTCCGCACCGTGATCGCGCCGGCCTCGTCGGAATAGCGCAAGTCGATCTTCCGCTGCGCGCGGATCGCCTCGCGGACATGGACCATGTCGATGGCGTCGGGCTGAGGCGACGGTCTCGGCGGGGTCATCATGCCCGGCTCCAGCAGGAACGGCCGAAGATGATCGGGGATCACCGCGCCGATCTTGGCCACCAGATCGCGGGCCGCGCGCGAGAGCGACGGATCGGCGCGCTCGATCACCAGCCGCGCGCCCAGCACCGCCGCCTCGATCTCGTCGGCCGTCAGCATCAGGGGCGGCATGTCGAAGCTGTGGTCGAGCACATAGCCCATGCCCGCTTCGCCCTGGATCGGCACCCGCTGCGCCAACAGTTCGGCGACATCGCGATAGACCGTGCGCTTGGACGTCTCCAACTCGCTGGCCATCGTCTCGGCCGTCACCGGCCCGCGCGCGCCACGCAGGATCTGGATGATCTGGAACAGCCGTTCAGCGCGTCGCACGTCCGCATCCTCCGCACCATCTGTCAGTATGATGGCAGTAGCGGGCGCGGCATGCAAACGTCTCGCGATCCGCCAGTGGCGATATGGACTTGGCGGAGCGTCGTGTTATCCCGTCGATTGACAAGGAGCGCGTCATGACCCGTCGTCCGATCCTGCTTGCCGCGGCCATCGTCGTGGGCGCGCTCAGTCAGTCCAATGCCGGCGCCCAGGCGCCCGCCGCCAGCCCGGCCCCCGCGGCCGGGGACCCAGCCAAGGGACAGGCGATCTTCGACGCCAACTGCGGGACCTGCCACACCGCCGCCCAGGTCAGTCAGGATTCGACGACGCTATCGCTGTTCGGCGTCGTCGGGCGCAAATCCGGCGCCGTCGCCGATTTCAGCTATTCGCCGGCGATGCAGAGCGCGGGGATCACCTGGACCCCGGATAAGCTGAACGCCTATATCGAAAATCCGCCGGCCGTCGTCCCCGGCAACATCATGTACTTTCCGGGCCTTCCCGACCCCGCCCAGCGCGCGGACCTGATCGCCTATCTCGCGACGCTGAAATAGGCTTGCCATCAGGCGCCCGGCCTGTCACAGGCGCGTCATAGAAGAATGGTCCACCACCTCTGGCGTGACTTGGCCTTTCGCCGGCTCGCCGCCAACCGCCGCGTAAACAAACTGACCCACTCCGAAGCGCCGTTCGTGGCGCCGTGACCGCGCAATAGCGGCCGTGGCGGCTTGGACGGCTGACCCCCTAGAGCCGCCTCCACGAGCCGCCCATGACGTTCCTCGCACCGGACCGCATGAACGCCGGCCTGCTGATCCGCTACGCGCGGCGCAGGTTCGCGCCCAATCGCGCCGACATCATCGCGATGTTCATGATCGCCGGCGCCGCTGTGCTGGTGACTCAGGCGGCGCGGACCATGGGCCAGCCGCTGAGCGGCCTCCACGTGGCGCCGGTCAACCTCGACCCGATCAACCTGCCGAAGTACGCGGCGCTGACGACCCTGCGGATGTTCGCCGCCCTCGCCTGCTCGCTGCTGTTCACCTTCGTCTTCGCGACCCTGGCGGCCAAGAGCAAGAAGGCCGAGCTGGTCATCGTCCCGGCGTTGGACATTCTGCAGTCGGTTCCGGTGTTGGGGTTTCTGACCTTCACCGTGACCTTCTTCATGGGCCTGTTTCCCGGCAGCGAAGCCGGCGTGGAGTGCGCGGCGATCTTCGCCATCTTCACCGCCCAGGCCTGGAACATGGCCTTCAGCTTCTACCAGTCGCTGAAGACCTTGCCGGAGGACCTGGACGAGGCCGCGCGCCAGTTCGGCCTTTCGCCCTGGCAGCGGTTCTGGAAGCTGGAGCTGCCCTTCGCCACCCCCGCCCTGGTCTGGAACACCATGATGTCCATGTCGGGCAGTTGGTTCTTCATCGTCGCCTCCGAAGCGATCACGGTCGGCAAGACCCAGGTCGCCCTGCCCGGCATCGGCGCATGGCTGTCGGTGGCCAACGATCGCGGCGACGGTCGCGCGGTGGCGTGGGCGGTGGGAACCATGGCCGTCGTCATCATCCTCTACGACCAGCTGCTGTTTCGCCCGATCGTCGCCTGGGCCGACAAATTCCGCGCCGAGCAGACCGCGTCCCAGGATCCGCCCCGGTCGTGGTTCTATGACGTGATCAAACGCATGCGGCTGCTGCCGCGCCTGATGCAGCCGATGACCGTGGCGCTCAACCGCCTGCCCGCGCCGCACCCGCCAAAGATTCGCCTGCCGGAGATTCGCAATCCCCAGGTGGCGCGCGGGCTGGACTGGCTGTGGCTCGCCGTTGTCATCGGCTTGGCGCTCTGGGGCGGCTGGGCGGTCGTGACCTTCGTGAGCAAGACGATCACGGTCGGCGACGCTGTCCAGGTGTTCGGCCTCGGCGCCCTGACCTTGGCGCGGGTGCTGATCCTGATCGTCATCGCCAGCATCATCTGGGTGCCGATCGGGGTCTGGATCGGACTTCGGCCGATCTGGGCCGAGCGAATTCAGCCGGTGGCGCAGTTCTTCGCCGCATTCCCGGCCAACGTGCTGTTTCCGGCCGTCGTCGGCGTGATCGTGGCGCTGCACGCCGATCCGAATATCTGGCTCTCGCCGCTGATGATCCTCGGCACCCAGTGGTACATCCTGTTCAACGTCATCGCCGGCGCCGCGGCGCTGCCCAATGACCTGAAGGAGGCAGCTTCGATCTTCCACGTGCGGTCCTGGCAGTGGTGGCGCACCGTCGCCTTGCCGGGGATATTCCCCTACTACATCACCGGCGCTCTGACCGCGTCGGGCGGGTCGTGGAACGCCAGCATCGTCGCCGAGGTGGTGACCTGGCGTCACCAGAACATCGAGGCGGCGGGCCTGGGCTCCTACATCGCCGACGCCACCGCGGCTGGCGACTATCCCAAGGTCGCCCTCGGCATCGCCGTGATGTCGATCTTCGTGATTCTGCTGAACCGCACCCTCTGGCGTCCGCTGTATGGCTTCGCCGCGCGCCGCCTGCATCTTTAGATAAGGGGAGCTTTGTCGATGAGCACCACCTTCGCCCCCACGCCCGAAGTCAACCTCGTCGAGGTTCGCAATGTGAAGCACGTCTACGGCAAGGGCGGTGGCGGCGGCGCCGGGCTCCTCGTGCTTGAGGACGTCGACCTGACCCTGCGGCCCAATGAGATCGTCGGCCTGCTGGGCCGCTCGGGGTCCGGCAAGTCCACGCTCCTGCGCGCCATCTCCGGCCTGATCCGGCCGACCAGCGGGACGGTGCTGGTCCAGGACATGCCCGGCGACGACACCGCGCACGGCGTCGCCATGGTGTTCCAGAGCTTCGCCCTGTTCCCCTGGCTGACGGTGCAGCAGAACGTGGAATTGGGCCTGGAGGCGCGTGGCGTGCCGGCGGACGAGCGCCGCACCCGCTCCCTGGCGGCCATCGACCTGATCGGTCTCGACGGTTTCGAGAACGCCTATCCCAAGGAGCTGTCCGGCGGCATGCGCCAGCGGGTTGGCTTGGCCCGCGCCCTGGTTGTCCAACCCTCGATCCTGCTCATGGACGAGCCGTTCTCGGCCCTGGACGTGCTGACCGCCGAGACCCTTCGCACCGACCTGCTGGACCTCTGGGTCGAAGGCCGCATGCCGATCCGTTCGATCCTGATGGTCACTCACAATATCGAGGAGGCGGTGCTGATGTGCGACCGCATCCTGGTGTTCTCCTCCAATCCTGGCCGGGTGATCGCCGAGATCAAGGTCGACCTGCAGCAGCCGCGCAAACGCCTGGATCCGGCCTTCCGGGCCCTGGTCGACGACATCTACGCCCGCATGACGGCGCGCACGACGACTGTCCAACCGGCCCGTGACGGCGCGTTTCCGGGCCTGGGCCTCGCCATGGCGCTGCCGATCATCTCCACCAACACCCTGGCCGGCATGATGGAGTCGCTGGCCGCTTCGCCCCACGACGGCAAGGCGGAGTTGCCTGACCTGGCCAACGAACTGAACCTGGAGGCGGACGAACTGCTGCCCATCGCCGAAACCCTGCAGCTCATGCGTTTCGCCGAGATCGAGGGCCGGATGATCCGGTTGACGCCGGTGGGCCGGAAATACGCCGTCGCCGAAGTCGACGAGCGCAAACAGCTGTTCGCCCAGCAGCTTTTGGCCTACGTCCCGCTCGCCGCCCACATCCGCCGGGTGCTGGACGATCGCACCTCGCGCCAGGCGCCGGCGAGGCGTTTTCGCGACGAGCTCGAAGACTTCATGTCCGAGGATTATGCCGAGGAAACGCTGGACGCGGTCATCACCTGGGGCCGTTATGCCGAGATATTCGCCTTCCACGACGACAGCGACCGGTTCAGCCTGGAAGATCCAGGCTGATCACTTCCGGGGGCAACCTGAAGTCCGGTAACCGGGTGTTAGCGCTCTCGCGTCACATTGTTACGTAATAACGATGCGAGCTGGGCGCTGGGCCAGTTCCTCGGGCTCGGTCGCGGGAACAGATTCGGATGTTCAAGTTTGCACGGCGCTTTTGGCGAAACGAATCGGGCGCGACGGCGATCGAATATGGGCTGTTGGTGGCGCTGATCTCCGTGGTGGTCATCACCGCGGTTTCGACACTGGGGAAACACCTCAACAACGCCTTCACCAAGATCAACACGGGCCTGACCAACGTCTAGAGCCGGTTGAAATCGATCCAAGCCATCTCAAACTCCGCTCATCCCCGCGCTGGCTTTGGCCTTGCTCACGCGGCCTTGTGAGCGCGCGCGGCGGGATCGCCCGCCTTGTCGCTGTTGGCGCACCAGCGACAACGACCGCGCACCTCAAGCGTCACCCCGGTCACCACGAAGCTGTTGGCGTCCGCCACCGCCGTGATCGGGGTGGTGTCGGGATCGAATTCCTCGGCCGAGCCGCAGCAGTCGCAGATCAGAAACGCCGCGGTATGCACCGGCGCATGACCATCGCAGGCGATGAAGGCGTTGATGCCGGCGATGCGGTGAACCAGTCCGGCGGCTTCCAGAAACTCAAGCGCGCGATAGACGGTGGGAGGTTTGGCCGGCGAGCCGCCCTCATCGAAGGCGGCCATCAGATCATAGGCCTTCACCGGCGCGCCAGCGGTCAGCAGCAATTCCATCACCCGGGCGCGAGAGGCGGTCCAACGCTCTCCTCGCTCGCGGCAATGCCGCTCTGCCTTGTCCAGCGCCTCATGCACAGCGGCAGGTTCACGCGATCGCGCCGGCAGATGCTCGCAATGAGTTTCCATGGCGATTTTTTGCGGCGGATTGGCGTCGACCGCAACATCCTTGTTGAAGCGACTGCAAGTTAGGCCTGCAGCGTTGCCCCTAGGATGCCGTGTCGGCCCCCGCCCGCGTCGCCAGTTCGCCGTCCTTGGACAGCAGCAGCGCCAGCCAGCGCGTGCCTTCGAACTCGGCGGCGATGGCCATCACCATCACGGTCAGCGGCGTGGACAACAGGGCGCCTGGCAGGCCCAGCATGGTGCCCCAGAATCCCAGGGCGAGCAGGATGAAGACCGGATCGAGGTTCAGCCGATCGCTCTGCAGCTTGGGCAGGATCACGTTCTCGATGATGAAGATCACCCCGCCCAACGCCACCACAAGGATGATGGCCTGGAGCGGCGTGTCGAACTGGGCCAGGGCGAGCAAGGCCGGCAGCGCGGCGCCGGCGATGCCGCCAACGATCGGCACATAGGCGGCCATGAACAGGACCAGGGCGAGGAACAGGGCGTTATCCAGGCCGACCCCCGCCATGATCGCCCAGCCGGCCCCCGCGACAAGGACGGCCTTGAAGGTCTGCAGGCCGATGTAGGCTTCGGTCGCCGTGCGCACCCGGGCGAAAATGCGTTCGGCATGGCCGCCGCCGGCCGCGAAGATGCGATCGGCCTTGACGCCGAAGGCCTGCCGCGAGGCCAGCAGGAATCCGAGGTAGATCATCACCAGGGCCGCTTCCGACAGCACCCGCCGAGCGACGCCGAAGACGTGCCCCACCCGCGTGGCCGGCGTTTCTCCGCGGAAGAAGTCATGCAGAGTCATGGGCGGCAGCTGCACGGCGCCCGCCGCGCCGCCGATCAGAGCGTCGATCTTGGGCTCCAGCGCGATCAGCTGCAGACCGAAACTCTTACCGTAGTGGGCGCAGGCGCCGACCACCAAGGCGAAGCCAGCGATAGTGATGACAGCGCCCGCGGTGGATCTGAACCAGGCCGGCAGGAACGGCAGCCGCCGCTCCGCGCCGCGGGAGAGCCCGTCGATCAGCAGCAGCAGGAACACCGCGATCACCAGCGGCGTGATGATGCCCTGGAAGTATTTGATCGCCGCGCCGCCGGCCACCACGGCGATGAAGACCCCGGCATTGCGCAGGGTCACGGAATTGGCGGCGGCGGTACGCGGAGCGGGCGTCGCGCGAGGGGTTTTGAAGGGAAGCTTCAAGGCGTCAGGCCAGTCCGTTCAGCTAGCTATCTTGTCGACATGGCGCCAAGGCGCGCCGAGCTCCAACGCCACGCCAAATGCCACGAACATGAGGCCCATCGTCACCCCGCCGGCCCAGTTGGGAATATCCGGCCAAGTCAGCGGAACCGAAACGCCAAAGACAAACGCCGCGACCCCGCCAAGCACCATGGCGACCCTCGCGCCAATGGAATGCGAGTAGCGTTCCAGACCGAACAAGGTCTCCGTGACGCCCAGGATGATGAAGCCTCCCGCAATCGCATAATCCAGCGGGATCACGCCCAACAGGATGTGGAACGCCAGATGCAGACCCAGGGCCAGCGCGACCAGTGACCAGCAGATCGCGGCGAGGCGACCTCGCGGCGTGCGGTCCAACATCAGCCAGGTCAGGCCGATCAAGCCCGCAAGCAATAGCGTCCATCCGAGCGTCGCTTCCGGGAACAGAGATGCGACCGAAGAGGCCGCCGCCAACAGGATCAGGAAGGCTCCATAGAACCGGTCGGCCCGCTTGGCGGGCTCGGTGGGGACATCATCGATATTTTCGCTCACGCCGCCTCCTCGCGAACCGGTCTGGATGTCAAAGGTGGGCTTCAATCCGTCTCATATCAATGGCAGTCTTCGACCCTTGCGAGAGTGAACGCCTGAAAGCCGCGGATGATCATCGACCTGGCCTGCCCCGCGTGACTGGTAAGGCCGCCATTGGCGTCATCCTGGTCGACGCCCGCGGGCATCGCTGCCCGGTCCCAAGCTTGCGCCTGCGCCGAGCTTTGCAGTCATGTCCTGACGGCGGAGAAGTCGAGCTGCTGGCTGACGATCCTCTCGCCCGCATCGACATCCCCCATCTCATTAAAGAAATGGGCTATCAGATTGTATCAAAGGACTTAAATAGCTCTACTCTACGATTTAAGATTCGGAAGACGCCCGAGGCGTCCCAAATCGCGGCAGGCCCTTCCACTTGAGATAGGGCGTCAGATCCGCCTCTTCGAGCTCCGTCGCCAGCGCCGCGCCGAAGAACATCGAGTTCACGGTCCAGGACAGCCAGATCAACATCACCACGACCGCGGCGATGGACCCGTAGGTCGCGCCGAAATGCGCGAACCCCTTGACGTAGAAGGCGCTGGCCCAGGACGCCGCCAGGCAGACGACCGCGGCCGCCACCCCCCCGATGATGGATGCCGCCCAGGGCACCGGGCGAGTCGACATGGCGTATCGGTAGATCAGCGTCAGGCCCAACGAGAGCCCGATCAACGCCCAGGTCCACTCGCTGTAGAACCAGGACACGCCCCGCAGCGGGTACATGTGCATGGTTGACGCCATCAGCCTCACCGCCAGGAACACCGCCGACAGCACGCTCATCATGAACAGCGCGGCCAGCAGGGTCAGAAAGGCGAGAATGTTGATCTGGACGAAGCTGTGGGTGGTCGCTTCATCGTCATCGGCGTGGATGAACGACAGGCCGGCGATCAGCGCCTTGATCCCGCGATGGGCGGCGTAGAGGCCGATCAGGAGCGCAAAGCCGCTTTGCACGGTGACGGCGCGCGAAGGCGCGTGGGCCAGGCGTATCAGCTCGTGCTGGAACAGCAGCCGGGCGTTCGCCGGCAGAATCTGGGTGAAGGCGTCCGCCTGGGTCGCCGCCTGTTCCGGCGTCAGCATCAGGCTGTAGACGCCGATGGAGATGGCCAGGGCCGGAAACACCGCCAGCAGGGCGAAGAAAGACACCCCGCCGGTATAGAGCATCACATCGCGGCCCCAGAGCCGCCGGATCGCCCGGCCAACCAGCCGCAGGCCGCCCACGAACCAGTGGGCGGGATTGTAGTCGATGCTCGGAAACCAACGCAGCTGCATTACCCCGACATAGCGGCTCACACAGCAGTGTCGATCACAATTGTGGCGAATGCTTTGCCGTTAGCGTCCGCCCGTCAAAGAGCGCTGGCCGTCTTGAGCGCCTCGATATCGCCCGGGGAGAAACCCCAGTCGGCGAAGGCTTCCTCATTGTGAGCGCCGACGGGTGGCGACACAAACTGGATCGCGCCGGGGGTCGCCGAGAAGCGCGGCGCCGGCGCGGGTTGGACGACGCCCTCGATCTCGACGAAGGTCTGGCGGGCGGCGTTGTGCGGGTGGGCGGCGGTTTCGGTCAGGTCCAGCACCGGCGCGAAGCAGACATCGGTGGCGTCCATGATCGCGCACCACTCGGCCCGGGACTTGGTCTTGATCACCTCGGCCAGCTTGGCTTTCAACGCCGGCCATTCGGCGCGGTTCATCTGCTGCTGGAACGCCGGATCGGTGATGCCGGTCTTCTCCAGGAGCAGGGCGTAGAACTGCGGCTCGATTGAGCCGATCGAAATCCAGCGTCCGTCGCTGCACTGATAGGTGTCATAGAAGTGGGCGCCGCCGTCGAGCATGTTGTCCCGACGGTTATCGGTCCACATGCCCGAGGCCTTGAAGCCGTAGAACATCGCCATCAGCGAGGCCGCCCCGTCGCTCATGGCGCAGTCGATCACCTGCCCCTGCCCGCTGGCCCGGGCGTGGATCACGCCGGCCAGCAGGCCAAACGCCAGATAGAGCGCGCCGCCGCCGAAGTCGCCGACCAGGTTCAGCGGCGGGATCGGCTTGTCGCCCAGGCCGATGGCGTGCAGCGCGCCGGAGATGGCGATGTAGTTCATGTCGTGGCCGGCGGCGTTCGCATAAGGACCCGTCTGGCCCCAGCCGGTCATGCGGCCGAAGACGATCTTCGGATTGCGCTTCAACACCACGTCCGGGCCAAGGCCCAGCCGCTCCATTACGCCGGGGCGAAACCCTTCGAACAGCACGTCGGCGGACTCGGCCAGCTTCAGGCAGGCTTCGATGGAGGCCGGGACCTTCAGATCCAGCGCCACGGACCGTCGCCCGCGACCGGTGACATCGAACTTCGAGCCGCCCCGCCCGCCCTTGCGATCGATCCTCACCACATCGGCGCCCAGGTCCGACAGCAGCATGCCGCAGAACGGGCCCGGCCCGATGCCGGCGAACTCGATGACCTTCAATCCATCCAGAGGGCCTTGCGCCATAACCTTATCCTCAAAGCTGCGCCGCGACATTGCGCGGCTTCTCGGGCGATGCGGCTCTGATATGCTGCCGCGGCGAGTCTGTGCGCAAGCTAGCGGTGTGGCGCGCGCTCGAAAACGGCGCCCCGACGTCAAGCGGGGGCGTCAAGCGTTGAAAGGGATTTTGTGGCCATCCACGCGCGCGTGCTTATCGTCGCCAAGGACGACACGATCGCCGGCCCCCTGGCCGAAGGTCTGGACCGGCTCGGCTGGCGAACCATCACCGCGCGGGGGCCTTACGCCGCCACGAGCGCCCTCGCCGACATGCAGATCGAAGCCGCGATCATCGACGCCACCGCCAGCGTCGAGGAGGCCGGGATCCTGGCCCGCCGCCTGCGCTCATCCTGTTCGCCACGCAGACTGCCGATCATCGCCGTGGGGGACTTTCCCGAACCGCCGCAGGCGGGCCAGTTCGACCTGACCTTCGCCCCGCCGCTGCATCCGGCGCAGGCGGCGCTGCGACTGGAATCCCTGACCCGGATGACCATCGCCGAGGAGGAGTACGAGCTTCGGCTGGAAACCTTCGCCGAGCATGGACGACGGCTGGATTTGCCGCAGGAAGCCGAAGGCCCGTTCCGCATTCTGGCGGTTGGCGAGCCGGCGCCGCAGTTCCTGGCCCTGTCCAACGCCCTGGCCGCCAGCGGCGCCGACGCCACCGGCGCCTTCACCGCCTACACCGCGTTCGACTATCTGCACGAGCGCGCGTTTGACGCCGTGGTGCTCTGGGCCGGGGACAATCAGGCCGAGGCGCTCTCGATCGCGGCGGGGATGCGACGCAACACCCGCCTCTATCACATCCCGGCGATGCTCTATCTGCAGAGCCCGGCGGAGATCGGCCTGGCCGAAGCCTTCCATCGCGGCGTCTCCGATCTGGCCTCGCCGGAAACGGCGCCGGCGGAGACCGCGCGTCGGGTGGTCGAACTCGCCCGCGCCTATCGCCGCCAGACCGCGATCCGGCAAGCCCTGGAGAAGGCCCGCAGCTCGGGCCTGATGGATGTGGCCACCGGCCTGTTCACGCGAGACCTGTTCGCCGCCCATCTGGCGCGGCTGGTGCAGTCGTCGCGGCTGCGCAACCGGCCGCTGTCGCTGTGCGTGCTGCGGATCGCGGAGCGGCCGGATACGACGGTCGCCAGGGCCGGCGGCTGGCTCGACCGGGCGATCCCGCAGATCGGCTCCATGCTCGGCCGCCTGGTGCGCGCCGAAGACACCGTGGCGCGGCTGGGACCGGAGGTGTTCGCCCTTGCCCTGCCCTCGACCGCGCAGTCGGCCGGGCGCGCCGCCGCCGAACGGATCGCGGCGGTGATCGGCTGCACCGCCTTCGAAGCCGGCGAGAAGCGGCCCGCTTTCGTGGTTGATTTCGATATCGGCGTCGCCGAGGTTGAACCGGGCGAGCCTGCGGCGCGTGCGTTGGAGCGTGCGGCCAGCAGGGCCATGCAATTGAAGGCCAGCTAGGTCGCAGGTGTTCGTGTAGGGGGTAAGATGGATCCGCAGACGGCGAAACTACTGCCGATTTTGTTGCCGGTGCTGATCTTGGCGCTGGTCCTGCGCCGCAACCTTAAGCCCCGGCCGCTGCAGATCGAGCGGATGTGGATATATCCGGTCGTCCTCGTCTTCCTGCTCGGCTCGTCGCTCTACGGCAACCCGCCGACGACCGCGCTGGCCATCGGCTTCCTGGCGGGCGGCCTGGTGCTCGGCGCCGCGGCCGGCTGGTATCGCGGCCGGCTCACCCGCATCACCATCGATCCTGACACCCACGTCCTGACCAGCCAGGCGTCGATGTGGGGAACGGTGCTGGTCGTCGGCCTGATCGCGGTCCGCTATGGCCTGCGCGCCTATCTGATGGGCGGCGTGGATATGAGCGGCGCCGCGCCGCACGGCGGCCTCGGTGGGACCGCAGTGGCCGCCACCGACGCCCTGCTGGCCTTCACCGTCGGCATGATGGGCGTCTCCCGCCTGGAGATGTGGATGCGCGCGAGCAAACTGCTGGCGGACGCGCAGGCGGCGAAGGCGGGGCGGTAGCGGCGTGTTGACGAACGCTTATCCCTGGCATGTTGTCGCTAGCCGATGGCGCAGATAACGCACCTAGCTGAAATTCTGACAATATCGGTGCTGGCCTTAACCGCCTGCTCCGGCTCACCGCCATTCGAAGCAAATTCGACTGTTGCGGCGAACGATACCGCTCATCCCTACAAATGGGCTTGCAGATCGTTCGTCCGAGGCCCGCGAGGGTCTGCGGCGAGCGTTCTCTTTATGATCAAACCCGATGGTCAAATCGGGGAACGCGATGTCGATTGGACACCCCCACGCATTGCTGACGAGAGCGACGGCAACCCTTCGAACAACCATCTTCCCCAGCTCTTGATCGAATATCATGCCGCCGGCCGTGACCGTCTTGGGAACCCGATCATGGTCAATATTTCTGTTGGAAACGACCCAAGCACATCTCTACCAGACGCAGCGATCGGGACATTGAAGCTCGACCAAGGCGCATCTTGGGCGACTGATTTCGACAAGGCCCCGGGCGGCGGCGGTTATTGGTCGAAGTCTCGCGGGATTGCCTTCAACGGGGATCGCCTACCACGCCATAACGTCGACCTTCTCAGTGCGATCAATCAGGCGCACCTGGCGGAGGTGAAGTTTCAAGGTCGGAATGGCGAACTGCTGGGCCTGAGCCACTTCGACGTGAGCGCAAACAGCCACAGGTCCTGTCTCATCGAGGCTGCATGGCAGGCTACGGAATCCGCCTCAGAGCACCCCAGGGCCGACAGGTCACCGTGTTCGCCGGCTTATGGCATGATCGACCGGCTCATTACGCCGGCGCCCCCGGTGAACTGTTAGGGCTACCCGCCGCCAACGCGAAGTTCATTTGAGCCGCCGCGTCGGATCAAGCCGCCAGCGCCATCTTCGCCAGTTCGCTCAGGATGCGTTCGGCCGCATCCAGGCGCTGATCAGAGCTCTCCCATTCGCCCTTGATCACCAGTTTCTGGTCCGGCCGCACGCGCCAGATCGCCGGGCGGTTCTGCACCAGGCTGACCAGGGCCATCGGGTTGGCGTAACTGTCGCCACGGAAGGTGATCACCGCGCCCTTGGGGCCGACATCGATCTTGGCCACGTTGGACTGCCGGCAGAGGCCCTTGATCGCCACCACCTTCAGCAGCTGGCCGGCCTCCTGCGGCAACGGCCCGAAGCGGTCGATCAGTTCGGCGGCGAGGGCCTCGCGGTCCTCCGGCCGTTCGGCGTCGGACAGGCGGCGATAGAGCGCCAGGCGCACGTTCAGGTCGGGCACATAGGCCTCGGGGATCAGCACCGCCGCGCCGGTGTTGATCTGCGGCGACCAGCCGTGTTCGCTCTCGATCACCTCGCCCTTGGCCTTCAGCTCACCCACCGCGTCCTCCAGCATCTGCTGGTACAGTTCGACGCCGATCTCGCGGATGTGGCCGGACTGTTCCTCGCCCAGCAGGTTGCCGCCGCCGCGGATGTCCAGGTCGTGGCTGGCGAGCTGGAAGCCGGCGCCCAGGCTGTCCAGGGACTGCATCACCTTCAACCGCCGCTCGGCGGAGAGTGTCAGCTGCTTCTCCGACGGGGTGGTGAGGTAGGCATAGGCCCGCGCCTTGGCCCGTCCGACCCGGCCGCGCAGCTGATAGAGCTGGGCCAGGCCGAACATGTCGGCGCGATGGATGATCAGGGTGTTGGCGGTGGGGATATCCAGGCCGGACTCGACGATGGTGGTCGACAGCAGCACGTCGTACTGGCCGTCGTAGAAGGCGCTCATGACGTCTTCGAGCTGGGTGGGCGCCATCTGGCCGTGGCCGACCACGTACTTCACCTCAGGCACCTGCTCGCGCAGGAACCGCTCCAGCTCCGGCAGGTCCTTGATCCGCGGCGCGACGAAATAGGCCTGGCCGCCGCGGTATTTCTCCCGCAGCAGCGCTTCGCGCAGCACGACCGGATCGCTGGGGCTGATGTAGGTGCGCACGGTGAGGCGGTCGATCGGCGGGGTGGCGATGATCGACATCTCGCGGATGCCGGACAGGGCCATCTGCAGGGTGCGCGGGATCGGCGTCGCGGTGAGGGTCAGCATATGCACCTCGGCGCGCAGGGCCTTCAGCGCCTCCTTGTGCTTGACGCCGAAGTGCTGCTCCTCGTCGACGATCACCAGGCCCAGGTCCTTGAACTGGACCTGTTTCGACAGCACCGCGTGGGTGCCGATGATGATCTCCATCTCGCCCTTGGCCAGCGCCTCGCGGGTTTGGTTGGCTTCGGCGATGGGCACGAGGCGCGACAGCCGTCCGATCTTCACCGGCCAGCCCCGGAACCGCTCGGAGAAGGTCTTGAAGTGCTGCCGCGCCAGCAGGGTTGTCGGACAGACGATGGCCACCTGTTTGCCGCTCATGGCCACCACGAAGGCCGCGCGCAACGCCACCTCGGTCTTGCCGAAGCCCACGTCGCCGCAGATCAGCCGGTCCATCGGCCGGCCCGAGGCGAGGTCGCCCAGGACATCGGCGATGCTGTTCAGCTGGTCGTCGGTCTCCTCGTAGGGGAAGCGGGCGCAGAATTCGTCGAACAGGCCGGCGGGCGGATCGATCTCGCCGGTGGACTTGATCATCCGCGCGGCGGCGATGGCGATCAGGCCCTCGGCCATCTCCCGCAAACGTTGTTTCGCCCGCGCCTTGCGCGCCTGCCAAGCCGCGCCGCCAAGTCGGTCGAGCTGCACGCCCTCGGCCTCGGAGCCGTAGCGGGTGAGCAGGTCGATGTTCTCGACCGGCAGATAGAGTTTCGCCTCCCCGCCGTAATGCAGTTCCAGGCAGTCGTGCGGCGCGCCCTGGACCTCCAGCGTCTTCAGGCCTTCGTAGCGGCCGATGCCGTGGTCGATGTGAACCACGAGATCGCCGGGGGTCAGCGACGCCGCCTCGGCCAGGAAATTCGACGCCCGGCGTCTGCGGCGCGGCCGCGACAGCCGGTCGCCCAGGATGTCGGTCTCGGAGATGACGGCGAGATTCTCGGTCTCGAAGCCGTTCTCCAGCGGCAGCACGACCCGCTGCGGCCGCTTGGGGTCCGCCGCCTTGGCCGCCTGCCAATAGGGCGCGTAGGCGATGTCCTTCAGGCCATGGTCGGCCAGCATGGTTCCCAGCCGCTCGGAGGAGCCTTCCGACCAGGACGCAAACAGCACCCGCTTGCCGTCGGCGGCCTGACGCTTGGCGTGATCGGCCGTCGCCTCGAACAGGTTGACGCTGTCCTGCGCCCGCTCGGCGCTGAAGGTGCGGCCCAGCCGCGCGCCCATGTCGATGACGCTGTCGGCATCGTCGAGCTGGAACGGCGTGAACCGGCGCGACGGGCGCCGCGCCAGCCGATCGTCCCACTCCTGCGCCGTCAGGTAGAGCGTCTCGGGCGCCAGCGCGTGATAGCCGGCGCGGGCCTTGGCGTTCTCCTGCCGGGCGTCGAAGGCGTCGGCGATCATCGCCAGCCGTTCGTCGCGCGCCTCGGCGGCCAGGTGATCGATCCCGAACAGGACGTCGTCGCCCAGATAGTCGAACAGGGTCTCCAGCCCGTCGTAGAGCAGCGGCAGGAAGTGCTCGAGGCCGGACCTGCGCCCGCCTTCGCTGACGGTGGCGTAGAGCGGATCGTCCGCCGAGGCGCCGAAGGCGGCGACATAGCCGGTGCGGAACCGGGCGATCGCCGCCGGATCGAGCAGCACCTCCGACACCGGCGGCAGGTCGACGGCGGTCAGCTGCTTGGTCGAGCGCTGCGACGCCGGATCGAAGGCGCGAATGGATTCCAGGGTGTCGCCGAACAGGTCGAGCCGCACTGGCTCCTCCGCGCCCGGCGGAAAGACGTCGATCACCCCGCCCCGGATCGCGAACTCGCCGCGTTCGGAGACTGTCGAGGCGCGCTGGTAGCCGTTGACGGCGAAATAGCGCTCCAGGTCGGCGATGTTCACCACCCGCCCGACTCGCGCCTCGTAGTGCGCGGCCCGGATCGCCGCGCGGGGCGGCACGCGCTGTAGGAGCGCCGGCGCCTGGGTGACCAGCAGACGCGGCTTGTTGTCGGCCTCCGGCTTGGTCAACCGCGCGAGCGTCGCCATCCGCTGGGCCGCGATCCCGCCGGAGGGGCCCATCCGATCGTAAGGCAGGCAATCCCATGACGGGAAGGCGATTACCTCGACCTCGGGCGCGAAGAACCGCAACGCGTCGACGAAGGCCGAGGCGCGGGCGCCGTCGCGGGCCACGAACACCGACAGACCCCCTCGGGCGCGGACGATGTCGGCCATCACCAGGGCGTCGAAGCCCTCCGGCGCGCCCGCCAGGTCGAGCCGGCCCGGTCCCTGGGCGATGCGCTTCAGCTCAGCGGGGGTCGCGCTCATAGTCCGCGCCGCTCCTCGCCGAAGCGCATCAGCAACGAGAACACATCTCCGCTCAGCCGAGATGGCGGCGCGTCCTGGCCGATGATCCAGGCGTAAAGATATTGGTCCGGCTCTTCCAGAATGACCTCGAACTCATCGAGCTGTGGGCCGTCAAAACTCTCGACATACCGATCGGCGAACGGACCCAGGATAAGGTCCGCCTCACGGAATCCCCGATGCCAGGCGCGATAGCGGATCATCTTCAAACGGTTTGCGGGGTCGGGAACAGCCATGGAGCGGCGCATATAGATCGGTTCCGTCCGGTTTGGGACTCCTGGCGACCTCATTTGTCATCCTGGCGAAGGCCTGCGTAGCGGCAAGGCGCCCTCAGTCGCTACGCGCCAGCTCCCCCCTCGGGGGAGCGATTCAGGAAGATGCGCCGCTGAGTTCTTATGGGGGAGCTGCCCCGAAGGGGCTGAGGGGGCCTTCGCCGCCGCCACAGTCCTCGCCGGCCCTTCTCACGCCCGGGATGACAGGAGGGGGCCAAGCCGCGCTATGCTTGGCCGCATGCGACCGGAGATTCTGTTTCCCCTGTTTGCGCCGGTCTCATCCTTAAAAGGGGTGGGGCCGAAGATCGAACCGCTCGCAGTCAAGCTGGCGGGCCCGTACGTGCGCGACTTCGCGTTTCTGTCGCCGCAGAACCTGGTCCATCGTCCATTGGTGAAGGCCGCCGAGGCGCGCGAGGGCGAGGTGCAGACCCTGGTAGTGTCCATCGACAGCCACATCCCGTCCGACCGGCCCGATCGCCCCTACCGCATCCGCACCTTCGACGGGTCGGGATTTCTTACCCTGGCCTGGTTCAAGGCCGGCGGCCCGCACCTGCTGCGCCAGCATCCCGTGGGCGCCAGGCGTGCCGTCAGCGGGAAGGTCGACCGTTTCTACGGCGAGCTGCAGATGGCCCACCCGGACTACATGGTCCCCGAGGAGCGCCTGGGCGAAATTCCCACCGAAGAAGCGGTCTATCCCGCGACGGCGGGCCTGCCGCCGCGAACCGTTCGCCGCCTCTCGCACGAGGCGCTGGAACGGGCGCCGGACCTTCCGGAGTGGCAGGATAACGCCTGGCTGATGCGGCAGGGCTTTCCGCCCTGGCGCGTGGCCCTGGCGGAGCTGCACGCGCCGAAGACGGACGACGATCTTTCCCTGCTCACCCGGCATCGCCGGCGTCTGGCCTATGACGAACTGTTCGCGCACCAGCTGGCCATGGCCCAGCGCAAGGCGGATCGGCGCGCGTTCGCCGCGTCGGTCATCGAGGCCAGCGGCTTGGCCGAACGCGTCGAGCGCGCCCTGCCCTTCACGCTCACGGCGGCGCAGGTCCGGTGCTTGAGCGAGATTCGCGCGGACTTGGCGGCCGGCGAGCGGATGTCGCGGCTGTTGCAGGGCGACGTGGGCGCCGGCAAGACGGTTGTGGCCATGCTGGCGATGGCCGATGTCGCGGCCGCCGGGCTGCAATCGGCGCTCATGGCGCCCACCGAGATCCTCGCCCGCCAGCACTTCAAGACCATCGCTCCGCCCCTGGAGGCGCAGGGCCTGAAGGTGGTTCTGCTGACGGGACGCGACAAAGGCGGGCTACGGTCGGAGAAACTGGCCGCCCTGGCCAGCGGCGAGGCCGCGGTCGCGGTGGGCACGCACGCCCTGTTCCAGGACGATGTGGTGTTCAAGACTCTGTCCCTGAACATCATCGACGAACAGCACCGTTTCGGCGTCAGCGAGCGGCGCAGGCTGCAGGACAAGGGCGAGTCCGCCCACCTGCTGGCCATGTCCGCCACGCCCATCCCGCGCACCCTGGAGCTGACCCTGTACGGCGACCTCGATGTCTCGCGCATCGACCAGAAGCCGCCCGGACGCCAGCCCGTGGCCACGCGGGCCGCGCCGATGACCCGGCTGGACGAAGTGGTCGAGCGGCTTCGCGCGGCGGTCCACGACGGCGCCCAGGCGTTCTGGATCTGCCCACTGGTCGCCGAGTCCGAACTGATCGACCTGTCAGCCGCCGAAGAACGCGCCGCCGAGCTGCGGCAGATCCTGGGACCCCACGTCGGTCTGGTCCATGGCCGCCTGCCGCCGCAGGAAAAGGATGCGGTGATGCAGGAATTCGCCGAGGGCCGGCTCGCGATCCTGGTCGCCACCACGGTCGTCGAGGTGGGCGTCGACGTCCCCAACGCCTCGATCATGATCATCGAGCAGGCCGAGCGGTTCGGGCTGGCCCAGCTTCACCAGCTCCGGGGCCGCGTCGGACGCGGCGTGCGCGAAAGCAGCTGCGTTCTGCTCTACGATCCCCCGCTCACCCAGACCGGCGAAGCGCGGCTGGATATCCTGCGCCGCACCGACGACGGCTTTGTCATCGCCGAAAAGGATCTGGAGCTTCGCGGCGGCGGCGACCCGCTCGGCCTGCGCCAGAGCGGCTTTCCCGCCTATCGGTTCGCCGACCCCATCGCCCATCGGGAGATGATCGCCGCCGCCGCGGACGACGCGCGGCTTGTGCTGTCGCGCGATCCGGGGTTGGAAGGCCCGCGAGGGCGCGCGATCCGGATTCTCCAGGCCCTGTTCGATTGGCGCGGCGCGGCCAGCGCGGGCGATGCGGGGTGAGATGACGTCCGAACGGCGCGCCGCGCTCCTGCCCATCTTCGCCATCGCCGGCGCCATGATCTCCGTGCAGCTGGGCGCGACCACGGCGCACAAATTGTTCGCCACCCTCGGCGCCCCGGGGGCGACCGCCCTGCGCGTCAGCCTGGCGGCGATCATGGTGGTGGTGATCCTGCGGCCCTGGCGCGCCAAGTTGACCCTGAAGTCCGTGCCGATCCTGCTGGTCTATGGCGTCACCCTCGGCCTGATGAACTACACCTTCTATTGGGCCCTCAGCCTCGCGCCGCAGGGCGTGGTGGTCGCCCTGGAGTTCACCGGCCCGCTGGCGGTCGCCATTGGATCATCCCGACGCTGGATTGACTTTGCCTGGATCGCCCTGGCCGTCGTGGGGCTGCTCTTCCTCCTGCCCATCGGCCACTCCGCCACCGCGATCGACCCGCGCGGGGCAGTGCTGGCGCTGGTCGCGGGAGGCTTCTGGGCGATCTACATCCTTGCCGGACGACGAGCGGGCGCCGCTCATGGCCGCTACGCCACCGCCTTCGGCATGATCATCGCCGCCGCCGTCGTCCTGCCGCTCGGCATAGCCCAGACCGGGCCGCGCCTGTTCGCGCCGGCCTTCCTGCCGCTGGCGCTGCTGGTGGCCCTGCTGTCCAGCGCCATCCCCTATACGCTGGAGATGTTCGCCCTGATGCGGACGCCGCCGCAGGTGTTCGGGACCCTGATGAGCATGGAGCCGGCGATCGGCGCCGTGCTGGGTTTGGCCTTCTTGAGCGAGCACCTTACCCTGACGCAGTGGCTGGCCATCGTCGCGGTGATGGGCGCCGCCTTCGGTGTGGCGATTACGGCCCCGCAGCAGCCATCGATCGAAGAGTTGGGTTAGAGCGGGTTAAGTTTAGTCGGACTCAGATCGTCCAAATAAATCACCGCTCATCCCGGCGAATGCCAGGACCCAGATGACAAATCGCCGGCGCTGGCAGGTCATGCGTGAATGAGGTCCCCAACGACTGAGCCATGTGATCTGGGTCCCGGCATTCGCCGGGATGAGCGGAGTTTGGTTCGATCTAATCAGGATATGCTCTAGGCCCGCGCCAGCGCCGCCAGCTTCAGCATCGTGTTCCAGTTCCGCGCCGTACCGCGGACGCCCAGAGCGCGCTCGATCACCGTAATGGTCAGCTTCGATTCGCCCTGCCCGTCCGGGTAGACGATGTAGACCGCCCGGCCGCTGGCGTCGGCGTACTCCCGCCCCTTGATCGCGCCCCGCAGAACGCCAAGCGCCCCCTCGGCGGGCTCGGACCTCAGCGTCACCACCACCAGCCGCGCCGGATCGTCCCGCGCTTCGTCCGCGAAAGGATTGCCGGCGATGGCCGCGTCCCACGCATCGAGGGTGCGAACGAAATAGTCCGCCTGATAGCCGAACCGGCGCTCGGATTCCGTCTCCAGAACGGCCTCGACCGCCTCGTCCGTCCCGCCGCCGCGGAACACCAGATTGCCGCTCTGCAGCAGGGTCCGCGCGTCGCTGAAGCCAAGCCCGGTCACCATCGCGCGCAGGTCGGCCATCGGCATGGATCGGCCGCCCACATTGACGGCGCGGATCAGGGCTATCCGGGTGGGTTCTGGAATCACTGCGCGTGGCGCACGGGAACCGAGCGCACGTAGACCGAGGTGGTGATCGGGGGCGCCGGTTTCGGCTGGGCGGCCAGATCCGTTTGCGCCGCCGCCCGCGCCTTGGCGTCGGCGATCGCCTTGGCGCGCATCTCCATCCACGCGCCCGACCCGATCAGCGCCACAACCAGAATGATCAGCGCGATCAGGGCGATCAGGTCCCGCTCGCCCAGCTCTCGTCCGCCCAGCTGCATCGTCAGCTCGCCTTGTTTGCTCTTAAGGATGGCGCGACATGCTCCATGCGGAAGCCCATACCCACCACGCGCGCTGGAATCTGGCGCAGCAGCGGTATGGCGTTCAGCAGCTTGGCCGGCCAGGGAACCTTGATCGGCCCCTTGGCGGCGAGCAGCGGCGTCAGCACCTCGTTCTGGATCGCCACCTGGATCGCCTGCATGGCTTTCACCGGACCTTGGCGGCGAGCCTGCACGGCCGCGAGCGGGGCGTTCGCAACCGGCCCCTGCTTCAGCGGCCCCGCCAGGATATTGGCCGCGGCGACGGCGTCCTGGATCGCCAGATTGATCCCGACCCCGCCAACCGGCGACATGGCGTGGGCGGCGTCGCCGATGCAGAGCAGCCCCGGTTTCCACCACTTGGTCAGACGGTCCACGGCCACCGTGAGCAGCTTGATGTCGTCCCAGGTCTTCAGCGCCTGCACCCGGTCCTTCGTGAATGGCGCGGCTTCGACGATACGTGCTCGGAAAGCGTCCAGTCCGCCGGCCTTGATGGCGTCAAATCCGCCCTTGGGCGTGACGTAGGCGCATTGGAAATAGTCGCCGCGTTCGATCATGATCATGAAGTGGCCGGGACCGGCGCGCCCAAGCGGCACGACCGTATCCTCCGGCTTGCGCGGCAGGCGCATCCACAACACGTCAATCGGCGCGCCGAGATCGACGCTCCGCAGGCCGCCCTTCGCCCGCAACACCGAGCTGCGGCCATCGGCGGCGATGACCAGCTTGGCTTCGATATCCAGATCGCCGTCCGGCCCCTTGGCCCTGACGCCGACGACGCGGCCGTCGCGCTCGATCAGGTCAATGGCCTCGCAGCGCATCCGTACATCGAGATTGGGATAGCGCCCGCCGGCCTCTTTGAGGAAGTTGAGGAAATCCCACTGCGGCATCACCGCCATGAACTTGGCCTTGGTCGGCAGATGGCGGAAGTCGGCCACCTTGACCGTGGTGTCGCCGATCAACGCCGACAGCTGCAGGAAGGCATTGTGCGGCCGCTTCAGGAAGTCCTCGAGCAGGCCCAGCTCGCTGAGCACCTCCATGGTGGAGGGATGAACCGTATCGCCTCTGAAATCGCGAAAGAAATCCTCGTGCTTCTCCAGCACCGAGACCTTCAGACCCGCTCGGGCGAGGATGTAGCCGCACATCATGCCCGCCGGGCCGCCACCAGCGATGCAACAGTCGGTGACCAGGGTTTGCGCCATGTGTGAAGCTTAGTCATCTCGCCCGATGGACGAAAGCGCATTCGCCGGGGCTATTGTTCGCGCGTCGCCGAACCCCGATAGTCGCCGTCACGGCGCATCGGTTCGCGCCGGTATCGGGGGCTTCATGAATAACCGTTTCACCCTGTTCATCGTCGCGGCCATGATCGCGGGGATCATCGTCGGCCTGGCCTGCAACGCCTATCTGTCCGCGGACCACATCAAGGCCGTCGCCGGCGTGCTGGGGGTGGTGACGGACGTCTTCCTGCGCCTGATCAAGATGATCATCGCGCCGCTGGTGTTCTCCACCCTGGTCGCCGGCATCGCCCACATGGAGGACGCCGCCGCGATCGGCCGGGTGGGCGCCAAGACGATGGTCTGGTTCGTCGGCGCGTCGCTGGTGTCCCTGACCCTGGGTCTGGTGATGGTGAACCTGCTTCACCCCGGCTCAGGGCTGGACCTCAAGGCGGTCGCGACTTCCGGCCAGACGGTGGCGGCGGCGCCGTTCGACCTGAAGGAGTTCGTCGGCCACATCGTGCCGACCTCGATCTTCCAGGCCATGGCCAACAACGAGATCCTGCAGATCGTCGTGTTCGCCTGCTTCATCGGCACGGCGATAGCGGCGCTGGACAATGGCGCCCCCCAAGTTCTGGTCGTGGTCGAACAGGCGGCGTCCATCATGCTGAAGGTCACCGGCTATGTGATGCGGGTCGCGCCGCTGGCGGTGTTCGCGGCCATCGCCTCCACGGTCGCCACCCAGGGCGCGGGGGTGCTGGCGACCTACGCCAAGTTCGTCGGCGATTTCTACCTGGCCCTGATGATCCTGTGGGCGATCCTGTTCAGTGTCGCCGCGGTCATCCTGCGGGGCGCCATCGGCCGGTTCGTCGCCAGCATCCGCCAGCCGGCGATCCTGGCCTTTTCCACATCGACCTCGGAAGCCGCCTACCCGTCCCTGCTCGAAGGCCTGCAGAGCTTCGGCCTGCCGCGCCAGATCGTCACCTTCGTGCTGCCGCTGGGCTATTCGTTCAACCTGGTCGGCACGATGATCTACTGCACCTTCGCGACCATCTTCATCGCCCAGGCCTACCATGTGCCCCTGACCCTCACCCAGCAGATCGGCATGCTGCTGCTGATGATGGTGACGTCCAAGGGCGTCGCCGGCGTTCCCCGCGCGGCCCTCGTCGTGGTGGCCGCGACGCTGCCGATCTTCCACATCCCCGACGCCGGCCTGCTCCTCGTCCTGGCCGTAGACCACCTGCTCGACATGGGCCGCAGCTGCACCAATGTGATCGGCAATTCCGTGGTCAGCGTCGCCGTGGCCGCCTGGGAAGGCCGCCTGACCGAGACCGCGCCGGTGGAGGCGTTGGCGAGCTAAAGCAGGTTTGGATTAGTCGGACTCAATCCACCCGAATAAAGCACCGCTCATCCCGGCGAATGCCGGGACCCAGATGACAAAACGCTGACGCCGGCGGGTTATGCTTGGATGACGTTCGTCGACCACCGAGCCATATGACCTGGGTCCCGGCATTCGCCGGGATGAGCGGATTTTGGTTTGGTCTAAACACAACACGCTCAGAGCTTCCGTCGCTGCGCCAGGGCGCAGACAGTCGCCGAGCCGATCGGGCCGATCTCATCGTAGAGGAAGCATTCGCCGATCGCGACGCCGTCGGTGGCGCCGTGGTTGACCACCTCGTAGCCGACCCATTCGGTCGCGGGCGAGCGATGCAGATAGAGGGTCACGTCGCTGTTGATGTAGCCCAGGCCCTGGTCGCCGGCGTTGGCGTAGGGGCTGGCGAAGTCGGCGGAGACGGCGACGCGGGTGAAGGGCGTCAGGGGCTCGCCGCCGACCAGGTCGCGGACTTCGGCCATCCAGGTGCGGCGTTGGCCGACGGTGCCCATGGCGCCGGTGATCGGCCGCATGGCCCACATGCCGCCCATGCCGGCGCGCGGATCTTCTGGCGGGGCGATGTCGGCCGGCATGGGAACCTCCCAGTTCGGCGGCGTCCAGACCTGGCCCGGCGGGTTCTCGGTCCGGCGAAGCAGCTGGCAGGTCGCGCGGGCCATGCTGACGCCGGCGCTGAAGAATTCGGCGTCGATGACCTTGATGCGATAGCCTTCGCGGACGACGGTCGTCTTGACCTCGATCGGCGACAGGTCCGGCAGCTTGTACATGTCCACGGTGAGCCGAGCGGGCTGGAATTCCGGATCGCCATGCCGCTGTTCAATGACGTGGCCCAAAAGGCCGACGATCACCCGGCCGTGCAGCGAGTTCGGATCCCACGGACCGCGCGCCGCCTTGCCGGGGGTATAGACGTCGCCGTCGCGGGTGAAGAAGGGCTCGGTTTCGGTCGTCATGGAATGGAGTCTCGTCTGCCCAGAGTCTTCGATCACAACGGGCGTAGCCGTGGGAAGGCAGGATTTCAAAGGCTTTCGCAGGGCCTAACGCCGCTCAACGGTACGGGTCGGCTTTCGACAGATAACCCCGGACGTAGTCGGCGACGCCGTCCTCCAGGCTGGTCATCGGCGCGTTGTAGCCGGCCGCGCGCAGCCGGCTCATGTCGGCCTCGGTGAAGTACTGGTATTGGCCGCGCAGCCCCTCGGGCATCTCGTAATATTCGATCCGCGGCTCGAAACCGGCGGCGCGAAAGGTGGCCTCGGCCAGGTTCTTGAACGACCGGGCAAGGCCGGAGCCCAGGTTGTAGATGCCGCTCACGTTCGGGCTGGCCGCCAGCCAGGCGATCACATCGGCAATGTCTCGGACATAGACGAAGTCGCGCAGCTGGCCGCCGTCCTCGTAGTCGGCGCGCTCCGATTTGAACAGGCGAACCGTCTCGCCCTTGCCCGCCCGCGGCCAGATCTTGGCCACCACGGACTTCATCGCGTCCTTGTGCTCTTCGTTGGGCCCATAGACGTTGAAGAACTTCAGCCCCGCCCACTGCGGCGGCGCGGCGCCCTTCGCCGCTTCGCGCGCGGCGTAAAGGTCGAACAGCGCCTTGGACCAGCCGTAGGCGTTCAAGGGACGCAGGGCCATCAAGGACGCCAGATCATCGCGGCCATGGAAGCCAAACTCGCCATCGCCGTAGGTCGCCGCGGACGACGCGTAGATCAGCCGCCGGCTGTTTCGCGCGCACCAGCCGAACAGGTTCCGCGACAGGGTGAAGTTGGTGTGGAGGATCTTGTCGGCGTCCGCCTCCATGGTCGACGAAATGGCGCCCATGTGAATCACCGCCTCGAGGTCGGCGACGTTCCGATCCAGCCACTCGAACATGGCCTCCGGCGCGACGAAATCGCTGATCGGGTGCTTGGCCAGGTTGCGCCATTTGCCGCTGGCGGCCTCGCGCAGGTGATCACAGGCGGCGATGTCATAAACGCCGTCCTCGGTCAGCCGCGCGACGATATTGGAGCCGATGAAGCCGGCGGCGCCGGTGACGAGGACGAGCTTTCGGTTCACTGACCAGTCGCCAGCTTGCGGATCGTCGCGGTGGTGGAAAAGCCGTCGACCAGTCCCGCCAGCTTCACCTCGCCGCCATAGCTCTGCACGAATTCGTGGCCGACGACGCCTTCGACACTGTAGTCGGCGCCCTTGATCAGCACATCCGGTCTTGCCGCCTCGATCAAGGCGATCGGCGTCTCCTCATCGAACGAGACGACAAGATCCACCGAGCCCAATCCCGCCAGAACCAGCGCGCGGGACTCCAGGTCGTTCACCGGCCGGCCCTCGCCCTTAAGCGCACGGATCGATGAGTCGCTGTTGAGCCCCACGACCAGCTTGTCACACCAGGATCTCGCTTGGCTGAGATAGGCGACATGGCCACGGTGCAGGATGTCGAAGCAGCCGTTGGTGAAGCCGACGCGCAGGCCCTGGGCGCGCCAGCGGGCAATCTCGCTGCGCATGCGCGCCGGCGTGGCGATCTTGGCCTCGACGGGCGCGCGATGGGCGGAGATTTCCGCCTCCACCAGCTCCTCGGGCGTCACGATCGCCGTGCCCGCCTTTTCCACCACCACGCCGGAAGCGAGCAGCGCCAGCTCGACCGCCTGGTCGATCTCCGCGCCGACCGCCAGGGCAAGGCCCAGCGAGGCCAACGCCGTATCCCCGGCGCCCGAGACATCGAACACCTGTCGCGGCCGGCCAGCGAAATGGCGCACCGGTTGGCCCCGAACCGCCAGCGACATCCCCTTGGCCGAACGGGTGACCAGGATGGCGCGACAGGCGCACTGCGCCAGCGCGGCGCCCAGGGCGACCTCGATCTCGATGTCGGTCGCGGTAGGAAGGCCGGTGGCGTGCGCCAGCTCGGCCGCGTTGGGTTTGACCACGTCCGCTTCGCCGTAGCGGGCAAAGCTGCGGGCCTTGGAATCGACGATCAGCGGCGCGCTGCTCTTGCGAGCGGCCGCGAGGCAGGCGGCGATAACGTCGTCGGTGACGACGCCCTTGCCATAGTCGGAAACCAGGATGGCGCCGGCGTCCGCCGTGGCGAAACCGATCAGATCGATCAGGCGCGCCTGGGTCTCGCGGTTCACCTCGCCAATATCCTCGTGATCGACCCGGAGCAGCTGCTGGCCGGCGGCGACGAAGCGGGTCTTCAAGGCCGTGGCGCGGCCCGTCTGAGTGGCGAGGTAGCCATGCAGGCCGCCGATTTCGCCGATCAGCTCGGTCGCCTGGTGCGCCACGCGGTCGTCGCCGACGACCCCCACCAGCGCCACCTGGCCGCCGAGCGCGGCGATATTGCGGGCGACATTGCCGGCGCCGCCCAGCATCACGGTCTGAGACTGGTGCGACATGATCGGCACCGGCGCCTCCGCCGACAGACGCGCCGCTTCTCCGTGCACGAACTGATCGACCATCAGGTCGCCGACGCACACGGTCCGTCCGCCTTTCAGACGGGACAGCAGGCTCTGAAGTTCGGTTAGGTCCATAAATCTCCGAGGATACAGGCTTTACTGACCTCGCCACCCTTTCGACTTGTCTAGCCGGTGTCCGCCAGGGCGGTCAAAGCGTCAAGCCGCCAGGTTGGCGTCGTTGACGATGCGATGAATAGCCCTCAGCCGCGCGAGCAGCCCCTCCGCCGCGCTAAGAGGCAGACAGCTGGGCCCATCGCAGAGGGCCCTGTCAGGATCGGGGTGAAATTCGAGGAAAACGCCGTCGGCGCCCGCCGCCACCGCGGCCATGGCGATGATCGGCACGCCTTCGCGCCGTCCCCCCGCGGATGCGCCGTTGGTGAGCGGGTTGGCGCCAGGCAGCTGCACGGCGTGCGTCGCGTCGATCGTCACCGGAACGCCGAGCTCCTTCATCTCCCGGATGCCGAGCATGTCGACGACCAGGTTGTGATAGCCGAACGAAACCCCTCGCTCGCACAGGATGGTCATGTCGGCGTTGGTGGCTTCCTTGATCTTGTCGAGGATATTGCGCCCATCGCCGGGGGCGAGGAACTGGCCCTTCTTGACCTGCAACAGGCCGCCCGCGCGGGCCGTGGCGCGCGCCGCCGCGGTCACCAGATCGGTTTGCCGGCAGAGAAAGGCGGGGATCTGGACGATATCGGCGACTTCGGCGACGGCCTCGGCCTGACCTGCCTCATGCAGGTCGGTCGCGATGGGAACGTTAAGCGCCGCCTTGACCTCGGCCAGCATCTTCAAACCGTTCACCAGCCCCGGCCCCCGATAGCTCTGCAGCGAGGATCGATTGGCCTTGTCGAAACTGGCCTTGAATACGAAGGGCAAGCCCAGCGCGCTCGTCACCGCCTTGAGATGGCTGGCGACATGCAGCGCCAGATCGAGATCTTCCAGCACATTGAGACCGGCGATGCAGGCCAGGGGTTGGTTGTCCCCGATCGACCAGCCCCATTTCTTCAGCTGCAACACGGCCATGAATTCATACAACTCCTTGGAACGGAAAGGCGCATCGGGCGAAAACGCCTGACGCCAAAGGTCCGTTGATCCGCCGCTCCCCGCGCGCCGTAGAAGTGAGGCGCCCGGCAAGAACAGACAAGGGCCAACGGAGCCAATATGAAAGTCGCCGTTATCGGAGCCGGCGTGTCCGGACTGGGCGCCGCTTACGCCCTGAAGGATACCGCGCAGGTCGTCGTCTACGAAAAGGACGCCCGGCTGGGCGGCCACGCCAACACCGTCACGGTGGACTATGACGGAACGCCGGTCGACGTGGACACCGGCTTCATCGTCTACAACGATCGCAACTACCCCAATCTGGTCGGTCTGTTGGGCGCTCTGGGCGTGGACAGCGTTCAGACTGACATGAGCTTCGCCTTCGCCTGCGCCAATCTGCAGTGGTCGTCCAACTTTCCGCGCGGGGTGTTCGCCCAGAAGCGCAACCTGGTCAGCCTGAAGTTCATGCGGATGCTGTCGGATATCCGCCGCT
>Ga0302314_10001057_pt1 | contig 51460 bp, 42 predicted proteins | sample III_Palsa_N2_3_FD_200533 | JGI IMG/M metagenome (GOLD analysis project Ga0302314, IMG submission 200533) | Peat permafrost microbial communities from Stordalen Mire near Abisko, Sweden - III_Palsa_N2_3 | ecosystem: Environmental > Terrestrial > Soil > Palsa > Peat permafrost | place: Sweden... | reverse complement strand
TCCTGAGCGAGTTCAGCTCCGTCGGCACGGCGCTCTCCGGCAGCGGCGGCTACACCGGCGGCGGCCAAACCGGCGCATCTGGCGTGGCCATCGACGCTGCCGGCAATGTGTGGTTGGCGAATTATGGTGGCAGCAATCTGAGCGAGTTCAGCTCCGCCGGCACGGCGCTCTCCGGCAACAGCGGCTACACCGGCGGCGGCCTTAACAATCCATCCGGCATCGCCATCGACCCCAGCGGCGATGTGTGGGTGGAGAACTTTGACAACACCCTCACCGAGCTGATCGGCGCCGCCACACCCACCCGCACGCCGCTGGTCAACGCAATCAACAGCGGCTTCACGCCCTGAGTGCGCTGTACGGAACCGTGTCACCACTTCAAGGGGAATCAACGCATGAACGGGGAATTCATTCGGGGGGCGCTGTCGCTGACGCTGGTGGGCCTGTTGCTGGCGGCTTGCGGCAGTGATGGCACCAGCGACGGCGCGGCGTTGAGTGCGTCGCTGCGCGGCAGCGTGCATGGCGGCCAGTCGCCGGTCAGCGGCAGCACCATCACCTTGTATGCGGCGGGCAGCGGAGCGGCCGGTGCATCGGCGCTGGGCAGCACCAGCACCGATGACAGCGGCCGCTGGAACCTGAGCGGCTATACCTGCCCTTCGGCCGGCGCAGCCGCCTACGTCGTCGCCAGCGGCGGCAATCCCGGTCTGGCCGCCGGTACCGACAACAGCGCGCTGCAACTGATGGCGGCGCTGGGGCCGTGCGGCAGCCTTGCGGGCACCGTCAACATCGACGAAGTGACCACGGTGGCCGCCGCCTATGCCCTCAACGGCTTCATCAGCGGCGGCGCGACCAATATCCATGGCAACAATCCTGGCCTCGCCAACGCCATGGGCAATGCCGCGCGCCTGGCCAGCGCCGCCACCGGCTCGGTCTCGGCGTCTTTGCCCTCCGCCTCGGCCTGCACCGGGTCCAGCCCGCCGGTGAACTGCGGCGCGGAGGAATTGGTGAATTCGCTGGCCAATTCGCTGGCCGCCTGCGTCAACAGCAGCGGCCCGAACTCGTCGCCGTGCGTGGAGCTGTTCGACTGCGCCACCCCGGGCGCCACCTTCACCGGCAGCGCTTGCACGGTCCCGGGCGGCAGCACCCAGGCGGCCGACACGCTGACGGCGGCGCTGGATATCGCGCGCAATGCCGGCCAGGTTCCGGCCGCGGGCGTCAACGATGTCGCCACCCGCAACCCCGTATTCAGCCCCGCGCTCAGCGCCGCGCCCGGCAACTGGACCCTGGGGCTGAACATCAGCGGCAGCGGTCTCGATGCGCCCAATGGCATCGCCATTGACGCCGCCGGCGACGCCTGGATCGCGAGCAACGATAGCCTGGTCGAGTTCAACCCCGCCGGTGCGGCGCTGTCCGGCAGCGGCGGCTACAGCGGCGGCCTGAATGGTGCAGTCGGCGTCGCCATCGACGCCAGCGGCAACGTCTGGGTTGTGAACGGCGGGGGCAGTGGCGGCTTGAGCGAGTTCAGCTCCGCCGGCGCAGCGGCGCCCGGCAGCCCCTTCACCGGCGGCGGCATCAACGGCGCGGGCTACGACGCCATCGACCCCAGCGGCAATGTCTGGATCGAAAACTTTTTCAGCGTCGTCAGCGAGTTCAATTCCGCCGGCGCGCCGGTGTCCAGTAGCGGCTATACCGGCAACGGCCTCGACTACCCGTCCGGCATCGCCATCGACAGCAGCGGCAATGTCTGGGTGACGAGCACCGGCGACAACGGCGGCACCCCCAGCCTGAGCGAGTTCAACTCCGCCGGCGCGCCCGTGGGCGGCAGCCCCTTCACCGGCGCCAGCATCGACGCCCCGACAGCCGTCGCCATCGACCCCGACAACAATGTCTGGATCGCCAACGGCGGCAACGCCAGCCTGAGCAAGTTCAGCAACGCTGGCGCGCTGCTGTTCGGCGGCAGCAGCGACGTCGGCGGCATCTGCGACCTGGGCACGCTGGCCATCGACGCCGGCGGCAATGTCTGGGTCTCCAGTGGGTGCGCCCTGGGCGAGTTCAATTCCGCCGGCGCGCCGCTGTCCCCCGGCTATACCGGCGGCGGCTTCGGGGGCGACGGCGGAATCGCCATCGACCCCAGCGGCGATGTGTGGATCACGAACCATTCCAGCAACTCCCTCACCGAACTGATCGGCGCTGCCGTGCCCACGCGCACGCCGCTGGTGAGCGCCGTCAACAGCGGCTTCACACCCTGAGGGCGCAGTGCACGACTGTCCCTCCATTTCAAAAAGGAGTCAGGGCATGAACAGGAAACATCTTGGGGGAGCGCTGGCGCTGATGCTGGCTGGCCTGCTGCTGGCGGCTTGCGGCAGCGGCAGCTCGGGCAGCGGCGCGGCGGTGAGCCCTTCGCTGCGCGGCATCGTACATGGCGGCCAGTCGCCGGTGAGCGGCAGCACCGTGACGCTGTACGCCGCCGGCACCGGCCCAGCGGCGGCCAGCTCGCTGGGCACCGCCACCACCGACGCCAACGGCAATTTCCTGCTCGGCGGCTTTACCTGCCCCAGTGCGACCACTTCCGTCTATGTCGTGGCCAGGGGCGGCAATCCGGGCCTGGGCGGCAGCGTCAACAACAGCGCTCTGGACGAGATGGCGGCACTGGGATCCTGCGGCAGCCTGCCGGCCAGCATCACCATCAATGAAGTGACCACCGTCGCCGCCGCCTACGCACTCAATGGCTTCATCGGCGGCAGCGGCTGCGTAAATTGCGGCAGCGGCGTACCCAGCGACGTCGACAATGTCCACGGCAATGATCCGGGTCTGAGCAACGCCATGGGCAATGCCGCGCGGCTGGCCAGCGTCGCCAGCGGCAGCGCCTCGCCGCCGCTGCCCTCGGCCAGTGCCTGCGCGGCCGGCGCGCCGCCGGTCAACTGCGGTGCCGAGCAGCGGATCAACGCTCTGGCTAATATTCTGGCCGCCTGCGTCAATACCAGCAGCGGGGCGTCATCGGAGTGCGTGGAACTGTTCGACTGCGCCACGCCCGGTGCAAGCTTCAGCGGCGGCGCCTGCACCGTACCTGGCGGCAGCATCCTCGCCACCGATACCTTGCAGGCACTGCTGGAGATCGCCCGCAACGCCGGCACGGTGCCGGTTGCGGGAGTCTATGACGTCGCCACCCGCAACCCGGTGTTCAGCCCCGCGCTCAACGCCGCGCCCAGCGACTGGACCCTGGCGCTGAACATCACCGGCGGCGGCCTCGACGAGATTGGTTTCGTCAATTCCTTCTCAAAAAACATCGCCATCGACGCCAGCGGCAATGCCTGGGTTGTGAACTATTTCAACAACAGCCTGAGCGAGTTCAGCCCCGACGGCACGGCGTTGTCCGCCAACGGCTACACCGGCGGCGGTCTCAACAACCCCGACGCCATCGCCATCGACCTCAGCGGCAAAGTCTGGGTTGCGAACGATGGAGTTAGCAGCCTGAGCGAGTTCAACTCTGCCGGCACGGCGCTGTCCGGCAGCGGCGGCTACACCGGCGGCGGCCTCAACATCCCCAATGGTATTGCTATCGACGCCAGCGGCAATGTCTGGGTTGCGAACGTCAATTCCAGCCTCAGCGAATTCAACTCTGCCGGCACGGCGCTGTCCGGCAGCGGCGGTTACACCGGCGGCGGCCTCAACGGGCCAGAGGATGTCGCCATCGACGCCGGCGGCAATGTCTGGGTTACGAACAGCAATCCCAGTCTCAGCAAATTCAACTCTGCCGGCACGGCGTTGTCCGGCAGCGGCGGCTATACCGGCGGCGGCCTCAACGGGCCAGAGGGCATCGCCATCGACGCCAGCGGCAATGTATGGGTTACGAACAATGGGAGTGGCAGCCTGAGCGAGTTCAACTCTGCCGGCACGGCGCTGTCAGGCAGCAGCGGCTATGCCGGCGGCGGCCTCAACGGGCCGGAGGGCATCGCCATCGACGCCAGCGGCAATGTCTGGATAGCGAACTATCCGAGTGGCAGCCTGAGCGAGTTCAATTCTGCCGGCACGGCGCTGTCCGGCAGCAGCGGCTACACCGGCGGCGGCCTCAACGGTGCCTATGGCATCGCCACCGACCCCAGTGGCGACGTATGGATAACGAACGACAACAACACCCTCACCGAACTGATCGGCGCCGCCGCACCCACTCGCACGCCGCTGGTGAGCGCCATCAGCAACGGCTTCACGCCATGATCACCGGGCGCGCGAACGGACTCGCCCTGGTGGGTCAGGGCGATGTGGAGGGTGGACGGAAACCTGCCGCAGCATGGACGCTGGCCGGCCGCGGCCTGAGTCTGTGCCTGCTGTCGATCGTCGCCGCGTGTTCCGGCGGCAGCTCAGGTAGCGGCTCGGGCAGTAGTACCAGCAGTAGCAGCAGCAGTAGCAGCAGTAGCAGCAGTAGCAGTAGCAGCAGTAGCAGCAGCAGCGGCAGTAGCGGCAGCAGCGGCAGTAGCAGCAGTAGCAGTAGCAGTAGCAGTAGCAGCAGTAGCGGCGGCGGCAGCACAACCACCATCCATGGCCAGGTGCTGGGCGGCCAGTCGCCGGTGGTTGGCGCGACGGTGACGATCTATGCGGCGGGACAGCCGGCCTCCGCCGCCGCGACGGCGATCGCGACCGCGACCAGCGACGCCAACGGCCGCTTCGACCTGGCCTTCAACTGTTCGGCCACGGCGCTGCCGATGCCGGCTACGCTGATGTACGTGACCGCCCATGGCGGCAATGCCGGCAGCGGCAGCAATAGTGCCATCGGCATGATGGCGGCGCTGGGGCAGTGCCAGAGCCTTCCGGCTGCCATCGACATCGACGAAATCACCACGGTGGCGGCGGTGTTTGCGCTGGATCAATTCTTCGGCGCCGCGCAGAGCATACAGGGCGATACGCCTGGGCTGCCGAACGCGATGGCGATGGCGGCGGCGCTGGCCGATCCCGTGAGCGGCACGCTGGCTTCGTCGCTGCCGGCGGCGGCGGCTTGCGGTGCCAGCGGCGCGCCGGCGAACTGCGCCACGGCGCAGCGCATCGACGCGCTGGCCAATGCGCTCAGTGCCTGCGTCAAAAGCAGCGGCCCCGGCTCGGGCGCCTGCACCGAGCTGTTCCATTGCGCGGTGCCGGGCGCGCAGTTCAACGGCGGCGATGACTGCACGCTGCCCGGCGGCGCGGCGCCGGTGGATACCCTGGCGGCGGTGCTGTCGATTGCCCGCAATCCCGGCCTGGTGCCGGCGGCAGGCATCTACGATGCGGCGGTGCGCAATCCGCTGTTCAGCCCGAGCTTGGCCAGCGCTCCCGGCGACTGGGCGCTGAGCCTGAATTACACCGGCCTGGGCCTGAGCGAGCCCACCGCCAGCGCCATCGATGCGACAGGCAATGTGTGGATCGCCAACTACAACGGCGGGGTGGTCAAGCTGAGCCCGCTCGGGGCGCTGCTGTCGCCGGCCGGCGGCTATGCCGGCGGCGGGCTGGAGGAGTCCTTCGGCATCGCCATCGATGCTGGCGGCAACGCCTGGATCTGCAACGAGCAGAGCGTGGGCAGCATCAATTCGGGACGCGGCAGCCTGACCGAGCTGGGGGCGGATGGCAGCGTGATCTCCAGCCACGGCTACAGCGGCGGCGGCCTCGATTTTCCGGAGTCGGTGGCGGTGGACGCGGCTGGCAACATCTGGGCGGGAAACTTCGGCAACTCCACCGTCAGTGAATTCAGCCAGTCCGGGACGGCGCTGTCGCCCGCGGCGGGCTTCAGCGCCGGCGGCATCGACTTCCCGGTGGGACTGGCCTTCGATCCTTCCGGAAACCTGTGGGTGGCCAACCAGGGCAGCAATACGGTGAGCGCGCTGGGCCCGGCTGGCGCCGCGGTGTCGCCAGCGGCCGGCTATGGCGGCGGCGGCCTGGACGTGCCGCAGGCGATCGCGGTGGATCAGCAGGGCCATGTGTGGATCGCCGACTACTACGGCAACAGTGTGGCCGAGCTGAGTACGGCCGGCGTGCCGCTGTCGCCCGCGGCCGGCTACGGTGACGGCGGACTTGCGGCGCCGGGAGGAATCGCCATCGACGGCGCGGGCCGGGTGTGGGCGACGAATTTCCGTGGCGCCAGCCTCAGCGAGCTGGCCGGCGCGGGGTCCGCAACGCCAGGCGCGGCGCTGTCGCCCGCCGCTGGTTTCACCGCCGCCGGCATGGACGAGCCATTCAGCCCGGCCATCGACGGCGCCGGCAACCTGTGGACGGCGAATTTTGCCAACAACAGCGTGACGGTATTCATCGGCATCGCTGCGCCGGTGAGGACGCCGATGATCGGCCCACCGGCGAGCCCTTGAGCATGCATACAGCGGCGAGCGATATGGGCGACTGAGCCGAATGAGCCTGACCCGGCAGCAGTGGCCCAGGGCCGAGGCCCTGTTTTGCATGGCGCTGGAACTGCCCGCGGCCCGGCGCGGCGCCTACCTGCTGCGGGCCTGCCCGGACGACAGCGCGCTGCGCGAGGAGGTGGCCACCTTGCTGGCGGCGGCGGAATCCGCAAACGGCTTTCTGTCGCAGCCGGTGGCGGTGGTGATCAGAAGCGACGTCGACGGCGCAGCCGCCCGGGATCGTTTGCGGCGTGCCCTGGAGACGGTTCAGGGTGGGAAAGAGTCGGATGAGCTGTACCGCGCGCTGGCGCATATGCTGTGGGCGCGATTGCGCAAGTTCAGGTAAGCCGAAGCGCCCGCGCAGCACCCTGCTGCCCGCCGCGGCGGCAGGAGCAAGCCTTGCCTAGCTGCGCAGCTCCCTTTCCAGCCAGGCGCGCGCCGTCGCCCAGTGCCGCTGCACGGAGCGTTCGGACAGGCCCAGGGCCTCGGCGGTTTCGCAGTCGTTGTAGCCGGCGAAGAAGCGGCACTCCACTACCTTGGCCAGCATCGGGCGGACTCCGGCAAGCTGGTCCAGCGTCTCGTGCACGCGCAGCACGGTTTCCTCGTCCTCCACGACGAAGTCGGCGATCTCGTCCAGATCGAGCCTGGCGCCGCCATCGCGCTTGGCGGCAAGCTGGGCGCGAACGCGGTCGATCAGGATGCGCCGCATCGCCACCGCGGAAATGCACAGGAACTGGCTGCGCGAGGTGAATACCGGATTGTCGGCCAGGCGCAGATAAAGCTCGTGGACCAGGCCGGTGGTCTGCAGGGTGTCGGCGCCGCCCAGGCGGCGGCGTTCACGGCGGGCCACGCTGCGCAGCTCCTGGTAAACCAGCGGCAGCAGCTGCTCGACTGTACCCGGCGGCAGTTCGCCGTCCGCAACTCTGAGTTCAGCCCCCATCGGTCCCTCCCCTGTGGCGCCAGTATGTCAGGGATTTCCGGCAATTTGTGTGACGTGGAGCGCTTCCATGAGCAGGCCAGCCGCGCTTTCTTGCAGGGACCGATCGGCGCATGCTGCAGCGGGGAACAATTGTCAGGGTGGCGCCGGTGGGGACATGCCCGAACCGGGGCCACTATGGCGACAAGGTGGGACTCAGCGCATCAAATCTTCGCCATCACCTCGGGTTCCGCGGCGTAAAACTGGCGGAACCATTTGCGGAACAACAGTATCGGTCCATCGCTGTCGCACAACAGGGGTTTGTGGCGGTATTTCTTGTTGTTCCACACGACCATGTCGACGCTTTCGAATCCGGCGCTGGTTTCGTTCTCTGCCTCATGCACCATGTGGTCGATCAGCTTGCGGGCGATGTGCTGTTCCTTCGAGCCTTCCGGGTAGATCTTGTGGCGGAAGCTCATGTTCATCTGAGTCAGTTCGCGCGTCACAGGCTGGGTGTAGGAGAAGAGCGTGGCACTGACGCCTTCCTGGGTGAAGGTGACCGCGCCGACCGCACCGGCGCCCCAGGTCTCTCCCACGATGTAGCCGCCGCCGATGTCGAAACGCTGAATGTGGCCGTCAAAGGTGACGTTGATCGGCGGTATGCCGGGCGCGCCGTGCAGATACTTCAGGTGGGCGACGTCGACGCTGTTCTCGACAATTTCCTGGATGGCGGTATGTGCCGTCCAGTTGCCTCTGTGACTGCCTGTCCAGCCTTCATCTTCCATGCAGGCGATGTGCGGCAGATCCCAGCTGGGCGGCTCGGCATAGGGGTGGAACCAGGCCCAGATCATGCCGTAGCGTTCCTGGGTGGGCAGGGTGCGCAGGATCGGTCTCTTCTTGATGATGGCGGGCGCAACCTTGGCGTACGGCACGCTGGTGCAAAAGCCGTCGCTGTTGTATTCCCAATGGTGGAAGGGGCAGCGGATATTGTCGCCGCATACCTTTCCGCCATGGCCGAGGTGCGCGCCGAGGTGCGGACAGTAGGGATCGCTCATGCCGACCTTGCCGCTCTCGCCGCGGAACAGCACCCATTCCTGGTCGAACAGCCTGATGTTGCGAACTTCGCCGATGCCGAGTTTTTCGGAGAAGTCGACGAAGAACCAGCTGCTCGGGATGGGGAACGGGCAGCGTTCCAGCCGCTGCGTTTCGAGGAGCTGCTCAAGGGGAATCGCGGCCCGGGAGGGGGCAACCGCTTCAGTGGGTGATGCGCTCATCATTCATCTCCGTCAATGCGTAATCCTCAAACACGCAGGGTCGCCATGCATGTGCTTCGGCTCGGCGGCCGCAATTCATCACCCGGCCGGACAAGGCCGTAATGCAAGGCCTGAGGTAAAAATAACATTTCTGTACAAATGTTACATCAAAATTCGAGGGGCACCTAGCTGCCGGTGAAATTCCGGGTGGCGCAGGGTGGGCGGGCTTCATTTGCCCACGCGTCTGCAAGCGCGTTGCCGCGTGGGCACGCTGCGCTTCGCCCGAGGGCGCCTGTTTTTGGTGCCTACCCTACGCTTGCTATTACGTTTATTGAATTTGAAGCGGTCATTGACTGACGAAGCATGCTGGGTTGGACTTCGCAAGTTCGCCCCAGCCTGTGCGACTGATCGGCGTGTTGCGGCGTGCGTGTGCAGGGGGATGCACGCACGCGCGGCGGAAGGTGGATCACGCAAACCAAAGAGGCCAGGCACGATCAAGAAGTATTCGAGCGTGGCCCCTTTGATCTTTGCTTTGATTCGCTTCAGAAGATGGGATGCTCCTCGGTAATGAATACCCGCGATCGAGCGAAGTCGATGAAGGTGGATTCGTCCTCGAGGAGTTCCCGCATTGCCTTGCTGCCGTCGGCCGTATTCAAGGCCGCGCGGAGATCGTCTGCGCTCTCCCACCATACTTCCGTAATTCCCTGGTAGGGCGCCTCGAGGCCGCGGGATTGCTGTAGCAGATCATTCAACTCCGCTTCCACGGCATGGCTTTGTACGTACTTGACTGCGCGCAGGGCCTTCTGCCGCTCGGCAACTTTCGGGGCGTGGTGCTGAAGCCAGTACGAATAAAAGGCTTCCGGAGTGATGCCCTGCTTCCGGGTTATGCAGTAGACGAGCTTGATCATGTTGGACTCTCCTGATCGCCTTCATGGTGAGCAAGGTGCAATAAGCGAAGCGCATTGCGCCGGATCAGCCGTCCCTTCATTCGGCGCAATGCGCTTCGCTTATTGCGCCCTACGTCTGCTACTTTTGACGAGCGAAGCGCATCGTTTACCGCGGCACGGCACTCGATTGATGCGCTTCGCTACGCTCAGCACATCCTGCTCTCTTGCTAATGATTGAGCAGGTGTCGGGCGAGGGGTACCAGTTGTTCGCCGATGAGGATGCCGAGCAGGCCGACCAGGGCGACGACTGGGGGTGCGGGGGAACGGACGTTGAGCAGGGCGTAGATGATGCCGACCAGTACGCCGACGGCAAGCGAGATCAGGTAGGGTTTCATCGGCCGGATCCGGACCGCGGATGTCAGGGCGAGCGGCTGGCTGTGCCGCCGCGATAGCCGAGCAGGCGGGCGGGCAGGAACAGCAGGGCGCCGAGCAGGGCGAACAGGGCTTCGAAGGTGATGCCGATGAGGCGGAACGGCAGGGACAGCAGCCAGAACAGCGGCCACAGCAGCAACGCCAGCAGGGCCAGGGGCCAGCACAGGACGAACAGCAGGCACCAGCCGACCAGTGTGAGCAGTATTTTCATGAGGGGTTCAGCTATCCCTGGTGTTGAAAGCGCTGCCCATCATATCGCTCCGCGGGGATTCAGCTCGAATGCTGTGCGGCGGGCTGGGGCGTGGTGTCGGCCGGGGTTGCGCTGGCCGGGGTGGCGGTCGGCTCGACCGGCTGTTGCTCCGACTGGGGCTGCGGCGGGCTGGCGGGTGCGGGCGTCGCCGGCGCTGCGGCTGCGCTTTGCGGGGTTGCCGCCGGCGCGGTGCTGACCGGCGTGAGCACCGGGGCGGGCGTGCTGTCCTGCATCGCCGTGGGGTGGACGGCTTCGGCGGGAGGTGTGGCGGGCAGCGGCGGGATCTCGGCTTGCAGCGTCGCCAGATTGATCGCGGACGGATTGTCGCGCAGCTTGACGTAGAGCCGGCCATTGACGGGGCGCGGCACCGACAGGGTGGTTCCGGGAAAGCCGTCGGCGATCTGCACCGGGTGCTCGAACTGCGCATCGCTGGCGACGGAGTCGACCAGGAACAGGTCGGTGCCGGATAGTTTGCAGGCCAGCTCGGGCGTTGCCGGGCACTTGAGTTCCTTCAGCACCGGCAGGCGCACCAGGGTGGCGAGCGGCTGCCACTCGCCGCTGACGCCGTTGGAGAGGACGCGGAATTGCAGCGGCCCGAAGGCGGAAGGGCCGAAAGCCCTGGCCGGATCGAGCGTGACCAGGGCGACTTTCGAGTCCGCCAGCCGGATGCCGCCGTTGCCGAGGTTGAGGCTGGTCGAGAACGAGCCGTCGACGGCGGCGACTTCGATGGCCTGGTCGTATTTGAAGGTGGACGGCAACTGCGCGCGCACCGAGAAAGTCAGCCTGGCGTCCAGTGGCAGCTGGTCCTGGCTGGAGAGCTGGATGTTGCTGGCATCGCCGGACGGCGAGGGTTGCACGCTCTTGCCGATCAGGCTGACGCGCGGACGCGGCGCGTCCACCGAGACGGTGAGTTTGAGCAGGCGTCCGTCCTTGAGGCTGACCTTGGCGGCGAGGGAAGAGGCGGGCTTGAGCGCGGCGGCGGCCGCCGCGTCCTGGGCGATCATGGCCAGCTCGTCGCTGCCGTGCTGGGTGGTCAGTTCGCCGGGCTGGAAGACGATGCTGCCGAGCGTCATGCTGGCGACTTCGTCGAGGCGGCTGCCCTTGAGCAGGCCCTGGCTGTCGCCGGCATGGATGGTGAAGCCGTCGACGTGTCCGGCGTCGGAGAAGCCCTGGATCGGGATCTGCTGCGGCTGGCCGCCGCCGTACTGGGTGACCAGCAGGGTCATGGCGCCGGGCTGGGCTTCCTGCAAGGGCAGTTTCACTTCCACTTCATTGGGACCAGCGGATTTCCACTCGGCCTTGAGTTCCTTGCCGGCGGCGTCCTTGAGCATGATGCCGTCGACGCAGCTGACACTGTCGGCGCGCAGGTGCACGGTGTCCTGGCGGCCGACGATGAGGGCGTCCTCGTCGCCGCTGGCCAGGGTCCAGGCACTGGCGTGGGCGTTGCGCAGCTCGAAGCCGGGGCCGGTATAGGGATCGAAACCCCAGTAGCCCTGCAGCGAGGCGTGCACGGTTTCGCCCAGGGTGGCGCCGCGCAGGCCGGAGGTGTCGACGACGTAGCCGCCCTGGGCGGCGTCGGCCTTGGCCGGCAGGGCGATGGTCTTGCCGTCGTTGCCGGTGACGACCAGGGTCAGGTCATGGGCGTAGCCGGTGGAAAACACCAGGGGCGCGCCTTCGATCGGCAGCACCAGGGTGTTGCGGCTGGCGCAGTAGACCTCCTTGGGGTCGACTGCGTGCAGGGGCGGCAGTTGCGACTGTTCCACCGCCGGCAGGGCGATCACCAGCACCGACTTGGGGTCGTTGAAGGAAGGCGGGGTGTTGAGAGTCAGGGCCAGCTTGTCGCCGCGCTGCGAGGACAGCGCCGGGATGTATTGATACTCAGCGGTACGGAAGGAGTCGAGGATGCGGGCGATGTCGACCATCGAGCCGACATAGGGACTGTAGTAGCCGTAGCCGGCCTGCGGCGTGGCGCTGGCCGACATCAGCAGGTCGGCGGCGGGGCCGGAGGTGAGGGCTTCGACGATGGAGACGCTGTGGCCGTCGTTGAGGATCAGCGATTCCTGGCCCTGCATCAGGCAGGGCGCCTGGAGTTCGGGAACCTTGTCCAGGCATTTTTCGTCGACCTTGATGGCGAGGCTGCGCGCCAGCAGGGGGGCGACGTCTTTCAGGGTGTAGGGGGCGCTGCGGTCGAGGGCGTGGATGCTGGACAGGTACAGCTCCAGGCGGGAGCGGTCGAGCGCGGCCTGGTTGAGATCCTGCGAGGCGCGGACGAAGGCGCCGGGACGGCCGCGCACGGCGCCGAGCAGGGTGCGCAGGTCGCCGCTGGTTTCGGGGGCCATGAACACCAGCACCTGCTGTGCATCGGCCGGCACGGTGACGGTAAGGCCGTCGTGGCCGCAGCCTTTCCATAGTTTGCAGGAGAAGAACCACTTCTCCGGCGGCGGATTGGTGGAGCCGGTGAGGAAGGCGGCGATCATCAAATAATGGGCGGACTGCGTCGGCGGCAGATCGGCCTTGATCAGGATCTTGTCGCCGACGGCGAGATTGGGTACTTCAGAGGCCGGCAGGCTGGCGCTGCCGCGGGTGACAGTGACTTCGAGATTCGGGCCGGCCAGATCGAATGGGGCGGGGGCGGCGTGGGCCACGTCCGCCAGGGTGCTGGCCGAAAGCAGGCCCCAAAACAGGGCAAAACACAGGGCATTGCATCGCAATAGCATCGGGGTACTCGGGATTTTTTGAACAGGCGCGGCTCGCATCATTAGAGCGGCGACGGCCGTCGAAGTTCGCGCCGTCGGGCGGCGCGTTGGGGGCGGAAGTTTATCCGAAGCGGGGCGGTGGGGCGGACGTGCTGGCTTACTTCAGGCTTACGGAAGGGCGGTGGTGCCGGGATTCGCTGCGCTCCATCCCAGCCTGCAGGTCCAGGTGCAAGTGCTCGAAGCTTGTGGATGATGGCTTTTCACTCCGGGCCGGACATGAGGGCGGCGACATCTTCCAGTCCGCGGTTTTCTGCACGCAGGCCGTAGCGCCAGGCGACGACGGCGGCGATCAGCATGAGGGCGGCGCCGAGGCAGTAGCCCCAGCCGATCATGGTGCGATCGCCGCTGCCGATGAGGGTGCCGAACAGGACGGGGCCGGCGATGCCGCCGATGGCGGTGCCGAACGAGTAGAAGACCGAGATGGCGAGGGCGCGCACTTCCAGCGGGAAGCTTTCGCCGATGCTGAGGTAGGCGGAGCTGGCGGCGGCGGAGGCGAAGAAGAACACCAGGGTCCAGGCCAGGGTCTGGGTGGCGGCGTTGAGCAGGCCGGCGACGAACAGGGCGGTGGCGAGCAGCAGCAGGATGCCGGAGGCGGCGTAGGTGAGGGTCATCATCGGGCGGCGGCCGACGGTGTCGAAGTAGCGGCCGAGCAGCAGCGGGCCGAGGAAGTTGCCGATGGCGAAGGGCAGCAGGTAGAGGCCGACGCGGTTGGGCGCGACGCCGAAGAAGCGGCCCAGCACCAGGGCGTAGGTGAAGAAGATGGCGTTGTAGAGGAAGGCCTGCGCCGACATCAGCATGAGGCTGACGGCGGTGCGCTGCGGATAGAGATGGAACAGGGCGCGCAGCAGGGCCGGCAGGCCGCTGCCGCCGGCGCGCGGGCGCAGGCGGGTGAGGGCGTGAGTTGTTGCCGTGGCGGGGCCGGCGCGGGCTTCCATGTTCTTGAGGATTTTTTCCGCTTCGGGCAGGCGCCCCTGGATCATCAGCCAGCGCGGGCTCTCGGGAATGGAGCGGCGCAGCAGCAGGATGCCCGTGCCGAGGATGGCGCCGACGAAGAAGGCGGCGCGCCAGCCGAGGTTGGGCGGCAGCACGCGGCTGTCGAGCAGGATGGTGGCGCTGAGCGCGCCAAGCGCGGCGCCGAGCCAGAAGCTGCCGTTGACGATGAGGTCGGTGCGGCCGCGGTAGCGCGCGGGGGTGAGTTCCTGGATGGCGGAGCTGATGGCGGTGTATTCGCCGCCGATGCCGGCGCCGGTGAGGAAGCGGAACAGGGCGAACCAGGCGAAGTTGGGCGCCAGTCCGCTCAAAGCGGTGGAGGCGAGGTAGAGGCCGAGCGTGACCAGGAACAGGGGCTTGCGGCCAAAGCGGTCGGCGAGCCAGCCGAAGATCAGGGCGCCGAGCACGGCGCCGCACAGGTAGGCGCTGGCGGAGAGGCCGATTTGCGCGTCGCTCAGGTGCAGGCTGAGTTTGAGCGCGCCGGCGACGGCGCCGGCCAGGGTGACTTCGAGGCCGTCGAGGGTCCAGGTGATGCCTAGCGCCAGGATCACCCGGGTGTGGAAGGGGCTCCAGCGCAGGGCGTCGAGGCGCGCGGGGATGTCGGTTTCGATGATGGCCGCCAGGGGCGCGTCCGTGCTGCCCGGCATGTAGTGGACTCCTGTCCGATGGGCTTGTGCTGTGCCGTCTTTGGATTCAGACGCCGGGGTGGGGGGAAGGTTCGGCGGGTGGGTCCGCAAGCGCCCTACGGGCTACAACTAAAAGCGCGCGAATGATGCGCTTCGCTGCGCTCAGCACATCCTTGGGGATTGGGATGAACGGAGTTTGATGTGAAATCCTGAGACAACTGGGCCTGTTAACGGAGGGTTCAGGTGGATTGGCTAAGCTATAAGCTGACCTTTGTGGTCTCAGGGGAGCGATCTTGGCTTACGAATACAACCCGGAATCTTCGCGTTTCGAGGTGCCGAATCCGCATCGGGTGGAGAATGTGTTTCTCGGCCTGGCGGCGGCGGTGTGCATCGTGGTGGCATTGGCGGCGCTGGTGCGCGGGCGGGTGCTGTATCCGGTGCAGGCCTGGGCGGGAGTGGAGAAGTGCTTGATCGTGGCGGTGCTGCTGCTGGTGGCGGGCATCGGTTTCGGCGTGACGGCGATGCGGCAGCTGCGGATTTTCTTCGGGCGCGGGCAGCCGGCGGGGTTGGCGGAGGAGCTGGGCGCCGAGGACCAGGGCGTGTCGAAGGGCGCGGCGGAGCTGCGCGCCACGATCCGGCAGAACGCGGTGAATTATCCGGTGCCGGAAGGCGCCTTGAACAATGTGCTGTACAGCCTGTTCCGCGATCTGGTGTTTTCGCCGCGCATCACGCAGGCGCTGGCGCAGGGTTTGTTTCATACCGGCGTGGGGCTGGTGTTTCTGCTGGCCTGCTTCCTGGTGTCGCTGGTGGGAATTTCCAACGGCGCGGCGGTGGCCTGCATCGGGCTGCTGTATTTCGCCTTCGCCATCGTGCTGGTGCTGCGGCCGCTGCGGCAGGGGCGGGTGGATGCGCCGGGGATTTCGATGAAGCTGGCGGTGGTATTCATCGTCGGCGCCATTGTCGGGCCGGTGATTCTGGCGGGGGCGGTGCCGCCGGACCGCTATCCGTTTTATGGGCGGGTGCCGTTCGTCGAGGTGACGCTGTTCGTGCTGATCAGCGCGGGCATCGCCATCGCCCTGTTGCTGCGGGCGGTGCTGGCGCAGACGGTGCGGCCGACCACCATCGCGGCGGCGCCGCATCTGGAGACGCCGAGTTTCAATGCGACGCCGGCGCAGCTCTTCACCGAACTGGCGCGCGAGATGCAGCGGCTGTGGGAGCAGCAGATTCCCAATCGCAGTTATATCCGGGTGATGCCGCAGGTGGGCGGCGGACAGGGCGCGTTCGAGGCGCATCTGCTGGAGGAGACGCAGCCCCTGCCGCAGGATCTGGAGCCGCTGAGTTTTGCGCGGGCCTGGTCGCTGGACACCTGCCGCTGGCTGGTTGTGCTGGATGCGGCGGCGACGCTGCTGGTGCTGATCGGGGCGGTGCTGCTGTACCAGAGTATTTTGTCCGCCGGCAATTACGGTGCGCTGGTGATGGGCGGGGCGGCGCTGATCGTGGCGCGCTTCGCCTTCCGCGCCGGCAACATGATCTGGCGGCGCTTCGAGTTCAAGTCTCGGGTGTACTGGGTGGAGGCCTCGGGCAATTACACGGCGGCTTCGGCGGAGGTCGGCGCGGCCTGGCGCGACAGCGTGCGTACCACGCGGCAGGTGGTGAATGTGGAGAACATGACCCTGCGGGTGTGGGTGGCAGAGGTGGATTCGGTGTGCTTCAACACCGAGGGCGTGCGCTCCGGCAATGCGGAGCGCTCGATCGTTTCGATGCGCGGGCTGCCGGACGAGGCGCAGCGGTTGTGCCGGCACCTGTCTGAGTTCGGGCAGTCGCTGGCTTCGGTGGTGGCGCCGATGTCGAGTACCGATCACCAGCGGCTGGCGATGGTGGGGGCCTTGAATCGCAATGCGCGGGCGCCGTCGGCGTCGGCAGCGCAGGCGCCGTTGGCGGGGCAGGGTGGGGCGTCGGCTTCGTTGCCAGGTGCGGCTCCGGCAGGCGATGCGCCTTCGGCTCCGGGAGGGGCGCGGTTTTGTACGCAGTGCGGGAAGGCGAGTGAGAGTACGGCTTTGTTTTGTGCGGCTTGTGGGGCGCGGCTGGCGGGGGCGGGGTGAGGGTTTGTTTGTTCTAGCTTGAGTGTGGTTGGATGGACGCGTTCCGCCTGCGGCGGAAGGTGGAATGCGCTTCGCTTATTCCACCCTACGTTTATTGTGGTGATTGAGCGACTCAAAATGATTTCACACGTTTTCATTGGGGTTTCGGATTTTGAGCGGGCTTTGGAGTTTTATTCCAGGGTGCTGGGGGAGTTGGGGCTGGTGTTGAAATTCTGCGAGCCGGAGAAGCCTTGGGCGGGGTGGATGTCTCCGGCGGCGGCGCGTCCCTTGTTGCTGATCGGCGCGCCTTATAACGGCGAGGCGGCGAGTCCTGGCAATGGGCAGATGGTTGCGCTGCTGGCGCCGACGCGCGCGGCGGTGGATCGGGCGCATGCGGCGGCGCTGGCCGCGGGCGGCGTTTGCGAGGGGCCTCCCGGCTTGCGCGTGCACTATCATCCCGATTATTACGGGGCGTATTTCCGGGATCTGGATGGGAACAAGATTGGGGTTTGTTGTCATGACCGGGTGGTGGGTGATGAGGGGGTGAAGGTTTAAGCGATAGGGTGTTAAGCGGATGGACGCCTTCCGCCTTCGGCGGAAGGCGGAATGCGCTTCGCTTATTCCGCCCTACGGGGCCTGCAGTGATACGGTGTTGGGGGGAGCGCGATGGATTTGTCGTATGCCAGCGGCTGCGGTTCGGCGCCCTTGCTGGGGGAAACCATCGGCGACAATCTGGCGCGCACGGCACGGCGCTGGCCGCAGCGGGATGCGCTGGTGGATGTGTCGCAGGGGCGGCGCTGGACTTATGCGCAATTCGATGCGGAGGTGGACCGGCTAGCGCGGGGATTGCTGGCGGACGGGATTGCGCGGGGAGATCGGGTGGGCATCTGGGCGCCGAACTGCCCGGAGTGGGTGCTGCTGCAATTCGCCACGGCGCGCATCGGGGCGATCCTGGTGTGCATCAATCCGGCGTACCGGGTGCATGAGCTGGCTTATGTGCTGCGCCATGCGGGGGTGAGCCTGCTGGTGGCGGTGAGCGAGAACCGCGGCGCGGATTATTGCGCGATGGTGGAGGCGGCGCGGGGTGAGGCGCCGGAGTTGCGGCGGGTGGTTTATATCGCTTGTCCCCGCAGCGGCGGGAGTGGCGCCGGGGGCGGAAACGCCGACTGGGATGCGCTGCTGGCGGAGGCGGAGCGGGTTTCGGTGGAGGCGTTGCGGGCGCGCTCGGCGCAGCTTGGTTTCGACGAGCCGATCAATCTGCAATACACCTCGGGCACTACCGGGGCGCCCAAGGGCGCGACGCTGACGCATCACAATATTCTCAACAACGCCTATTCCACCGGCGAGCTGATGGGCTACAGCGAGCTGGATCGGATCTGCATCCCGGTGCCGTTCTATCACTGCTTCGGCATGATCATCGGCAATCTGGCGGCGACTTCGCGCGGCGCGGCGATGGTGATACCGAGCGCCAACTTCGATGCGGCGGCGGCGCTGCGGGCGGTGGCGCAGGAGCGCTGCACTTCGCTCTACGGCGTGCCGACAATGTTCATTGCGATGCTGGCCACGGCGGAGTGCGGCAGCCTGGACCTGCGCTCGCTGCGCACCGGCATCATGGCCGGCTCGTCCTGCCCGGCGGCGGTGATGCGGCAGGTGATGGAGCGGCTGCACATGGGCGAGGTGGCGATCTGCTACGGCATGACCGAGACCTCGCCGGTGTCGACCATGACGCGCCGCGACGACGATCTGCGCCAGCGCACCGAGACGGTGGGGCGGGTGATGCCGCATGTGCAGGTGCAGATCGTCGATCCGGCCAGCGGCCTGGCGGTGGCGCGCGGCGTGGTGGGCGAGCTGTGCGCGCGCGGCTATGTGGTGATGCGCGGCTACTGGCGCGACGCGGAGCGGACGGCCGAGGCGATCGACGCCGGCGGCTGGATGCATACCGGCGATCTGGCGACGATGGATGCGGAGGGCTATATCAGCGTGGTCGGGCGCATCAAGGACATGGTGATCCGCGGCGGCGAGAACATTTATCCGCGCGAGGTGGAGGAGTTCCTGTTCGGCCATCCGGATGTGCTGGAGGTGCAGGTGGTGGGGGTACCGGATGCGAAGTACGGCGAGGAGCTGGTGGCCTGCATCCGCCTGCGCGAGGGCGCGGCGGCGCTGACGGCGGAGGCCCTGCGCGGCTTTTGCGAGGGGCGCCTGGCGCATTACAAGATTCCGCGTCATGTGCGGGTGATGGACAGTTTCCCGATGACGGTGACGGGGAAGGTGCGCAAGATCGAGTTGCGCGAGCAGGCGGCGGAGTGGTTGGGGCGGAAGGTTTGAGCGGGTTGAGGGGGTTGTGAGCGTGGCGCGGGAGGGATGGACGCGTTCCGCCTTCGGCGGAAGGTGGAATGCGCTTCGCTTATTCCACCCTACGGTGGGGCGGTGTGGGTGGGGACAGGCGCAGGTAAACTGGGGTCGGACGTCGTACGGCCAATAAACACGCTTTTGGGGCACTCCGCAGCAAGCATGAAAACTCAGAAATCAGTCTGGTGGCGCATTGCCAAGCTCTCGCTGGTCATTCCGGTGCTGTGGATTGTCTTCGCCTGCGCGCACGTCGTGGCTTACAAGGACGTGCCGGCGCCGGTGGTGGCGCAGCAGACGGTGCATTACCAGCAGGATGTGCAGCCGATCTTCGACGACAAGTGCGCGGCCTGCCATTCCTGCAACGATGCGCCCTGCCAGCTCAAGCTGACCAGCTGGGACGGGGTCGATCGCGGGGCGAGCAAGCTGGAGGTGTATGACGGTACGCGGCCGAAGGATCTGGAGCCGACGCGGCTGGGCATCGATGCGCTGAATACGGCGGACTGGCGCAAGAAGGGGTTTTTCTCGGCGCTTTACGCGCCCAAGGGCGGCAATGCGGCGCCGCTGCAATCCTCGCTGCTCTACAGCATGGTGGAGCTGGGGCATCAGCATCAGTGGGCGCCGAACGCGAAGATTCCGGACGGCATCGACCTGTCGCGCGCGCGCGACAATCGCTGCCCGGTGATGGAGGAGTTCGGCGGCTATGCCAAGGAGCGTCCGCTGCAGGGGATGCCCTGGGCGGTGGCCGGCTTGACCGACCAGCAATTCCAGACGCTGCAAACCTGGGTGGCGGAAGGCGCGGTGGTGGAGCCTTCGCAGCTTCAGGCCACGGCGAGCGAGCAGCAGGCGGTGGAGAAGTGGGAGGCGTATCTGAACCGGCCCGGCGCGCGCGAGCAGCTGGTGGCGCGGTATCTGTTCGAGCACCTGTTCCTGGCGCACCTGTATTTCTCGGACGAGAAGCAGCCGCATTTCTTCGAGCTGCTGCGCTCGCGCACGCCGGCGGGGCAGGAGCTGATTCCGATTGCCACGGCGCGGCCGAACGACGCTCCGGGCGGAGTGTTCCATTACCGCTTCCGGCTGCTCACCGAGACCATCGTCCACAAGACGCATATCACCTATGCGCTGAACGACCAGCGCATGGAGCGCTACAACAGCCTGTTCTTCGGCAGCGACTGGGAGGCGGGCCCGGCGCCAGGCTATACGCCGGAGGACCGGGAAAATGCCTTCGCCACTTTCGCGGCGATTCCGGCCAAGGCGCGCTATCAGTTCATGCTGGACGAGGCGGAGTACTTCATCCGCACCTTCATCCGCGGGCCGGTGTGCGCCGGGCAGATCGCCACCGATGTGATCCGCGACCAGTTCTGGGTGCTGTTCGAGAATCCGGCGACGGAGCGTTACGTCAACGATGCGGCGTACCGGCAGCAGGTAACGCCGCTGATCGGGGTGCCGGGGCAGGACTCGGATCTGATGGCGACGCATTCGCAGTGGGAGAAGTACCGCGACCAGCGCAACCGCTATGTGCTGCTGCGCCAGGCGGAGTATGCGCAGGCCGAGCCGCAGGGGCCGAACCTGGATGATCTGTGGGACGGCGAGGGCTGGAACCGCAATGCCCTGCTGACCATCTTCCGGCATTTCGACAATGCCTCGGTCAATCGCGGCCTGATCGGCAATGTGCCGGATACGCTGTGGGTGATGGACTATCCGCTGCTGGAGCGCAGCTATTACCAGCTCGTGGTCAACTTCAATGTGTTCGGCAACCTCTCTCACCAGCTCAACACACGCCTGTATTTCGACCTGATCCGCAACGAGGGGGAAAACGACTTCCTGCGGCTGTTGCCGGGCCCGGCGCGCGGCAGGCTGCGCGGCGCCTGGTACGCGGACGCCGGCAAGATCAAGCTGTTCACCACCTATGCCAAGCCGGACGATAGCGTGCCGACGCGCGTCGTCTACAAGACCGCCGATCCCAAGGCTGAATTCGCCAGGAAGATTTACCGCCACATGAGCAAGGTGATGGGGCCGGCGGATGTGATCAACCGCTGCACGCACGACGACTGCGTGCTGCCCGGCGAAAGCGAGGTGGCGCAGCGGACCAATCGCGCCCTGCGGCGTTTTGCCGGCGTTCCCGCCGCGACGCTGCCGGTGATCAAGCTGCTGCCGCAGCTGGTGTATCTGCGCGTCACCGCGCCGGACGGCGAGCGGCTGGTGTATTCGCTCTCGCACAATCGCGCGCACAGCAATGTGGCCTTCCTGATCGGTGAGGATCTGCGGCTGGAGCCGGAGAAGGACACCTTGACCATGGTGCCCGGCGTGATCGGCAGTTATCCGAACTTCATCTTCGATGTGCCGCTGACCGATATAGAGACCTTTGCCGGGGCACTCGCCGCCGTGAGCAACGAGGCGCAGCTTGAGACGGTGGCGCAGAGCTGGGGGATGCGGCGCACGCGTCCGGATTTCTGGGCGGTGTTTCACGATCTGAGCGCTTACATCGAGCAGACCGATCCGATTCAGGCGGGGCTGCTGGATTTGAGCCGGTACGGGAATCTGTAGGGAGACTCCGATCAATGCGTCACCCCCGCCTGCGCGGGGTGACGCTGATCCAGGTTCAGATGCCGGATGCGAAGAAGCCCATTCCATGCACCGCGCAGGCCTCTTCCAGGACGAGCTGGGCCGAGGCGCTGAGCCCCGGAAAACTGGCAAGGCCGTGAGCGGCGCCGGCATATTCGGTGATTCTGACGGGGACGCCGGCGTTGGCCAGGCGGGCCGAATAGCGCCAGCCATCGTCGCGCAGGGGGTCATGCTCGGCGACCTGAATCAGGGCCGGCGGCAAATTGGACAGGTCGGCGGCCAGCAGGGGCGAAGCCAGTGGATCGGACGCCCGCTCGGGGTCCCCGAGGTAGTGCCGGATGTAGTGTTCGAGATCACCCTCGGTCAGTATCGGTGCATGCGCTTTTTCACCGATGGATGGCGACTGCATGGTCAAATCAAGACAGGGATTGATCAGGGTTTGCCGATCGATTCGAGGTCCGCGGTGTTCGCGCACGTACAGGCAGAGCGCGGCGGCCAGATTGGCGCCGGCACTATCGCCCATGACGGCGATTCCGGCTGCTTCGATGCCGAGATTACGGCGGTGGCTGTCAAGCCAGCAAAGTGCTGAATAGCAGTCTTGCAGGGAAGCGGGGAATCGATGGAGCGGCGCAAGCCGATATCCGACCGATGCGACAACCGCCCCGGTTCGCGCGGCGAACTCGCTGCACCACCAGTCGGTCAAGCCCAGGTCACCGGCGACCCAGCCGCCGCCATGCATGTAGAGCACTGGCGTGGCCTGTGCCCGCACCTCCGTCGGCGTATAGAGTCGCACCGAAGCGGCTTCGTGCGGGGATGGCAATAACTCGTCGTGCACCGCGACGCCACCGGCCCTTGTGCCAAAAATCATATTGGTCAACAGGTTCCTCGGCAACGGCTTCTGGGCCGCTACGATGTCAGCTTCTGTTGCGCGTCTCTGGATTCCGTTGCCGCTTGCGCCAATCAGCCGGCTGAATAGCCGCAGGCGGCGGTCAACCGGCCGGGAGAAGCCGCCCATGCGCAGTGCCTGCGGCCGATCGCGACAAAATGCGGGCCGATCATCGGTCATCGTTGTGCCCTCCGGCGGTTTTCAACCATAAATCGACGTGCCGCGAGCCTGCATCGGCGATGGGATGCGAATGTTCAACAAGCCATATTTACAAACATTTTAACGCAAATGTTTTATTTCCGCCCGAGTGCCCTGCCTGGAGCAGTCAGGACATACCTCATTTGGAGGGCGAGGGGGCGCTGCGCGGCTTGCAATACTCAATGCTCGACCCAAGTGGCTTGATCGGCCGAAGATGGCGCTCGCCGTTGTTGCAATTCTTCTTCTCCGTGATCGGCCGCAGGGTGTCCCGTACGGAGTTGTGCCGGGGCGAGTTGCGGCCAGCGCAGCTTATATGGCGGTCATCGTTGTAGTACGGCGCCAATAACCCAAGCAAATGAGCGAGATGAGCGATCGACCGATGCGCAAGTGGATTTGTACGACCTGTGGCTACATCTATGACGAAGCCATCGGCATTCCCGATCAGGGAATCGCTCCGGGGACCCGCTTTGAGGATCTTCCCGAAGACTGGTTGTGCGCGGAGTGCACGGCCGAGCGGGATGTTTTCGAGTTGTACATCGAGTAAGGCTGGGCAAAATCGGAGACAGGCATGATCGTCGTCCACCATCTCAGCAATTCCCACTCCCACGTGATCCTCTGGCTCCTGGAGGAGCTGGAAGCCGAGTACAAAATTGTGGGGCACCAGCGGGATTCCAGGACGGCGCGCTCGCCGGAGTCGCTGCGTGCGGTGCATCCCGCGGCGAAGGCGCCGACGATCGAAGTCGATGGCCAGACCATGATCGAGTCGACCGGCATCATCCTGTTCCTGCTGGAGGCGTATGGCGGATACAAGCTGCGGCCGGCGGCCGGCACGCCGGAGGCGATGCGGTTCTATCAGTGGCTGACTTTCATCGAGGGCTCGGCGAAAGCGCCGCTCATGATGTATTTCCAGGCACTGCGGTTCCCTGCCGAGGATCCGCGCCGTCAGGGCGCCGACCAGCACATGCGCCAGAAGCTCGCGCTGATCGAGTCGGGCCTCGACGGAAGCGAAACGATCGTTCCCGGCCAGGTTACCGCCGCCGACTTCCAGCTCGCGTTCTTCGAGGAGCTGATGGAAGCCCTGTTGCCGATGGAGCAGTGGCCGAACATGAACGCTCATCTTCAGCGCATGCGCCAGCGCGATGCTTACAAGCGAGCGGAGAGCAAGGGCGGTCCGGTTGGCCTGAAACAACTGTTTGCCTCGATGGGCGCCTGAGGCGATCCGGCCCCTCGCGGCAACGACGTTGCCAAGGGAGTATCCGGGGCGGCAGTAGCGCGCCGGTCATCGGATAAAACATTTCAACATCAATATTATATCGATGGCCGACTGTTCCGCGCTCCTGAATTGTGACCGGCGCGTCATGTCGTGGCAGTGCGGTTATGCGGACTGGCGACAATCGATGGGAATGGATTGCCTTGGCAAAAAAAGCCGGTTTGCGTCAGTGCCGGCGTGTTCCCGAAGGTCAATACAAAACCTTTTGACATAAATGTTTTACTGTTGTACCTTGAGTTCAGACAGGTACGGCAAATGCAAGGCCGCGCAAATGCATGAGTGAAATGCATCGCGTGGAAAAAATAAAAAAAAGAATTCAGGGCGGCGCTCGACAGCGACCAGGCTGGTCGTCGCCGTAAAGGGATGGTGAATCTGGATTTGCGTGCATTTGCATTTAAAGCAGCATCGAAGAGATCCGCATGGATCCGATATTGGAGGAGCAACGTGACCAGGCTGAAATCTGCTGCTGTGTCTTTCCTGATGGTCCTTGGAGCCGGCTTCGCGGTGTTTCCCTCGGTGGCAAAGGTCCCCGCCGACAAGGCCAATCAGCTCGGCGGCGAGCGCTATACCTGCACCGGCGCCGAGAAGGCCGGTAGCGCCAGCGGCGTGGCGGCGTACAACGGTCAATGGCTGGATTCTTGGCCGGGGATGAAGAGCAAGGACGGCTACGATCCGGGGCCGTATGCCGACGAGAAGCCGCTGTTCACCATCACCGCGCAGAACATGGCGCAGTACGCCGACAAGCTGACCGACAGCCAGAAGGGCCTGTTTCAGCATTTTCCCAACGCATTCCGCATGAATGTGTACCCGAGTCACCGCGATTTCAGGGTTCCGGACGGTGTCTGCAAGACGGTCAAGGCCAATGCGCTCGCCGCCGAGCTCACCGACAACGGCCTGGGGTCGACGGCGCTGACCAGGGCGATCGCCTTCCCGTTTCCCCAAAGCGGCCTGGAAGCGGTGTTCAACCTCACGCAGAACAACTACGGGGCCATGAACGAGGCGGTCATCTACGACTCCGCCGACGTTTACGCCAACGGCAGCACCTCCTGGGCCCGCCACAAATTCCGCTCCATCCGCCTGCCCTTCGATCTGACCGCGTTCGGCTTGCCGCAAGGAGACTGGAATACCTATGCCTACGACGGCTTGCTGGCGCCGCCGCGCGACAAGGACACCCTCAATATCGCGTCGCTGCCGAGCAGCTACGCCAAGAACAATCTGCAGACCTGGCAATACAATCCGGGCACCCGCCGGGTGCGCCAGCTGCCGAACGTCGGCTTCGACTATCCGGAGCCCCCCGCCGGCGTGCGCACGGTGGACGAGGACTATCTGTTCAATGGCAGCCCGGAACGTTACGACTGGAAGCTGCTGGGCAAGCGCGAGATTTACGTTCCCTACAACAATTTCAAGGTCAACGACCCCGCCCTGAAGTACAAGGATATTCTCGGCCCTCAGACCGTGAATCCGGACTATCAGCGCTATGAGCTGCACCGGGTGTGGGTGATCGAGGGCATTACCAAGCCGGGCGTGCGGCACATCTACAAGCGCCGCATCCTGTATGCCGATGAGGATTCGTGGTTTCCGCTGTGGGCCGATATCTATGACACGCGCGGCCAGCTGTGGCGCGCGTCGTGGATCGACTACCACTACTCCGCGGAATGCGAGTGCTACCACCGCGGCGTATCCATCTACCAGGATCTGTTGTCGGGAACCTACGAGGTTGCCTACCTGGTGAATGAAAGCGGCACCTGGTGGAAGCTCAACGATCCGCACAACACGCCGGATCAGTACGGCCCCAAAGCGGCCGAGCACGGCCATTAGGCCGAACGGAATTGTGATCGGCTAGCCCGGTATGCGCCGGGCCGCGGCGGCTCGCGGACGCAAAAAAACAGCAGTGCTGGGAGGGGGATAATGAACAAGCATCAACGCAGGATCATGCCGCATCGGCCCGCCGCAATGGCCTATGCCTATGCCTTTGCCGGCGCCATCGGCGCGGCGCTGTTGTGCCATCCGGCCCGGGCCGGCAACATCAGTCTCGGCGACGATTTCGAGGCGGAATACAAGCTGACCATCGACTATGCGGCGCTGATGCGGCTGAAAGATCCGAGCAACGCCCTCATCGACGGGCCGGTGAGCGCCACCACCAAGCTGCCGTCGACCGTCAACTACGACGACGGCGACCGCAATTTCAGGGCGGATAGCCTGTTCAACAATCGCATCAGCGGGCTGGCGGAGCTGATCGTGCGCGGGCCCAATTATGGTCTGGCCCTGAGCGGCGATGGCTTCTACGATCAGGTCTATCATCACCCGAACGACAACGATTCGCCGGCCACGGTGAACAAGTCTGGCCCATACAACCAGTTCACGCAGGGCGCCCGTTACTACGACGGTCAGCGGCTGCGCCTGCTCGATGCTTATGCATTCGGCAACTGGCAGCTCGGCGCTCACCAGGACATCGACATCCGCATCGGCAAGCAGGTGGTGGGGTGGGGCGAGGCGCTGTTCTTCTCCGGGCTGGCGACGGCGATGTCGCCGGCGGATGCCAGCAAGGCCTTCATTCCGGGCATCGAAACCAAGGACCTGCTGCTGCCCAGCAACCAGGTGGCGCTGAAGCTCGGCGTCACCGATGACCTCACCGTGCTGGGCTATTACAAGCTTCAGTACAAGCCGACGGAGCTGGACCCGGCCGGCGATTATTTCTCCACTGCCGATGTGGTCGGGCCTGGTTCGCAATTCATTTATCTCACGGAGAATCCGTTTTACGGGCTGGCACCGCTGCCGGCGCCGCTGAATATTCCGCTGGGGCAGATCGTGCCCGGCACGCCGCAGTTCTGGACGGCGTCACGCGGACCGGATCTCAAGCCTAGCGACTATGGGCAATACGGCGCGGGCCTGAAATACCAGCTGACGCAGACGACGGGCCTGGGCGCTTACTATCTGCGCTATACCGATACCGCTCCGATCACGCGTCTCAACGAGGGCTACCAGGTGCTGCTGGCGCCGCTGAGCGCCTTGCCGCAGCCTTTGCAGGGTGTGCTGCAGGCGGTCGAAAACGGCATCCTCACGCCGCTTGGGGTGCAGGTGCCGCTGGTGACGCAGCCGCTGACCTCGAAGGCGATCGGGGTGCAGGTGCCCGTCTCGTACAATCTTGCCTATCAGGACGGCATCCACATGGGCGCACTGAGCTTCTCCAGCCAGCTCTTCGGGGTGAGCGTTGCCGGGGAAGCCGACTACCGCGACGGGGTCGATCTGCTGGTCAACCCGGCCGGGCCGACCGCGACGGTGGGCAAGACCATGCAGTTCGATCTCAGCGCGATCCAGGCCATCGGGCACGGGCCGTGGTGGGATTCGATCCAGCTCGTCGGTGAGGCGCAATACATTCACATCAACAGCGTGACGCCGGTTGGCGGCGTGTCGCAGTTGACCAACGGGACGGGGCCGGGCACCAAGAATGCCTGGGCCTATTCCACCGAAGTGATGGTCGGCTGGAACAATGTATTCCCCGGCTGGGACATCGTGGTGCCGGTTACCTTCCAGGCCATCGCCAAGGGGTCGCCGCCGCCGGGGACCTTCGGCGCGCTGTATGGGGAAGGCGATCAGCGCGACTCGGTGGGCATCACTTTCAGTTACCTGCAACGCCTGGCCCTGGGCCTGACCTATAGCGGCTTTCTGGGCACGCCGACGCTGGAGCAGCATCCGTACGGCGACCGCGACTATGTGGCGGTCACTGCCAAGTATCAGTTCTAGGCCTCGCCCGCCACTCATCACCTGAAACCCGAACCGTATCTCCGCCGACTCGCGCCTCCCATCGCACTTCATGAGGTACGGACGCTGCGAAGAGGTATTTCTAGATCGCCTCCGGGCTACTGGATTCGGACATATAGGGAGAGAACATGACACACCTCGATCCGCCGAAGGGCGCCGTCGCGCACCTGCTGTATTTCGATGTTTTTTCGCACCGCTACCGCCTCAAGCCAGGCTATTCGATGGCCCTGTGGCTGCTGGGCGCGGCCCTGGTGCTGAGCTGGATCGTCGCCGTCTGGTGAAATGGAGCTGGCCGGGGAGTTGCCTTCCCGGCACGGTCCTGTAGTCGTTATAGGACCAATAATTCCCGGCAGCGTCGTTTGGCCAAATTGGCTGTGCTTGCCCATACCGGTCGTTCGCGGCCGTCAGGATCGTTTGGGCGCTATCTTTACGGCCTCGCAAATCTCTCTGCAGAAATCCAGGAATGCTTCAACTGCCGCGGGCGGCAGGCGGCGGGATGGGCGAATGATGTGAAGCGGAAATGTCTCGCCGGGCCATTCCGGGAATAATTCGATCAACACGCCATCCGCGATCAGGTGCTCAACGCCGAGCGCCAGGACTTGCGCGATAGCGGTGCCCGCGACACAGGCTCCAACCATGGTGTCGACATCCGTCAGCGTCAGCCGGCCAGTTGTTTCGACCTGCACGATTTCCTTGCCGCGGTGAAATTCCCACTTGAAGGGTTTTCCCCGCTGGGGATCGATGTACTGGATGCAATCGTGTTCGGCGAGCTTTTCCGGCCTTCTGGGGCGCCCGTGCTTCTTGAGATAGGACGGCGACGCCACGGTCAGCACACGGCTTTCGAGCAGCCGCCTGGACATCATGCTGGACGGCGGCGGCGGTCCGAAGCGCACCGCGACGTCTATACCGTCCGCAACCAGATCCCCCGCATCCGGTAGCTGTACGGATATCAATTCGAGATCAGGGTAGCGCTCCTTGAATTCCGGCAGCCTTGGGGCCAGAACGTGCCGTGAGAACAGCGGGTTCAGGCTCACTCGCAGCGCACCTCGCGCTGTCGCAGCGGCCCCCGAAACCACATTGGCGGCTTCCTCAATACCCGAAAGATGCGGCGCGGCCAATTCGTAGAGCCGGGCACCCTCGCCAGTGAGATGAATCGCACGGGTGGTGCGATCCAGCAAGCGGATCCCCATGCGCTGTTCCAGGCGGGAGACGGACCGGCTCACGCCCGATGCGGACAGCCCCAGCACTTCACCGGCCCGCGTGAAGCTGCCGGTCTCGACCACGGCCGCCAATACGCTCATGCCGGAAAGCAGCCTTCCATCGAAGCCCATCGCCCTCTCCTTTGACTTTTAGCAACAATGAATTGAGCGCCCCTATCTTAATCAAAAGTGAACCGGGGTCTACCGTGCCAATACCGACGCGCCGGACCGGCCGTCGCCACTGAGGTCCGGGTCCTCGCCCTCACCCAGTGACCGATCAGCCAACTGAATGGAGTACACCATGTCTGACACCGCACGCACCCTGTTCAAGAGCGGCACCATCGTGACGATGGATGCCAATGTGCCCAATCTCGTTACTGGCGACGTCCTGGTTGAAGGCGACCGCATCGTGGCCGTGGAGGCGAACATCCGCGCCGATGATGCCGCGGTCATCGACGCCGCCGGCAACATCGTTCTGCCGGGTCTGATCGACGCGCACCATCATGCGTGGCTCGGCGTGATGCGCCGGCTGATGCCCGACGTCGACGATCTGTTCGCTTATATCGACGTGGTCGCCGAAAAGCTGGGCGCGCACTACCGCCCGGTCGATATGTACGCGAGCACGAAGCTCACGGCGGTCGCCTCGCTGGATGCGGGCATCACGACGATCATCGACGCATGCCACAGCTCGCGCAGCCCCGAGCACACCGATGCGGCTCTCGAGTCGCTGGATTCGGCAGGTATCCGGGCTCTGCACATGGTCGGCGCCGCGATGGACAAGAAGGCGCCGGCTGCGCACCTGCCGCGCGATCTCGAACGCCTGGCCTCGAACTGGAACAGATCCAGCAGCCTGGTCCGCGTCGGTTTGTTCGGCCAGCTCAATCTGGACTGGTGGAAGGTCGCGCGCGGCCTGGACATGCAGATCCTGAGCGAGTTCATCGGCGATCTGGCCAAGCTCGGTCCGCAATTCGCGGAGCCCGGCGTTTTAGGGCCGCATAACATCTTCAATCACTGCACGCGCGTGCCCGAAGAGACCTGGAAGCTGTTGGCGGCCGCTGGCGTCAACATCACGGTCAATCCGCGCTCGGACGCGCTATTCGGTTTCGACGACGATGGTTTTGCCTATCAAAAGGCGATCGACCACGGCTTGAAGCCGGCGCTCGGTATCGATCTGGATACTGCTTTCGGCAGCGACATGTTCGGCGAGATGCACGCCCTGTTCGGCCAGCAGCGTGCGGCGATGCGTTATCGCCGCTTCCGCGGGGAGGCGGATGCACCCGCTCCGATCCGGGTGGATGAGGTGCTGCGGGCCGCCACGGTCAACGGCGCCCGCGCCGCGGCGCAGGAGACATCGATAGGCACGCTCACGCCCGGCAAGCAGGCCGACATCATCATGTTGCGCACCAACGGAGTCGCTGTATTTCCGGTGACCAACGCGATTGGGACCATTGTCCAGGCGGTCGAGCGGTCCGATGTCGATACCGTCATGGTCGCCGGCCAGCTGCGCAAGCGCAGCGGCAAGCTGATCGGCGTCGATATCGAGAAACTGTCCGCCGAGGCAATCGCCTCGCGTGATTACCTGCTCCGGGCAAGCGGCTACCGGACGCAGCTGTTCGGGACCTCCGTTGCCGCGCCTGGCCTGACCGCTTGAGCTGCATTGGCCGCCCCTGGCGGGGCGGCCTTTTCCCTCTGATCACAAACCTGGAGTTCGTCATGTCAACAACGACCATCACCGCGGCAGGGCAGGTCAGCGCCAGACCAAGCCATCTGTCCCATCCCGCCCTGGCTGTCATCGCGGCGCTCTTCTGTGGTTATCTCGCCGTGGCCCTGCCGTTGCCGGTCATCCCACTTTTCGTCCACGACAAGCTCGGCTTTGGCAATCTCGTGGTCGGACTGGTGATCGGCATTCAGTTCCTGGCCACGGTGCTGAGCCGTGGTTACGCCGGGCGCATCACCGACCAGCATGGCGGCAAGCGGGCGGCCCTGCAGGGCGCCGCCTTTTCCGCGCTTGGGGGCATGCTCTATATGATTGCGGCGCTGCCTGGACTTTCACCCGGAATCAGTCTTGGCGTCGTGGTGGCTGGCCGTCTCGCCGCGGGCCTGGGCGAGAGCCAGTTCATTACCGGTTGCGTTTCGTGGTCAATCTCTTCGGTCGGCCCGCAGCGCGCCGGTATGTCGATGTCCTGGACCGGCATTGCAATGTTTGCCGCACTGGCGATCGGCGCACCCATTGGCATGGCGTTGTATCACCAATGGGGTCTGCAGGCCGCCATGATTGCATGCGTCATTGCCCCGATGCTGGCGATGGCGATCGCGGTGGGCGCGACTTCCTATGTCTCGCCCGCTGGTCATCGGCTGCCTTTTCATCGCGTGGTCAGTCAGATCTGGCGGGAGGGCCTGGGCTTGATGTTGCAGGGTGTCGGCCTGTCCGGACTCACCGCCTTTGCTTCGCTGTATTTCGCCGCGCAAGGCTGGACCCATGCCGGCCTGGTGATGACGGCGTTCGGGGGCGGCTTCATCTTCATCCGGGTCGCATTGGGACATTTGCCTGACCGGATCGGCGGCCTGCGTGTTGCTTTCTGGTCGCTCGTCGTCGAGGCCATCGGTCAGGCAATGTTGTGGCACGCGCCAAACGAGTGGGTGGCATTGAGCGGAGCGCTCGTCACCGGACTGGGCTGCGCGCTGGTCTTTCCCGCGCTCGGCGTGGAAGCGCTCAAGCGCGTTCTGCCGGCCAATCGCGGCAGTGCGATGGGCGGCTTTGTTGCCTTCATGGACATCGCCTACGGGCTTGCTGGCCCAGGGGCCGGCCTGGTTGCAGGCCAGTTTGGTTATGCCGCCGTTTATTTGCTTGGCGCGGCAGCTGCGCTGCTCGGCGCGGCTCTGGTTATCGCCAATCGCTCGATCCCGGCGTGACTGTCACGTCGCCACTGTTCCCAGGAGAACTCATATGTCACGCATCTTCATTTCCGGTTCGTCGACAGGTCTCGGCCTGATGGCGGCTGAGTTGCTTGTTCAGCAGGGGCATCAAGTTGTGCTGCATGCCCGCAACGCGGCACGCGCTGAGGACGCACGCCTAGCGCTGCCCCGCGCCGAGGCTGTGGTCGAGGGCGACCTCGACACCATTGCGGGGGCCAAGGCGGTCGCGGAACGTGTCAACCAGCTCGGTTGCTTTGACGCGGTGATTCACAATGCCGCGGTCGGTTATCGCGAGAGGCACCGGCTTACGAAGGATGGTCTGCCGCACGTCTTCGCCATCAATACGCTGTCCGCATATATCCTGACCGCATTGATCGAAAGGCCGAAGCGGCTTGTTTATCTCAGCTCCGGGATGCATCACCACGTCGATGCCCATCTCGACGATATTCTCTGGGAGCAGCGCCGCTGGGATGGTTCGGCGGCCTACGCCGAGAGCAAGCTCCACGACGCGATGCTGGCCTTCGCCGTTGCGCGGCGTTGGCCTGAGGTTTTCTCGAATTCGCTGGAACCGGGTTGGGTACCCACCACGATGGGTGGACCGGGCGCGCCCGATGACATGGACCAGGCGCACCTGACCCAGGCCTGGCTTGCCGCCGGGGCAGAGCCGAAAGCGCAGGTGACCGGGAAATATTTTTATCACCTGAAGCGAATGGAGCCGAATGCGCAAGCCCGTGACCCGGCACTGCAGGATCGTCTTCTCGCGATCTGCGCCGAAATCTCGGGCGTGACGCTTGGATTTGTGGCGAACGTTTAGCGCCGGCGCTGTGTCGTTGGGCCCGGCAGAAGGGCCGGGCCCATTTCCCCGTTATTCCCCGGTTTTGTGCGCTTTCGCAGAGCGGGCAGGGCGGTGGCAGGGAAGAGTGGCCGCGCCGGTCGAGATACCGCTGCCGGACGGGCTCAGCTTGGGTGCCCGGGCTCCTTGGTCGGGGGTACGGGATGCTGATTCCGCCCCAACCATCTCGTCGTTGGCCGGCCGGAGTAGCAACCATTCGGAGCGGAGCGTTTGGCGGCTCGCAGCCGGCCGGCTCAAAGCTCAGGCAAAAGCAAATGATGCGGGCCTTCCAGCGTATGTAGAATACGTGACCCAAAATGCCGTGCAGGTCAACAATGCCTTTGTTCTCGCGCTTGTTTCGCAAAGCGCCATCGCTATCGCCAGTTCAGACTTCAGCGCTTAAAACGGCGCCGTCCGAGAAGAACGAGAAGGCTCCTCCCAAACCGAGCGCTGCTGATCGCGCGCTGACAGCTGCTGCCGAGGAGAGCGCTTTGCGGGCGGCCATAGATGCCCGGGATGTCCAGGCGGTGGCCCGGCTGGTCGTTGCGGGTGCATCGACCAAGGTTCGCCAGGCGGCGGCCGACGCAATCGAAGATCCGGACGTGCTGCGGCAACTCATCCGCGATGTCCGCGGGGGCAATGACAAGAATGTCTACAAGGTACTGACGTCCAAGCGCGATGCCCTGCTCGAGCAGGCTCGCAAGCTGGAGCAGCTGCGGGCCGGGATCAATGAGGCCTCAGGAGCCCTCGAGCGCCACAGCCAACGTTCGTACGACGCCTTGTTCAGCCAGAGGCTGGAGCAGTTCGAGAGCCGCTGGAAAGCGCTGGCGGAGCAGGCTGATCCAGAGCTGCGCGGCAGAGTCCAGCATTGGATTGACCGCTCGCGGGAGACCATTGCCGAACATTTGCGCCAGACGGCGGCCCAGGCATCACGCGAGCAGGCTGCCGCCGACGCAGCCGCGGAGGCACGGCGCCTGCGCGACGAGCAGGCGCAGGCATCCGCCGCGGCTGCAGCCGAGCAAGCGCGGCTTGGCGAGGAGCAGAAGCGTGCACTGGCTGAACAGCAGCACGCCGAGCAGCAGGCGGCTCGCCAGATCGGCGAATTGATCCGCAAGGCTCATGCTGCGCTGAGCGACGGCAGCACCTCCCGCGCGGCCGGGGTGCGCCGGACCATCGAGGAGAAACTAGTGGGAGCCGCGGCTCTGCCAGCCAAGCTGACCAGCCAAATAGAGTCCCTCGACCAGCAGCTCGACGCGTTGAAGGACTGGAAGAGTTTTTCCGTGACGCCGAAGCGCGCCGAACTGATCGAGGAGATGGAGCTGCTCGTCGAGGCAACGCTCGATCCGCTGGCGCTCGCCGACAGGATCAAGAGTCTTCAGGATGAGTGGCGCACGCTGAGCAAGGGCGCCGGCGAGGGTCTCGAAGCCGATTGGCAACGCTTTCAGCAAGCCGCTCAGCGGGCGTATCAACCGTGCAAGGAGTATTTCGCTGCCCAGGCGCTCGTCCGCGAGGACAATCTGAGGCGTCGCGATGCCTTGCTCGCCGAGCTGGCTGCTTTTGAGGCGGGGCACAACTGGGAGCAAGCCGACTGGCGGGCTGTCATCAAGGCCCTGCGGGAGACGAAAGACGAATGGCGCAGCCGCTCGGCCGTGGACCGCCAGGCCGGCAAGCAGCAGCAGGAGGCATTCGCGGCTCTCACTGCGAGCCTGCAGGGCCGGCTGGATGCCGAGTACGCCCGCAACGTGAAGCAGAAGGAGTCGCTGATTGAGCGTACCCGACAGTTGCTGGCGAGCGACGATAGTCGCAAGGCAATCGACGCGGTCAAGCAGCTGCAACAGCAGTGGCAGACCGTAGGCCCTGTGCCGCGCGAAGTGGATCAACGCCTCTGGGGGGAATTCCGTCAACAATGCGATGCCGTGTTCCAGAAGCGCCAGCAGGATTTTGACGCCTACACGGCCGGGCTGGAGAACAACAAGACGCAGGCACTTGCCTTGTGCGAACGGCTCGACCAGATCGCGGCGCTGGAAGGGGCCGAGTTGCTCGCGCACGCCGGAGCAATGGCCGAATTGCGCAGCGCTTTCGAGGCGCTTGGCGAGCTTCCCCGTGCGGATACACGCGAACTTCGCAACAGGTTTGATCAGGGCCTGGATCGATGCAAAAAATCATTTGCGCGCCAACATGCGCGCGACGTCGAGCGTGGCTGGGACGATCTGTTCGAGGCGGCCAACCACATACGCGCCTACAGGCTCGCCGTGGCGCGCAGCCTCGGCACGGAGCAGCTCGACACTTTGAAGGCCGTTGCCGAAACCTACATCACCTCCGTCCAGCGATGGCCCAAGGGTGGGCTCGATGCCGTGAAGAAGGGGCTTGCCCCTGAGCGCTCAGCAGATCTCGCGGCGAATGAGGTGACACTGAAGATGCTCTGCATCCGAGCCGAAATACTGACAGACATGCCGACGCCGGCGGAGGATCAACCGTTGCGTCGCGAATACCAGTTACAGCGCCTCGCGCAGAGCATGGGCCAGGGTCTCAGAGTTGATGAGACCCAATTGGACACTATGGCGATCGAGTGGGTGAGTGTCGGCCCCGTGGAGGACGTTGCATACGGACCGCTATTGCAGAGATTCCGGCGCTGTCGCGACCGGGGCAACCTCAGGGGCCCATAGCGATTGGCACGCACAGCCATGCCCTGGCCACGATAACGGGAAACAATCGAACGCTGCCCCACTTCGCGTCCGCTTTTATTCGAGAGCGCGTAGTGAGGGCCGTTTGCGCCACGAAGCGGACGCCCGGGATTTTTTTCAACAACTACCGGGCTTCCGCCAGCTCTTTGAGTGCCCGCAGCCATTCCTCGTGCGAGACGTGGAGCGCGTTGCGGGAGGACGATCGCAAAAAAAACAGCAGCAGGCCTCGCTGCGCTTCCTCGGTGATAACGCGGCAGCCGCCAGGCGTCGGCTCGATGTACCAAGCGTGTGCACCGCCGGTACCGGCAGGCCCTTTTGCCGACCAGATCAGCATTCGAGGTGGTTCGAACGTTTCGATTTCGGGTTCAAAATAAAATCGAAGCGTCTTGAATCGAAACTTCGATTTGGGGCCCAGAATTGGGCCGCCACTCAAGACCGATACGTCGGAGCAATGCTTGTACCACTGCGGCCATTTGACGCAGTCGATCAGCAGCGACCAGACGATGTCCGGTGTCGCCGCAATCTCAATGGAATTTTGCGCAAAAACCACCGACGATGCAGGTGCGTACTTCGGCGGCCAAACGATGCGTGTATCCGCGACAGGCACGCTTTGCTTCATGGAAGATTCTCCGATTTCCCGGGGCTGACGAATGGATGTCATCAGCGGCAGAGCCCGAAGCCGCTGTTCAGGCCGAGGATCGGACGTTCGAAAGGCGCAGCCCCCGCATCACCTTGACGGCGAGGATATTGACATTTTGAACTTAAAACGTCAAATAGTCAGTTGACCGCCCAGGCAACCAGCCGGTGAATCCGCTCGTCGAACTTCGCCTTCGAGACGTGAACGTCGCCTGATCGCATAAGCCCCTTGGCCGCCGCGATCAGGGTGTCGGCGACACCATGGACGTCCTGACCGCGCCCATGGCGCTTGAGAGCTTTCACGACCAGCGCCTGGAACGCCTCATCAGCGGCCTGGGTTGCTTGCCCCGAGAGGCGATGAGTGGCGTCCACGAGTTCGACGGCGTGGGGGCTTTCGGTTATCAAAGCCAGGGTCCGACCAAACTTGGCGTCAAGAAGGCCAATCAGTGCCGCCTCCAAAGTCTGACTTTTCTGCAGCGCATCGTTGGCTGCCGTCAGGGTTCTGAGGTGAAGCTCTTCGACAACAGCGCAAAGAATCTCGTCCTTGCCCGGAAAGTAGTGGTAAAGCGCGGTACGTGAAACGCCCGATCCTGCGGCGATGTCCGCCAGGCTGGCACGCTCAAATCCAAATCGCAGAAAGGCCTTGCCCGCACCTTCCAGGATGCGACTTCGGCGGTCTGTAGCGTCATCTTTATCTTGGCGCATGCCTTGAATCACATCTTCTCAGTCGGCAGTCATTTCAGGAGGGCAGCATTCCGCCCATGTTCAATGTTCGCATAGCCGGAGCTAAGGGCCAAAGATCCCGCTTGAAGCTGCCCTTTGCGGCTGGTTGACTCGGGCTGACTTGAACCGCGCCCAGGCGAATCGTCTGAAGTCCGCTTTGGGCCGCAAAGCAGATCTATCCCCGATTCCCGGCAGCAGCCATCGCTCTTCTGGATCAGGTGGCTTTGCGCGAAGCAGCGCCGTTCACCCGGCGCAAATCGGCGCTGCTGCCGGGGTTCACCTTCCATTCAGCTGCGATAGTGTATAAGTCGCAACATCGCCCCAATCCACGGGCGCGTGGGGTGAAGGTTAAATGAACAAGCAACTGGTTGGCAGTGCGATGCTGGGTCTGGCGGCGATCCTGCCGAACGTGGCGAGCGCCGATGGCTATTACGATCGTTCCAACAACACTACCCCTGGCGAGGTCATCGCTACCATCATCACCATGCCGTTCGTCGCGGCAGGGGTGGCGCTCAACACGGCGGCGGCTTTGGCTACTGCACCGTTCACCGGCCGCTTCGAGGGTCCGCTCGGGCCGGCGTTCAATCCAGCGATAGGGCCGGCGCCGCGTCCGGCTTACTACGCGCCACCGCCAGCCGCGAACTACGCGCCGGCACCCGCAGCCTATTACTCACAGCCGGCGCCTAGCGCCTACTATGCACAGCCAGCGCCAGCACCCAGCGGTTACTACGCACAGCCCGCGGCAGCACCCGGTTACTACGCGCCGCCGCGGGTCGTCTACTATGCCCCGCGCCAGGTTTACCGGCCGTACTACACGCAGGCGCCGGCGTACTACCCCGCGCCCAGGTATTGATCCGGCGCGGCGCGGCCGCGAATTGCGCTTCATGGCGCGGAGCAGCTTCTGGTATTCCGGCGCAAGCTCATGATTGTGCGCGAGACTCCGAGGACGCTTGGAATATTGGCAATCCGCTTGCCGAGGCGCTCGGAATCCGCGTCGGGGTAATCCTTGAGCTCCATCACGATACGGATCAGGTCAGGGCCCATCACCTGCGAGCTGAACGAGGCGGGCAGCTTATTGGTTTGCGAGATCAACCCAAGTATCCGTGCAGGTGTCTGGGGATCAAATTCGGCTTCAATCGTGAACAGGCAACGTACAACAGGTTCTGAGTAATCGGCTGGGTTGTGCATGGCTGGAATCGGGACAGGATCGGTAACGGATGGATGCGCAAGAGCTGCGGCCGTTCCCGGTAATTCGCTGTCCGATTTGAATATGTTGTTTCATGTGGATTTGAGCTTCGGTGTTCTTGCCTTTCATAACGGCGAGTTGAACAAGGGCCAGATGCTGCGGAGCGTGCTTCTGCGTGTTTGTCACGAGAGGCTGTTTAAAAACTCAAGGATCCTGGCGCCGGAATCCGAAGCCCCCTTTTCGGAAAAGACCAGGCTTCCATGATCGTGGGGAAGTTGGTCCCACCCTCCACGCTGGCTTCGCGCGGCCTGTTGCCGATGGATATCCTGCATTCGCTTAATGATGTCCCGTGTCTTCTCCGGTGGCGCAAGGAGGCGTCCCAACCAGCCTTTCAACTCGGAGGCCTGGCCTGCACTCACGATGAGGTGCGGCAGGTCACTTTTGGCATCGATCAGCGCCGCCCGGATGCCTTCCAGGAGATTCAACTCATCAATGGCGGCATGCAATGAGGGCGCCGAGCCAAAGGAATGTTCGACCAGCAAACGTCCCTCGGGTTGCGGGAGGCGCTTGCCAGCCGCGCAAAACAACGGGTCGGGGATTCCGATCCGCGCGCAGAGGATGGCCAGTTGCGCCACATATCGGACCATCTTCATCTGCTTGTCGAGGACTGGATCGGACAGATAGGGCGATGGGTCCAGGCTGATGAGCGCCCGCACCGTGGCGGGCGTTTGTACACCATGCAAGGCGGCAACCAGTCCGCCGTAGGAGTGCCCCACGACCACTACCGGCTCGGTGACATCCAGCGCCGAAAGCAGCGCGCCCATCTGTGCACTCAGGCCGGCGACCGATTGAGGCTCTGAACGCGTGCTACCGCCGATGCCGGCGCGGTTGTAGAAGAGCAGGCGCGCGTGGGGGGACAGGCAGCGCTCCACCCAGGCCCAATATTCGTAGGACGCGCCCCACCCGTTTTCGAATACCAGCAGAGGGAGCGGCGTCCGGGTACCGGCGAGCCGATACCGCAACCGGGCACCGGGCACCGCCATGAAGCCCTCGCGTATCAATTGCCGCCCCTTCGACCGCTTTGCGCTGCCAGGCGATTCGCCAAGTCATATAACAGGCGCACGCCGAATCCAGTGGGCCCTTTGGGTATTCCAGGGTGCGGCCGCGTAGACCACGCTGTGCCTGCGATATCCAGGTGCGCCCAGCGTGTGTCCCTGGCGAACCTCTCCAGGAATTTGGCGCCGCCGATCGAGGAACCCATGCCCACGCCGAGAAAGCCGCTTGCCGCCACGTTCTTGACGTCCGCGATCTCGGAATCGACCAGGTAGTCCTGGCGCTTGGACAGCGGCATCCGCCAGAGGTATTCGTGCGTGGCATCCGCGGATTCCAGCAGCAAGCTGGCCAGCTCATCGTCCGCAGTGAACAATCCCGCATATTCCTCATGCAGGGCGGACATGATCGCCCCGGTCAGCGTCGCGATGTCGATCATCACTTTCGGCTGGTGTTTCTTGATCAGGTAGGACATTGCATCCGCAAGGACGATGCGCCCTTCCGCGTCGGTATTGTCCACTTCAATGGTGAGACCCGAAAGCGAGCCGATCACATCGCCGGGCCGATAGGCCTTGCCGTCGATGGAGTTTTCGCAAAGGGGAATCGCCGCGACGACGTTCAGCGGCGTCTTGAGCTTCGCCAGCATGCGCATGGTGCCCACCACGGCGGCCGCACCGGCCATATCGAACTTCATCTTCTCGATGACCGGGCGCTGCTTGAGGTTGAGCCCGCCGCCGTCGAAGGTCAGGCCCTTACCCACAAGACCGAGGTCGACCTGCTTGGCCGTACGTCCGGTCCAGGTGCAGATCGCCAGGCAGGGTGGGTGTTCGCTGGCGCGGCCGACTGCCAGCAGCCCGTGGGCTCCGAGCCGCTCCAGGGCTTGCTCATCGAGCACTTTCACGTCGACGCCGATGGCGCGCAGCGCCTTGGCCTCGTTGGCAAAGGCCTGCGGGGTGAGAACATTGGCGGGGGCGTCAACCAGGGCGCGGGCCCAGTTGATGGCCGCGCCGAGTTCGCGGCCGCCGGAGCTGCTGGCCCAATCGACGGCGGCAAGGCCCAGGGCCTCCACCTCGAAATAAGTTTTCGGCGGTGTGGCGCGATAGGCGATGCACTGGTAAGACGAAAGAATCGCCCCCAGCGCGAACTGCCCGGCGGCGTGCTGCCTGGAAGCCGAGTCCGGCAGCAGCTCTCCGCTCAGGAAGGCGGACTTGATCCTGAAGGCCCGCAGTGCATCGATTGCCGCGGCGCCGGAGGCCTCCCAGAATTTCTCCTCGCAGGCGGCGTCTCCCGGATTTCCGCAGCCAACCACGACGAGGCGGCCACCTGGCGTTTGCAAATCCAGCCGCTCGCCGAGCGCACCACGGAAGCCCTCCGGCAAATCAGCCGGCACCTGGCTTGCGCAGCGGATCGAGAGGGTGCCGTCCAGCAGCACCACGCGGGCCCCGCCGCGGCCGGCCGCCTTGCGCAGCGGGCTGGCGACACTAAAGAGGAGTTTGCCGTTCATGCTCTGCTGCGCCTATTGGCCAAATTGATAGGAGACCTCGATCCCCAGCGTTCGCGGCGGCGAAAGAAACGTCAACGGCGATGCTCCGTTGTTGACCGCTGTCCGCGCATAGGTATCGGTGATGTTCTTGCCGAAGGCTGTGATGCCAAAACCGTCCAGCTTGAATCCGGCGCGCGCATCCAGGAGGTTGTAGTTGCCGACCCTGACATCGGGGTAGGAGATGTTGGACGGCGAGCCGCCTACATATCGGTGGATCAGGGTGATGCTGGGCTCATGCGTTCCCCAATCCCATTGCCCGATCAGGGAGTTGGTGATAGTCCAGTCCGGCGCGCCCGGGAGCTGCGCCCCGGGTTCGGCCGGGGGGCGGCCGTTGTTGGGATTGAATTCGTTCTTCAGGCGGCCATCGCCGTAGCTCACTGCGGAGCGGTAGGTGATGTAGGACACGGGATGAATGGCAAAAGCTCCCTCCACTCCCTTGCTCCGGGCATTGCCGGCATTGACAAGGTACTTGAACAGGCCGGCACTGTCCTGTACGAGCAGGGGGATGTCATTCCAGCCGATGTCGTAGGCGGACACTTCAGCCGTGAGCCGGCCGTGCCACCACCTGGATTTAACACCAACCTCCACATTGCGAACATTGTCGGGGTTGTAGAAGCTTTTGGCGGTGGTGAACGGTGTCACCGGCGCCAGATTGGGGCCGCCAAGCCGGTATCCCTTTGAGTACGTCGCATAGAGCATCGCGCCCTTGGTGAGGTCGTAGGATAGCGACACCTTGGGGTTGAATCCGTCCGCCTTCTGGACATTTTGAGCCGTCGACTGGACGTTCCCGGTTGGCAGGAGGAGCAGGCCTTCGGAATCGATGTTGTTATTGATGATGTTGCGGTACCCGCGTCCCCCAACGCTCAGCTTGAAGTCGGTAAAGAACCGGTAGCTGGCGTCGAAGAACACCGCCTCTTCCGGCGCGCGAATCGTCGCATTTTCATCGAACAGCTTGGTAGTCGCCGCCACTCCAGGTGGCAGCTTCAGACCCAGAAGACCCAAAATAGTCGGGACGTTGTCCAAATCCGCAACGTCCAGGTCCACGTTGAACACCTCCTGGTGATTGACGTAGGAGATGCCCGCCAACCAGTTGAAGGTGTCGCTTGGACGTGAAACCAGGCGCAGCTCGCCGTTATATCCGTGTGTATGGCCAAACTGGGTCAGCGGCAGTTGTATTTTGAGGCTTTGAATGCCGAGCTGCGTTGCGCCGTCATAGGCAATGTAGCTCGCCTTCTCCTGGTATCCACCGATCAGGATCAAGGAGCCCAAGGGGTTCTTCCACTCGTAGTGCGCGTCCGCAAGCCAGAAATCGTTGTTGCTCGGCTCCGGAACCAGCGTCGACTTCTCGAGGCCCGGCAGTGCAGGGTTCACATATCCCTGATCGGCGACGGTCGTGCGAGAAAACAGAAAATCTGTTTTTCCAGCCCATCTATGACCTGGAAAGTCCGCAGCTTGCGTTCGGGAGAGTTGCGCTACTGGGCGATGCAGCCTATGTCGCGCGTCCCCACTGCGGGATGGGTGTCGCCAAAGCCGCTGACGATGCAGTCGCGCTTGCTCACGCGTTTTCCATCGGCGACGAGGTTCCTTCGTGTTTATCGAGCTATGAACATCTGCGCGCCCCCGTCGGCGGCCTGGTCGTCAACCGCGGGCGAGAATTGGGAGCGTACATGCAGGCGAAATTGCGCACACGAGCAGAGCGCTGCATGGCCGACCAATTCAGGAGCCCGGAGACAATCATGCAGGAAACGGCGGTATATGTCGGGCCCAGCGACTATGTTCTTCCAGAAACTCTGCTGAATCCAAAACGTTTGTAGCCGAACGGGTGTCTTTGAAGTCGACGGCGCGAGCGACCGCTTTGGGGCGGCGAATAAAAACGATAATGAACGTGACCGACCTCGTTCACGGTCCCGACAAACGCTGCACCGCAGCCCCCGCACCGGTTTCGTACGCCACCACGAAGTTGCCCTGCGCATCCATCGACACTACGGGGTCCGGCGACCAGGAGGCGAGCGGCGCCACATCCACCGCGTTTGAGAGCGGCGCGCCGGCGGCGCTGTAAAGCCGGGCGCGCAGCACGTCCCAGGCGTTGGCGCCGCCGGTGTAGTCGCCCCAGGCGATGGCGAAGGTGCCGTTGTCGGCCATCGCCACGCTCGGCGGCACATGGAAGATCGGGTCGATCTCCTGCGCGGAGCCTACCGTGACGCGAAGCCCGCTCGGCTGGCCGTTGGTGCCGTAGCGTTGCGCATACACGGTCATCTGCGGCTTGAGCGCGTTGTTGCCGGCGCGCCAGCTGATGACCCAGCTGCCGTCCGCGGCCATGGCCACGGCGGGATCGGTGATCCAGTAGTAATTGTCGAAGGTGTGATCGACGAAGGTCAGCAAACCGAAGGGCGTGCCGTTGGCGTGATAGCGCCGCGCCAGGACGTCGGCGCCCGCCGGCCCCAGGCAAGTCAGCGACAACGGGCACACGCCAAACGCATAGCCATGCGTCCAGGCCACCACGAAATCACCCTGGCCGTCGATGGCGATGGCGCTACCGCTGCGGGTATGCCTGATCTGCCCGCCGATCAGGCACACCGTTTCCGGAATGCAGCCGTACTCCCAGTCTTCGCCGCCATTGTCGGCGCCGCTGTAAACCAGCAGTGGCTGGCTGTGCGCCGAGCCGTCGGCGTTGTAGCTCTGCGCCAGCATCTGCACGGTGCTGCCGCCGCTGAAGCAGTTGGTGCCGTCGCCGTCTCCCGTCGAGGTGCGCCAGCTCACCACGAACGCGCCAGCGGCGTTGATGGCGAGGCCGGGCGCGGAGAAGCAGGCACTCGGGTTCTGCGCGAACACCGTCGGCGTGCCTTTGGCGCTGCCATCCAGTGCGAAGCGCTGGCCGGAAAGCATGTGCTGGCCGCCGGTGGGATTGACTGTCCAGGTCACCACAAACCCGCCCGGGTAAGCGGCGACCGCCGCGTCGTTGGCGCCGCCGTACTCCGTCGAACCGGTGAATTCGTACACCGTCACGGCCGCCGTGGCGGGGGTGCCGTCCGCCTTGTAGACGCGCGCGAGGAGCTGTTCGTAGCCGTCCACACCGTTGATGTGCCACAGCGCGACAAAGCGACCGTCCGCCACTTGCGCCACTTCGGCTTGCGCGACTTCCTCGGCATTGGGCAGCGCGATGGGTGCTCCCAGCAGCGCGCCGGGCGCGGCCGGCGCCGGCGCCGAGACGGCGCCCGCGATCAGCAGCAGGCCCAATTTCACCGCTGACCGCCACGGTCCGTGTTTGCGCATGATCCCCTCCCGAGCCTGGCCCGCCCGCAATGGCCGTATTTTTTGTACGCCATTAGTACTCCGATCCAGCCCCTTGAATCAAGCGTTACGGATGCGTCGCGGCAGGAGCGGCCATTGGTGGAGTACTTGGACCTGCCCGGCGGGGTGGCAACAGGGGCGCCGAGCGCCCCTGTTGCCTGCCCAGGTAATCGCTTTAGAACTCGGGGGAGCCGTAGTAGGTACGGATCTCGCGCTGCCAGGCCTGGTCGGCCATGTTGGGCCAGTGGGTCTTGTCGAATCCGGGGGCGCTTTTCAGGCGGTCTTTCTCGACGTTGAGGCTGAAGCGCTTGTTTTCGGTGTCGAGCTCCAGGGCGTTCCAGGGCACGGCGAAGAGTTTTTCGCCCATGCTGAAGAAGGCTTCGAAGGCGAGCACGGCGTAGCTGACGCGGCCGCTGCGCATGTCCAGCATGATTTCCTTGATCTCGCCGACGTGCTGGGCTTCGAGGTTGTAGACCTGGTTGCCGACAAGGGTGTGGGCGCCCATCAGCTCGGGGCCGGGGCCTTTCTTGGCGTTGGGGCCGGCGCTGTTGCCGTTGTACATCCCGAAAGTATCGTTGTCCGTGTAGTTCATGCTTGTCTCCTGGTGAGGCGATGAAGCGGCCCGGTGTGGGAGCCGGTTGCGGCGCGGGTTCAATATCCCTTCTTGAGGGTTTCCTTGACGTTGCCGTAGCTGCGCTGGAATTTGCCTTCGATGTTTTTCAGCCGGCCCTTGTGCTCCAGGGTCTTGTCGCCGATGAGCTTGCCGGCGGTTTGCTTGATGCTGCCGCTGGCCTTCTTGATTTCGCCCTTGATCTGGTCCTTGTTCATGCGGTGCTCCGGCTTGCGCTGATAGGCAGGGAAATGCGGTGCGGCCGTGGAATGGCGGCGCCGGTGTGGAAGCAGCATGGGCGGTGTGCCTGGCGGGGGTCTGTTCGGAGCCGCGCTTACGAAACGAAAGCCGTTTCGTGACGGGCGGCACAGCCCGGTTTGAGGGGCGGACTATGATGAGGGCGGGTGTGCGGGCCCGCATTGGCGGGCGGGTTTCAGGTCCGGGGAGGGGCTACGATGATTTACGATCCGATTTCTGCGCAGATGGCGCTGCTGGTGATGTATGCGGAAGATACCTTCGATGAGCTGGGCACGGCGGGCCAGGGCAATCTGAAGCCGCCGCTGGATGCGCGGGTGGCGGCGGGGTGGAAGCCGGTGGGGTATTTCTCGGGGCGGGATGCCTTGCTGAATACGCAGCACATCGGGCTGGGGGATCAGGTGTTCTATGGTTTTCTGGCGCAGTCGCTGGGCGATGCGACGCAGTTCGTCGCGGTGGTGCGGGGCACGGATGGCTTGCTGGAGTGGCTGGAGGATGGCGAGTTCGTGCCGATGAAGCATCCGCTGGCGGGGACGGTGGAGTCGGGGTTTTATTCGATCTATTCGAGCATGCAGTACATCGGCGCCGATGGCGTGGCGAAGAACCTGGCGGCGGGCATCGCGGCGGCGGTGGGCGATAACGATGTGACGGTGATCGGGCATAGCCTGGGCAGCACGCTGGCGACGTATCTGACGCTGGATCTGGCGGTGGGGCAGAAGCTGGGCAGCAGCCTGTCGGCCTGCCTGTTCGCTTCGCCGCGGCCGGGGGATTCGGCCTTCGCCGAGTATTTCGATCAGCATGTCGGCGCTTACAAGGTGTTCAACTACAGCCTGGACCTGGTGCCGCAGGTGCCGAAGTTTTTCGGCTACGGGGCGCTGCCGCGGGCGCGCGAGTTCGAGCCGCAGGAGGCGCAGGCGAATATCCGCAGCTCGCTCGACGGCAATCATCATGCGGTGTGTTATTCGGCGATGCTGAATTATCTGGCGGCGGACTGGAGCGGCATGCCGCCGGTGGATCAGGAATGCGCGAAGTGCATTTTGGGGCCGAATCCGCAGGTGGCGGGATTGGCGCCGGTGGTGGCGCCGGCTCCCGTTACGGCTCCGGCGGCTTAGGGCGGGGCGCGTTCCGCCTGCGGCGGAAGGTGGAATGCGCTTCGCTTATTCCACCCTACGGGGCTATTTCTTCTTCGCGGCGGTTTTGCGTGGGGCTTTCTTTCTTGCGGATTTTTTTGCGGCGGGCTTGTTCGGGACCTTGGCGCCTTTCTTCCGGGCTTCGGACAGGCCGATGGCGATGGCTTGTTCGCGGGTCTTCACTTTCTTGCCTGAGGTGCCGCTTTTGAGGGTGCCTTCCTTCCATTCGTGCAGGGTCTTGCCGACCTTCTTGGCCGCTGCCTTGCCGTACCTGGCCATGAAATTCTCCTGGTTCGATTGCCGATGTCTCTTCCGGTAGGACAGCGATGGGGCGGGGCGCGTTCAACCGTCGAGGTTCCACGCGAAACCATAGCGAGCGCATTCCCGGATTGAAGCCAGTGGGTAAGGAAAGCCAACCCAGTGGCTTATTTCCGGCTACCCCAAACCGAACCCGGATGGAACCCAGATCAAAGGCAAACAAGACACAAGACACAAGAGACAAGAGACAAGATTTACTCATAGCGGCTGCGCCGCAATTGGAAATACGATTTCAGTTTGGAGCATCAGGGATCGACGGCAAAAGACGGCCTCGCTGCTTCCGGGCGGCCCGGGGCTGGATCGGCAGACGAGGCTGTTCCGGGGGTAAAGGGTGCGGCATGGCTGATGCGGGGAATTTGGCTGGCGGGGGCCAGGATGGCGGAAACGGGGGGTGTGCGGGGAGGGGGTGGGTAGGTATGTTTAACCCCTGTGTATGCGGCGATTGGCCGGGTGTAGACTGATTCAACGCAACAAGGCGGCCGCTGGAGGAGCCGATATGAGAGCCGCGACGATTGGCCGGGCGATGCGGGAGTTGGGACCGCTGCGGCGGTTGGGGATCTGTTTGCTGCTGCTGCCCTTGGCCGGGTGTGCGGAGCTGCCGGCGCAGCCGGTGGTGACGCAAGACGAGGTGGCCTGGGCCGGCAGCGGCGCGGGCCTGTTGCCGGCTTCGGGCGAGCCGGCGGTGGAGGATCTGTCTTCGCTGATGCATCTGACGCCGGAGATGGTGCGCTTCGCGCACGAGGTCACCGGCATCAGCTTCGATGTCGCCGGCAAGACGGAGGCGCTGACCAAGGCGATGGGCGATCCCAAGCGCCTGCACATCGAGTACGACGCCGATGCGACGCTGACGGCGGAGCAGGCGTTCAAGCAGCGGCGCGCGAACTGCCTGTCGTACACGATGCTGTTTGTGGCGATGGCGCGCGAGGTGGGTATCCCGACGCGATTCAACGAGGTGGATATTCCGCCGATCTGGGATCTGGGCGATGACCGCACTTCGCTGTTGTACCGGCACATCAATGCGCGGGTGGAGCTGCCGCTGACGTTTTTCCTGATGGTGGATGTGAGCAGCTCGGAATACGATCCGGCTTACTACCAGTACCAGATTCCCGATGAGGAGGCGATGGCGCAGTTCTACAACAACCGCGCGGTGGAGATGCGCCTGCAGCAGCGCTGGTCGGAGTCGCTGCGCTACGAGGTGCGGGCGCTGGAGCTGGCGCCGCAGGCGGCTTATCTGTGGGACAACCTGGCAAGCCTGTACATGCGGGTGGGCGACAAGCGCGCGGCACGGGTGGCGATCACGCAGTCGCTGAAGCTGGATCCGTCGAGCATGCTGGGCTACGACACGGCGTCGCAGATCTACGAGGCGATCGGCGAGAGGCAGCTGGCGCGCTACTTCCACGAGCGTGCGCAGTTTTTCCTCGACCAGAATCCGTATCACCATTACCAGCTCGCGCTGGCCGCGCTGCTCAAGCACGACAAGCAGACGGCTTTCGAGGAGGAGACCCGTGCAATCCTGCTGTATCCGAAGGATTCGCGTTTCTTCTTCCTGATGGCGGTGGTGCTGAACCAGATGGGCGATGAGCAGCGGGCCGGGCTGAGTTTGCAGGCGGCGCTGGAGCTGGCGCCGGATGCGGCGCGGCAGGAGCGCTACAAGAGCAAGTACGCGCGGCTGGCGGCGATGCGGGGGTGAGGCTGTTGCGGTTTTCGGTGGAAGAGAATATAAATGTGATGTGCTTGTCGTAGTGTCTCTACAGCACAGCGAAGCCCCGCCGATGAGCGGGGCTTTTTCGTTTTCGGCGCCTGTTTCCTGCTCGGGTGAGCGAGGGGGCGCGGGGTTGTCGAGCGGTAACCACCACATCGTTGAGGAGAGGCAGCATGAAAAAAGTTCTTCGGGGTTCGGTGTTGCTGATTGGCGTTCTCGCCGCTCTGGCGGCGACGCAGATCCCGGCCGCCCAGCCGCCCGATCCCACGGCCAGCGACAGCCTGTTCAATACCGCCGGGGGCACCGGCGCGCTTCAGTATTTGCCGGGAAACCAGTACAACGGGTTCAACACGGCCTTTGGTTATCGTGCGCTGTGGGACACCGGCGAGAACACCGCTTCCGGCGGAGGCTCGGAGAATTCCGGTTTCGGCAGCTATGTCCTGAGCGGCAACACCACCGGCACGGACAATACCGCCATCGGCTGGGATGCGCTGGCCGGCAACTCCACCGGAAACTGGAACACCGCCAGTGGCGCCGCCGCCATGAACGGCTCCAACACGGGCAACTACAACACCGCCAGCGGCGCCTATAGCCTGCACGACAATACCAGCGGCAGCAGCAACATCGCCGTCGGATACGAGGCGGGCTATTACCTGACTACCGGCAGCAACAACATCGACATCGGCAGTCTCGGGGTGGCGGGCGATTCCGGCGCGATGCGGCTTGGCGGCAGCAGCCAGACGCAGACCTTCATCGCCGGCATCAGCGGCGTGACGCTATCCGGCGGCGGCAGCGAGGTGATCGTCAATGCCAACGGCCAGCTCGGCGTGGTGGCTTCCTCGGCCCGCTACAAGAAAGACATCAACGATATGGGCGATGACAGTTCGAAGCTGTTCGCACTGCGGCCGGTGACGTTCCATTACACCTCCGATCCGGTGCAGGAGAAGCAGTACGGCCTGGTGGCGGAGGAGGTGGCGCAGGTCTATCCCGATCTGGTGGTGCGCAACGGGCAGGGGCAGGTGGAGTCGGTGCAGTATCACGAGCTGGTGCCGATGCTGGTGAACGAGCTGCAGAAGCAGCAGAAGGCGCGCCGGCAGGACGAGGCGGAGATTGCGCAGCTGCGCTCGGCGATGCAGGCGCAGGCGCTGATGCTGTCGCGCATGCAGGCGCGGGTGGACGATGAGCGGCGTGTCGCCAGCCGTTGAGGCGGCTGCTGCTTGGCGGCGGCTGAATGGCGGAGGCGTTGGGGTTCGCGGGCTCACGCCGACGGGCTGGGAGAGCGAGGGACGCGCCGGGTGGGGTGGACGCGTTCCGCCTGCGGCGGAAGGTGGAATGCGCTTCGCCCCTCGATACGCCCGCGGGGCGGGCTACTCGGGACAGGCTTATTCCACCCTGCGATTTATTTTTCTTGAGGGAGATCGTCTTGGCGAGAGTGGCGAAAGGCGAGGGCGCGGGGAAGTTGCCCAAGGCGCGCAAGGGGAAGGGGCGGGCGGCGGCGGAGCCGGCGCAGGTTCCCGCGTTTGAGAGCGAGGGTTTGGCGCAGGCGTCGGTGGCCGAAGGGGAACAGGGGAGTTCGATTGAAGGTGAGCGGCTGCTGTCGATCGGGGCGGAGGGCTTGTTGCCGCTGGGGTATTTGCTGCGGGTGATGCGGGACGAGAGCGAGACGCCGGCGCGGCGGATGGATGCGGCGAAGACGGCGGCGCCGTTTCTGCATCCGAAGCTGGCGACGATGGATGTGAAGTCGGCGGGGCTGGACCGGATGGGGGATGCGCTGCTGGAGTTGATCGAGCGGGCGCAGGGGGATGGGGGCGGGGTGGGTGGTTTGCTTGGGCGTTGAGCTGGGGTTTGTGGCGGGAGGGGTTGGCGAGGCAGGGGATGATGCGCTGGCGCTGGCGCTGGCGCTGGCGGGGGCGCTGGCGGTGCTGGGGGAGAAGCTGCTGGACCGCAACTGGCGGCTGAGCAATTTGTATTACGTGACGGACAAGAGCGGGCAGCGGGTGCGCTTTGTGCCGAACTGGGCGCAGCTCAAGCTGTTCGATTCGCTGGCGCATCGCAATGTGGATTTGAAGGTGCGGCAGTTGGGAGTGACGACCGGGTATTGCATCCTGTGGCTGGATGCCTGCCTGTTCAATCGCAACCTGCGTGTGGGCATTGTGGCGCACACCAAGGACGATGCGATGATCATTTTCCGCGACAAGATCCAGTTCGCTTACGACAACCTGCCTGCCGAGATCCAGGCGGCGATTTTTGCGCGCAAGCGCGATGCGCACGAGATCCTGCTGAACAACGGCAGCAGCATCCGGGTGGGGGTGACGTTCCGCTCCGGCACGGTGCAGGTACTGCATGTTACGGAGTATGGGTATATCTGCCAGCGGCAGCCGCAGCGGGCGGACGAGATCAAGACGGGGGCGTTTCAGGCGGTGCCGGCGGACGGGATCATTGTGGTGGAGTCCACCGCCAAGGGGCGGGCGGGGCATTTTTACGAGCTGTGCCAGGGGGCGCAGAAGGGCAATGACTGGCGCTTCCGTTTTCTGCCCTGGTATCTGGAGCCGGGGTATTCGATCGAGCCGGAGCGAGCGATCGAGTACAAGCATGAGACGGAGTATCTGGACAAGCTGGAAGGGTTGATCGGGCAGGAGCTGACGGCGGGGCAGCGGCAGTGGTGGTGCGGCAAGCACCGCGAGCTGGGCGGGGATATGTACGCGGAGTATCCGAGTACGGCGGAGGAGGCGTTCAAGGCTTCGACCGAGGGGGCGTATTACGGCTCGCAGATGCTGGAGGCCTGGCAGGAGAAGCGGGTCACTACTGTGCCGGTGGATCGGGCGCTGCTGGTGGATACCTGGTGGGATCTGGGGATGAACGACGAGACGTTTGTCTGGTTCGTGCAGCGCAACGGCTATGAGATCCGGCTGGTGGATTGCTACAAGAACAGCGGCGAGGGGTTGCCGCATTATGCGGCGGTGCTGGACGAGTGGCGGCGCGAGCATGGCGTCGTTTACGGGCGGCATATCGCGCCGCATGACATCAATGTGCGTGAACTGAATACGGGGAAGAGCCGGCTGGAGACGGCTTGTGGTCTCGGTATCGGCTTCGAGGTGGCGCCGATGCTGCCGGTGGTGGACGGGATCGAGGCGGTGCGGGCGGCGCTGTCGCGTTGCGTGTTCGACGAGGAGCGTTGCGTCGATGGCATCCGCGGGCTGGAGCATTACCGCAAGGAGTGGAACGAGGTGCTGGGGGTGTATCGCAATCAGCCGCTGCATGACTGGGCTTCGCATCCGGCGGATGCGTTTCGCACGGGGCTGAGTTGCGAGGGGGTGATGCAGCGGGTGGTGCCGCGGGTGGCGGCGCGGGAGGTGAAGCGGGAGAGGTGGCGGTAGGTTTGGGGGCGTTTTGCGGGGAGCGATGGCGGAATGCGCTGCGCTTATTCCGCCCTACGGTTTTGCATTGAGGTTGAGGCGCACGCATTCCGGGTACAAGCGCGCGATTGATGCGCTTCGCTGCGCTCAGCACATCCTACGGGGCGGCTGGGCTGGCTTGGGTGCGGGGGGACGGACGCGTTCCACCTACGGCGGAAGGTGGAATGCGCTGCGCTTATTCCACCCTACGGTTGGTGCGTTGAGGCTGGCGCGCCTCTTCTTCCGGCCAGAAGCGCGCGATTGATGCGCTTCCCCCGGATCGGGTCCGGGGTCAGCACATCCTTGTATCTTATTGCCGTACCCGAAACGCGACGGGTACAGGATGAGGTGGACAAGCTGAGCACATCCTGAGACTTCGAGTCTGGTACGTAGATCAGCCCCACCTCGTCCCCTTAGAG
>Ga0302314_10001056_pt1 | contig 51463 bp, 47 predicted proteins | sample III_Palsa_N2_3_FD_200533 | JGI IMG/M metagenome (GOLD analysis project Ga0302314, IMG submission 200533) | Peat permafrost microbial communities from Stordalen Mire near Abisko, Sweden - III_Palsa_N2_3 | ecosystem: Environmental > Terrestrial > Soil > Palsa > Peat permafrost | place: Sweden... | reverse complement strand
GCTGCCCGCCGGCCGCAAATCAACCAAGCGCCCTTGAGGCTTTTCCGCCGGGACCGCTCTGGGCTATAAGGGCGCACAAGTCTCCGTAGCTCAGCAGGATAGAGCATCGGTTTCCTAAACCGGGGGTCACGCGTTCGAATCGCGTCGGGGACACCAAGATCGAAGGCCCTGAAATCGATGGATTTCAGGGCCTTCTCGTTGTGCGCCCGGCATGGTCGCATTCTTGTGGGTGAGAGTCCCATCGTGCGCCATGATCGCACCTCCTCCCAATTTGTTTGCATCGGCAATCATTCTGCCGCCCATAGCCCCCCGGCTCAAAAATGAATTCGAATGAGGATAGGCTCGACAAGCGGCAGCAATGGCGGGAGGCTGGTCGAAGCGATTGCGATCCAAGGGAAATTCCATGCGCGGTAATCGGTGGCTGGGCCTGGGCCTGCTCGCGGTGTTTTGTCTCGGGCCCGTGCCGGCCTCGGCCGACGGCGACAGGCTGCGGATCCGGCTCAATACCGACATCCGCTCGACCGACCCGGGGCTGAACCGCGACGAGAATACCGACGCGGTCGTGCTGCATATGGTCGAGGGGCTGGTGGCCTATCGCGAGGATGCCTCGGTCGGGCCGATGCTGGCCAAGTCGATCGAGGTGGCGCCCGATGGATTGACCTATCGCTTCAGGCTGCGCGATGGCGTCACCTTCCACAATGGCGCGCCGCTCACGGCCGAGGATGTGCTGTTCGCCTGGAAGCGCTACATGGACCCGCAGAACAATTGGCGGTGCCTCAGCGAGTTCGATGGGCGTGGGCTCGCCAAGATCACCGGCATCACCGCGCCCGATCCGATGACCGTGGTGTTCACGCTCGACAGACCGTCGGCCCTGTTCCTCGCCACCATGGCCCGGGTCGATTGCGGCGCGGCCGGGATCTATCACCGCAGCTCGCTCGACGCCGACGGCAAATGGCTGGCGCCGGTCGGCACCGGCCCGTTCAAATTCGGCGCGTGGCAGCACGGCGAATATGTCGATCTGGTCCGCTACGACCAATATGCCGCCTTGCCCGGTCAGCCCGATGGCTTGACCGGCAACAAGACGGCGCTCGTGCCGAGACTGCGCTTCGTTATCATTCCCGACCCGTCGGCGGCCAAGGCGGCGCTGATGGCAGACGGCATCGATGTGATCTTCCGCGTGGAGAGTTCCGACCTGCCCGAATACCGGGCGCGCGCGGATATCGCGACCCAAAGCGCGCCGACCCTGGAAGTGAACGGCTTCCTGTTTCAGACGCGCGATCCGGTGCTGCGGGATCCGCGCGTCCGCCGGGCCTTCGCCCTGGCGCTCGACGTGCCGCAGCTCGTCGATGCGATCACCGACGGCCAATCGAAGCCCAGCCTGTCGATCATGCCGCTGCCCAGCCCCTATTACGGCAAGGTTCAGGCCGCCCTGCCTACGCGCGACGTGGCGGCGGCCAGGCGGCTGCTGGCCGAGGCCGGCTACAAGGGCCAGCCGATCCGGATGATCACCAACAAGCGCTACCAGACGATGTTCGACGCGTCCGTTCTGGCCCAGGCCATGCTGGCGGAGGCCGGGATTCCGCTCGAGCTGGACGTGCTCGACTGGGCGACCGAGCTCGACCGCTATACCAAGGGCGATTACCAGGCGATGTCGTTCGGCTATTCCGCCCGGCTCGACCCGTCGCTCTCGTTCGAGATGATCAGCGGCGACAAGGACAGGCAGCCGCGCAAGGTCTGGGACGATCCCGATGCCCTGGCGCTGCTCGCCGACAGCATGCAGGTGCAGGCGCGGCCGGAACGGCAAGCGATGTTCGACCGGATGGAGGCGCTGTTCCGCGCCGACATGCCGATGATTCCGCTCTATGCCGTGTTCCAGACCGCCGCGGTCCGGGCCGATGTCGTGGGCTATCGCAATTGGGCGCTGGGTCAGCCGCGCGGTTGGGGCGTGTCGCTCAAGCCGGCGGGCTGATCGGCGTTGCGCTGGGCCTGGTTCGCCAGGACCAGGCGGATCTTCCGGGCCAGCGCGTCGCGGGTATAGGGCTTGGCCAGCAGCTCGACGCCGGCATCGAGCCGGCCGCCATGGACGATGGCGTTTTCGGTATAGCCCCGAGGTGAACGGCACAGCGAGATTCGGCAGGCGCTCGCGCGCCTTGCGTGCCAATACCGGGCTGCGCAGGGTGCCGGGCATGACCACGTCGGTGAACAGCAGGTCGATGACGATGCCGCTGCCGATGATCATCAGGGCGCTCTCGGCATCCTGCGCCTTCAGCACCCGATAGCCCAGTTCGCTCAGCAGCTCGACCACGTCGCGCGGACCTCCGCCGAGACGACGAGATCCTCGCTCTGGTGGATTCAGGGCAGATACAGCTTGATGGTCGTGCCCTGGCCGACCTCGCTGTAGATCTTCACGTGCCCGCCCGACTGCTTGACGAAGCCATAGACCATCGACAGGCCGAGACCGGCGCCGCGCCCCTCGGGCTTGGTCGAGAAAAACGGCTCGAACACTTTCGCCATGAGCGCCTCCACGCCGTAGGATGCATATCGCGCGAAACCGGGGAAGGTTCGACAATCTGGGACCTGCCCCGGCGCGTTTTACTGCTGGATCGGACAGCCGCCGTCGGCGATCGACCGGAACGCCTTGTCGGCCGGGATGTCCTTGACGACATTGTAATAGTCCCAGGGATACTTGCTCTGGGCCGGCGTCTTCACCTCATAGAGGGTCATGTCGTACAGCACGCGGCCGTCGGCGCGGATCGAGCCCTTGCGGCCGAAATAATCTACCGGCAGCGCCTGCATCTTGTGCGCGACGACGGTCGGGTCCTTGGTCCCGGCGGCCGCGATCGCCTTCAGATAATGCGCGACCGCGGCATATGTGGCGGCCTGCTCCTTGGTCGGCATGCGGCCGATCTCCGCCATGAAGCGCTTGGCCCATGCGCGGGCCTGGTCGTTCTGGTCCCAGTAGAAGCCCTCGGCATTGTAGAGATGCTGGGCCGCCTGCAGGCCGATGCCGTTGATGTCGGTGATGAACACCAGGAAACCGGCCAGCTTCTGCCCGCCCTGGGGAATGCCGAATTCGGCGGCCTGCTTGACCTCGGCGATGGTGTTGGCCCCGACCGACGCCAGACCGATCACATTGGCGCCGGAGCCTTGGGCCTGCAGCAGGAACGAGGAGAAATCGCGGGTATCCAGCGGATGGCGCACGCTGCCGACGACCTGGCCGCCGGCCGCGTTGATCACGCCGGTCGCATCGCGCTGGATCGAATCGCCCAGCGCGTAGTCGGCGGTCAGGAAGAACCATTTCTTGCCGCCGGCCGCCACGGCGGCCTGACCGGTCGCCGACGCCAGCGAATAGGTGTCGTCCGACCATTGGGTCGTATAGAGATTGCAGCTCTTGCCGGTGATGTCCGACGTGGCGGCGCCTGCGATCAGCACGATCTTCTTGTCGGCGCCGGCGACGTTCTGCACGGCCAGGCCGGCACCGGAATAGGGCAGGTCGGTGATGGCGTCGACGCCCTCGGACTCGTACCAGCGCTTGGCGATCTGCACCGCATTGTCGGGCTTGGTCAGGAAGTCGGCCGAGACGAGCTCGATCGGCATGCCCGCGACCTTGCCGCCGGCATCGGCGATCGCCATTTTGGCCGCCGCGATGGCGCCCAACCCGCCGGCATCGGCCGCGACGTTGGACTGGTCGCCCAGCACGCCGATCTTGATGCTGTCGGCCGACGCCGAGGCGGCACCCAGTCCAAGCGCCGCCGCGATCGCCATCGCGCCGTAACAGATTTTCGTCATGTCCCGCTTCCCCCTGATGTTCTTCGACCTTTGCGGTCTGATTATCACATGCTTGCCGCCGTTTCGATGAAGGCGGCCGATCTTAGCAAAACTTCCGCATCCTGGTCGCGATGGGGCGAATGCCCGCAGCCGGCCAACATCACCATTTCGGTTGCCGGCGTGGCCGCCACGATCGTGTCCAACTGGGCCCGCGTGCCATATTCGTCGTCCCAGCCCTGGATCGCCAGAATCGGGCAGCGGATCGCCGGCAGGGAGTGCTCGATGTTCCAGAGTTTGAACCGAGGATCGAGCCAGATATTGTTCCAACCCCAGAATGTTCGATCTACGGAATGATGATAGCGCCGCAGTTTGCCCGCAAGATCGGTCGTCCGATAGAGCTCTTTTACCTGGGCGATGCTGGCGACCGTTAAATCCTCGACGAAAACATGGGGCGCCTCCAGGATCAGACCGGCAACATCGTTGGGGCGAAAGCCGGCATAGATCAGCGCGATCGAGCTGCCATCGCTATGGCCGAACAGGATCGGCCGTTCGATCCTGAAATGGCGCAGCATCGCGGGCAGCACGACCTCGGCCTCGTGATGCATGTATTCCACCGGCCGGTCGCCCTCGAGCAAGCTCGAGGCGCCATGGCCGTAGCGCGAATAGATCAGCATGCCGCAGCCGGTCCGATCCGCCAGCCGCTGCGGGAAATCCTTCCACAGCGCGATCGACCCCAACCCTTCGTGCAGCATGACGATCGTCGGCAATCCGGGGCGGCCCGGCGCCATCCAGGCGGTCTCGAGCCGATGGCCGTCGATCTCGGCGAAGCCCGTCTCCATCAAACTCACTTGTCGGCGGCTCCGGCTTCTCGGTTGCGCAGCACATGACGCTGGATCTTGCCGGTCGCGGTCTTGGGCAATTCGTCGACGAACTCGATCCAGCGTGGATATTTATAAGGGGCCAGCCGGGTTTTGACATGATCCTGCAGCGCCTGGGCCAGGTCCGCGACCGGGGGCACGCCCGGCTTCAGCACGACGAAGGCTTTGGGCTTGATCAGGCCCTGGCAGTCGGCCAGGCCGATCACGGCGGCCTCCTGGATCGCGGCATGGCCCAGCAGGGCCGACTCGACTTCCATGGGCGAGACCCAGATGCCGCCGACCTTCAGCATGTCGTCGGCGCGGCCGCAATGGATGTAATCGCCCGTCGAATCCTGGCGGAACTTGTCGCCGGTCTTGACCCATTCGCCAAGGAAGGTGGTGCGCGTCTTCTCCGGATTGTTCCAATAGTGCGTCGCGGCGGTCGGCCCGCTGACCTCCATCTCGCCGACCTCGCCGGGGGCGATCTCCTGGCGGAATTCATCGACCAGCCGAGTCTTGTAGCCCGGCACCGGCGTGCCGGTGACGCCGTAACGGACGGCGCCGGGCCGGTTCGAGACGAAGATATGGAGCATCTCGGTCGATCCGATGCCATCGACGATGTCGATGCCGGTCCGGGCGGCCCAGGCGCTACCGACCTCGATCGGCAGCGCCTCGCCGGCCGAGGTGCACAGGCGCAGACGATGCTCACCTTTTTCCGCCAAGCCGGGGCTCGCCAGCAGCGAGCCATAGAGCGTCGGCACGCCGCAGAAGATCGTGGGCGCGGACCGGCGCAACACCCGATTGACCACATCCGGCGTCGGCCGGCCGCTAATCAGGAGGGCGCTGGCGCCGACCGACATCGGAAAGGTCAGCGCATTGCCCAGCCCATAGGCGAAGAACAGCTTGGCGGCGGAATAGACCAAATCCTGCTCGGTGATGCCGAGCACGCCCTGGCCAAACAGGCGGGCGGTTGCCAACAGGCTGGCCTGGATATGGACCGTGCCCTTGGGCTGGCCGGTCGAGCCGGAGGAATAGAGCCAGAAGCAGGGATCGTCCGGCCGGGTGGGTGCCGCGGCGGCCAAGCCGTTCGCCCGCTCCATCAGTCGCGCCAGTTTCAACCGGTCGCCGCCATCGGCCCCGGCGACGATGATCAGCCCGCGCCAATCGGCGATCGCCGCAGCCTCGATCAGGCGCCCCAGCAGCGCGTCGCTGACCACCAGCGCGCGGGCGCCGCTGTCGGCCAGGATATGGGCGAAATCGGCGGGCTGGAACAGGGTGTTGATCGGGATCGGCACGACACCGGCCTTGATCGCGCCCAGAAAGCAGGTCGGAAAATCGATCGTGTCGAGCAGGGCCAGCACGACCCGCTGCCCGGGTTCGATGGCGAGGTCGCGGAGCGCGTTGGCGAACCGGTCGACCCGTTCGGCCAACTCGCCATAGCTGTAGCGGCCGGCCTCGTCGATGAACACGGTCCTGGCCTGCCGCCCGGCGGCCAGATTGCGCTCGATCAGATCGACCGCCGCGTTATAGCGGCCGGCGGGAAACGGCTCGGCGTCGGTCGCTGCGGCCACACTCATCGGCGTCCTCCCGGTCTATTTAACGTCGGCCGCTTCTATGGCGGCCGTCCTCCGCTATCAGGCCGCTTCGAGCGCCGGCACCAGATGGTCATCGACCCAGCCGACGACCCATTCGGCCGCGACCGCTTCCGGCATCGTCCCGGCGCTGGCGTCATGCAGCAGCGGCTCGCCCACGCGCCGAGCGCCCAATTCGGTCAGCAGGCGGCCGAATTTCAGCCCGCCCTCGCAATAGGTCGCCTTGTAGGTCCGGTCGCCCAGCGCCACGACGCCGAACGAGACATGGTCCAATGCGGGGCGCTGCACTTCGATCGCGGCATAGAACGCCTGGGCATTGTCGGGTACGTCGCCGGCGCCATAGGTCGAGGTCACGATCAGGAAGGTGCTGCCGAGCTCGAATACACCGCCGTCGAGCGCGTCCATCGGCGCGATCGTCGCGGCATGGCCGGCGTGTTCGAGTGCCAACTGGACCTCTTCGGCGACGATCTCCGCGGTTCCGGTCATGGTGCCGACCAGAATGGTGATATCGACCGTCATCGGCGCCTCCGCTACAATGGCCTGCAATGCTTGATCGCGACCTTATTGACGCAATATAATACATGTCTGCCATCGGGCAAGCGTCATAGTTCATCTCGAAGACGGATCCGCATGGGCCCACCAGTTTCCGCCGCCAGCTATATCCCGCCCGAGCGGATGTCCGATGCGGAGTTCCTGAAGCGCCTGGGCGACCGCGTGCGCGAGGCGCGGGCCAAGCGCGGCATGACCCGCAAGATCCTGTCGCGCGATTCCGGCGTGTCGGAGCGCTATCTGGCCCAGCTCGAAACCGGCCAGGGCAATATCTCGATCCTGCTGCTGCGCCAACTGGCGAGCGCGCTCGACATGCCGATCGAGACGCTGGTGCACGAGCACCCGGATCCGTCGGTCGATCTGGCCCATGCCCTGGAGCTGCTGCGCCGCCTGGGCGCCGACGATCTGGTCGAGGCCAGGCAATTGCTGCTGCAGCGTTTCGATAAGGCGGCCGAGACGGCGCGCCGCGGTCATGTGGCCTTGATCGGTCTACGCGGCGCCGGCAAATCCACGCTCGGCGCCTTGCTGGCGCAACGGCTGAAAGTGCCGTTCGTCGAGCTGGACCGGGAGATCGAGCGGGCCAGCGGCGTGTCGCTGAGCGTGATCTTCGACCTCTATGGCCAAGCGGGCTTCCGGCGGCTGGAGCGGCAGTGCCTGCAGGATCTGATCGCGCGGTTCCCCAGCTTCGTGCTCGCGACCGGCGGCAGCCTGGTGTCGGAGCCGGCGACGTTCGAATTGCTGCTGGCCAACTGCTTCACCGTCTGGCTGACCGCGTCTCCGGCCGAACATATGGGCCGCGTCGTGGCCCAGGGCGACATGCGGCCGATGGCGAGCAACCGCGAGGCGATGGGCGACCTGCAGCGCATCCTCAAGGTCCGCAACCCGCTCTACGGCAAGGCGGACGCACGGGTCGATACCGCCGGCCGCTCGGTCGGGGAGAGCCTGGAACTGCTGGTCGCGGCTGCCGGATAGCGCCGCCTTTTGCCGGAGGGGGCGTCGGAGCGAAAGTCGCTGCACCGAGTTCCTGCATTTTCCGCCCTCACCCGCCCCGCTCGGCACCCACCCCCGCGAGCGGCGGTAGAGGGGTTTCAGTCGATGTGGAATAGCGCTTCCTTCCCCATGAATATGCATTATGATGCATATAAAATCCGACGGTGGGAGGACGTGCCATGATCACATTCGATGCGGTGCCCGAGGAGTATCGGCACTGGACCCTGAGCATCGACGGTCGCGTCGCAACCCTGGCGATGGACGTCGACGAGGATGGCGGCCTCAAGCCCGGCTATAAGCTGAAGCTGAATTCCTACGATTTGGGCGTCGATATCGAGCTGTACGACGCGCTGCAGCGCATCCGGTTCGAGCATCCTTCCGTCGGTTGCGTCGTGCTGACCAGCGGCAAGGAGCGCATGTTCTGCTCCGGCGCCAACATCTACATGCTCGGTCTGTCGTCCCACGCCTGGAAGGTGAATTTCTGCAAATTCACCAACGAGACCCGCAACGGGCTGGAGGATTCCAGCACCCATGACGGCTTGAAATTCATCGCGGCGCTGAACGGCACGACCGCCGGCGGCGGCTACGAAGTGGCGCTCGCCTGCGACGAGATCCTGATGGTCGACGACCGTTCTTCGGTCGTGAGCCTGCCCGAGGTGCCGTTGCTGGGCGTGCTGCCCGGCACCGGTGGGCTCACCCGGGTGGTCGATAAGCGCAAGGTCCGGCGCGATCTGGCCGACATGTTCTGCACCTCGGCCGACGGCGTGCGCGCCGACCGGGCCCGGGAGTGGGGCCTGGTCGATGCGATCGCCAAGCCGGCCGACTTCCCGGCCCTGGTCAGATCCCGCGCGGCCGCCCTGGCCGATGCTTCGTTCCGGCCGGTCGACGCGACCGGCATCAAGCTGGGCAAGCTGGACCGCAGGATCGACGACTCCGGCTATCACTATGCCCATGTCGACGTGCAGTTCGACCGTGCCGGCCGGTCTGCGACGGTGACGGTCTCGGCGCCTGAGGGCGACCAGCCGGCGACGCCGGAGGCGATCCAGGCTGCCGGCGATCGCTGGTGGCCGCTGGCATTGGCGCGCGAACTGGACGACGCGTTGCTGCTGCTGCGCACCAACGAACTCGAGCTGGGCCTGCTTATCCTGAAGACCCGCGGCGACGCGGCGGCCGTGCTGGCGTCCGACCGGACCCTGCTGGCCCACCAGGACCATTGGCTGGTGCGCGAGACGATCGGCACTCTGCGCCGCACCTTCGCCCGGCTCGACGTCACCTCTCGCAGCCTCTACGCGGTGATCGATCAGGGCTCCTGCTTCGCGGGACTGCTCTATGAATTGGCGTTGGCCGCCGACCGCATCTACATGCTGGCCCTGCCCGAGGGCGACGAGAACCCGCCGGAACTGCAACTCGACGGCTTCAACTTCGGTCTGCTGCCCATGGTCAATGGCGCCAGCCGGCTCGAAACCCGCTTCCTCGACGATCCCGCGACCATCGCCAAGCTCAAAGGCTTGAAGGGGCCGATGACGGCGGAGCCGGCCCTGGCCGCCGGCCTGGTCACGCTCGCACCCGACGATCTGGACTGGGACGACGAGATCCGCCTGGCGCTGGAGGAACGGGCCAGCCTGTCGCCCGACGCGTTGACCGGGTTGGAGGCCAGCCTGCGCTTCGCCGGCAAGGAAACTGTCTGGACCAAGGTCTTCGGCCGCCTGTCGGCCTGGCAGAACTGGGTGTTCGTCCGGCCGAACGCGACCGGCGAGCGCGGCGCGCTCAAAGTGTTCGGCACCGGCTCCAAGGCGCAATTCAATTTCGAGAGGGTGTGAGCATGGGCATCAATTATCAGGACCGCATTCCGAACAATGTGGACCTCGGCTCGAACCGCACCCTGCAGCGCGCGCTGGAGCATTGGCAGCCGGAATTCCTGAAATGGTGGCAGGACCTGGGCCCGACCGACTATCAGGCGAACGACGTCTATCTGCGCACCGCGACCTCGGTCGATGCCAAGGGCTGGGCGACCTACGGCCATGTCCGCATGCCGGATTATCGCTGGGGCATCTTCCTGGCCGAGCCGGACCAGGCGCGGCGCGTGGGCTTCGGCGATGATTTCGGCAAGGAAGTCTGGCAGCAGGTTCCGGGCGAGCATCGCTCGACGCTGCGCCGGCTGATCGTGACCCAGGGCGATACCGAGCCGGCCTCGGTCGAGCAGCAGCGCCTGCTCGGCCATACCGCGCCCTCGCTCTACGATCTGCGCAACCTGTTCCAGGTCAATGTGGAGGAAGGCCGCCATCTCTGGGCCATGGTCTATCTGCTGCACGCCTATTTCGGCCGCGACGGGCGCGAGGAGGCCGAGGAACTGCTGACCCGCCATTCCGGCGACGGCGACAAGCCGCGCATCCTGTCGACCTTCAACGAGCCGATCTCTGACTGGCTCAGTTTCTTCATGTTCACCTATTTCACCGACCGCGACGGCAAGTACCAGCTGAAGTCGCTGGCGGAGTCGAGCTTCGATCCCTTGGCCCGCACCTGCAGCTTCATGCTGACCGAGGAGGCGCATCACATGTTCGTCGGGGACACCGGCATCGCCCGGATCGTGCGTCGGACGCTGGAGGTGATGCAGGAGCTGGGCACCGACGATGCGGCCTCGACCCGCCGCGCCGGCGCGATCGACCTCGGCACCATCCAGAAATACATCAATTTCTGGTTCTCCTCGGCGCTCGACCTGTTCGGCGCCGACCAGTCGTCGAACGCGGCGTCCTATTTCGCCAATGGCCTGAAAGGGCGGCCGGACGAGGCGCAGTACGAGGATCATCTGGCGCTCGACCAGAGTTTCGCCCTGGAAATGCCGAACGGCGCAGGCGGCGTGAAGGTCGAGAACATCCCGCTGCGCAATGCCATGAACGAGGTCTCGCGCCTGTCCTACGTCAAGGACTGCGAGATCGGCGTCACGCGCTGGAACCGGCTGATCCAGAAAGCCGGGTTCGAGGCGCGGCTGGCCTTGCCCAGCCCGCGCTTCCATCGCAGCAACGGCAGTTGGGGCAAGGTGCCGACCGATACGGTCGGCCGGCCGATTGCCCAGGCGGAATTCGAGACGCGATTGACCGACTGGCTGCCGACCGATGCCGACCGCGGTTTCATCTGCAGCCTGATGCAGGCGGTGACCGAGCCGGGCAAGATGGCCGCCTGGATCGCGCCGCCCGACCGCGGCATCAATGCGCTGCCGGTCGAATACGAGTATGTGCGGCTGAATTAGCATCGTGCGTCACATCGCCATCATCGGCAGCGGCCCGTCGGGCTGCTACCTGGCCGACGCGCTGCTGCGCCTGGTGCCGGACTGCCGGATCGACGTACTCGACCGGCTGCCCGTCCCGTTCGGCCTGGTGCGCTACGGCGTGGCGCCGGACCATCAGGGCACCAAGGCGGTATCCCGCGTGTTCGACCGGACTTTGGCACGCGACCGGATCGGATTCTTCGGCCATGTCGAGGTCGGCCGCGACGTGAGCCTCGCCCGGCTGGAAGCGTTGTACGACGCCGTCGTGATCGCGAGCGGGGCGGCCGACGATCGGCGGCTGGGCGTTCCCGGCGAGGATCTGCCTGGCGTGATCGGCGCCGGTTGCTTCGTCGGCTGGGTCAATGGTCACCCCGACCATATCGACCTGGCGCCGGCGGCGGCCCGCTCGGTCGTGGTGATCGGCAACGGCAATGTCGCCCTCGACGTCGCGCGCCTGCTGGCCAAGACGCCGGAAGAGTTCGCCGGGTCGGATCTGGGCACGTTCGTTCAGAGCCCGCCGACCGACATCCATATCGCCGGCCGTCGCGGGCCGGACCAAGCCAAATTCACCGACCACGAGCTCGAAGAGCTCGCAACCCTGCAGCGGGCCCGGCCGATCGTGGTGGACCCATCCGTGCTGGCATCGGATACGCCCCGAAACAGGATCCTGCACGGCTTCCAGGGCCTGCCGGCCAAGCAGGTTTCCATCCAGTTCCATTTTGGCCTGACGCCCGATGCCATCTTGGGCTCGGCCCGCGTCGAGGCCGTGCGGTTCCGAGATGCCGTTGGCGAAACGCAGGTTCTGGCGGCCGATCTGGTCGTGACCTGTGTCGGCTACCAGGCGCGTGCCTGCTGTGCCCAGATGCCGACCGACGGGCTGTTCGCCAACGACGGCGGCCACATCCGCGATCGGCTCTATACCGTCGGCTGGGCCAAACGGGGACCCAGCGGCACGATCCCGACCAACCGGATCGAGGCGCAGGCGGTGGCGCAGCGCATCGCGGCGGCACTGCCCGACGGCGGCAAGCCCGGCGGCGCGGGCCTGCGCGCATTGCTGGATAGACAAGCCGCGCGCTGGGTCGATTATGCTGGCTGGCGCCGGATCGAGGCGCATGAGGCAGCAAGCGCCGATCCCGGTCGTTGCCGGCGCAAGCTGACGGCGATCGGCCGGATGCTCGCGGCGGCCGGAGGAAACTGATGTCGAGCGACGAGATTCTGCTGGAAGCGCGCGACGGCGCGACCGCCGTCCTGACCCTGAACAACCCGGCCCGGCGCAATGCGCTCAGCCTGGCGCTGCGCGAGGCCCTGGTCGCCGCGCTGGAGCGGCTCGAAGGCGACCCGGCCGTGCGTGCCATCGTGCTGACCGGCGCCGACGGCAATTTCAGTTCGGGCGGTGATATCAGCGGCATGGATGTCCGCGACCTCGCCGCCGGGCGCGAGCGGTTCCGCCTGAGCCATCGGCTGGTTCGCCTGATGGTCAAGGGATCGAAGCCGCTGATCGCTGCGGTCGAAGGCTGGGCGGCCGGCGCCGGCGTCGGCCTGGCGCTGGGCTGCGACACGATCGTGGTCTCCACCGAGGCGCGTTTTGTCCTGTCGTTCGGCAAGGTCGGGCTGATCCCCGACTTCGGCCTGCCGCACACGCTGCCGCTGCGCGTCGGCCAGGGTCGCGCCCGCCAGATGATGCTGTATGGCGAGCCGGTCGACGCGGCGGCGGCGCTGGAGATGGGCCTGGTCGATCAGATGGTCCCGCCGGGCACGGCCTTGGCGGCCGCGCTCGATCGCGCGCGTCTGTTCGCCGGCATCGCGCCCCTGCCGGTCGGTCTGACCAAACAGTATCTGGCGAACGGCCTCGACGCGGCGCTCGACTGGGAGCGCGACATGCAATCGAGCCTGTTCCTGACCGCCGACCATGCCGAGGGCAAGGCCGCCTTCCTGGCCAAGCGGGCCCCCGTCTTCACCGGAAAATAGCCGTGGCCAGCGGGCGAGATTGTTTGATGTCTAAATAGACCGTATACAGATAATCTGTATTCGGTCAATAATGCCGACCATGGAAGATCTCTATCGCATGCCCGGCCATCTCATCCGCCGGGCCCAGCAGATTTCGACGGCGCTGTTCACGGCCGAATGCGCCGGGTTCGACATGACCTCGGTGCAATATGCCGCGCTGATGACGCTCGCGGCCCATCCGGGCATCGATGCGACCCGGCTGTCGGCCCTGATCGCGTTCGACCGCTCGACCCTGGGCGACGTGCTCGAACGGCTGGAGGCCAAAGGCTGGATCCTGCGCGGGCCGGGGCCGGACGACCGCCGCGTCAAGCTGCTGAGACTGTCCGACACCGGGATCGCGCTGCTGGATCAGGTCACGCCCGCGGTCCGGCGCGTGCAGGAGCGGCTGCTCGCCCCGCTCGCCCCGGACGATCGTGCCACCATGATCCGGCTGCTCGGAGAATTGGCCGATCTCCACAATGAGGCGACGGCGGCGCCGCTCAGAAAGGCTTCGGCATGACCAGCAAACAGGCTCCGATCCTCGTGGCCGGTGCCGGCATCGGCGGTTTGGCCGCGGCGCTCGGGCTGGCCCGGATCGGCCGCCGTGTCATGGTCCTGGAGAAATCGAAGACCCTGGGCGAGATCGGTGCCGGCATCCAGCTCGGCCCCAACGCGTTCCACGCGCTCGACCGGCTCGGCGTCGGCGCCGACGTGCGCGCCATCGCCGTGTTCATCGACCAGTTGCGCCTGATGGACGCGATGAGCGGTGACGAGATCGTGCATATTCCCTTGGACGAGCCGTTCCGCCGGCGCTTTGGCAATCCCTATGCCGTGGTCCATCGCGGCGACCTGCACGGCATGCTGCTGCGCGCCTGCCGCGACCAGGCCAATGTCGAGCTGCGTACCGGCTGCCAGGTGACCCACTACGATCAGGACGGCGATGGCGTCATGGCGCATCTGGCCGACGGCGAGCGGGTCGCCGGCGCGGCGCTGATCGCGGCCGACGGGCTCTGGTCGGCGATCCGCAAACAGGTCGTGGGCGACGGCGCGCCGCGCGTGTCGGGCCATACCACCTATCGCTCGGTCATCCCGACCGAGCAGATGCCCGAGGAGCTGCGCTGGAACGCGGCGACGCTCTGGGCCGGCCCCAAATGCCATATCGTGCATTACCCGCTGTCGGGCTGGAAACTGTTCAACCTGGTCGTGACCTATCACAACGACGCGCCGGAGCCGGTCGCGGGCAAGCCGGTCCACGAGGCCGAGGTGCTGCGCGGCTTCGAGCATATCCACCCGCGCGCCCAGAGCATCATCCGCCGCGGCAAGGACTGGAAGCTGTGGGTGCTGTGCGATCGCGACCCGGTCGAGACCTGGGTCGATGGCCGCGTGGCCTTGCTGGGCGACGCCGCCCATCCGATGATGCAGTATTTCGCCCAGGGCGCCTGCATGGCGATGGAGGATGGCGTCTGTCTGGCCGACAGCGTCGCCGCATATCCGGACCGGATCGAGGCGGCGCTGGAAAGCTATCGCCAACAGCGCGTGCTGCGCACCGCGCGCGTCCAGCTCCAATCGCGCGCGATCGGCGACCATATCTACCACCCGGCCGGCGCCCACGCCCAACTGCGCAACGCGATGCTGCGGGCGAAGTCGGCGGATCAGTTCTATGACGGGCTGGCGTGGCTGTATGGCGGGCCGGAGGCGGCGTGATCGACACCCGCTTTCCGTTTGGATCCGCTCTCAGACAGCTTCTTGCCGACAAGCGATGGCTGCAGAGCCTCCGGCTTGGCGCTTCTCGGCATTATCCGCAAGCCCGATCGGTGCAGATGTCTGCGATCGGGCCGCAGACGGGTCGCCTGCCCGCCGTGCCTCGCCCGGTCGCACGCCATACCGCCGCTGAAATGCCCCGGTGATCGCGCGCTCCGACTGATAGCCGACCGCCGCCGCGATCCCGGCCAGGAAGGCGAGCTCCGGTATCCGGGGGGCAGTCGGCGGTTTCAGTGCGTGAGGACGGCGGCGACGGTCAGGACCGGCACCAGTACAACCATAACGCACAAACCGCCGAGCGCCGAAATGCGCTCGAACATCGTCCATTTTTTCCAGTCGGCGCAAAGATCTCGCATGGTCGGTACTCTAGGAGACGAAGCTGATCGCGGCGATTGCTCGGCCATCCCCTCATCAACGGATGAAGTGGCGGAATTAATCCCAAGAAATTCTTCGGTCGGAACGAATATGCGCGCCGATGTGTTCAAGGATCCCTAACGACGGTCTGCCCCTCGGCCGGGTGTCTTGGTTTCTGCGTGGTATCCGGGGATGGGCGTGCGGTTCTGCCGCAGTGAAAGGCCTTGGAACGAGCCGGCTGCGGAAACAGTTAGCAGGGTGAGCTTCGATAGGAGCATCGGTCAGATGGGCTCGCCGGGGGTAGCCTCGCGAAGGGATGTGCGCGTCGATTTGTTGCGCGGCGTCGCGCTGCTGACGATCTTCATCGACCATATTCCGGGCAACCTGCTGGGCGACCTGACCTTTCGCAACTTCGGCTTCAGCGATGCGGCGGAGCTGTTCGTCGTGCTGGCCGGTTTTTCCTCGATGATGGCCTATGGCGGCTGTTTCGAACGCCTGGGCGCCGTGCCGGGGCTGCGTCGGATCGCGGCGCGCTGCTTTCGCATCTATCTGGTCCAGATGGGCCTGCTGGCTGCCACGCTCGCCATCATCTGGCTGTGGGACCGGCGGTTCGGCACCGATGCCGCGGTGATTCAGCCGATTCTCGACCGGGGCATGCGCAGCGGCATGACCCATGGGCTGATCCTGGAGGCGCTGCCGGCCTATCTCGACATCCTGCCGCTCTATGTCGTGCTGATCGCGATCTTCCCGCTGGTCTATCTGCTGATGCGCTGGAATCCGTTCGTGGCGCTTGCCCTGTCCGCCGGCGTGTGGCTCGCGACCAATCTGCATCCGGCGCTCAACCTGCCGAACACGGTCTATGAAAAGCTCTGGTTCCTCGACCCGTTCGCCTGGCAGTTCCTGTTCACCATCGGTATTGGCCTGGCGATGCTGATGCGGCGGCGGGCGGGGCATTTGCCGCCGATCCCGGGACTTCGTGTCGCGGCCTGGGCCTATCTGCTGTTCGCGCTGATCGCGACCGCGCCCTGGCGCATCTGGGGTCTGTGGGATTTTCAGCTGTTCACCGTGCCGATGGCCGAAAAGACCGTCCTCGCCCCGCTGCGCTTGGCAAACATCCTGGCCTTCGTCTATCTGGCGTTGACCTCGGAATGGCTACGGACCCTCGCGGTCCGCCCGGTTCTGGCGCCGATCATCGCCTGCGGCAAACATTCGCTGGAAGTGTTTGCCGTCGGCACGCTGCTGTCGCTGGTTGGCCGCCTGCTGTTCGAGACGTTCGGCACGTCGCTTTTGCTCCAGATCCTGATCAACGGCATCGGCTTCCTGGTGCTGTTCTGGCTCGGCTGGGTGCTGGAACCCGGCCGGCCGCTGCCCCATCCCAAGGGCCATGTCAGCCGTGGCGCTTGACACATCATTGAAATCAACAATGCATTTTTAACGAAAGCCGGGCATGATCGTCGGTATGACGTTCCTCCCGTGCCTCGGCGGCGGGCGATCGGTCGATTGGGACCGGGCTCGCCGCCCTTTCTTTGCCGCGATCTCAGCGATCGCGGTCGGGTACCTCTTTCAGCACGCGGCGATCGCCGCAGACATGTCGGACAAGGCCGCGCTGCCCCATGTGGCGGCGCGCCTCAGCCGGCATGAGCCGCTGACGATCATCGCCTTCGGGTCCTCCTCGACCGAGGGCGTCGGTGCCAGTTCCCCCGCCCATGCCTATCCGGCCCTGCTTCAGGTCGATCTCACTGCGCTGGTTCCGGCCGGCGAGACGGTCACCGTGGTCAATCGCGGCATCGGCGGCGAAGATGTCGATGACATGATGATCCGTCTCAGCCGCGACGTGGTCCCGGCCAAGCCGGATCTGGTCATTTGGCAGACCGGCACGAACGATCCGCTGCGCAAGCTGCCGCTCGACCGCTTCATGGCACTCACCCGGGCCGGCATCCTGCAGATGCGCGCGGCCGGGATCGATGTCTTGCTGATGGAGCCGCAGGATTGCCGCCTGATGCGCGCCACGCCGGGCGCCTTCGCCTATCTGGATGCGGTCCGCCGGATCGGGGCCGAGATGGGCATACCGGTCGTGCGCCGCTACGACATGATCCGTCGCTGGCTTGCCGACGGCACCGTGACCGAGGCGCAGCTGATGGCGCCCGACGGGCTGCATATGGCCGACGCGGGCTATGAGCGGCTGGCCGCCGCGGTCGCCCGCGACCTGCTGGCCGCAACCAAGTCGCAGGGCCGGGCCAAGACCGGGACCCCGCCGCTGATGGTCAAGACCGCCGCCCGATGATCCTGACCTATGCCTGGGTCGCGCTCGGCGGCGCGCTCGGCAGCATGGCGCGCTTCTGGATGGCGAGCGCGGTCGCGACCGTGACCGGGCTCGCGTTCCCCTGGGGCACGCTCGCGATCAACGTCATCGGCTCCTTCGTCATCGGCCTGTTCTTCGCGCTGACCGGGCCAGGCGCCCGGTTCGACGTCTCGTCCGATGCCCGCATCTTCGTGATGGTCGGCCTCTGCGGCGGCTTCACCACCTTTTCCTCGTTCAGCCTGCAGACGCTGATGCTGCTGCAGGACGGCTATATGCTGCGCGCCGGCGCCTATATCCTGGGCTCGGTCGTGCTCTGCCTGCTGTTCGTCTGGCTGGGTTTCCTGCTGGGATTTTCGCGCTAATCATAGTGCTTGAGGTCAGGTCAGCCGGCCTCGACCGAACCGTTGCTTTTCAGCAGGGTCTCGCGCGCCCCGCCGACCCGGAAGACCGTCGCCCGTCAGCACTTGGGCGCGCCGGGCGATCCAGGGCACCAGCGCGGGTCGCTCGACCAGATTCAACATACGGCCGGTACGCATCGCGCGGCTCGAGATGAGAATGCTATTGCAAATCATTCTTATCCGCATCTAAGCTCGTCTCTCCGGATCAGAGGAGTGACGCGCATGTCCGTGCAGCCCATTGAAGCGACTTACCATCCGACCACCCTCGGCGAGCTCGATCTCGCGGAGCGGCTCGTCGTCTGGTCCTTTCGGCGCTGGGTGTCCGGCACGGAGAACTGGGCGTTGGTCGAACATGAGTTCAAGCGGCAATTCGTCCAGGCCGCCGCCCGTGGCGCGCTGCGCAGCTTCGCCATGTTCGTCGAGGCGCTGCGCCGCCACGCGCGCCGGGTCATCCATTATCACCAGCCCTGCTGCCCCTGCCTTGGCTGCGACGAGGTCTGCGTGCTGACCCTGATCACCGCGGCCCAGGCGGGCGACATGAACCTGGCCAGGGCGACCGGCCGCTGGCTGGTCAAGCCCGAAGGGCTGGACGATCTCCTCCAGGCCGCCGGCGATCTCGGCCGGGCGATGGCCCGGCAGGAACTGCACCTGCCGCGCCGCATCGGCGACGACACCCGCCCGGTGCCCCGGCCGCAACCGTTTGACGGCTCCATCACGATCCATTGAAACTTCTTCCGTCATTCCCGCGCAGGCGGGGAGTGACGAGGAAAAAGCTACCCGCTCATACACGTCAGCCCGCCGTCGACCGCGAGGCAGACCCCGGTGATATAGGCCGCCTCGTCCGACGCCAGGAACAGGGCGGCCTTGGCGACGTCCCAGGCGTCGCCCATACGGCCCATCGGACTCTTGGCGTCGCGCGCCGCCATCATCGCGGCGGTGTCGGCATAGGCGCCGGCGATCTGCTGGTGGATCAGCGGCGTGTTCATCAGCCCGGGCATGATCGCATTGACCCGGATATTGTCCCTGGCATAGCGCACGGCCAGCGCGCGGGTCAGGTGGTTCAAGCCCGCCTTGGAGGCGGAATAGGAGAAATAACGGTAGTCGTTGATATGGATCGCCGCGGTTGACGAGATATTGACGATGGCGCCGCCGCCCTGGCGCAGCATGGCCGGCACGACGGCCTTGGTCGCCAGCATCGCGCCGGTCAGGTTGATGTCCATCACCCGCTGCCAGCGTTCCTTGGTGATGTCCTCCAGCTCGCCGATGTCGGTGATGCCGACATTATTGTGCAGCACGTCGATCCGGCCGAAGCGCGTCAGCGTCTCGGCCACGATGCGCTGGATCTGGATCTCGTCGGTCACATCGCCGCCGAACGCGATCGCCTCGCCGCCCTCGGCCGCGACGATGTCGGCGGTCTCCCGGGCGGCGCTTTCGCGGACATCGACCGCGACCAGTCTGGCGCCCTCCCGGGCGTAGAGCACGGCCGCGGCCTTGCCGTTGCCCCAGCCGGGCCCGGCCGAACCGGCACCCAGTACCACGGCGACCTTGTCTCGCATCCTGTCGGTCATGAGTCTCTCCCTCAGGCGATCCGGTCGCCCTTCCTGATCGTGGCGGTGCGGTTGTCGACGCCCGGCAGCATCTTGGCCGGGTCGCGGGTCACGACCAGGTCGATCACGGTCGGGCCTTTGCCGGCGAAGCCCGCCTCCAGCGCCGCACCCAAGTCGCCCGGCTGCTCGACCCGGATGCCGCGCACCCCCATGGCTTCGGCGACCTTGGCGTAATTGGTCTCGGCCAGGTCCGAGGCGTGATAGGCGCCGGCGCCATACATCAGGTGCTGCAGCGCCTTGACGTAGCCGGAGGCCGCGTTGTTGACGACGACGACGGTGAAGCTCAGGCCCAGCCGCCGTGCCGTTTCCAGCTCACCCAGCATCATGTTGAAGCCGCCGTCGCCGGTCAGGCTGACGACCGGTCGGCCGGGCGCCGCCAATGCCGCGCCCATGGCGCCGGGCAAGCCATAGCCGATCGAGGCGAAGCCGCGGTCCGGCACGAAGCCGCGCCCGGGCCGCTTGGTGTCGAACAGCAGTCCGCTCCAATGGGCGGCGAAACCGCCGTCGGCGACCAGGATGCCGTCGGCCGGCAGGCGCTGGTTCAACTCGCCCATCAGCCGAGCCATCGAGATCGGCACTTCCTCGGAGGTGTATTTATCGACCACGCCGGCCTTCCAGGCCGCCATGCGCCGGGCGACGTCGGCGGCATAGGGGATCTGCCGCTGCTGGATCGCGGCCTGCTGCGGCGCCAGGATTTTGGACAGCTCGTCGATCGTGGCGCCGACATCGCCCCACAGGGCCAGTTCGGGTTCGGTCGTGCGGCCGAACTCCTCGGGCAGCAGGTCCAGATGCACGATGCGGGCGCTCTTGGGCGGCACGGTGAAACGCTTGGTCGCGATCTCGCCCAGCTTGCAGCCGACCACGAACACCAGGTCGGCCTCGGCGATCAGGTCGTTGGCGATGCGGTCGTAGCGGCCGAACAGCCCGGCGCTCAGCGGATCGGTGCAGGCGATGGCGCCCTTGCCGGTCAGGGTATGGGCGACGGGTAGATTCAATGCCTGAGCGAAGCCGGCGACGATGTCGGCCGCCTGGCTCAAGTGCACGCCGCCGCCGGCGAGCAGGATCGGGCGTTGCGCGGCGGCGAGAAGGCTTGCCGCTTTTTCGGTCGAGGCCGCATCGGGCCGGCAGCGGATCGCCGGGATCGATTCGGTCGCCGGATCGCCGACGAAATCGTCCGGCTCGAAACCATGGGTCGCGTGGCAGATATCTTCCGGCACATCGACCACGACCGGGCCGGGCCGGCCGGAGGTCGCGACCCGGAAGGCGCGGCGCATCAGCTCGGGAATCCGCTCGATCTGCTCGACCCGGATCACCTCCTTGCAGGCCGGACGCAGGATGTCGATCTGGCGCGATTCCTGGGTCATGTTCTTCCAGGAATGGCCGCGATGGCTGTCGCCGACCAGCACGACCATCGGCGTGCCGGCATTCAGCGCCTCGACCAGGCCGGTCACCAGATTGGTCGCCCCGGGCCCGAGCGTGGCATCGGCGAGGCCGACCCGCCCGGTGATCTTGGCATAGGCGTCGGCGGCGAACACGGCAGCGCGCTCGTCGTTGATCAGATGATGATCGACGTTCAGCCGGCGCGCCGCGTCGTAGAATGGCAGCAGCTGGAACCCGCCCATGCCGAACATCGGCCCGCCATGGAACGCCAGGAACATGCGCGCGAGCGCTTCGCCGCCCGTCATTTCATTTAGTGGCATCTCACCGGTCGGCATCTAGTCTCTCCCCATCATCGTCCGGGCGGCATCGGCGATCGCGGCGGAGGTCACCCGCACGGCATTCTCGACCGGTGGCGCGTAGGCGATCAGCGTGCGCGGCGCGCCCAGCCGCCGGACGGGCGCTTTCAGCTGCGGCCCCAGATGCTCGGCGACGGTCGCCGCGATCTCGGCACCGAAGCCGGCGACCGCGACCGATTCATGGGTCACCAGCAAACGCCCGGTCTTCGAGACGCTGGCCAGCACGCGCGCCTTGTCCCAGGGCCAGAGCGTGCGCAGGTCGATCAGCTCGACCTCGATGCCCTCGGCTTCCAGCCCTTCCGCCGCCTCGGCCGCGACATGGACCTGGGCCGACCAGGATACGATGGTGACGTCCTTGCCCGACCGCACGACGCGCGCCTGGCCGAACGGCACCAGATGCTCGCCGTCCGGCACCTCGCCGGTCAGGGCCCACAGGTTCTTATGCTCCATGAACACGACCGGGTCGTCGGACCGGATGGCGCTTTTCAGCAGGCCCTTGGCATCGGCCGGGGTCGAGGGGCAGACCACGACCAGGCCGGGCACATGGGCGTACCAGGCCTCGAGCGACTGGGAATGCTGGGCGGCGGACGAGCGCCACATGCCGATCGGCTCGCGCACCACCAGCGGCACGCGGGTCTGGCCGCCGAACATGAAGCGCGCCTTGGCCGCCTGGTTGACCAACTCGTCCATGGCGCACAGCGCGAAATCGGAAAAGCGCATTTCGACCACCGGCCGGGTGCCCATCATGGCGGCACCTACGGCGGCGCCCATGATGGCGGCTTCCGAAATCGGCGCGTCGGCGATGCGCTCCGGCCCGAACTCCTCGACCAGGCCCTTGTACTGGCCGAACACGCCGCCCCGGCCCAGATCCTCGCCCACGGCCCAGACCAGCGGGTCGCGGCGCATTTCCTCGGCCAGCGCGTCGCGGCCGGCTTCGAGATAGCTGACGGTCGCCATCAGAATGCCTCCACGCGGGGATCGCCCGCATCCTGCACGTCGGTGAAAGCTTGCTCGGCCGACGGAAACGGCGCGTCGAACGCGGCGCGATAGGCCGCCAGCATTTCGGCAACCGCCGCGGCCTGGTCGTCCCGCAGCGCGTCGGTGGTGACGCCGGCATCGCGCAGCAGCTCGGCCGCGCGGCCGATCGGTTCCTCCTGGCGCCGGGCCGCGACTTCGTCGGCCGGGCGATAGGCGGCGGGATCCGATCCGGTATGGCCAGTCAGGCGATAGGTGCGCGCATGCAGAAACCGGGGCCCGCCGCCGGCGCGGATGGCCTGGGTCAGTTCGGCCGCGGCGGCATCGACCGCCAGCACGTCGTTGCCGTCGACCTCGACCGCGGGAATGCCGAACGAGCGGGCGCGGGCACTGGCGCCGCCACCGGCGGTCATCGTCTTGGTGCGGGTCGTGGCGGCATAGCCATTGTCCTCGCACACGAACAGCACCGGCAGATGGAACACGGCGGCCCAGTTCAGCCCCTCCAGGAACGGCCCGCGGTTGATCGCGCCGTCGCCGAAGATGCAGCAGACCAGACGCGGCTCGCGCTTCAGCTTGATGGCATGGGCGGCACCCGCCGCGATCACGATATTGGCCGCGACCACGCCATTGGCGCCGAGCATGCCGACCGAGAAATCGGCGATATGCATGCTGCCGCCCTTGCCGCCGCAATTGCCGCCCTCGCGGCCGAGCAGCTCGCGCATCATCGCCCCGGCGTCCGCCCCCTTGCCCAGCGTGTGGCCATGGCCGCGATGGGTCGACAGCAGGATGTCCTGGTGGGTCAGATGGGACGTCACGCCGGCGGCGACCGCCTCCTGCCCGATCGACGGATGGATGGCGCCGAGCACGACCTTGTCGTCGAGCCCTTTCAGCGCCTGTTCCTCGAACGCGCGGATGCGCCACATCAGCCGATGATGCCGGCGCAGCCGGTCGCGATCCAGATTGCTGCCTGGGGTCATGACTTTCCTCCCTGTCGGATCGCCGCGATGGGCGGCGGCAGGCGGCGTTCCAGGTCGGCCGCCTCGCGTGTCAATTGATCGACCTGTCCGTCGAGCCGGTCCGACCCCATGCGGTCGCGGATCGCGGCCAAGCTGAGCGCGAACAAAGGTCGCCCCTCCGCATCGCGCACCGGCACGGCGATCGCGTTCATCGCCGGCACGATCAGCCCGTCGTTGAAGGCATAGCCGCGGGCCCGCGTCCGCTCGACCAGTCGGTTCAAAGCCTCGGCGGTGAAGCCGTCGAAATCCTTCAGCCAGACCGCGTTGCGCGCCAGCACCGTGGCGATTTCGGCATCGGGCAAGGCGGCCAGCAGCGCCAGACTGCCGGCGCCGACACCCAATGGTCGGCGGTCGCCGACGTCGAGCGTCAGGGTGCGGATGGGAAAGCGGCCGATCGCCCGGCCGATGCAGATCGCGGCGAGGCCTTCGCGGACCGAAGCGAACACGGTATCGCCGGTCGCCTCGGCCAGGCGCGTCAGCGCACCGTCGGCCATGGATGCCACATCCTGCTGCACGGCGGCGCGGCCGAGCGTGGCGACGACGGCGCCCAGGCGGTACTGCTTGGTGCGGAGATCCTGAAAGGCAAAGCCGACGTCGGCCAGCGCGGTCAGCAGCCGATGGGTCGTGGCGTTGCCAAAGCCGGTGGCCCGCGCGGCCTCGCTCAGGCTCACGCCATCGGCGCCATGACCCGCCAGCACGCGCAGCAAGGCGGCGATCCGATCGACGGTCTTGACGGCCGTTTCCGGCATCCGGCAGCGTCCTCCCTGGTTTGGCGTATGGGTCTGCTCGCCCACATTTCCAAATTCGGCTATTATCTAGCTGCGCTTTTGGAAAGGACGTCAATCGACATGGTCGATATCATCGTCGCACCGACCGTCACCAAGCTCGGTTCCGACGCGGTCGGCGCCGTGCTGGTGACCGGGTCCCACGGCGGAGTCTATCCCGGCCGGCTGGCGATCGGCGCCGGTGTGCGCGCGGCGATCTTCCATGATGCCGGCCTCGGTCGGGACGAGGCGGGGATCGGTTCGCTGGCGCTGCTTAAACTCATTGCCGCCGCCGCCGTCAGCCATGACAGCGCCCGGATCGGCGATACGGACGACATGCTGGCGCGCGGGTGGATCAGCCGCGCCAATCCGGCCGCGATGGCGCTGGGGGTGCTGCCCGGCATGGGCTGCCGGGAAGCGGCCGAGTTGCTGAAGACGGCTCAATGGTCCGTCAGCAAGATCGCCAAGGGCGACGAGATGCGTCTGGTGCTGCCGCGCCTCCGCCCGATCGTGCTGATCGATTCTGCCGCCATGGTCGACCCGGTCGCGGATATCGGCGCGATCCTGGTCACCGGTTCCCATGGCGGTCTGGTCGGCGGCGTGCCGGCCATGGCGTTGCGGGTCGATGGTTTCGCCGGCGTGTTCAACGATGCCGGCATCGGCATCGACGAGGCCGGCATCGGCCGCCTGCCGGCGCTCGATGTGCGCGGCATCGCGGGCCTGACCGTCGCGGCGGCCTCTGCCCGGATCGGTGAGGCGCGTTCGACCTTCGAGGATGGCATCATCTCGCGGGTCAACCGGACGGCGGCGGCCTTAGGTGCGGCGGAAGGGATGCCGCTCAAGCCTGTGCTGGAACGCTGGGCGGCTATAGCGCCGTAAGCCCCTCGACCGGCACGACCGGCAGCAGGATGCACGACGGGTGGGCCGGATCCAGGTGCAGCCGGTTGGTCGCGACGCGTTTGTGGTCGGCGAAGCCCTCGGGCTCGCCGCTGTTGGGATTGACGTCGTATTTCGGGAAGTTGCTCGACGCGATGTCGAGCCGGATGCGGTGGCCGCGCCGGAACAGGTTCGCGGTCGCGAAGGGTTCGATCTCGATCTCGTAGATCCGGCCGGGCGTCATCGTCGAGGGCGCTTCGAAACTGTCGCGATAGCGGCAGCGCAGGATGCCGTCGGTCAGGTTCATGGCGAAGCCGGCGGGATCGTCCGGGGTCGGCGGATGGACGTCGATCAGCTTGGCGGTGAAATCCGTGTCGGGCGAGTCCGACGAGACATAGAGCCGGACCTTGATCGGACCGATCACGGCCAAGTCCTGTTCGAGCGGTGGGGTCTGGAACACCAGCACGTCGTCGCGCTCGGCCAATGGCCGGCCGGGATGCGTGCAGCCGAAGAACCGTTCGCCCTCGCGCTGGTCGTAGGCACCGCCCTCGAACACCGGCCTGCCCGAGGTCAGCGCGCCGCCGATGGTCGGCACCGGATCGGTCGGGTCGAAGCGGTAGGCGAGCGGGTCGGCCTCCGTCGGCAGCGCGGGATCGAGCCGGCCGTCGGCATGCAGATGATAGGCCGTGACCTGCGCTTCGGGCAGCGGCCAGTCGGTCGCCTGGATCCAATGGCCGCCATGGTCGAGCCGGCCGTTGGCCAGGCGTCGGCCGCTGCCGCCGCCCATCAGGAACAGACGGACCGGCGGCTCCCGGTCGATGCCATTGTCGATGCGCTTCAGCCAATGATCGAACCAGCGGCGGCGGAAGACGCGCCAGTCGGGCGCGATATTGCCGTCGAGCGCCGCCTGAGGGCCGAACTCGACGTCGCCGGCATGGGTGCTGTTGCGGTCGCCATGCAGCCAGGGGCCCATGATCAGGCGCATTGCCGAGCGCTTGCGGGCCTTCAGTGCCGCATAATTGCCGGTCGCGGTCGGCACATAGACGTCGTACCAGCTCGACAGATGAACCTGGGGCACGTCGGCGAACTGGTCGTAGTAGCCCTCGGCATGGAGGCCCAGCCGGCGCCAGAAATCGTCGAACGTGCCGTGGGTCCATTGCTCGAACAGATAGGCCTCGAAGTCCGGCACCGCGCTGACCGGCGACTCGCCGGGACGCCAGGGCATGCGGGCGAACCAGGCGCGGATATCCTGGGCCTCCAGCGCGGCCATCACCGTCGGATCGGCCAGCGCCAGCGGCGTTTCCTTGGCCTGGTTGAACGCCCAGGTCGCCTGCTTCAGCTCGAACGCGCCGCCCTGGCGGATGCCGCAGCGGTAGGCGTTCGAGAAGCCGCCGGAATCGAGCACCATGGCGGCCAGCGCCGGCGGCGCCAGACAGGCGGCGGCCGCCTGGGTATGGGCGGCATAGGACAGGCCCATGGTCGCGACCCGGCCGTCACACCAGCTTTGTTCGGCCAGCCAGGCGATCGTGTCGAAGCCGTCCTCGCCCTCGCTCAGATATTTCGTGAAGCTGCCGCCCGAGCCATGGCAGCCGCGGCAATCCTGATAGGCCACGACATAGCCATGGCCCACGAATTCGGCGGCGACCGCGGCCCGGTCCTGCGGCGTGTCCTGCCCGTAGTCGATCTCGGAGCGGGAGGTCGCGGTCTTGTCGTAGGGCGTCCGCTCCAGAATGACCGGATACCGGCCGCTGGCCGGGCGGTAGATGTCGATTGCCAGCACGATGCCGTCCCGCATGGTCACGGGCAGGTTGCGCTCGATCACGACGGCGTCGGGCATCCTGTCAGCCGTTCGGCAGGAACTGATAGAGCCAGGTCTCGGTCAGCGCCGCCCCCTCATGCCGCAGGTAGCAGCGCAGATCGATCGGCTCCGCGCCGTCGATGGCGAGGTCGAAGCTCAGGCGCCAGATCTTGGTGCCGACGACCGGCAAGGCTATGGGACCCATCACCCGGCCGCGCGACGTGGTCACGACCGGCTCGACGCCGTCGAGGCGGGTCAGTGCGTCGAGCGGCGTGCCGACGAAATCGACGACGAATTTCTTGGTGCCGGGCGGATGCGGCTTGCCCGCGGCACCGCCGATGCCGATCCGGGTCGCCATGACGCGGGCGGCCTCGGGCGGGTTGGGCTCGTCGGCCAGCCAATATTGCTTATAGGCGAAGCGCAGTTCGGCGCCGGGCTTGATCGGGCCCTTGGGCACCCAGAAGGCCACGATATTGTCGCTGGTCTCTTCGCTGGTCGGCAGCTCGATCAGTTGGACCGAGCCCTCGCCCCAGCCGGCCAGCGGCTCGATCCAGACGCTCGGGCGACGGTTGTAGAACGCCGTGTCGTCCTGGTAGCGGGCAAAATCGCGCTCGCGCTGCAGCAGACCGAAGCCGCGCGGATCCTTGTCCATGAAGGCGCTGATCCTGAGCGCGGCCGGGTCGTTCAGCGGCCGCCAGATCCGCTCGCCGCCGCCGGTCGCCAGCGCCAGCCCATCGCTGTTATGCAGCTCCGGCCGCCAATCGATGCCCTGGGCGCGGTTGTGCTTGCCATACCAGAACATGCTGTTCAGCGGCGCCACGCCCAGGCGCTGGATTTCCTTGCGCACGAACAACACCGTCTCGATCTTCAGGATCGGCAGCTTGTCGCTCGACACCGCGATCCGGAACGCGCCGGCCAGGCTCGGCCCGTCCAGCAGCGCATGGATTACCGTATCGCCGCCGGGTGCGGCCGGTTCCGCGATCCAGAAACCGGTGAAGCGGGGAAATTCCTCGCGGCCGGTCGCCGTATTGACGGCGATGCCGCGCGCCGACAGGCCGTACTGGTCCAACTCGCCGGCACTGCGGAAATAGCTGGCGCCGACGAACGACAGGAAATCGGTCGCGGCGCCGGGATGCATCAGCCGGAATCCGGAAAAGCCGATGTCGTCGGGCAGCTTGCGGGCGAAATCGGCCGTGCCGAAATCGAACAGGGACGGGCTGTACTGGACCTCGCGCGCGCTCGTCCCGGTGACCTGATGGATCCGCACCGGGGCCTTGGAGAATTTGCCCGGATGATAGAGCTGCGCCGGAAAGGGCGCGCCCGATCCGGCCGGCCACAGTTGGTGCTCCGGCTTGAAATGGATCTGCTGGGCGGCGTCGGCATCGATCTTGTCCAGGATTTCCGCATGGCGGATCACCGGCGGCTGGTACGGATGGCCGGCCAGCGCCTTGGCCTGGGCGATCAGATGGTCGAAGTCGAACGGCTGGCTTGGGCCCAGCTTGATGCCCGCATCCGCGGCGAGCGCGGTGCCGAACGGCATCGCGGACAGGGTCGGGCCGAGGGCCACCGCCGCGATGCCGGCGAGGGCGCGGCGCCGGGTCAGGAAATCCATGGTGGTCTTTCGTGCGGAAGTTCGTGCGAAAACGAGAAAGGCGGCGCATGGGAGCGCCGCTTCGGTTCCGTTTCAAGTGAAAACTGCGCCCCGCGACGAAGGAGCCCGCCCAACCTGGGCGGGCCGCCTCGATCTAAGCCGGGTCCTTGACGCCCTGGGGCACCATCGGCTTTTTTTCCGGCCAGGGCGTATGGGCCATGGCAGCGCCGTTTTCTTCCGGCGCCAGGTTTTCTTCGTCCGACTGGCCTTCGCCGCCGGTCGGCGGTCCGCCGGCATCGAGGCCGCGGTTGAGCGCGCGGCGCAGGCGGCGCAGTTCGGCCGGCGGCCGGGTTTCCTCCGGCGTCAGGAACAGGCCCCAATGCTTCAGCTTCAGGCCCAGGCTCGACCGGCTCGACAGCACCGACAGCGGGATCGCCACGGCCAGACCGGCGAAGATCGGCGTCAGCCACCAGAAGAAGGCGGGCGCGATCCAGAATACCGCGCCGGCCCAGACCAGGCCCAGCAGGGTCTGGCCGGCATGACGCTTCAGACCCTCGCGCCAGCTCAAGCCCCGATCGTCGCGCGGCTGCGCTTCCCAGGCGACGCTGCGGCCCGAAAAGGCGGCGGTGACGAACAGCGACTGGAACAGCATCATGATCGGCGCGAGCAGGGTCGAGAAGATCGTCTCGATCAGCACGCTCGGCAGCAGGCCCATCAACCCGCCATAGGGCCGCCGGCGGACGGGGCTGAACACGACCAGCATCAGGCCCATGAGCTTGGGCAGGAACAGCGCCACCAGGGTCATGATCAGCAGCAGGTCGATCTGGAAGTCGGTCGCGATCGGCCAGTTCGGGAACAGGTTGAAGCCAGGCTTGAAATAGACCGGGCCCTCGATCGCGCGCTGGACCGCATCGGCGGTGCTGAGGCTCAACAGCGCCAGCCACAGCGGCGAGGTCAGATAGGCCGCCACCCCCATGCTCAGATGCAGACGGCCCATCAGGCGCAATCCCGGAAAGCTCAACAACCGGCTGTGCTGCATGTTGCCCTGGCACCAGCGCCGGTCCCGGGTGGCATAGTCGATGACGTTCGCCGGCATTTCCTCATACGAACCGGCCAGTTCCGGCACGATCCAGACCTTGAAGCCGGCGCCGGTGATCATCGCGGCCTCGACGAAATCATGGCTCAGGATCTCGCCGCCGAGCGGGGCGCCGCCGGGCAGGATCGGCAGGCCGCAATGGCGCGCAAAGGCGGGGATGCGGATGATGGCGTTGTGGCCGTAGTAGTTGCCGGCGCCGCCGGTCCAGAAGGCCAGGCCCGAGGCCAGCACCGGGCCGTAGAGCCGGCTGGAGAATTGCAGGATGCGCGCGAACGCGGTCTCGCGATTGGCCGGCACCGGCAGGGTCTGGATGATGCCCGCGTCCGGATGGCCTTCCATCAGGCGCGCCAGCGACACGATGGTCTCGCCCGACATCACGCTGTCGGCGTCGAGCACGACCATATGGGCGTAGGCATTGCCCCAGCGCTTGACGAAATCCTCGATGTTGCCGGCCTTGCGGCCGACGTTCTTCGAGCGGCGACGATAGAAGATCTTGATGCCGCGGTCGGCATGGCGCCGGCGCAGGCCCTCGACCATGCGGCGCTCGGCCTGGCCATGGACGGCATCGCGCGTGTCGGACAGCACGAAGAAATCGAAATGCGCGCCCTCGCCGGTCCGCTCCAGGCCGACCAGCGTCGCCTCGAGCCCGGCCGACACGCGCAGCGGATCCTCGTTATAGATCGGCATGACCACGGCGGTGCGCACGCCCAGCGGGGTGCTGGCATCGACCGTCAGGCTGGCCGGGTCGCCGCCGATCAGGCGCACGCAGAAGCCGAACACGGCGGTCCAGAAACTGATCGCCAGCCAGCCGAAGCTGATGGTGAACAGCACCACGCCGGCGACGCCGATCAGGCCCAGCCCGTGGGCGGCCACCACCTGCGACATCAGCGACGCCGCGATCCCCGTGCTGCCGACCGTCAGGATCAGCAGGGCGATGCGGCGTAGAGCGAGCGTCAGCGTGTGCGTCTTCTGGTCATGCATAGCAATGCCTCCGCTCTGCACAACGGGCGAGCCGGCGATTCATTCACTCCGCCGTCCAACGAAATGTCCAGGTCTCGGACAGGGATTTGTCGCGCAACTTCAGGAATGCGCGCATTTCCGCGTCCTTCTTCCCGTCGGGCGTGAAGGTGAAGGCGGCACGCCAAACGTCGGCGTCGAGCTTTTGACAAATGATATCATCAACTTTGCCGGTTGACACGGTCACGATCGCTTCGACCGGCAAACGGTCCGACAGCGATGGAATGTCACCCCCGGTGAAGTCCAGCCAGAATCGCAAGGCAGCCTTGTGATCGTCCTTGGCGGCATCGACCGGCACGACCGGGCCGGTACGGGTGCCGACGACCCGGCCGAGAGCGGGCGGCAGCGCCGTGGCGCCGGGCAGCGTCGTCGCGCGATAGGCGAACGCCACCGGCACGCCGGCCTTCACCGGCGATTCCGGCACCCAATAGGCCGCCATATTGTCGTTAATCTCGTCGTCGCTCGGGATCTCGACCAGCTCGACCGCGCCCTTGGCCCAATCGCCCTCGGGCTCGATCCACAGGCTCGGCCGGCGCTGATAATGCTCGATCACGTCTTCATACTGATGGAAGTCGGTTTCGCGCTGCATCAGGCCGAAGCCCTTGGGGCTCTGGTCGTTGAACGCGCTGACCCGCAGGTTCTTCGGGTTCATCAGCGGACGCCAGACCCATTCGCCGGTGCCGGTATGCAGCGCCAGACCGTCGCTGTCATGCACCTCGGGGCGCAAGTCGGAGAACGGCCGGTTGCCGAGCTTGCCATGCAGGAACATCGAGGTGAGCGGCGCCATGCCCAGCTTGTGGATGTCGATGCGCGGATACAGCACCGCCTCGACCCGCATGCGCGTGTCGGTGTCCGGCGACAGCTCGAACCGATAGGCGCCGGTCGTGCTCTTGCTGTCGAGCAGGGCATAGATCACGATCGTGGTCGCGTCCGCCGCGGGCCGTTCGATCCAGAACTTTGTGAAGGCGGGGAATTCCTCGCCCTGCGGGCTCGCCGTATCAATCGCCAGCCCGCGGCCGGACAGGCCATATTGCTCGCCGCGGCCGATCAGGCGGAAATACGAGGCGCCCTGGAACACGGCGAATTCGTCGGAATAATCCGGCCGGTTGAGCGGAAAATGCAGGCGGAATCCCGCGAAGCCCATGTTCTGGTCGAAATTGGTGTCGAACTTGTTCGGACCGAAATCGAACATCGACGGGCTATAGCCGATCTCGCGCACTTCGCCGCTCTCGATCGTATGGATCGTGACCTTGCGATCGTACTGGAAGCCACGGTGGAACATCTGGATGCGGAACAACCCGCCATCGCTCCACAGCGCCTGGTCCGACCGGAAGTCGATCATGCGGAAATGGGCGTAATCCAGCGTCTTCAGGGAGTCCGGCAGCGGCGGGCTGCTGCCGTCATAGGGCTGTTTGGCGAGCTGAACCGCCTGGTCCTTGACCGTATCGAAGGTGAATCCGGCGGAATCGGCGGCGAGAGCCGGCCGCCCCAGGGCACCGGCTGCCGCGGTGCCCGCCAAGGCGGCGATGAATTCACGACGTCTTATCTGCATGGTCGATGAACAGCCCGCTGGTACTTTGGATCCTGAAACCGGGAACGAGATATCGCATGCCATGCTTAACGCACGGCAAGGAAATGCTCTTTTCCCACCCCTTTCTAGCCCGAGCGATGGATCGAAGGCGAGCCCCCGGCCGTTGATTTTCCAGGACCGACACGCATGGGGCTCATGACCCCGGCCGTGTCTGATCGGAAATGCATTGGGAGCCGGCCCCTGGAACAGTCACTCGACCTCAGTCCGCCGCCGGCGCGGCTGGGCTGGAGCTACTTCATCGACTTCGACGGGACGTTGGTCGATTTCGCGCCGACCCCGGGCGCCGTCATCGTCACGCCCGACCTGCGCGCCCTGTTGAATGCGGTCCATGACGCGGTCCAGGGCGCGCTCGCCATCGTCAGCGGCCGACCGCTGGCCGAGCTCGATCATTTCATCGATCTGCCGCATCTGCCGATGGCCGGCCAGCACGGGCTGGAATGGCGCGACGCGTTCGGCTGCGTCTCGCGCATGCCCCGGCTCAGCCTGTCGCCCCATATCGTCCAAGCCGCCCGGCAATGGGCGGCCGACCGGCCGGGCGCGCTGGTCGAGGTCAAGGACTTCTCGGTGGCGCTCCATGTTCGTGCCGTGCCGGCGCTGATGCCGGACGCGCTGGAGATCGGCCGGCTGCTGGTCGCGAGCGATCCCAGCCGGCTGATGCTGCAGCCCGGCTCCTTCGTGGTCGAGATCCGCTGCCGCGGCGGCGACAAGGGCGACATCGTCAACCGGCTGCTGCGCGACCGGCCGTTCCTCGGCCGGCGGCCGGTGTTCATCGGCGACGATCTGACCGACGAACATGGTTTCGCGGCGGCATCGCGCGGCGGCGGGTTCGGGATTCTGGTCGGCGGCAACCGCGAGACCGGCGCCCGCCACCGGCTGTCCGGGCCCGCGGCGGTCAAGGCCTGGCTTCGGCCGCTCGCCGGGGCCGCGGCATGAGCCGGCTCGTGGTGGTTTCCAACCGGATCGCGCCGGTCGGCGAAGGCGGCCCGCCCCAGGGCGGCCTGGCGGTCGGCGTGCTGGAGGCGCTGCGCGAGCAGGGCGGCGTCTGGCTCGGCTGGTCCGGCAAGATCGTCGAGACGGTGCCCGACAAGCCGCGCTTCCGTACCTTCGGCAACATCACCATCGTCGAACTCGACCTGACCCAGCTGGAATACGACACCTATTATCTGGGCTATGCCAACGGCACGCTCTGGCCGGCATTCCACTACCGGCTCGACCTGATGGAATTCTCGCGGCCCAATCTGGTCGGCTACCAGGCGGTCAACAAACGCTTCGCCAAGGCGCTCGACGGCTTGCTGCAACCGGGCGACCGGGTCTGGGTCCATGACTATCATCTGATCCCGCTGGCGACGGAACTGCGCGCGCTCGACATCTCGCTCAAGCTCGGCTTCTTCCTGCACACGCCGTTTCCGGCGGCCCAGGTCCTGCTGGGCGTGCCCTGGCACCGGGATCTGGTCGAGCATCTGGCGGCCTATGACGTGGTCGGGTTCCAGACAGAGCGCGATGTCGCCGGCATGCGCGACTATCTGATGGTCGAAAACCACGGCACGATCGATCAGGACGGCAATGGCGAGGCGTTCGGGCGCAAGTTCGTCGCCAAGGCCTTTCCGATCTCGATCGAGACCGCCGGGCTGATCAGGCAGTCGGCCGACATGGAGAACTCGCCCCAGGTCAAGCGGCTGCGTGCCGCCATGCGCGGGCGCAGACTGATCATCGGCGTCGATCGGCTGGACTATTCCAAGGGTCTGGTGCGCCGGATCCAGGCGGTCGAGCGGCTGTTCGAGGCGCATCCGCAGTTCCGCAGCGCGGTATCCTTCATGCAGATCGCACCACCGACCCGTGGCGAGCTGCATCAATACCGCAATATCAGGGAGGAGCTGGAGCAGCATTCCGGCCGCATCAACGGCAAATATGCCGATTACGACTGGATGCCGATCCGCTACATCAGCCGGTCCTATTCCAGGCGGACGCTTGCCGGCTTCTATCGGGCGAGCGCCATCGGGCTGGTGACGCCGCTGATCGACGGCATGAATCTGGTCGCCAAGGAATATGTCGCCTGCCAGGCCCCCGAAGATCCGGGTGTGCTGGTGCTGTCCCGTTTTGCTGGTGCGGCGCAGGAGCTGAATGGCGCGCTGATCGTCAATCCCTATGATTTCGAGGCGGTCGGCGACACGGTGGCCGGCGCACTGCAGATGACGCTGGGCGAGCGGCGCGAGCGGCACAAGACCCTGATGGACCGGCTGAAACGCTGGGATGTCACCGCCTGGCGCCGGGCGTTCGAGGCGGCGCTCGCCGCCGCGTGAGATCGGGTTCGAAAACAGCACCTTCCCCACGGGTTTCTTGATCAAGGAAGGTTGCCATGACCGATAGACGCTATGTGCCGCTCAAAGGCTCCGAGCGGAAGACCCCGACCGGCGCCACCCTGCTCGGACCCGTCGATCCGGCGCAGTTGTTGACCCTTAGCCTGTATCTGAAGCCGCGCGCGGCGCCGCCGGTCGGACACCGCTTCGATCGGACGGAATTCGCCGCGCTCTACGGGGCGGCGCCGGAGAATATTGCCAAGGTCGAGGCCTATGCCGGCGACCATGGCTTGATCGTGGCCGCGGTCGATCCGGCCCGCCGCCTGGTCCGGCTCGCCGGCACGGCCGAGGCGGTCGCCAAGGCGTTCCGCATCAAGCTCGACCGCTACGGCATCGCCACGGGCGAGCATCGCGGGCGCAGCGGCCCGCTCTATGTCGGCGACGATATCGTTGATCTGGTGCAGGGCGTGTTCGGCCTGGACGATCGGCCACAGGCGCGGGCGCAATTCCGCATTGCCGCGGCCAAGGCGGTCGCCGCCAGCTTCACGCCGCTGCAGATCGGCGCGCTATACGACTTTCCAGCCGGGGCGGGCACCGGGGAGACCATCGGCCTGATCGAGTTGGGCGGCGGCTTCACGACTGCCGATCTCAAGAGCTACTTCACGGGGCTGGGCGTGACGGGGCCGACCGTCACCGCCGTCCCGGTCGATAGCGGCGGCAACGCGCCAACGCGCGCGACCAACGGACCCGACGGCGAGGTCATGCTGGATATCGAGGTGGCCGGGGCGCTGGCGCCGGGCGCCCAGATCGCGGTCTATTTCGCGCCCAACACCGATCAGGGCTTCATCGATGCGGTGACCCAGGCGGTGCATGACGCGAAACTGAAGCCCTCGGTCGTGTCGATCAGTTGGGGCGGTCCGGAATCGACCTGGACCCAGTCCGCCGCCCAGGCGATGGATCAGGCGTTCCAGGATGCGGCGAGCCTGGGCGTCACCATCTGCGTCGCATCCGGCGACGGCGGGTCGTCCGATGGCGTCACGGACGGTCAGGCCCATGTCGATTTTCCGGCGTCCAGCCCGAACGTGCTCGGCTGCGGCGGCACGCGCGTGACGGTCGGATCGGGCGGCACCAGTCTCTCGGCCGAGACGGTGTGGAACGATGGCGCCCAGGGCGGCGCCGGCGGTGGCGGCATCAGCGCGCTGTTTCCGGTACCGGCCTATCAGCAGGGGATCGATCTGCCGGCCTCGGCCAACGCCGGTGCCGGCCCCGGCCGCGGCGTGCCCGACGTGTCCGGCAATGCCGATCCGGAAAGCGGCTATCAGGTGCTGGTCGACGGCCAGCGCCTGGTGATCGGCGGCACCAGCGCCGTGGCGCCGCTGTGGGCCGGGCTGATCGCCCGGCTGAACGCGGACCTGGGCCGCCCGGTCGGCTTCGTCAACCCGCAGCTCTATGCCCACGCCTCCGCCTGCCGCGACATCGTCAGTGGCAACAACGGCGCCTACAAGGCGGGCCCGGGCTGGGACGCCTGCACCGGTCTGGGCTCGCCCAACGGCACGGCCCTGCTGGCGGCATTGAAGAGCGGCGTGTCCTAGTTTCGCATTGTCTCGATCGGCGGCGCGTGCCAGTTTCGGAAACGAACATCGATCGGGACAAACCGGATGAGCGAGACGGGCGGGGAACGGACTGGGGCGACGGCACGGCATAGCGGCATCGTCGCCCTCGTGCGCCAGCGCGGTTTCATGGCGATCGAGGCGCTGGCCAATCATTTCGACGTGACGGTCCAGACCATCCGGCGCGACTTGAACCTGCTGTCCGAGGAAGGCCGCGTGCTGCGCTATCACGGCGGCGCGGGCCTGCCGTCGAGCATCGAGAATATCGACTATACCGCGCGCCAGGTGATGCACCCGGCGGAAAAGGATCGCATAGCCCGCTTGGTCGCGGCTGAGATCCCGGCCCATGCCTCGCTGTTCATCAATATCGGCACGACGACCGAGGCGGTCGCGCGCGCGCTGGTCGGGCACCAGGATCTGCAGGTCATCACCAACAATCTGAACGTGGCCTCGACGCTGGCGCGCAGTACCGATTTCAAGATCGTGACGACCGGCGGCACCGTGCGCAACCGCGACGGCGGCATCGTCGGCGCCGCGTCCTGCGACATGATCGGGCAGTTCCGGGTCGATTTCGGCATCATCGGAATCAGCGGCATCGACGAGGACGGCGCGCTGCTGGATTTCGATGCCGACGAGGTGCGCGCGGCCCAGGCGATCCTGCGCAACGCGCGCCAGGTCTTCCTGGTCGCCGACCATACGAAATTCACCCGGCGCCCGATGGTGCGCATGGGCTCGATCAGCGAGGTTACCGCGCTGTTCACCGACGAGCCACCGCCGCCGGCGATCGTGAAGCTGCTGCGCCAGCACGAAGTGGCGTTGAAGATCGCCCCCAAGGAATAGACGTTCGCTTTCGAAAATAGAAAAAATGGGAGGACAGGGCATGTCGCGGTTCATCGGCGCGCTCGATCAGGGCACGACCAGCACCCGGTTCATCATCTTCGATCGCCAGGGCAAGATCGTCGCGGTCGCCCAGAAGGAACATCGGCAGATCTACCCGAAGCCCGGCTGGGTCGAGCACGACCCGCTGGAAATCTGGCGCAACGTGGAGGCCGTGACCGCCGAGGCGCTGGCCAAGGCCGGCATCGCGGCCGGCGACCTGGTCGCGCTCGGCATCACCAACCAGCGCGAAACGACCCTGCTGTGGGATGCCAGGACCGGTCAGCCGCTGCACAATGCGCTGGTCTGGCAGGATACGCGGGCCGATCATCTCGTCGCGTCCTTTGCCGAGCACGGCGGCCAGGACCGGTTCCGCGCCACGACCGGCCTGCCGCTCGCCAGCTATTTCAGCGGGCTGAAGCTGAAATGGCTGCTCGACCATGTCGAGGGCGCCCGCGCCAAGGCCGAGGCGGGCGAGGCTCTGTTCGGCACGATCGACAGCTGGCTGCTGTGGAAGCTGACCGGCCTGCACGCGACGGATGTGACCAACGCCAGCCGGACCCAGTTGATGGATCTGGCAACGCTCGACTGGGACGCGGGCATGCTGGCCGCGTTCGACATCCCGCGCGCCTGCCTGCCGCGGATCGGCTCGTCGAGCGAAGTCTACGGCACCGCCGGGGGCGTGCTGGCCGGCGTGCCGGTCGCCGGTATCCTGGGCGATCAGCAGGCGGCGCTGGTCGGCCAGACCTGCTTCGCGCCCGGCGAGGCCAAGAACACCTACGGCACCGGCTGCTTCCTGCTGATGAATACCGGCGACAAGCCGGTGCCCTCGACCTGCGGCCTGGTCACCACGGTCGGCTACCGCTTCGGCCATGCGCCGGCGCATTACGCGCTGGAAGGCTCGATCGCCATCACCGGCGCGTTGGTGCACTGGCTGCGCGACAATTTGGGGCTGATCCAGTCCAGCGAGGAGATCGAGCCGCTCGCCCGCTCGGTCGAGGATAACGGCGACGTCTATTTCGTGCCGGCCTTCTCCGGGCTCTACGCGCCCTATTGGAAGGAAAGCGCGCGGGGCGTGGTCGCCGGACTGACCCGCTTCGCCGGCCGCGGCCATCTGGCCCGCGCGGCGCTGGAGGCGACGGCGTTTCAGACGCGCGACGTGATCGAGGCCATGGAACAGGATTCCGGCATCGCGATCCGCGAGCTGCGCGCCGATGGCGGCATGGTGGTGAACGAGCTGCTGATGCAGTTCCAGGCCGACCTGCTCGACGTGCCCGTGGTCCGGCCGCAGGTGATCGAGACCACCGCGCTCGGCGCCGCCTATGCCGCCGGCCTCGCGACCGGCTATTGGCAGGGCGAGGCGGATCTGAAGCGCAATTGGGGGCGCGACCGGACCTGGACCCCGGCCATGGCGGCCGACCAACGCGACCGGCTCTATGGCTCCTGGCAGAAGGCGGTCCGCCGGGCGTTCGACTGGATCGACTGACGGCGGGGCGGAGATCTCGTCCTGCGTGCTCCAGGTCCGCGCCGGCCAGACCTGACCAAGGGCGAGGAAATCGGCTTCTTCCAATATGGCGGCTCAACCCATTGCCTGGTCTTCGAGCCGACCGCCAAGCTCAGCTTCGTGCCGCAGCCACCCTTCACCGAGAAAACGCCGATCGTCCTGCTCTCCTCGCAATTGGCGACGGTGGCGCTGTAGCGGGGCCCGTTCCGCCGCGTCGCCTGAAGCCTGACCGCAATCCACCGGTGCCACAGCAAGCCGATTGAATCCGCCGCTTGCGCCATGCTAGCGTCCCGCGCCGCCAGGACCCAAGCACCGGAGAACAAAGGCCATGGGAGAAAAATCGGACAAGTCGGGCACGCCTTGGGTATGGGGGCTGCTGCTGCCCTATATCGGTCTGCTCTGGCTGCCGTTCTATAATATGAGGGAGCCGTCGATCGCCGGCTTTCCGTTCTTTTACTGGTATCAGTTCGCCTGGGTGCCGCTTACGTCGCTGCTGATCTACCTCGTCTATCGGAAGGTCAAATGAGCGACACGGTCAACTGGACGGCGCTCTGCGTTTTCGTCTTCTTTTTCCTGCTGGTCACGGTCATCGGCTTCTTCGCTGCCCGCTGGCGCGCCGGCGATATGACCCAGCTCAGCGAGTGGGGCCTGGGCGGCCGCCGCTTCGGCACGATCATCACCTGGTTCCTGGTCGGCGGCGATTTCTATACGGCCTATACCGTGATCGCGGTGCCGGCGCTGGTCTATGCGGTCGGGGCCTATGGTTTCTTTGCGCTGCCCTATACGATCCTGGTCTATCCGTTCGTGTTCCTGGCGCTGCCGCGGCTCTGGGCCGTCTGCCACAAGCATGATTATGTGACCGGCGCCGATTTCGTCCATGGCCGCTACGGCAGTTCGTGGCTGGCGCTCGCGGTGGCGCTCACCGGCCTGCTCGCGACCATGCCCTATATCGCGCTCCAGCTGGTCGGCATGCAGGTCGTGATCGGCGGGCTCGGCATCGGCGGCGAAGGCTTCAAGGGCGAGATCCCGCTGATCGTCGCCTTCGTCATCCTGGCGGTCTACACCTATGCCTCGGGCCTGCGTGCGCCGGCGATGATTGCCTTCGTCAAGGACGTGATGATTTACATCGTGGTTATCGCCGCCATCGCGATCATCCCGATGCATCTGGGCGGCTATGCCGCCGTGTTCGATGCGGCCGACAAGGCGTTTCAGGCCAAGGGCGGCGCGACCGGTCTCATCCTGCAGCCGGCCCAGTTCATGCCCTTCGCCACCCTGGCGCTGGGGTCGGCCTTCGCGGGCTTCATGTATCCGCACACCATGACCGGCGTTTTGTCCTCGTCGAGCGGCGATGTGGTACGCAAGAACGCCATGCTGCTGCCGATCTACACGATCCTGCTCGGCCTGATCGCGATGCTGGGCTATATGGCGATCGCCGCCGGCGTCACGGTCAAATCGCCGACCGCGGTTGTGCCGGCGCTGTTCTTGAAGATCTTCCCGGACTGGTTCGTGGGCTTCAGCTTCGCCGCGATCGCGATCGGCGCCCTGGTGCCGGCCGCGATCATGTCGATCGGCGCCGCCAACCTGTTCACCCGGAACGTCTGGCGCACCTTCGTCAATCCGAACATGACCCCGGCCGCCGAATCTTCGGTCGCGAAGCTGGTCTCGCTGGTCGTGAAGTTCGGCGCGCTGATCTTCATCGTGGCCCTGCCGACGCAGTTCGCCATCGATCTCCAGCTGCTGGGCGGCGTCTGGATCCTGCAGACCTTCCCGGCGGTCGTGCTCGGCCTGTACAAGACCCGGTTGCGACCCTGGGCGCTGCTGGTCGGCTGGGCCACCGGCATGATCGTGGGCACGCTGATGGCCTATCAGATGGGTCTGAAGCCGGTCTATCCGCTGGTCATCGGCGGGACGACCTATTCGGTCTATATCGGCGTGCTGGCCGGTGCGCTCAACCTGCTGGTCAGCGCCGCGGCCTCGGTCCTGTTCGGACTCCTCGGCGTCGGCACGGGGACCGACGAAACCAGCCCCGGCGACTATCTGTTGAACAAGGCCGATTAAGCGACTGAAACGACGCGTCTATATTGATGGGGGCGGGATGGTATTTCATTCCGCCTCCATTTTTATTCGTACGGCCAGGGATGTTCTCGTTGCTTTCAGGCCCATGTTCCATCGGGGACGTCCTGGAGTTTGCTCATGTTCAGCGTGCGACTGCTTGCGATCCTGGGCCTCGGCTTTCTTCTGACCGGATGCGGCGTGGCCGCCGCCCCCTGCCGGATCGGATCGGCCGTGCTCGACATGGTGCCGCTGGTCGGCCATGTCGCCGCCGCGCCGACCGACGCCTGTGCCAGCGCGATCGACCCGTAAACCCCTGACGCTCTGTTTATTTCTTGCTTACCGTGCCCCGTGACCGCAAGTTATTGTCTTCACGAGAGGCGGGCCAAACCCGCCCTTGCCGTATCTTTAAAGGGTGGGAGGCTGCTTGCGATGGACGCGACGCTGGAAAAACGCACGATCGCCAAGGTTACTCGGCGGCTGATTCCGTTTTTGATGATCTGTTATTTCGTGTCCTTCCTGGACCGGGTGAATCTGGGCTTCGCGGGTGCCGCGATCAGCAAGCAGTTCGCCTTTTCGGCGACGGTCTTCGGACTGGGCGCCGGCATCTTCTTCATCGGCTATTTCCTGTTCGAAGTGCCGAGCAACATCATGCTCGACAAGTTCGGCGCCCGGCGCTGGATCGCGCGCATCATGCTGACCTGGGGTCTCGTCTCCGGTGCGACCGCCTTCGTGCAGGGCGAATACAGCTTCTATACGATCCGCTTCATCCTGGGCGTGGCCGAAGCGGGGTTCTTCCCCGGCATCATCCTCTATCTGACCTTCTGGTTCCCGGCGGCGTATCGGGCGCGGATCGTCGGTTGGTTCATGGTCGCCATTCCCATATCGAGCATCCTCGGCGCGCCGGTCTCGACCTGGGTATTGACGCTCGACGGTCTGGGCGGCCTCGCCGGCTGGCAATGGCTGTTCCTGATCGAGGCGGCGCCCTCGCTCGTGCTGGCCGCTGTCGTGCTGGGCTATCTGACCGACAAGCCGGCCCAGGCGGAGTGGCTTGCGCCGGACGAACGCAAGTGGCTCACGGACACGCTCGACGCGGAGCGCAAGCACCGCGAATCGGTCAAGACGTTCGGCCTGACCGAAGCCCTGACCAACCCGCGCGTGCTGCTGCTGTCGCTGGTCTATTTCGGTGATGTGGCGGCGCTCTATGGCGTGGGATTCTGGCTGCCGCAGATCTTGGCGCCGTTCCATCTCACCCCGATGGCCAGCGTCGGCGCGCTCGCCATTCCGTACATCGTCGGCGCCGTGACCATGGTGCTGTGGGTCAAGCGGTCGGATCGGACCGGCGAGCGCAAGCTGCACGTGGCGATTCCGGCGTTCGTCGCCTGCCTCGGCCTGGCGCTGGTCCCGCTCGTCGGCGATCCGATGGCCAAGGTGGCACTGCTCTGCGTTGCCGCCATGGGCATCTTCGCCATGCTGCCGGTGTTCTGGACCCTGCCGACGGCGTTCCTGACCGGAACGGCGGCGGCCGGCGGCATCGCGCTGGTCAACTCGATCGGCAATCTGTCGGGCTATGTCGGTCCGCAGGTCATCGGCCTGATCAAGGATGCGACCGGCAGCTACGACGGCGGCATCTGGTTCCTGGCCGCCTGCGCCTTCGCCGCCGGTGTGATCGTGTTGTTTTTGGGCCACAAGCCGGAGTTCGAGAAACTCCCGAATTCGGCGACGGCGCCGGCCGAATGAGCCCTGCGACATTGGCGATCTGACCCGGAGGGGGTGGAATTCATAGCCACCCCCTCTTTCTTTTTCGAGAACTGCCAGCCACTTGAGAGGCTGGTCTATGGAGCTGCAAGCATGAGCGTGGCGATGCTGGCCGAAAGGGTCGGGCAGGAATTGGGCGTCTCGCCCTGGCGCGTGATCGCGCAGGACCGGATCGACCGGTTCGCCGACGCCACCGACGATCATCAATGGATCCATGTCGATCGGGCCCGGGCCGCCGGCGGCCCGTTCGGCACGACGGTCGCCCATGGCTTCCTGACCCTGTCGCTGCTGGCGCCGACCGCCTACGAGGTTCTGGCCGATATTTTCGCCGGCGCCACCGCGTTCAATTACGGCCTCGACAAGGTCCGTTTCATTGCGCCGGTCCGGGCGGGCGCGCGGGTGCGCAACCGCATCAGGCTGCTGGCGATCGAACCCAAGGGCGAGGGCCGCTGGTTGCTGACCAGCGAAAATACCTTCGAGATCGAGGGCGAGGACAAGCCCGCGCTGATCGCGGTCAGCCTGGTGATGCTCCTGCCCGGATGATCGCGACCGATCGCGACCCGCGCCTCGCCGCCAAGCGTGCCGGCCTTGACCGCATGCGCTGGCTGGCGACCGGCCTGCTGCTGGCGATGCTGGGTCTGCTGGCGCTCGGTCTGGCATTCCGGGCCCGCTGGCCGGCGCTGGAGTGGCTGATCGCCTTTGCCGAGGCCGCCACGGTCGGCGCGGTCGCCGACTGGTTCGCGGTCGTGGCGCTGTTCCGCCGGCCGCTGGGCTTGCCGATTCCGCATACCGCCCTCATCCCGCGCAACAAGGACCGGATCGGTGCGGAGCTCGGCCGCTTCATCGAGCAGCAATTCCTGACGCCTGAAAACGTGACGGCCAAGCTGGCCGAGCTCGACCCGGTCGGGCGCGGCGCCCGCTGGCTGTCGAGGCCAGCCAACCGGAAGCGGATCGCCGGCCGCTTGCGCGACGCGCTGCCGACCCTGCTGGAGGCACTCGACGATGCCGAAATCGAACGGCTGATCGGCGGTGCCGTCACCCGGCGGCTGCAGGCGCTCGATCTCGCCCACCTGTCCGGCGCGGCGCTCGACTTCATCACCGAGGACGAGCGGCACCAGGCTTTGCTCGATCATGCCCTGGTGCTGATCGCCGGCTGGCTCGACCGCAACCGGACGCTGGTCCTGACGAAATTCGGCGAGCAATCCTCGCTCACGCCGAAATTCATCGACGGCTATATCGTGAAGCGCTTCGTCGACGGCATGATCGACCTGATCCATGACGTCGCCCGGACGCCGGATCACGAGATCCGCGTGCGGTTCGACCGGGCGGTGCGCGATTTCGTCGATCGCCTCGGCACGGACCCGGCGTTTCGCGCCCGCGCCGAGGCGCTGAAGCAGGACGCGCTCAGCCTGCTGGCACCGGAGAAATTCACCGCAACGCTGTGGCGCGAGCTGAAACGCCATCTGGCCGAACCGGGCGACGGCACGGCCTCGCCGCTGGAACGGCAGATCGACGGCGTCCTGGGCCATCTGGCCCGCAGCCTGCGCGACGATGCGGCCTTAAAAGCTCGCGTCGATCGGGCGGTCACGCGGGTCGCCGGCGCGCTGACCGGGCGGCTGCGTCACCAGGTCGGCGCGCTCATCGCCGACGTGGTCCGGCGCTGGGACTTCCGCGAGGTCGGCGATCGGCTGGAACTGGAGATCGGCCGCGACCTGCAGTTCATCCGGCTCAACGGCACCATCGTCGGCGGGCTGGTCGGGTTGGCGCTGCATGCGCTGCTGCATCTGGTCGGCGCCGGCTGAAATGGCGTATGATCGGCTGGTTGATCTGGTCTTGGAGAGGGGTCATGGCAACGGTTCGAGGGTCGTTCGGTTTGGCGCTGATCGCGAGCCTGCTCGTGTCGATTGGGGCACGCGCCGACGATCCCGCCACCGCCACCATCACCACCCGGCCCGCTCCCGCCGCGCCGGCGCCGACCATGCCCGCGGCACCGACGCCGCTGGTCGGACTCGACAGCGGCGCGCTCGCCCTGGTGCCGCCCGGCTCCGCCGCCGCCGCACGCAGCGACGGTCTGGCCGGCTCGCCCTCGACCGGGGTCGATCTGACCTACATCCCGCCGGCCGAGCGCGACAGCTATCTCAACTCCCAGGATTTCGCCGACCATCTGCAGACCTCGGTCAAGGGTGGCCACCATCCCTCGGCCTTGAGCCAGATCGGTGGTGTCGCCGAGGGCATGGCGATCAACGGGGCGATCATGGGCATCTCGGGCCTGACGCTCGGCGCCCACTAGTCTTGCCGCTCCCGGGCCGGGTCGCCATGATGCGGCCGGGCCGGATCAAGGAGCGCTGTCGAGTGGAAGGCAAGCCAGCGGGCAAGCAGCGAATACGGGTGCCGACCCACGAGGACGCGCCGCGCACGTTTCAGCGCATGCTGTCCGGCCGCCGTCTGCATCTGCTCGATCCCAGCTCGATCGATCTGGAAATCTCCGATCTGCTGATCGGCATCAGCCGGGTCAACCGCTGGTGCGGCCAGACCATCGGCGAGGTGGGATTCAACGTCGCGCATCATTGCTGCGTGGTCGAGCGGGTGCTGGTCGAGATGGTCTGGCCGGCCGCGCCCTTGGGCGCCCGACGCTGGGCGCTGGCCCATGACCTGCCCGAGGCGGTCTACGGCGACGTGGTCACGCCGGTCAAGGCGGTGCTGGGTCAGGCCTACAAGGAACTGGAGCATCGGCTGGAGGCGGCGCTGTGTCTGGCGCTGGGCTTCGGCACCAGCGTGCCGGACGACTGGCGCCGGCTGGTCAAGCGTGCCGACAGGATCGCCGCGGTCAGCGAGGCGGTGCGCCTGGCCGGCTGGGCCGAGCCCGAGGCGCGCAAGCTGGTCGGCGGCGGCTATCGCGGCAAGCTGTGGGAGGGTCCGCTCGAACCCTGGGGCGAGCGCGAGGCGCGGGCGGCCTGGCTCGAACGTTTCCGCGCCGCCGGCGGTCGGGCTTGAAAACGGCCAAAGGCATCAGACACTTCATGGGACAATCCGACCGGCCGGCGCTACAGTACTTTGTGCTCGGATACCGTTAGGATCTTCCGCTATGAGGGTTGCCGCATTTGGCGGCAGTTCTGCCAGGAGATGTCCATGAGCCTCGATCCCATCATCCTGTCGCGCGCCCAATTCGTCTGGGTCGTGGCTTGGCACATTCTGCTGCCGGCCTTCACCGTCGGCATCGCGTCCTACATCACTCTGTTGGAAGGGCTGCATGTCTGGACCGGAAAACCGATCTATCTGCGCGTCTCGAAATTCTGGATCCGCATCTTCGCGGTGTCGTTCGGCATGGGCGTGGTGTCCGGCATCGTCATGCCGTTCCAGTTCGGCACGAATTGGAGCCGGTTTTCCGATGCGACCGCGAATGTGGTCGGCCCTCTGTTCGCCTACGAAGGTCTGACCGCGTTCTTTCTCGAGGCGGCCTTTCTGGGCGTGCTGCTGTTCGGCCGCAAGCTGGTGCCGCCCTGGGCGCATTTCGTCGCGGCCTTCATGGTCGGGTTCGGCACGTTGCTGTCGTCGTTCTGGATCATCGCGGTCAACAGCTGGATGCAGACGCCGGGCGGCTATACCCGCGGCGCCGATGGGCGGTTCTTCCCGGCGGATTGGACCGCGATCGTCTTCTCCGCTTCGTTCCCCTATCGCCTGGCCCATACGGTCAGCGGCTTCTATGTCACCACCGCCTTCGTCGTGCTGGCGATCGGCGCCTATACCATCCGCGCCGGCAATTTCGTGGCCGAGGGCAAGCTGATGCTGCGCATGGCGCTGGGCTTCCTCACGATCTTCGTGCCGCTACAGATCGCATTGGGCGATGCGCAGGGACTGAATACGCTGGAACATCAACCGGCCAAGCTGGCCGCGATGGAGGGGCTGTGGGACGGCGGCACCGGCGTGCCGGCCTCGCTGATCGGCATCCCGAACCAGAGCGGCGAGAAGAATGATTTCGAAATCGCCGTGCCCAAGCTGGGCAGCCTGTACCTGACCCATAGCTGGGACGGCGCGGTCAAGGGCCTGAAGGATTTCCCGCCCGATCAGCGCCCGCCGGTCATCGTGGTCTATTTCGCCTTTCGCATCATGGTCGGCATCGGGTTGCTGATGCTGGCGATCGTCGCCGTCGGTTGGTTCCTGCGCTGGCGCGGCAAGTTCTATGATCAGGCCTGGTATCTGAAGGGCCTGCAATGGAGCATGCCGCTGGGCTTCATCGCCGTGCTGGCCGGCTGGACCACGACCGAGGTCGGCCGACAGCCCTGGACGGTCTACGGCCTGATGCGCACCGCCGACTCGGTCTCGCCGTCGCTGACCGGCTTCGATGTGGTGCTGTCGCTGCTGATGTATATGGCGATCTATCTGCTGGTCTATCCGACCGGCATCCGCTTCATGCTGCGCATCGTGTGGAACGGACCGCTCGATGCCGATCCCGAAAACGACACCAAGATCGAGAGCGGCCGGCCGGCCCGGCCGGTCCAGGCGCTGCCGCAGGCACAACTCGACCATGGAGACGCGTCATGACCGGCCCCATTCTCGATCTGGTCGGCATCTGGACGGTGATCCTGGGCCTGGGCGTGTTCTTCTATGTCCTGCTCGACGGCTTCGACCTGGGCGTCGGCATGCTCTATGGCCTGCACCCGGAAACCGCGCCGCGCGGCATCATCATGAACTCGATCGCGCCGATCTGGGACGGCAACGAGACCTGGCTGATCCTGGGCGGCCTGGCCCTGCTCGCCGCATTTCCCTTGGCCTTCGCCATCATCATGCCGGCGCTGTATTTTCCGGTGCTGCTGATGCTGCTGGCGCTGATCTTCCGCGGTGTGGCGTTCGAGTTCCGCTTCAAGGACAAGGAGCATCGGGGCTTCTGGGATCATGCCTTCTGCTATGGCTCCGCCGTCGCGACCTTTGCCCAGGGCACCGTGCTGGGCGCCTTCATCCAGGGCTTTCAAGTCGAGGGCCGGCATTTCACCGGCACGTCGTTCGACTGGGTCACGCCGTTCTCGGTCCTGACCGGCCTCGCGCTGATGGCGGGCTATTGCCTGCTCGGCGCCGGTTGGCTCGTGCTGAAGACGCAAGGGGAATTGCAGGCCTGGTCGCGCCGCCAGGGCCGCCGCGCGCTGATCCTGGTCCTGGTCGCGATCGGTGCGGTCAGCCTGTGGACGCCCTACGCCGAGGCCGATATCGCGGCGCGCTGGTTCACCTGGCCGAACACGGCGTTGCTGGCCCCCGTGCCGATCGCGGCTTTGGCGCTTGCCTTCGCCGCTTGGCGCAGCTTCGGGCGAGACCAGGAGGCGCTGCCCTTCGTCTATTCGATCGGCCTGTTCCTCATGGCCTATCTGGGCATCGCGATCAGCCTGTGGCCGAACATCGTGCCACATCGCTATTCGCTGTGGGAGGCGGCATCTTCCGAAAGCACCCAGGCGTTCCTGCTGGTCGGCACGCTGTTCCTGCTGCCGATCATTCTGCTCTACACCGGCTGGTCCTATTGGGTGTTCCGGGGCAAGGTGAAAGCCGACGCCGGCTATCATTGAGGGCAGCAGCATGCGGGGTTTTCGGATCGGGCTTCTGATCGCGGCCGCTTTGGTCGCCCGGCCGGCCATGGCCAGCGAGGTGCGTCTGCTGACGACCGGCGCGTTCAAGCAGGTCGCCATCGCGCTGATCCCGCAATATGAGGCCCAGTCGGGCAACAAGGTTGTGGTCGAGAACGATACCGCAGGCGGCATCATCCACCGGATCGAGACCGGGGAACCGTTCGATCTGGTGGTGCTGACCTCCCAGGCGGTCGGCGATCTGGTGACCGAGGGCAAGCTGGTGTCCGACAGCTCGACCGATCTCGCCAAGGTCGGCATCGGCGTCGCGGTCAAGTCGGGTGCGGCCCATCCGAACTTCGGCGATCCCGCTGCGTTCAAGCAGATGCTGCTCAAGGCCAGGTCGATCGCCTATATCGACCCCAGGGCCGGCGGCTCCAGCGGCATCTATCTTGCCGGGCTGATCGACCGCATGGGGCTGACCAAGAAGCTCAGGCACAAGACCGTGCTGGTCGATGGCGGCCTGGTCGCCGACAAGGTGGCGAGCGGCGAGGCCGAGATCGGCCTGCAGCAGATCAGCGAATTGTCGGCGGCCAAGGGCATCGACATGCTGGGCCCGCTGCCGCGTGCGATCCAAAGCTATACGGTCTACGGCGCCGGCATCAATGTGAAGGCGGCGGAGCCGGTCGCGGCCAAGGCGCTGCTGGACGTGTTCGCCGGCCCTGCGGCGGCGGCGGTGCTGAAGACGAAGGGCATGCAGCCGCCGGGGATGTGAAAAATCCCCATCGCCCGTTTGACGCGAAGGTCGTTTTATGGAACATATCATGAACGAATGATTTTCAGCGAACGGTGGGCGCGATGGGCCAACCAATCTTCAAATATCGCCTCTCGGACGAGCCCCGCCACTTTGGCCTGAGCTGTACCGGCCAGGGCCTGACGCTGGCCGGCGTGCCGCTGTTGAGGCGGATGCCGACGGGCTTCCAGGCGAGACCGGCGTGGGAGATCGATCGGCTGCTCGGTCGGGCTTACCGGACCAACATCGACGTCGATGGGGTGACGGCGGGCCTCAGTGCCGTCGCCCGGGCGCTGAACGATGGCGCGTTGGTGCGAGCGATGATCGCGGCCGTCCTTCTCAAGTTGCCGGAGCTGGATTGGGACGGGGCCGCACGAATCGCCCATGCCGACGACGCGCTGTCCAAGGCAGGGTTCGATCCCGATGAAAGCCGAGACTCGCGGGGCCGATGGACGGCTGGCGAGGGTGCTTACTTCAGTCCGGCAAACGACCACCTTCGCGCACCCGGGCGAGCGGACGGCCAATCCCGCCATGGCCTGTTGCCGCTACTTCCGCCAGGGGCTTCGGCGGACGACGCCGAGCTTCTGGAGATCGCCCGCAACAGCGATTTTCACGATGAAATTCGAGATGCGATGGCGGAGCATTTGCGAGAGCTCGGTCTGATCGCCGTGACCGAGGTTAACTTTACCCTGGATGGCTCCGGCTATGTCGCCCGTGCCGATATCGTCGCGATGCTGCCAGGTGATCCCAGCACGCTCTCGATTGTTGAAGTCAAGACAGGGCCAAGATCACGCTTAAGCGCAGCTCAAGAATGGGTCTATCCGGGCTTCGTCCATGGCGCAATCGTTAGTTCGCCAGACCCTAAAATCGCACTATTCGGATATTCGGTCGGGGAGCCGCTGCCGCCGCGCCCCGTCACGATCTGGTATGAGCGCGATCAGGCCGCTGAACCGAAGCTCACTCGTGTAAAGCCGATCTTTCCCTATATCTGGTCGCCGGAATGATGAAACGCTTCCTTTCCGCCGTCATCGTTCTTCTCGCCAACACGTCCTGTGTCCAAAACCAGAGATCGGAGATTCGCATGGAGCCGAAACAAACGGTCGAGATGGCGCTTGTCGACTTCGGCAACAAGCGAATCTCGGCAGATCTCGCAATGAAGATCGCCGAATTGATCCTGAGATCGGTTCATGGCGATGCAACGTTCGAGAACCAACTCCCCCTGACACTGACGGACGGCGGCGATCGATGGATCATCAAGGGCACGGCCCATGGGGCATCTTCCCCGGATCTCGAAGACCCAAATGGCGGCTATCTGACGATCACCCTCCAGAAATCGAACTGCCGCATTCTTGATATCGCGCGCATTGTGACCGCCGGCTGAGATTATCCGACGCCGACCATCGTCTCCTCCACCAGCCGGACGAATGCCAGCACCGCGCCGCCCCGCTCGTCCCGGCGATGCGCCAGCAGCACCGTGCTGGCCGCCTGCGGCGTGTCGAGCGCGCGGTAGACCACGCCTTCGACCTGGATGCGGCTCAGCGAATCCGGCAGGATGGTGACGCCCAGGCCGGCGGCGACCAGGCCGATCAGGGTCGGCGCCTCGCGCGCTTCCTGGGCCACGATCGGGCTGAAGCCCTGGTCGGCGCAGATCGCCACGATCTGGTCCCAGATGCCGGTGCCGGCGTCGCGCTCGAACATCACGAACGGCTCGCGCGCCAGTGCCGCGATCGGCACCAGGGGCAGCGCCGCCAGAGGGTGATCGGCGCGCAGCACCAGCATCAGCCGGTCGGTCATCAGGTTCAGCGCCTCGACCTCGGGCGGAATCGGCGCGAAGGGCGAGCGGATGAAGGCGAGGTCGAGCTTACGCTGGACCAGCGCCGCCAACTGGTCGCGCGTGGTCATGCCGACCAGCTTCAGCCCGACCTCGGGAAAGCGCTGGCGAAAGGCATGGATCACCCGCGGCATGACCGCGGTAAAGGGCGAAGAGGCGGTGAAGCCGAGCCGGATCTCGCCGATCTCGCCCTCGCCGGCCCGGCGGACCACGGCGATGGCGCGCTCGGCCTGGGCCAGCGTCGCCCGTGCCTCGACCAGGAACAGCGCGCCGACCGGGGTGAGCGCCACCTTGCGCGCGCCGCGGTCGAACAGCCGGACCTTCAATTCCCGCTCCAACGCCTGGATCTGCAGGCTCAAGGGCGGTTGCTGAATGCCCAGCCGCTCGGCGGCCCGGCCGAAATGGAGCGTCTCGGCGACCGCAACGACGGCGCGAAGATGGCGCAGTTCCATGAAACGATATCCAATTCATATCGATAAACCGATGTCGATATATTAGACACCGGGGCGGTGCGCGCCTACCTTTGATAGGCACCCGCGATCGGATGCGGCAGCAGGCCTCGTCTCATGTCCACACTCCCGTTCGTCGAGGAAGCCACCCGGATCCTCGGCGGCACCGCCCAGTTCCGCCGCACCAATCTGGCGCTGTTCCTGTCGGGCTTCGCCACCTTTGCGCTGCTCTATGGCGTGCAGCCGCTGATGCCGGTGTTCTCGGCCGAATTCCATGTCAGCCCGGCGACCAGCAGCCTGACCATCTCGCTGACGACCGGGGCGGTCGCGATCATGATGCTGTTCGCCGGCGCGGTCGCCGACGCGGTCGGGCGCAAGCGCATCATGTGCGTCTCGATGGTACTATCCGCGCTACTGACCATCGCCGCCGCCTTCGTCACGACATTCGATCAGCTGCTGGTGCTGCGCCTGGCGATGGGCATCGCCTTGAGCGGCGTGCCGTCGATCGCCATGGCCTACCTGGGCGAGGAGATCGACCCGCGTTCGGTCGGGCTCGCCATGGGGCTTTACATTGGCGGCAGCGGTTTCGGCGGTATGGTCGGTCGGGTCGTGACCGGCGCCTTGACTGACTATGCCTCGTGGCGCGTCGCGATGATGGTGCTGGGCGGGACGAGCCTGCTGGCCGCGGCCCTATTCTGGCGCAGCCTGCCGGACTCGCGCCATTTCAATCCGCGCAAGTTCCATCCCTGGCACTTGGTCACCGGGCTGGGCGAGCAATTCACCGTCAAGGGCCTGCCCTGGCTGTTCGCCATGGCCTTCCTGCTGATGGGCAGCTTCGTCACGCTGTATAATTAC
>Ga0302314_10001055_pt1 | contig 51537 bp, 51 predicted proteins | sample III_Palsa_N2_3_FD_200533 | JGI IMG/M metagenome (GOLD analysis project Ga0302314, IMG submission 200533) | Peat permafrost microbial communities from Stordalen Mire near Abisko, Sweden - III_Palsa_N2_3 | ecosystem: Environmental > Terrestrial > Soil > Palsa > Peat permafrost | place: Sweden... | reverse complement strand
TCGAATCCCATGGGTTACGAGGCACCAAGGTAATCCCGCTTGTCAAGTTAGCAGTGGACGTTCACGCGGGCGCCTAAGAAGCTAGTCCTCGCCCTCATCATCCTCATCATCGTCATCATCGTCATCATCGTCATCATCGTCGTCAAACCAGAAGGTCTGGTTGTCTCCGTGCAGCTTCTCTGCTGAATCGAGGTCCTGACGGAGACCTTCAATCTCGACGTCGAGTGCCTGGTGACGCTCAGACAAGGCGGCCTGTCCTGAATCGTCAGCACTGTCCATCTCGGCTTCGATTGCTTCCTGACGTTCAATTGCATCTGCGAGTGCGTCGTCGGCCTGCCGAACCGCCTCGTTTGTCTCACTGATCTGTGCTTCGGCTTGGGCAGGGTCTTTATCAGAGCGGCTCATGAGTCACATATTCGCACGAGCAAGTGACTTGTCTCTACCACGCTCAGATCGATCGTTCATGAGGGTGATCGAAACCCGAGCGGGGGGCGCCATGAAGTGGGGCGGGTTAGACAAGACTGCGACCGCCGGGCGCTGCTACAAATCCGACTTGCTGCCTCGTAACCTCTGTGTCTCGAATCTCATGGGTTTCGACTCGCTCTGGTTTTGAGACAGGTCACGCCGCACCAGTTGCACAAGAATTCTTACCGACCACATTCCGAACTGGCCGTGGCGCGATAGCACAAACGGAAAGGCGGGTGACATCCCTCGAGGTGCCACCCGCCTTTTTGATTCGGAAACACACATTAGCTGCCAAAATAGCTGCCATGGTGCAATCCCGACCCGTTCGGAGGGGTTTACTTCCCTTTGTTTATATGGAGCCGCCTGTCAGAATCGAACTGACGACCTTCTCATTACGAGTGAGATGCTCTACCGACTGAGCTAAGGCGGCGCGTGTCCGACGCAGCCGGGCACAGCATGAAAGCCTAGCCGATCACGCAGGCGACGATTGCACGAGAAGTTTCTCGAGCTGGTCGAATGAGTTGCGCAGCATCGGAGCGAGGGGTTCGTCGCGATCTCGGTCTGGATCCGCCCAGGAGCCCCATGCGTGGCGAAGGGCGGCGAAGGCCACCAGCGTGATCAACCTCGCCCGGGACTTGAGCGCCTCGAGGTGGCTCGCGAGCAACGGGTCGTCGTGCACGAGCCGCGCCTCGATGAGTTCGGCGAGCTGGTCTTCGAACGCCCGCATTCCCGCCAGGCGCAGGGCGAACAGGTGCGGGTAACGATTGTGCAGGTCGCGACGCATCAACATCGTCTCGCGACTTTCGGATGCCTGGTCGGCCGCAGCCGCGATCAGGTCGCCGAGATCGCGCAGCAGGTCGCCGGTGGGACCGCCTTGCACGAATTTCTCGATACCTGACGTCTCGAGCAACGCGGGAGAATCCCCCGCCATCGCTGCCTCTTTCGACACGAAATAGTTGAAGAACGTGCGGGGCGAGATGTCGGCATCACGGCTGATGTCTTCGACCGTGACCCGTTCGATCCCGCGATCGAGAGCAAGCCGCAGGACGGCGCGCTGGATCGCTTGACGGGTTGCAACGCGTTTGCGCTCGCGCAGCCCCGGGATTTCGACTACGGGCATACGTCAATTATTGCATAGTCTGCAATGTTGCACTGCCGGCGGCGAGCTGCTACTTAGCGCCGCACTGCGGGTCGGACTGGGGCACAGTGCCATGCACAAAGAAGTTGTCGACAGCCGTGTTCACACACTCATCGGCCGGCGAGGTGTCTTTGTTGTAGGCGGTGTGGCCGTTGCCGTGGTAGGTGATGAGGTGGCCGTTCTGCAGCAGCTTCGCCACATGCTGGGCCATCGCATACGGGGTTGCAGGGTCGCCGGTCGTGCCGATCACGAGGATCGGCGCCGAACCCTTGGCGGTCAGAGCCCCAGCGGTGCGAGTGGACTTGTACGGCCAGTCGAAACACGACGTTCCGCCGTAGGCCATCAGGTGCCCGAAGACGGGAGCAAGCTTGTTCAGCTCCGCCGCCTGCGTGCGCATTGTCGCGACGTTCGGGTCTGACGGGTAGTCGAGACAGTTGATGGCAGTGAATGCCTCGGTCTCGTTGTCCTGGTAGGTGCCGTCCGCGTTGCGGTCGTTGTAGGCATCCGCCAGTTCGAACGCGACCTTCGCGCTTCCGTTCTCGACATCGTTGAACAGGTCGACCAGGTAAGGCCAGTTCGCGGTGTTGTAAAGCGGGAAGATGATCGCGGTGAACATGGTCTCGCTGCCGAGCTCACGCCCATCGCTGTTGCGGATGGGACTCGCGTCGAGCTTGTCGAGCACGCCACGAATGCTCGCCTCCGACTGCGCCACCGTGCCCGTGAACGGGCAGCCCTTGAGCTTGGGACACTCAGCGAGGAACGCCCTCAGATCCAGCTCGAAACCCTGCGCCTGGTAGGCATCGAGTTGGAATGGCGTGACGGTCGGGTCGACTACCCCGTCGAGCACCAGGCGCCCGGTCTTCGTGGGAAACAGGTTCGCGTAGGTCTGGCCCAGCAGAGTGCCGTAGGAGTAACCGAGATAGTCGAGCTTCTTGTCGCCGAGGGCCGCGCGCAGCAGGTCGAGGTCTTTCGCGGCGCTTACCGTGTCGACATGCCCGAGGAGGGCGCCGGTGTACTTCTCGCAGTCGGCACCGAAGGTCTTGTTCTGCTGTTCGACCTCGTTGATCCACTCATCCGATCCGATCGCGCCCTTCGGAATCGTGTAGATGTAGTTGTCGAGCGTCTTCGGATTCGTGTAGCACTTGACGGCACTGGACTTGTTGACGCCACGGGGATCGAAGCCAACGATGTCGTAGTTCTTCTCGAGGGTCTTGTCGACGGCGAACGTGAGGCTGTCTTTGACGAAGTTGAACCCAGAACCGCCTGGGCCACCCGGGTTGACGAGAAGCGAACCGAGCGGATGCCCGTCCGTCGCCTGGTGCCGGATGAGAGCGAGGTGGATGGTCGCGCCGGTCGGCTTGCTCCAGTCGAGCGGCGCCTTCGCGGTCGCGCACTGCATGCCCGTACTGCATGAAGTCCAGGTGAGCACCTGGTGGTAGAACGGCGCCAGGTCGGCCGCAACCGTCTCGTTCGTCGGCGTCGAGGTCACCTTCGAGGGCAGGAACATCGACGAGCATCCGCTCAGCACGAGCGACAGGCCGACGACCACCGCGACCACGATCGCGCGGAGGGGACGGTGCTGTGCGCCCAGGGGTGCAAGTCTCATTGGGTTACGTTCCTGACGTTGCGGTGGAAATGAGCATGGCCTCGAGAGCGAGCGCTGGACTCACATTGCCGTCGATTCTGCGGCGCGCGATTGCAATGGCATCCATTGTCGCTAGTGTTTGCGCAGAAGTCGATCTCAGACTCGCCGTCACGAGCTGCGAATTGATACTGAGGTTGATGGGTTCGATGGTGGCGTTCAGCTGGATCAGCAGGATGTCGCGATAGAGCGACAGCAGGTCCACCATGATTCGATCGAGGCCGTCGCGCAGGCTCCTGGTCGCCCTGCGTTTCTGGTCTTCCTCGAGATTTTTGAGCTGAGATCGCAACGCGGGTGGGATCGTGCCGCCCGGTTCGATGCCCAGCGAACGCAGCGCGCTCTCGCGCTCCTCGGCATCCCGCTCCTCGGTGATCGCCTTCGCGTCGTCGCCGGCGAGCTCGAGCAGCACTCCGGCTGCGCGCACCGCATCGCCGACCGTTCGAATAGCGAGCGCTATCTGCAGCGTGCGCTCACGCCGCTCGCGCGCCTCATCGTTGGTGGCGAGTCGGTGCGCCATGCCGATGTGGCTTTGTGCTTCGCGGGCGGCACGCGTCGCGGTGGCGAGGTCGACACCATCGCGTCTGGCGATGAGTTCCGCGACCTCGTCGACGCCGGGAACGCGCAATCGAACGCTCCGCACACGAGATCGGATGGTCGGAATCAGGTCGGCCTCGCTGGGAGCGCACAGAATCCATACCGTACGCGGCGGCGGCTCCTCGAGCGCCTTCAGCAGCACGTTCGACGTGCGCTCGCTCATCCGGTCGGCATCCTCGATGACCATGACCCTGAACCGGCCGACCGAGGGCGAAAACTGCGACGACGTCACCAGCTGCCGAACCTCGTCGATGCTGATGATGACCCGCTCGGTGCTCAGCACGCCGAGGTCGGGATGCGTGCGCGCCGCCACCTGGCGCTCGGTGGCCTCAAGATCGTCGTCGCTGCGAGACAGCAGCGCGGTCGCGAAAGCGTAGGCGAGGTTGGAGCGGCCGGATCCGGGCGGGCCGGTCACCAGCCACGCGTGCGTCATCGACGACCCCGTTGCATCCGCTGCCGCCGCCGCGGTGAAGATCTCGATGGCTTCGGCCTGGCCGGTCAGCTCATCCCACACGCCCATTCGGTCAGCCTAGGCGACCGCGGTGACACGCCCCTGTCACAGCAGGGACTCGACCCGAGTGCGGATCGCCTGCGCGAGGGACTCGACCGAGTCGGTGGCGTTCAGCACGAGAAAGCGCTGCGGCTCGGCCTCGGCGAGTGCCAGATACCCGGAGCGCACTCGGCCGTGGAAGTCCTGCTCCTCGTCTTCGAGCCGGTCGTACTTGGTGCGCGCCTTGAGCCGGTCGCGGCCGATCGACTCATCGAGGTCGAGAAGAATGGTGAGGTCGGGCAACAGGTCTTCCGCGGCCCACAGCGAAAGACTGCGCACCTCGTCGGGCGACAGCACTCGGCCCGCCCCCTGGTAGGCGACGGATGAATCCAGGTAGCGGTCCTGCAACACGATGTCCCCCTGCGCCAGCGCCGGCCTGACCTTGGTAATGATGTGCTGCGCCCTGTCGGCGGCATAGAGCAGCGCCTCGGCGCGGGGCGTGATGTGGCCACGACGGTGCAGCACGATGTCGCGGATCTCATTGCCGAGGTCGGTACCCCCCGGCTCGCGCGTGAGCACCACCGTGCGTCCCCGGCCCTGCAGCCACTCGGCCAGCAGGGCGGACTGGGTCGACTTGCCGGAGCCGTCGCCACCCTCGAACGTGACGAAGAGTCCCCTCGCCGCCGTCTCCGTCACCGCGGTCAGGCCTTCTTGGCTGTCGCTCGCTTCGCCGGAGGGCGCTTCGCCGGGGCCTTCGCCTTCGGCTTCGCGGGGCCCTTCGCGCGCTTGTCGGCGAGCAGTTGCACCGCACGCTCGAAGTCGATGTCGTCGATGTCTTCGCCGCGCGGGATGGTCGCGTTCGTCGTGCCGTCGGTCACGTAGGCGCCGAAGCGGCCATCCTTGATGCGAATCGGCTTGCCGCTCTCCGGGTCCGCCTCGAATTCTTTCAACGCGCTGGATGCGGCCCTGCCGCCGTACTTCGGCTGCGAGTACAGCTCGAGCGCACCGGCCAGGTCGATGTCGAAGATGAGTTCCTCGCTCGGCAGCGACCGAGTGTCCGCGCCCTTCTTGAGGTAGGCCCCGAACTTGCCGTTCTGGGAGGTGATCTCGACCCCGGTCTCCGGGTCGACGCCCACGACCCGCGGAAGGTCGAGCAGGCGCAGGGCGGTGTCGATGTCGACGGTCGCGAGATCCATGCTCTTGAAGATCGATGCGGTGCGCTGCTTGGGCGCGACCGCCTTTTTCGGCGCCGCCTTGCGCTTCGGCTTCTTCACCTCGCCGGTCTTGGGGTCGATGACGACCTCGGCGGCCGCTTTCTCGGCAGCGAGTGCCGCGGCGGCAGCGACGGCAGCCTCATCCAGCTCGGGTTCGGGGTCGGCCTCGGTGACGTACGGCCCATAGCGCCCGTCTTTCGCCAGCACGAGTTTGCCGTTCGCCGGGTTCACGCCGATGACTCGGTCGGTGACGACGGGGGCATTGATCAGTTCCCGCGCCTTCTCGGCCGTGAGCTCGTCGGGCGCGAGCTCACCGGGGATGTTGACGCGCCGCGGTGTCAGCGGATCGTCGCTCGGGGCCTCGAGGTAGGGGCCGTATTTGCCGATGCGAAGCGTGATGTCGTCGGCGATTTTGATCGAGTTGATCTCGCGTGCGTCGATCTCGCCGAGGTTGTCGATGACGGTGCGCAGGCCGCGGTGCTTCGCATTTCCGAAGTAGAAGCCGGTGAGCCACTCGACGCGGTCTTCTTCGCCGCCCGCGATGCGGTCGAGGTCGTCTTCCATGCCTGCGGTGAAGTCGTACTGCACCAGGTCGGCGAAGTACTCCTCGAGCAGGCGCACGACCGAGAAGGCGATCCAGTTCGGAACCAGCGCTGTGCCCCGTGGGGTCACGTAGCCGCGGTCGATGATGGTCGAGATGATGGCCGCGTACGTGGATGGGCGCCCGATGCCGAGCTCTTCGAGCGTCTTGACCAGGCTCGCCTCGGTGTAGCGCGGCGGGGCGCTGGTCTCGTGGCCCTTGGCCTCGATCTCGAGCAGCCGAAGATTCTGGCCCTCGGCCAGTGGTGGCAACTTGGCCTCGGAGGGCTCGGCGGTCTCGTTGCGCTCCTCGTCGTGGCTTTCTTCGTAAGCCGCCATGAACCCGCGGAAGGTGATGACGGTGCCACTGGCCGAGAATTCAGCCAGCGCGATAGCGCCCGTCGCCGTGGTGCTCACCAGATCGCCGCCGGGGCGGGCCGCGGAGATCGTTACGGTTGCCGTCGAGCCCTTGGCGTCGGCCATCTGCGATGCGACCGTGCGCTTCCAGATCAGGTCGTACAGCTTCCAGTCGTTGCCACGAAGGGTCGACTGCAACTCCGACGGAGTGCGGAACGTGTCACCCGAGGGGCGGATGGCCTCGTGCGCCTCCTGTGCGCTCTTGTTCTTGCCCGAGTAGACGCGCGGTTTGTCGGGCACCGTCTCGGCTCCGTACAGATGCGCGGCCTGGGTGCGGGCGGCATTGATCGCCTGCTGCGAGAGCGTCGGCGAGTCGGTACGCATATAGGTGATGTATCCGTTTTCGTACAGCGACTGCGCCACGCTCATGGTCTGGCGGGCCGAGAAGCGCAGTTTGCGAGCCGCCTCCTGCTGCAGTGTCGACGTCGTGAACGGCGCCGCCGGGCGGCGCGTGTAGGGCTTCGATTCGACCGAGGTCACGGTCAACGCGACATCGCTGTCGCGAAGAGCTACCGCTATCGCCTGCGCTGCGGACTCGTCGAGCGTGACCGCATCCGACTTCAGCTGGCCCTTGTCGTCGAAGTCGCGGCCGACCGCGAGACGTTTGCCGTCGACTCGAACGAGCCGCGACTCGAAGTCCTGCGAATCGCCTGTCGTGGCGAGCTGCGCGATGAGGTCCCAGTAGCTTGCGGCCGTGAAGGCGAGTCGTTCACGCTCGCGGTCGACGACGAGACGCGTGGCGGCGGACTGGACGCGGCCGGCCGAGAGCCCCGGACCCACCTTGCGCCACAGCACGGGCGAGACCTCGTAGCCATAGAGGCGGTCGAGGATGCGGCGGGTCTCCTGCGCATCGACGAGGGCGGTGTCGAGTTCGCGAGTGTTGTCTTTGGCGGCCTGGATGGCGTCTTTGGTGATCTCGTGGAAGACCATGCGGTGCACGGGAACCTTGGGCTTCAGCACCTGCAGCAGGTGCCAGGCGATGGCCTCGCCCTCGCGGTCCTCATCAGTTGCGAGGTAGAGCTCGTCGGCGCCGGCAAGAGCCTTCTTGAGGTCGGCGACCGTCTTCTTCTTGGCATCGGAGATGACGTAATAGGGCTCGAAGTCGTTTTCGACATCGACAGAGAACTTGCCGAGCGAGCCCTTTTTCAGTTCGGGCGGAAGGTTTTTCGGCTCGATCAGGTCGCGGATGTGACCAACCGAGGCCTGCACCTCGTAACCGTCCCCCAGGTACTGGCCGATCGTCTTCGCCTTTGCCGGCGACTCGACGATGACCAGTTTCTTCGTGCCTGGCACGTGACTCCTCTTTATTGCGCTGTTTGCGATCGGGGTGCTGCCCCCGTCAGCGACACCATACACACCACAACCCGCCTAACTACTAATTCGTTACCACGCCGGGCGGGCCGGCTGTTGAGATAGCTGCCAGTCGGATGCCCAGAAACGACCGCTCCGCGCTCACTGTGACCACCAGCCCGTCGACCGTGCAGCCCGTGAGCGTGGCGCCGTCGGCGTTCGCTGTGGCGCGCGCGGCCGCACACGGATAGCCCGGCGCGCGGCCGACGGCGACATCAGCCGCAGCCAGCGCGGATGCGTCGGCGGCCTGCCCCACCGCCTGTCGGAGGCCCAGCCCGGTGAACAGCGGCACGAGGAGTGCCACAAGCATCATGATGGATGCCATCACCGCCAGGCCCAGCAGCGAACCGGCGCCTGCCTCCCGGTCGAGACTCATGGCTGCTCATCGTCGAGGACGCACGACGACGCCTCGAGACGCAGCGCGGTGAGCACGCCGAGCCGCCCGGGTGCGCTGGCCGTGACGCAGACCAGCCCGTCGGCCCGATGGATGGCGAAGTCGGCATCCGGATGCACTTGGGTGATCACCTGGCTTGCGCCCGGGCCTCCGCGACCGACAAGACGTGCAGCGTCGAAGGCCGCACCCTGAAGCCGAAGCTGCTCGACACCGAGCCGAACCACACCGAGCCCGAACGCGAGCACCAACAAAACGGCTGGCATGACGACGGCGAACTCGGCCGTGACAGTTCCGCGATCGTCGCGTCGGGGGAGCAACCGAGCCGACCTCATTGCGGCGACGAGAGCGCTTGCCGGATGAGCGCAGTCAGCATTTCGCGTACGGCGTCGCTGCGCAGGATCACGACGAGAAGGCCGGCGAAGCCGACCGCGGCGAGCGTGGCGATGGCGTATTCGGCCGTTGCCGAGCCCTCGTCGTCGAGCACGCGGCGGTAGCGCGTTCGAGGGCGCGGGTGATGATGGGGCCTGGTACTTCTCGTGGTCGGGTGCACCTCTCGAGCATGGTCGAAGCGACCGTGCGGGCGGAGTCGCGAGGCCCAGTTCGTGGTGACCGGGCCAGGCAGTCGGCTGTGCAGGAGTGGATTCAGGCCGGCATGGTCGTCTGGTGCAGCACCGCCAGCAGCAGCGGCACCACGCTCAGCACCATGAAGGCCGGCAGCACGCAGACCCCAAGCGGGACCATGAGCGCGATCCCGAGGGAGCGAGCCCCAGCCTGGGCAGTCGCGGACGCTTCGCGCCGCCGCTCCCGCGCCTCGCCGCGCAGCAGTGCGGCAGCAGGTACACCGGCGCGACGGGAGAGATCGAGTACAGCGAGCAGCGCCAGGTCATCAAGCGCCGCGGGCACCTCGTAACGCCGGGCGGTCTCGGTCACGGACCCCAGCGCGCGTTCCAGGGAGGCGCCACCCGAGACCGCGATGGCCACCAGGTCGAACACGAGACCCGGTGCGAGGTCCTTCGGCTGGGCACGCCGCACGAGGCGAGCATTCCACCGGGACGCGCCGAACAGCAAGGCACTCGCGACACCCAGGCATGCCCAGCCCGCGGCGGTGGCGACGAGCACCCGAATTGTGTCGAATCCCAGCAGCAGGCCGAATAGGATGCCCACCAGCGGAAGCACCAGTACCAGCCGGGCGGTGAGCGTGGGTGCCGCGAGCGCGACTGTCACCTCGCGCTGCACCTGAACCAGGTCGCGCAACGTCTCGGAGAACTGCCGGAGCGTCGGAGCCAGCGACGCCCCCGCATCCGTCGCCACCGCCCAGGCCGCCGCGAGCCCGCGCCAGGCCGCGCGCTCAGTCTCGGTGCCGTCAACCGCAGCGGCGCATACGGCGTCGGGCACTGGACCGCCCTGCTGGAGCGCAGCGACCACTCGGTGCGCGCCGCCCGACTCGGGGCCCGCCGACTCCCCGACATAGGCCCATGCGGCGCCCTGCGGCACCCCGGATTCGAGCAGCACTGCGAGTCGCGCGGTGGTCGCCGCAAGCGAGGACACGTCGGCAGCGTGCGAATTCACAGCGTGCGCCTTCATAGCGTTGCCTTCACAGCGTTGCTTTCACAGCGTTGCTTTCACAGCGTTGGGTCACAGCGTCGCCCTGACGTTGTCGCTTTCACAGTGTCGACCGGATGCACAGCCGGTCGTGCCGGTCGAGCGAGAACGCCCCGATGTCGACCAACCGTCGCCCCGACGCGGAGCGCACGAGGTGAAGCACTCGGCCGATGGCGCTCACGGCCTGGCGAGCCACCGCGACGGCCGACAGGCCCGCCAGCGCCCCCAGCGCTTCGAGCCGCGCGGGCACATGTTCGAGCGAGTTGGAGTGCAGGGTGCCGCCACCACCATCGTGTCCTGTGTTGAGAGCGGTGAGCAGGTCGCGAAGCTCCGGGCCGCGGCACTCCCCCACGACGAGACGGTCGGGCCGCATCCGCACCGCCTCCCGCACCAACCGGGCCAGGTCGATACCGCCCGCTCCTTCCAGATTGGGCTGCCGCGCCTCGAGGGCGACATAGTGGGGATGCGTCACCCTCAGCTCCGAGGTCTCCTCGATGGCGACGATGCGCTCGACCGGGTCTGCGCTACTGAGAATCGCAGCGAGAAGTGTCGTCTTTCCGCTCCCGCTCGCGCCGGTGATGAGCAGGTTGCACCTGCCGCGCACGAGTGAGTCGACATTTGCGCGAGCAACCGCCTCGAACAGCCCCGAACGCTCGAGCGAGTTGAGGTTCGGCACGTCGACGCTCGGTAGGCGCAGCGACAACAGCGTGCCGGCCGGTGAGATCGGGGGAAGCACGGCGTGCACACGAATGCCGTCCGCGAGTCGCGCGTCGACACTCGGCGTCGCCTCGTCGATGTGGCGACCAGCGAGCGACAGCAGATGAACAGCCAGCGAACGGAGCTCGGCCTCGTCGAACTGCAGACCGGCAACTCGCATCGCGCCGTCACCGCGGTCGGCCCAGACGCCGTCTCGGCCATTGACGAATACGTCTGTGACGCTCGGATCGGCAACGAGCTCGGCCAGCGGGCCGAACTCCGTCGGATAGCCGCCGCGGGCACCCCGGCGGGTGAGGAACTCGGCAGTCCGTATAACCGAACTGGATTCGCCGGGGGTGCGCGCGACGAATCGGGTGTCTGGGTTCTGCATCGAACGACCCTAGGCTCGCTCCCCCCGGTGCAACCGCCCCAATCCGCCCGCCGTGCACAACTCCAAGGCAACTGGATTGCGAGCGAGAAGCCGAACAGACTCTGAGCCGTCCGCGCCGCGCGATTCGCCCGAGGAGGGAGCGACGATCCGGGCCGGCCTCGCCGCCCGAAGTGTGGGAAATACCCGGAGCCGACGGGCTGCAACGGCAAGGATTCTCTTAACGAGAGGGGCGGCGCCTATTGGGGGGAACAGGCGCCGCCACAGCAACGCCTGATTGGGGGGAATCGTACGGCGTTGCGCGTCAAATTCTCATTTGACTACGGATCAGTGTAACCCAAAGGAGGGCGACCTTAGCAACGGAAACACCCGTCTTCGAGGGACACTCCGAGGGAAGTTTCAGTTTGTCGATTTCTTGCCCGAGAAGCGCGCTTTTGGTCAGGCGATTTCGAAGATGAACTCGATCTCGACGGGCGAATCGAGCGGCAGAACGGCGACGCCCACCGCGCTTCGTGCGTGTGCTCCGGCGTCTCCGAAGATCTCGCCCAGCAGTTCGGATGCGCCGTTGATGACCCCGGGCTGCCCAGTGAACGACGGGTCAGATGCGACAAAGCCGACGACCTTGACGACTTTCTGGATGCGCTGGAGCGACCCGAGCACGCTTTTTGCCGCGGCCAGGCCGTTGAGCACGCAGATGCGCGCATAGTCTTTGGCCGCTTCGGGCGTCACTTCGGCGCCGACCTTGCCCGTGGCTGGCAGCACGCCTGCCGTCGAGGGGAGCTGGCCCGCCGTGAACACGAGGCTGCCGCTGATGAGGGCGGGCACGTAGGCACCCGCCGGTTTGGCAACCTCGGGGAGCACCAGCCCGAGGGCGGCGAGACGGTCATCCACAGCGGTCATCGGGCGTCATCCTTGTCGTTCGATTGCGAGACGGGTCGTTTGAGGTAGGCGACGAGGCCGCCCTCCGGGCCGGTGACGACCTGCACGAGCTCCCAGCCCTCAGAGCCCCAATTGTTGAGGATCGCCGACGTGTTGTGAACGATGAGCGGAGTGGTGAGGTACTCCCAGGTAGGCATTTGTCGGCTCTCGTTCAGGGTCGAATTGCGACCATCGCGTACCCTCTATTCTATGTCTGCCCAAAATCCCCCGCGCGGCCGAGTGCTCCCGGCCGTTCTCGGCATGGTCGCCTTCAGCGCGATCGCAGCGGTTCTCGTAACCGCGAGCATGACCCCGATGATCGCTGTTTCGAGCGTCACCGCACAGAGCGCAATTGGCATTTTCAACAACCTGCCGTCCTACATCTCGATCGGCAAGCTGCCCGGTCCGAACACGATCTACGCCGAGGACGCCGGCAAAGAAGTGCCCGTCGCGACGATTTTTGATGAGAATCGGCAGCAGGTTCCCTGGAGCGCGATTTCGAAGGCTGCGAAGGATGCGGCCGTCGACGGTGAGGACCGCCGGTTCTACAGCCACGGTGGTGTCGATGTCACCGGAATCATCCGCGCCGCATTGTCGGGGATCGGTGCCGGCGGCGGCAGCCAGCAGGGTGCTTCGACGATCTCGCAGCAGCTGGTCAAGAACCTCTTCATCCAGCAGGCTCTGCAGGCACCGACGCTCAAGGAGCAGAACGCCCAGATCAACGAGGCCGACGCGTTCACCCTCGACCGCAAACTCAAAGAAGCCAAACTCGCCATCTCGCTCGAGAAGAAGTACTCGAAGCAGACAATTTTGCTCGCCTACCTCAATATCGCGCCGTTCGGCGGCACCACGTACGGCATCGAGGCGGCCGCCCAGCGCTACTACGGCATCAACGCGTCGAAGCTGACGGCAGTGCAGTCGGCGACGCTGATCTCGATCGTGCAAAACCCGAACTCGAAGGCGCCGACCGGCCCCACCGGGTATGCGGCGAACACTCCGCGGCGCAACGACATCCTCAAACAGATGTATTCGGCTGGCAACATCTCCAAGGCCACGCTCGACTCGAGCCTCGCCGTCGTCGAGTCCGCCAAGACGATCAAGAACATCGCGCCCAGCCAGGGCTGTACCGCTGCCGTCGATGACGCGCAGTTCTGGTGTGCCTACGTCAAGACCCTCTATCCGCAGCTGACTGCCCTCGGGTCGACCGTCGCGGAGCGCCAGGCGAACTGGAAGATCGGCGGCTACAAGCTCTATACGACGCTCGACATCAACCTGCAGGCTGCAGCCCAGCAGGTCGAGAACCAGTGGGTGCCCGCGACTCTGCCAACCATGGACATCGGTGGTGCGACGAGCTCGGTTCAGGTGGGTACCGGCAACATCCTGGTCATGGTTGAGAATCGCGCCTTCAACGAGAGCCTGAAGGGCGGCGGCGCGGGCACAACCGCCATCAACTACAACGTGGACGCGAAGAACGGCGGGTCGACCTACGGCTTCCAGGGCGGATCCACATACAAGCCGTTCACGCTGATGAACTGGCTGCAGAGCGGCTACGGTCTCGAGGATGTCGTGGATGCGACCCCCGATCCCAACCTGGACCAGGCCGACTTCAAAGACAGCTGCATTCCGGGCGGCTTCGGCGGTCCATATGGTCGCTACACCAACGACGAGAATGAGACCGGCCCGCACACGGTCCTGAACGCGACCGCACAGTCCATCAACGGCGTGTTCCTCAACATGGGCAAGCAGCTCGACCAGTGCCAGACCGAGAAGGATGCCGTGGCATTCGGCGTGCACACCGGTAACGGTGCGCCGCTGGGGCAGCAGCCGTCCGCCATCCTGGGAACGAACACTGTTGCTCCGCTGACCATGGCCGCCGCTTACGCGGGCATCGCCAACGGCGGTGTGTTCTGCGAGCCGGTCGCTATCACCAGCGTGGTGACTCCCGAGGGCAAGACGCTTCCGGGGCAGCCGAAGACCTGCTCGCAGGCGCTCGACCCGGGCATCGATGCTGCGGTCGGCTATGCCATGCAGGGCGTGTTCAAGGGCGGTACCGCAAACGCAGCACGACCGACCGGCGTAAATGTGCTGGGTAAGACCGGAACGACGAACAACGCGGTCGACACCTGGACCGTGGGTTCGACCACCGCGGTTTCAACTGCGGTCTGGATCGGAAACGCGACCGGCAAGGTCTCGACCCGCGCCACCCGCCCGCCCAGAAACTGTATCGGCGCCCAGGTGGCGACACTGCGTAACTGCGTGTTCAAGCAGACGGTGACTGCCATCGACGGCGAGTACGCGCCCGGCGCGTTCCCCGCGCCGCCCGCCCAGTACGTGAACGGTACGACTACGCCGCTGCCGAGCTATGCGGGACAGACGGTCGCGTCGGCCACGACCCAGCTGCAGGCGCTCGGCTTCAGCGTGACCGTATCCCCCAACCCGGTGGCCTCGGCCCAACCGGTGGGCACGGTCGACTCGACCAACCCTCCCGCAGGCACGAAGGTCTCGAAGGGGTACGACATCACGATCTTCACGAGCGACGGGTCGCTCGCGAAAACGGTGCCGAACGATCTGGTGGGCAAGACCTACATGCAAGCGAGCATGGAGATCCAATCCGCCGGATTCGTTGCTCCCTCGGAGAACTGTGTCGTTGACGTGACCGCGCCACCTCAAGGCACGGTGACCGCGACTGATCCGACGGGCGGGTGGCAGGGACCTGCCTCGACCGTGATCTCCGTCACCGTGCATAAAGTCACATGCACCGGCCCGTAGCAACGTCACGTGCTGGCGCGAACACTGCCACCGCGCTCGGCGCGGTGGCAGCTGTAGGTGCCGCCACACTGGCTTGGGGCACCCTGGTGGAGCGCAACCGCTTCACTGTGCGGTACGAGACGCTGCCCATCCTTCCGCCGGGTGCAGCAGCCTTGCGGGTGCTGCACCTGTCCGATGCCCACATGGCGCCATGGCAGAGCCTCAAACAGAACTGGATCCGGTCGCTCGTCGACCTCGAACCCGACCTTGTGATCGACACGGGCGACAACCTGGGCCACGTCGACGGGCTCGACGGCATCCGGCGGGCCTTCGAGTCGTTCGCGGGAATCCCGGGCGTTTACGTTCACGGATCCAACGACTACTACGGCCCCATCCTGAAGAACCCGCTGGGCTACTTCTTTCCCACTCGCAAGCATGCCTACGAGCCGTCGAACCTCGACACGGATGCGCTCGAGTCGTTCTTCAACGACGAGCTGGGTTGGCACTCCCTCAACAACCGCGCCATCGCGATGATGGTCGGCAGAACCAACGTCGAGTTCTTCGGCGTCGCGGATGCCCATCGCAGCTGGGATCGGCTCGACCTGCTCCCCGGTGCGATCGACGAGCTGCGCGAGGATGACGACTCGATCGATGTCGACACGGTCACGATCGGTGTGACGCACGCGCCATACCGCCGCGTGCTCGACGCCTTCGTCACCTATGGCGCGCAGGCGATTTTCGCCGGCCACACGCACGGCGGCCAGGTTCGCATCCCCGGGAGGCCCGCACTCGTGACGAACTGCGACATCCCGCGCGAGCAGGCGCAAGGCCTCAGCAGATGGTCGCGAGCGGGCCACAGCGCCTGGCTGAACGTGTCGGCGGGCATCGGCACGTCGATCTATGCCCCAGTGCGATTCGCCTGCCCTCCCGAAGCCGTTCTGCTCACGCTGACGGCGGCAGACAAAGCTCCCGGCGATATCGGCTATTCTTGACGAGGTTCATTCGCACGGTGCCGTAACCGGTACCGACGAATGAGGCAATCGGGGTGTGGCGCAGTTTGGTAGCGCGCTTCGTTCGGGACGAAGAGGTCGTGGGTTCAAATCCCGCTACCCCGACAAAAACCGGCCAGAGACTCTCTCTGGCCGGTATTTTTGTGCGCTGGCGTCTGCGCGCAGGACACCCAATGCCGGCCTTTGGGCGTAAGCACCCATGGTCGGCGCAGATTCGACGTATCAGGGTGATCATCCCGGCCCGCGCGACCTCACCGTGCCCCCGGAAAACAATGACAGTCTCGGGAGTTCACCTCAGCCTCGCATGAGCGGGGCTAAGTCCACGCCGCTGCTGCGCACCGGTGACGCCCTGGGCGCGAAGTGGGTCAGCCCTGCGTCAGGCGGCCGGCGGCGAGCGTGAGCACCCGGCCGCGCTCGCCCCACGGCGCGGACCCATCGCGGGCGAGAACCAGGAAGCTGGTGCCCGCCTGAGCCTGCAGCTCGCCCAGTACATCGATCACGCGGGATCGGGTTGCGGGATCGAGCGCGCTCATGGGCTCGTCGCAGACCACGAGTGCGGGTCGGCTGACCAGAGCGCGGGTGATCGCCACCAGTTGCAGTTGGCGGGTCGAGAACTCGTTGGGGTATCGTGCCGCCTCGCCGGGATCCAGCCCAAGGCGTTCCATGATGTCGGCAACCCGGTGCCACGCCACGTCGCTCGACAGCGCTGCGCCGACCACGAGCGGCTCGGCGACGGCATCCCCGATCGTGTGTGCCGGGTCGAGCGACGAGCCGGGGTCCTGGAACACGGCCTGAAGCTGGCCGCCGAGTTCCCGACGCCTCGCGCGAGTGAGGTGTGTGACATCCTGCCCACGAAAGCGGATGCACCCCGAGGCGATCTCGCGCAGCCCCAGGATCGCGCCACCGAGGGTCGATTTGCCCGAGCCGGGACCACCGACGATCGACACGGTCTGCCCGGCGTCGATCGAGAACGACACATCATCAACCGCACGCACCGCCCTGCGTCGAAGGCCCGCGCGATAGTCCACCACGAGGTGTTCAACGTCCAGCAATAGAGCCGAACCGCGCTGCGACGCTCTGCCTTCCACGGTGCCATAGTACGAGTCGCGCCGACGGACGGCTTACGCGGAGTCACTTGCGAGCAGGGCCGCGGTGTAACGGGGGCTGGACAATCCGAACTGTACGCTCTACCGTACTAACGTACAGTGAAGGGTATTCAGATGAAGCTCGATCGCCTGCTTCCCACCGCCGATGCCGAGCAACTGCTCGAGCTGGTGCAGGACTTCTGCACTCGGGAAATGGATCCCCTCGTCGACGACAGCGAGCGTCGGTCCGAATATCCCGAAGGCCTGTTCGCGCGCCTCGGCGAACTCGGGCTGCTCGGCCTTCCGTTCGACGAGGAATACGGCGGAGCCGAACAGCCCTACGAGGTCTACCTGCAGGTACTGGAGGAGATCGCGCGCCACTGGGCGAGCGTCGCTGTCGCGGTCAGCGTGCACACCATGTCGGCCCTGGCGATCGCCAACCACGGCAGCGCACAGCAGAAGGAGACCTGGTTGCGCCCGATGCTCGAAGGCCGCATGGTGGGCGGGTACAGCCTGTCGGAGCCGAATGCGGGATCGGACGTCGCTGCCCTCGAGACACGGGCCGAGCTCGTGCCCGGCGGGTACCGCATCACCGGTGAGAAGTCCTGGATCACGCACGGCGGCAAGGCGGACGACTACATCCTGTTCGCTCGCACCGGGCCGGGCTCGCACGGGGTCTCGGCGTTCGTTGCGCCCGCCGAGGCCGACGGTCTGGTCTGGGGACCACCAATCCAGAAGATGGGACTCGACTCCATTCCCACCGCATCCGCGTTCTGGGACGGCGCGTTCCTCGACGAGGATCGCCGGCTCGGCGCCGAAGGCAAGGGCCTGCCGATCGCCCTCGGGGCGCTCGACTCCGGTCGGCTGGGTATTGCCGCGGTGGCGACAGGCCTCGCCCAGTCGGCCCTCGATGTCGCGGTCGACTTCGCCGGGACCCGCAACGCATTCGGCAAACCGGTGATCCGGCACCAGGGCCTGGCGTTCATGCTCGCCGACATGGCCGCAGCCGTCGACACGGCGCGCGCCAGCTATATCGACGCGGCGCGGCGCCGGGATGCCCGCCTGCCGTTCACCCGCCATGCCAGCGTCGCAAAACTCGTCGCGACAGACACCGCGATGCGGGTCACGACAGACGCCGTTCAGGTGCTGGGCGGAGCGGGCTACACCTACGACTACCCGGTCGAGCGTTTCATGCGAGAAGCGAAGGTCATGCAGATCTTTGAGGGCACCAACCAGATCCAGCGGCTCGTCATCAGCCGGCAACTGGGTCGCTGACCGCGATAATAATGGGATGCAGGCCGTCAACCAGAGCCCGGATTCCGGACGCCCGGTAGCAGACCTGTTCGAGCCGTACGCCGAGGATCGAAGCCTCGGCCTTACCGGGCGCCAGGACCAGCTGTTCGGCCAGATCCTCGAGCTCTACGTCGCCTCCGGGTTTTCGCGCTTCACCCTCGAGCAGGTCGCCACCAGACTGAAATGTTCGAAGTCGACCATCTACGCACTCGCACCGAGCCGCGAGCAACTCGCCATCGCGGTGGCCGTGTACTTCTTCCGCCGTGCGGCACGGCGCATCGACGAAAAACTCGAGGCCGAGACCTCCCCGACGCGGCGGCTCGAGATCTACCTGCGCGGCGTCGCCGATGAACTCGAACCGCTGTCGAAAACATTCATCGACGACATGGCCGCATTCGAACCGACCCGGCGCATCTACGAACTGAACACGTCGATCGCGGCCGGCCGGGTGCGAGACCTGCTCTCGGAGGGCGTCGCCGCCGACGAATTCCGTGCCATCTCGGTCGAATTCGTCGCAGAGGTGGTCGCGTCGGCGATGGTGTCGATCCAGACCCGTCGCATGGCCGGAGCGACCGGACTGACTGACGCGGCAGCCTACGGCGCCCTCGCCGACCTGGTGGTGCACGGCATCCGCAACTGAGCGTTCTGGCAACAAAGCGCGGGCGAGACGGGTCAGACCTCGATGGCCCCGCCGACCGACTTCAGGTGGTCACGAAAGCCGAGCGCGGGATCGGCTGCCCGTGCCCGAAGGTATTCGTCGAAATGCACCTGGTCGCGCAGGGTATCCCCGGCCGCAATGCGCACCGCCTGCGCCCGCTCGGTGTCGCGAATAGTCTCCGCAGCCGTGAGCACCTCGTGCGCCTCGGAGGCCGGTACGAAGAGAGCGCCGTCCTCATCGCCGAACACGATGTCGCCCGTACCCACGGTCCACTCCCCCGCCCGCGCGGACACGAGGGCGTCAGGCTCGCGCTCCGACACGTTGAGTGGCCCTGTCGGGATGGTGCCCAGGCTGAACACCGGCAGGCCGATGGCGCGGATATCCACCGTGTCGCGGGTCAGCCCCCACACCAGGATGCCCGACAGGCCCGCGCCCTTTGCCTCGAGCGTCACGAGATCGCCGACGCAGCTCTCATCCGTACGACCGCCGTTGTCGACGACCAGCACGTCACCGGCCTGCGCTCGCTCGAACGCCTCGAGGAAGACGTCCACGCTGCCGGAATGGCGCGTCGGCAGCGCGCGACCGGCGATGCGCCATCCCGGTTCGAGTGCCTGAACGGCAAACGGGGCGCACCGCACCGGGACGCCCGCCCGGATGCAGCCGTCGGCAATGTGGGCCGTCGTCAGCGCCGCGAACCGGCGCGCGAGCTCGTCGTGGTGCATGACGGTCAGCTGAAGTCGGGGTCGGGGCCGCCGGTGTAGCTGAAGTCGGCTTTCGGCCGCCAGCCGTTGTTGAGCACGCCACCGCTCTCTTCCAAGTAGCAGGCCCCGCAGAGCGACTGGTACGTCACGTGACCCTGGTCGATGGCCACCTGGTCGCCGTCGAAAACGAACGCCCCATCGACCAGGCGCGCGTTGAACATGGCCTTGCGGCCGCAGCGGCAGATCGTTTTGAGTTCCTCGAGCGAGTGCGCGATCTCGAGCAGGCGACGGCTCCCGGGGAAGGCGACCGTCTGGAAGTCGGTGCGGATGCCGTAAGCCAGCACCGGCACATCCTCCTGGATGGCGATCCGCAGCAGGTCATCGACCTGCCCTTCGGTGAGGAACTGCGCCTCGTCGATCAGTAGGCAACTGACATCCACGCCGAGCTCACGCTGCACGCGCTCGCGCTGCGCGGTGAAGGCCTCATAGATGTCTTCGTCGGGCGCTACCGTGAAGTCGACGGGTCGTTGCACGCCCAGTCGCGACACGATGTACGAGTCGCCCTTGGTGTCGATCTGCGGCTTGGCGACCAGCACCTGCTGGTCGCGTTCCTCATAGTTGAAGGCAGCCTGCAGCAAAGCTGTGCTCTTGCCGCTGTTCATCGCCCCGTGGCGGAAGTAAAGCTTTGACACTAGTGGAGATACCCGTCCTCGGCCGCGCGCCGAATCAAATCGGCCTTCTTTCCGGCCGGACGATTCACTTTCGCATACTTCTCGCGAACGCGCCGGAGGTAGGTCTTCGCGGTCTCGTAGCGCACGTTGAGCTGGGCCGCGACCTCCTCGGTGCTGTAGCCCGCGACGTACAGCTTGAGGGCGTCGATCTCGCCCGCGCTCAGCTTGGGCCGGGTTACGGCGGCCGCATCGTCGCTCGAAGGGCGGCGGTCGAGCGGGATGCTCGCGTTGCGTTCGACCCCCATGACTTTGCGCGCGGTATCCATGACCTCGCGCATGGGGAGCGATTTGGTGAGGAACGCCGCCGCACCCGCCGCCATTGCGCGATCCCGGGATTCCTGGGAGTCGAGGCTCGAGAGCACGATCACCTTTGCGCCGGCGGCCCGGCAGGTGCGAACCCTGGCCTCGATCGACACCGGCTCTTTCAACTGGAAATCGATGAACACCAGGTCGGTGGGAAAGTTGTCGCTGTGCACCAGCTGCAACCAGTTGCTGGCGCTCAGCACCAGGTCGAAGTCCGGCGCATTCGCCTCGATCCAGCTGCTGAGGCTGTCGAGCAACACCTCATGGTCATCCAGCAGGGCGAGCCGGACCCGGGGCACACGCGGGGCGGACGCAAGCGACGACGAACCAGAGACGTCACTTGTGCTCATAGGAAAACCTTAGTGTCAGCGTCGGTCGTTGGAAGCTGAGATTAAGGTCTCCGAAGGCGATCCTCAGTACGGCGAAATACGCCGCGAGTCCGGATCGGGCAATCGACTCGTCCGAGTCGAGTTTGGCGCTGAGGGTCACGATCGCCCAGCCGTCTTCGCGCGCGATCACCATGGCGAAGCCGTCGGGGTCGAAGCCCGGATGATCGAACAACGCGATCAGCACGGCACGCACCACGATGCGTTGCTCGGTCGTCATTCCCGACGCCAGCCGGCTCGGGTCCTGCACCACCTCGGATCCCGGCGCCGAGACATCGCCGAGGTCCATGGCGATCTGGTCGACGACGGAGTCGAGCCAGCTGCGATCGACGTCGGCGACCATGACCGAGCGGATCGAAGTCGCGATGGCCCGCGCCGCCTCGCGGTCGTCGCTGGTGATGGCGCCACGCGAGAGAAGCCCCGAGAAGAAGGGAACGACGGTCTCGTTCAGGATGCCGACGCGATCGTTCTGCACCGCCTGCACGACGCTGTTCCTCATGGCGGTACTTGCCGTGCGATCAGTCGCTGACGACCGCGAATACCAGCGCCCCAGCGAGCGCACCACGACCGAAGAGTACGCCGTCGCTCCTGCCCCCAGCGCGACCAGGGGAACCGCCGCGCCGAGCACACCGACCAGTGGTGGCACGGCGAAATGGCTGGACGACGGATGGATGACCGCGACGAATGCGGCCAGCAGGCCACCGAGCACGGTCGCCACCGTCAGCTCCTGGGCCGGTCGATACGAGCTGAGCTGCACGAGAATCAGCCCGATGGTGATCGGTGCCCACTGCTCGACGACACTGGTCGAACGATTCCAGGTGGCGATGGCAGAGAGAACCAGGCTCACCGCCGCGAAGAACATGACCACCACGAACCCCGTCCACCGGAAGGGTGCGCGAAGCGGGCTCGACCAATAGGTGATCCCGAGTGCAGCGATCGCCGTGGCGACGACGGCGAGCACGGCCGCCACCGGGTCGGACACCGCCGACCAGCTCATCGCCGTGGCCCCGGCCGCCACGCCGATGATGCCCATCGACAGCACGACCGTGATCGGCCGGGAGCCGTAGCTGCCGACCGGGTCGAGTTGCTGGTACGACATGCCCCGCTCAGTCATCGAAGCCCCCGGGCGCCGGATTGGCGGGAACCTGGATCAGCACCGACGTGCCGCGACCGGGCGTCGACCAGAGCCGAACCTCGCCGTTGACGCTCTCGATGCGCCGACGGACGGACTGACGCAGGCCGAGTCGGTCGGTTCCGACCAGGTGCTCGGAGAATCCGCGACCGGCGTCGATCACCATGACCGAGACATCCGAAGCTGAGCCGATGACGACGACCTCGGCGTGCGACACCTGGGCGTGCCGGAGTACGTTGACCAGGCACTGCTTGACCGCGAGTCCGATTGCGATATCGCGTTCGCCCGTCAGCCGCCCGATCGCTCCGAGGTCGCCCGTGACATCCACTGTCAGCGACAGTTCGCGCGCCTCCTGCACGGCAACCAGCACGGCGCTTCTGCGCCAGTCGGAGCGGCCGGCCTCATCGGCGGCGGGCACCACATCGGCGAGCCACTCCTCGCCCATCAGCACGGCGAGATCCTTTTCGATCTGGCTGCCCAGCACCCCGTCGAGCGGTCCATCCGCCCCCGAAGCGATCGCCGACAGATGGCCGAGCACGGTGTCGTGCATGATCGCCGCGGCCTTGCCCTCGATGCGGTAGCGCAGCACCGAGAGCTCGTCGTCGATCACGGCTCGGTCGAGTTCCGGCCGGGCAGTCAGGCGACGGCTGCGCGTCATCGCATCCGTCAACTCCACCAGCACGAGGCCGACCTCGACCACGATCGAGATCGCATCAGGACGATAGACCGTCCCCGCGGAGAGCGCCGCCGCGAGCGACGCGGCCTGCCCGATCACGAATCCGATGGTCCCCCAGATGATCGTCGAGCTCGGCACGAAGCCCGAGCCGCAGACGAGCACCAGCGAGACCGAGACGAGCGACAACGCCAGGGCGTCGCTCGAACGGATGGCAGGAAACGCGGAGAGGAGCGCAGAGGAGACCAGGTACTGGCTGATTCCGCCGATCGCCAGGAACAGCACCGACACGATGAAAGTGCGAAGCCGGTCGAGCACGACGAGCGTCGCCAGCGTGAGTACGACGGGAATGAGCACCGGCCAGATCAGCGCGCGCGGCGCGGCGGCCTGGTAGGCGGCGATTTCGAGCAGCGCGCCGCAGAGAACGGTGTACCCGGTAACGTGTGCGAAACGGCTGAATGCCCGGTTGACCGCCTGCAGGCCGACGTGCTGTAGCTGGCCTTGCGTCACAGGTGCTCCTTTACGCGCAAACTAACGCGCAAGGGCAGTATTTCATTGCATAGACCGGTCTAGTACCCCGTCTTGTGGGCGCGTTGAACCCGAAATGCGCTACGCGGGGGATACGCTAAAACAGCGTCGGCTCGGCGTCGTAGGCCTTCGCCGGGCGCAGCGCGCGCGAGCGCACGGTGCCCGTCGCGGGGTCTTCCACACCGCGGCCCAGGCCATGCTTGCGCGCCAGGGGCCGGAACTTGTCGGCCAGCCATTTGCGGTACTCCTTGGGCGCGTACGCGCTGAGCCGGTACAGCTCTTCATACCGGGAGACGAGCTCAGGATGCTCGGACGCGAGCCACTGCATGAACCACTCCTTGGTTCCCTGTCGAAGGTGCAGCGCCGTGTGCATCACAGCCGAGGCGCCCGACGCGGCTACCCGCTCGAGCGCGGCATCCAGGTGCGCCCGAGTATCGGTGAGGTAGGGCAGGATCGGCATCAGGAACACAGTGACCGGAAGGCCGGCCTCGCGCGCGGCGGTCACGGTGGCAAGACGCGCGGCCGTGCTGGGCGTGCCCGGCTCGACCGACTGCTGCAGTTCGTCGTCGTAGACCGCGATCGACATGGCGAGATCGACCGGTACCTTCTCGTTCGCCGCGGCCAGGAGCGGCAGGTCGCGCCGCAGCAGGCTGCCTTTGGTGAGGATGCTGAACGGGGTGCCACTGTTCGAGAGCGCCTCGATGATGCCGGGCATCAGCTGGTAACGGCCCTCGGCCCGCTGGTAAGGGTCGGTGTTGGTGCCGAGGGCGACGGGATGCCGTGCCCAGCTGGGCTTCGCGAGCTCGCGGGCCAACACCTCGGCCACATTCACCTTCACGATGATCTGGTTATCGAAGTCTTTGCCAGCATCCAACTCGAGGTAGGTGTGCGTGTTGCGGGCGAAGCAGTAGACACAGGCGTGGCTGCAGCCCCGGTAAGGGTTGATGGTCCATCCGAATGGCATCGCGCTCTGGCCGGGGACGTGATTCAGGGCGGACTTCGCCAGGATCTCGTGGAACGTGATTCCGGCGAACTCGGGTGTGCGCACTGTGCGCACCAGATTGTTCAGTCGAGCGAGGCCCGGCAGTGTGTCTGCCTGCTCGAGATTCAGTTCCTGGCCTTGCCACCGCATTCCGTCATTCGAACATATATTCGAATGTTCGTCAAGTGATGGTGCGCGCTCGGCTCGCTCTCGCTAGCGCGAGATCTGCAGTTCCTCCGCTGTCGCCGTCATGGTCTCGTTCGCCAGGGCGGGGTCATCCGACAGCTGCGTGCCGTAGCTCGGGATCATCCCGGCCAGCTTCGGTCGCCACTCGTCCATCTTCGCTGGGAAGCACTTCTCCACAAGCCCGAGCATGATCGGGACGGCCGTCGAGGCGCCAGGGGAAGCACCGAGCAGGCCGGCGATGCTGCCATCTGCCGCCGCGACGACCTCGGTGCCGAACTGGAGTACGCCGCCCTTCTTGGAATCCTTCTTGATCACCTGAACCCGCTGCCCGGCCGTGATCTTGTACCAGTCGGCGGGATCGGCATCGGGGAAGAAGTCGAGCAGCGCCTCGAACTTGGTCGACGGCAGCGCGATCAGCTGCCCGACCAGGTAACGCACGAGGCTCAGGTTGCTCGCACCCGCAGCGACCATGGGAATGAGGTTGTGCCACCGGATCGACTTGAGCAAGTCGAACGGGCTGCCGCTCTTCAGGAACTTCGGGCTGAAGCCCGCGTACGGCCCGAACATGAGGCTCGCCTGCCCGTCGACCACACGCGTGTCGAGATGCGGCATCGACATCGGCGGGGCGCCGAGCGCGGGCTTGCCGTAGACCTTGGCCTGGTGCTTGCGCACGAGCTCCTGGTTGTCGGTGCGCAGAAACTCGCCGCTCACCGGGAACCCGCCGAACCCGCGGATCTCTTTGATGCCCGACTTCTGCAACAGGTTGAGGGCGTAGCCACCCGCCCCGACGAACACGAACCGGGCATCGTAGAACTCGGGCGTGTGGCCGACCGTGTGCCGGGTGGTGAGCCGCCACAGTCCCTTGCGGCGCTTGATTTTCGTCACCTGCTCCTCGAGCACCAGTTCGGCGCCGTTCGAGGTGAGGTAGTTCGACAGCAGGTGAGTGAGCGAACCGAAATCGACATCCGTTCCGGCAGGAATGTGGGTAGCGGCGATCGGCTGGTCTTTGCGGCGCCCCGGAATCATGAGCGGTGCCCACTTGCGAATCACGGATGCGTCGGTACTGAACTCCATCCCGGCGAAGAGCGGATGGTCTTTCAGCGCCTCGAAACGCTTGCGCAGGTACTCGACGTTCTCCTCACCCATGACGAAACTCATGTGCGGGGTGGAGTTGATGAACGAGGACGGATCGGGCAGGGCGCCCACGTCGAGCAGATGCGACCAGAACTGGCGCGACACCTGGAACTGCTCATTCACCTTGACGGCGCTCGAGATGTCGATCGAGCCGTCGGCCCGCTCGGGCGTGTAGTTAAGCTCGCACAGCGCGGAATGGCCGGTGCCGGCGTTGTTCCAGGGGTTCGAGCTCTCGAGGGCGACCTGCGGCAGGCGCTCGAAGATTTGGATGTTCCAGGTCGGTTCGAGCTGCTTGAGCAGGGTTCCGAGGGTGGCACTCATGATCCCGCCACCGATCAGGGCAACGTCGATGGGTTTGTTCACCGGCCTAGTTTATCGACTCGGCCTGTGGGCCTCTCGCCCCCGACGATTTGGGCAGGGCGGGCAGGCGCAGGGTGGCGAGCGCCGCATCCATCTGGTTGGCCATCTGCGCGTAGCCGGCATCGTTGGGATGCAGGCCGTCCTCGGCCATCCACTCCGGGTGGTGCTCGAGCCAGTGCGAGGCGCCGACGATGTAGTCGGCGTCGATGAACTCGGCGGCGGCCTTGACCCAGCCGGTGATGATACTCAGCGAGTCGGGACGGTCATCCGTGTACCAGAAGGGTTCGACGACCACGAAGCGGGCCATCGGCAGTGCTAGGCGCAGGTATTCGAGGTCGGTGGAGATCTGCACCCGAATCTGGTTGGACTGCTCGGCGAACCCGAAGTTGTCATTGAGGCCGAGCGTGACGAAGACGATGTCGGGCGCGCTGGCGATGATCTGGCTGGGCAGGTCGCCATCGCCGAAATTGCGGCGGTTGCGCACGAAGCCGAGCCCGTTGACGCTCGGATTGAACTCGCGCCAGCCCCGTTCGGCGCAGATGATCGTCGACCATCGCCGGGCGGCGCTGGTCGCGCCGATCCCGAGCGTGTAGGAGTCGCCGTAGAAGGCGACACGGGCTTCGTTCATGGCTCCTATTCGGCGCGGCTGCCGAAAACGGAAGGCCGTCAACAGGACCGATTCGGTCGTGGATGCCGCCAACAGGACGGATTGGGCACGTCGCGGATCGCGATCCTGTCGACCACACCGTCGACTTTGAAGGTTTCTTCCACAGTACGTGCGCATTGCCGCGCGAACATTCCGATTGGGTCACATCGTTGAGCGATGAGACGCGACATCGTGGCAGACGTGAACCGGTTCGGTGGGCTGGCACTCAGGTCGCGACTGAGGGAACTCGGGGCGTCGACGCGAACCGTATCGCTCGCCGTCGAGCGTGGAGCGCTGCGAATACCTCGGCGCGGCTGGGTGTGCACCGCGAGCGCACCACCCGACGCGGTGCGAGCGGTGCAACTCGGCGGGATCCTCGGTGGCTCATCAGCCCTGCGCAGCTACGGAATCTGGGTCGACGGTACCGGCCTGGTGATCGCAACCGCTCGGACGGCCAGCCGTCTGCCGCCGCTCGCCGCAAACGAGCGGCGGATCTGGATGAACGCCCGGTTCCCCATCCCCGCAGGGCGGCCGTGGCGGGTATCCGTCGTGGATGCGCTGCTGCAGCACGCCACCGTCGTAAACCGGCCGTCTCTCATCGCATCGGTCGATAGCGCAGTGCACACGCATCGCATGAGCCCGCCTGAGTTGGGCCGACTGATCGAGGCGTTGCCCGAGCGCCTGCACGGTATCCGCCGCGAGGTGGACGGCCGGTCGATGTCGGGAACGGAGACGAAACTTCGGCTCGGCTGCGTCGCGGCCGGATTGAGGGTCGAGTTGCAGGCATCCATTGCGAAAGTGGGATTCGTCGACCTCCTCCTCGACGGGTGGCTCATCGTCGAGGTGGACAGCCACGAATTTCATGACACCCCCATCAACCAGCACCACGACCGCGTTCGAGACGGCAACGCCGTGCTGGGGAGCTTCGGCCAGCTGCGCTTCGACTACGTGCTCGTACAGTCACACCTCGACTGGTGCATCCAGGTCATCCTCGCCAGGCTCCAAGGCGGGCCGCCCGCCGCCCGATGAACAGGACAGACCGGCCGAACTTGCCGAGTGCGTCCTGTTGGGGATGCCAGCCAGCGAAATGGTCCTGTCGGCGAAAGCTATGCGGCGGCCGCTACCAGCTTGGCGGCGACGAGTTCGGCGATCTGCACGGCGTTGAGCGCCGCGCCCTTGCGCAGATTGTCGTTGCTGATGAAGAGCGCGAGCCCGCGGTCATCCGGCACACCCTCGTCTTGTCGAATACGGCCGACGTACGACGGGTCTTTGCCGGCGGCGAAGAGCGGGGTCGGCACATCCATCAGCACGACGCCCGGCGCATCCGCCAGCAGTCGCTTCGCGCGCTCGACGGAGAGCGGCGAGGAGAACTCGGCGTTGATGGCTAGTGAGTGGCCCGTGAACACCGGAACGCGCACACAGATGCCGCTGACCAGAAGGCCCGGCAGCTCGAGGATCTTGCGGCTCTCGTTGCGCAGCTTCTTCTCTTCGTCGGTCTCGAACAGCCCGTCGTCGACGAAGTTGCCCGCCTGCGGAACCACGTCGAACGCGATCGTCTCGGGGAAGGTGGATGCCGCAGGAAACTCGACGGCGGAGCCATCGAGCACAAGCCCGATAGTGTCCTGTGCGACCGCAGCGCGACTCTGCTCGAGCAGCTCGTCACCGCCGACGCGGCCCGCGCCCGACACCGCCTGGTAAGTCGAGACGATGAGGCGGGTCAGTCCCGCGTCGTCGCTCAGCACCTTGAGCGCCGGCATCGCCGCCATGGTGGTGCAGTTCGGGTTCGCGATGATTCCCTTACGAGCCTCATCGAGGGCGTGCGGATTCACCTCGCTGACGATGAGCGGAACGTCGGGGTCCATGCGCCAGGCCGACGAGTTGTCGATGACGAGCACGCCCGCGGCCGCCCACCGTGGCGCCTGCACCTTCGACATTCCGCTGCCGGCCGAGAAGATCGCGACATCCAACCCGGTGGGGTCTGCGGTCTCTGCGTCTTCGATCACGATGTCTTCGCCGCGGAACGGCAGCGTCTTACCGGCGCTGCGCGCGGTCGCGAAGTAGCGAATCTCGGCGACCGGGAAGTCGCGCTCCTCGAGCAGTGTGCGCACGACGGCGCCGACCTGCCCGGTGGCGCCGACGACGCCGATGCGGATGCCTGCTTCTGAACCCATGACTTGCCTCACCTCGAAACGACCTGAGCGCCAAGTTTACATTTGCGACGGCTTGCTCGGCCCTACAGTGAACACTGTGAGCGAACCCGCGCCCCGATACGAGCCTGCTCGTGACGGATTGCTGCCCCCGCAGGCCGTGCGCTGGGGCATCCCTGCAGCCATAATCGGGCTCGCGGTTTTCGCTGCGGTCATCGTCGGCAGCTCGTTGTTGTCGACCCTATCGTGGCTGCCGCGCAACGATGCGGTCGGCTTCGCGCTCATGATCGTCTTCTACGCCGTGCTGGTGGCCTACCTCTTCGGTGTTTCGCGACGCCGCGGCCTCGGCCGACTCTCACGGGATTTCGGATTCGAGCTTCGCTGGGTCGACCTGCCCATCGGCGTCGGCCTCGCGATACTGCTGCGCATCCTCGACGTCGTCATCATCGGCTTCGTGCTCGGCGTGCTGAAACTCCCCAACCTGCCGACCAGCAACATCGAGCTTCCGAAGTCGTTCGTGTGGGCCGTCATCGTGGGGCTCGGCATCGCGTCGCTGGTGGCGCCGATCGTCGAGGAACTGTACTTCCGAGGGCTGGTGATGCGGGCTATCCGCAACTTCGTCATTCGCAAGAGCCGGTTCGACGGCGATCGCACCACACGCAGGGCACGCACCATCAGCATTGTGGTGAGCGGCGTGATCTTCGCGGCCGGGCATCTCTACGAGGCGAAGAACGTGACAATGCTCGTGGTGCTGGGTATCGACATCCTGCTCTTCGGCCTCATCGCCGGCTGGATTGCGACACGCACCGCGCGCCTCGGGCCGTCGATGATCATGCACATCGCCACCAACGCGCTGGGAACGGTGCTCGCCCTGAGCGCGATGCAGCGCTGAGCGCGCGCGGTGCCCGCTGTTAGCGGCCGGTGCCCCCGTGCACCTGGGCTTCGCCCTCGGCACTGTCGAGATCGAAGGCAGTGTGCACGACGGCGACGGCGCGCTTGATGGTGTCAGCCCGCGTCACGACCGAGATGCGGATCTCGCTCGTCGAGATCATCTCGATGTTGATTCCCGCCTCGAACAGCGCAGTGAAGAGTTTGGCTGAGACGCCCGCGTTGGTGCGCATGCCCGCGCCGACGAGCGAGAGCTTGCCGATCTGGTCGTCGTACTGCAGGCTTTCGAAACCGACGTCGGCCTTTGCCGCATCGAGTGCTTCGAGTGTTGCCGGGCCATCCGTCTTCGGCAGGGTGAAGGAGATGTCGGTGCTGGCCGTGTCAGTGCGCGAGACGTTCTGCACGATCATGTCGATGTTGGCCCCTGCGGTGGCGACCACGGTGAAGATCTGCGCGGCCTTGCCGGGCACGTCGGGAACGCCGACCACCGTGATCTTCGCCTGGCCCAGGTCGGCGGCGACCCCTGCGATGAGTGGCTCTTCCACGTTGCTTTCTCCCTCCACCGGATTGACGACAAGCGTGCCGGTGTTGTTATTGAACGACGATCGCACATGCAGGGTAACCCCGTGCCTGCGCGCGTATTCGACGGCACGGATGTACAGCACTTTCGCGCCGGCCGCGGCCAGTTCCAGCATCTCCTCGCTGGTGATCTTCTCGATCTTGCGCGCCTTCGGCACCATTCGTGGGTCGGTCGTGAAGACACCGTCGACGTCGGTATAGATCTCGCACACGTCGGCGCCGAGCGCTGCGGCGAGCGCTACCGCCGTGGTGTCCGAGCCGCCGCGACCGAGAGTGGTGATGTCGCCGGTGCCGCGGTTGAACCCCTGGAAACCCGCGACGATCGCGACCGCGCCCGCGTCGAGGGCACTGCGAACCCGGCCCGGCGTGACATCCACGATTCGGGCGGAACCGTGCTGGGCATCCGTGATCATGCCAGCCTGGCTGCCGGTGTAGCTGCGGGCCTCGACCCCCAGCGCCTTGATGGCCATGGCGAGCAGGGCCATCGAGATGCGCTCCCCCGCGGTCAGCAGCATGTCGAGTTCACGCCCGCTCGGAGCCGCCACGACCTCGTTGGCGAGGTTCATGAGCTCGTCGGTGGTATCGCCCATCGCCGACACGACGACGACGACCTCGTGGCCCTGCAGCCGTGTCTCGACGATGCGCTTGGCTACCCGCTTGATGCTGTCGGCGTCGGCAACGGAGGATCCTCCGTACTTCTGTACGATCAAGCTCACTGCGGCACTCCTGGGCAGATTCGGTTGTAGGAGTTCAGTGTAATGTGCCGCAAACTCGCCGCCGCGCGCACCTATTGCTCGACGAGCCTGCGCCCCTCGAACGCTCTTCCCAGCGTCACTTCGTCGGCGTATTCAAGATCGCCTCCGACCGGAAGTCCGGATGCGAGCCGCGTCACCGTCAGGTTCGGCTGCACCAGCAGACGGCTCAGGTAGGTGGCCGTGGCCTCGCCCTCCAGGTTGGGGTTAGTCGCGATGATCACCTCGGTGACGGTGCCGTCGGCCAGCCGCTGCACGAGTTTGCGAATGTTGAGGTCATCCGGACCGATGCCGTCGATCGGGCTGATCGCACCGCCCAGCACGTGGTAGAGACCGCGGAACTCGCGCGTGCGCTCGATAGCCTGCACGTCTTTCGCCTCTTCGACGACGCAGATCGTGGCCGCCGATCGTCGCGGGTCACGACAGATGTTGCAGGTCTCTTCTTCGGTGACGTTGCCGCAGATGTCGCAGAAACGCACCTTCTCTTTCACCGTCAGCAGCACCTCGGCGAGGTGGGTGACATCGAAGCTCTCAGTGGTGAGGATGTGGAAGGCGATGCGCTGCGCCGACTTCGGCCCGATACCGGGCAGGCGACCGAGCTCGTCGATGAGGTCCTGGACAATTCCTTCGTACACGGCCTAGTTGTCTCTCGGGGTCACGCGCGGGGCAATGGTCTGTTCCTCGATGAAACTTGCGCCGAGGATCTCGCGCACGACCGACTCGCCATAGCGCTGCGGCTCGGCAGCGCGAGGCGCGGCGTCGCTGCGTGCACCGTCGCTGCGTGCATCGTCGCTGCGTGCAGCGTCGCTGCGTGCGGTGCGTGCGTTCTGCGATGCGGGCGCCGCGGCCGGGGGCTCGGGAGCAGAACCGGGGATCGTCGCGACGGCCCAGCCCTGCGCATCCACCGTCGGCTCGATGTCGGGTTCGGTGGGCTCGGGAATGTCGTCGACGTGAACCACGGCGGGTGCAGGCTGGGCCTGCGCCTGAGCCGCCTCAGCCTTCGCGAGAAGTGCCGGGCGGATGCCGAGCACATCGGAGATCGCCTGCTTGAGCCGGTCGCCGACTCCCTCGCCGGGTGAGCTTGCCTGCTTGAGCGCCTCGACATCTTTCTGGCTGGGGAACGACAGCACGAGAACGTTGTTGTCACGCAGCTCGAGCGGCGTAGCGGTGAAGACGATCATCCAGGCGTTGCGGCTCGCCTTCTGCACGGCCTCGAGAACCTCGGGCCAGGCATCCTTGACCTGCTGCAGGGTCACCGCTTTGGCTTCGGCGACGACCTCGACGGCGACAACCGCTGCTTCTTCCACGGCAGCCTGCACCGCAGCATCCGCGGCGAGCGCGGGAGCAACCGGTGCGGGAGCAACCGGTGCGGGCGGGGCCGCTGCGGGCGCTGCCGGTGCACCGCCATCCACACCGATGCGGCGCTCCAGTCGCTCGACGCGGGCCAGGGCGCCGCGGTCGGTCTCGTCGCTCTCGGGCACCAGGATGCGCGCGACCATCAGCTCGAGGTGCAGACGCGGGGAGGTCGCACCGGTCATCTCGGTGAGTGCCGCGTTCGCGACATCCGCTGCCCGTGACAGCTCGGCGTCGCCGAATTTCTTGGCCTGCACGGCCATGCGGTCGAGCTCGTCTTGCGGCGTTCCTCGCAGCACGGCCGCAGCACCCTCGGCGGACGTCGCGGCGACGACGATCAGGTCGCGGAATCGCTCGAGCAGGTCTTCGACGAATCGCCGCGGGTCTTGCCCGGTTTGGATGACCCGGTCGACGGCGGTGAACGCGGCGGCCGAATCGCGCGCCCCGATCGAGTCGATGACCTCATCGAGAAGAGCGCTGTTGGTGTATCCCAGCAGTGCAACGGCCCGCTCGTATTCGATCGTCGTGCCTTCGGAACCCGCCATCAACTGGTCGAGCAGCGAGAGGGTGTCGCGCACCGAACCCCCACCGGCCCGCACCACGAGCGAGAGCACGCCGGGCGCGACCGTGATGCCCTCGGCATCGCAGAGCGTCTGCGTGTACTCGAGCATCTGGGCGGGCGGCACCAGCCGGAACGGATAGTGGTGCGTTCGCGAACGAATAGTGCCGATGACCTTCTCAGGCTCGGTCGTCGCGAAGATGAACTTCACATGCTCCGGCGGCTCTTCGACGATCTTGAGCAGTGCATTGAATCCCTGCGGGGTCACCATGTGCGCCTCGTCGAGGATGAAGATCTTGAAGCGGTCGCGCGCCGGGGCGAAGACCGCGCGCTCGCGAAGGTCTCGCGCGTCATCCACACCGTTGTGCGACGCTGCGTCGATCTCGACGACATCGAGCGATCCGCCGCCGTCGCGCGACAACTCGATGCAGCTGGGGCACTTGCCGCACGGGGTGTCGGTGGGGCCTTCGGCGCAGTTCAGGCAGCGAGCGAGAATGCGGGCCGACGTGGTCTTGCCGCACCCGCGGGGCCCGCTGAACAGGTAGGCGTGGTTGACCCGGTCGGTGCGCAGGGCGGTGCGCAGCGGATCGGTCACCTGTGACTGGCCGATCAGTTCGGCGAACGTCTCCGGTCGATACCGGCGGTACAGGGCAGTGGCCACCAGTTCAGGATAGTCGGCGCATCCGACCTCCCGCGGCCCGCGACCATCCCTGTGGAACTCCCCTCCCAAAGTACCGATTTGTCGCGACCGTACCGGAACATTCCGGGGCTCTCGAGACAAGTCGGTACTTTGGGGCGAAGAAAATGACCCCTCGCGCACCCGCCAGAGCCCGGTTACCCTTGCTACGTTTCCGTCCTGGGGGAGTTGGCCTGGATGGCGCCACGCGAGGAGCCACCGACCAGTGTACGTGAGACCCCGCGCCGAATTCATCCCCGGGTTGAATGCTCGGCGCAGCCACCCGACCTAAGCTGCTCGTGTGCGGGCATCACGATGGCAGCTGTGGCTACCGAGAATCGCGGCGGCGGTCGTTGCAACGATCCTGTTCGGCACGATCTACGTCGTCGTGCAGCAGTTCGACCGCCTTTCGGCGAACGACGCTCCCCTGCGCCTGGCGAGCCAGGTGGCCGCGGAGCTGCGTGAGGGTCAGTCCGCGACACTGGATGCCCAGCCGCATGTCGACCTGTCGCGCAGCCTCGCGGAATTCGTCGTCGTCGAGGATGCGCAGGGCGCGGCGAGCGCCGGCAGCGGTTTTTTGAAGGGTTCGCTGGTGTCGCTGCCGACCGGCGTGCTCGCGAGTGCCGCCAGGACCGGCGCGGACGACGTCACCTGGGAGCCCGCGCCCGAACTCCGTTTTGCGACCGTCACGCTGAGGGTCGGCGACCAGTTCGTCTCGGCCGGACAGTCGCTGAAACCGTCGGAGTCCCGCGACGGTACCTTCCAGCTGCTGATCGGCGTCGGCTGGCTGCTCGCGATGCTGGTTCTCGGCGGCACCTGGTACTGGTCGTATCGGGTCGGGGCACAGCTTCGAGCACCCCAGTCGCCGTCGCAGGCGACGCCCGACACCGGCGTGACGCCCAATAAACCGAAGGTGTCCGCGACGTCTGGCCCGGCCTCGACCGCGGCCTCGACCGCGGCAACGGATGCGACGCCCGACTCGATCTGGGCGGCCGACTAGATCACGGCGAGAGTCTGCCGCGCAATCTCGAGTTCTTCGTTCGTCGGGATGACAAGCACTGCGACGGGTGACCCGTCGGGCGAAATGTAGCGGGCATCCCGCGATGTCGAGGCGTTGCGGGCCGGGTCGACCGAGATACCGAGGCCCTCGAGCCCGTCGAGCGCTGTCGACCGCAGCGAGACGCTGTTCTCGCCGACGCCCGCTGTGAAGACGAGCGCATCCAGTCGTCCCAGCTGCGCAAGGTAGGCACCGATGTAGTGACGCAGCCGGTGACGGTAGACGGCGAGCGCCACGTCGGCGTTCTCGTCGCCCTTCGCCGCGGCATCCTGAACGTCGCGCATGTCGGCCTCACCGGCGAGGCCGACGAGACCGGCCTTGTTATTAAGCAGTGTGTCGAGCTCGTCGAACCCGAGGCCTGCCTCGCGATGAAGGTAGCTCAGGATGGCGGGGTCGAGGTCACCGGAGCGAGTGCCCATGACGAGTCCCGCGAGCGGTGTCATCCCCATGCTCGTGTCGATCGATTCGCCGCCGTCGACCGCGCAGGCCGACGCGCCGTTGCCGAGGTGAAGCACTATCGTCTTCGTGTCTTTGAGCGGACGCCCGAGAAACTCGGCCGTGCGCTCGGAAACGTATTTGTGCGAGGTGCCGTGGAAGCCGTACCGGCGCACTCCATGTTTCGCCGCGAGCTTCGTATCGATCGCGTAGGTATATGCCTCGGGCATCAGCGTCTTGTGGAAGGCGGTGTCGAAGACGGCGACCTGCGGGATTCCGGGCAGCGCTGTGATCGCCGCGCGGATGCCGATGAGGTTGGCGGGATTATGCAGCGGCGCGAGCGGTGAGAGTTGCTCGATCTGCTTCTGCACCTTGTCGGTGATGACGGTCGCCTCGGTGAAGATCGTCCCGCCGTGAACGACCCGGTGTCCGACCGCAGTGATGTCGTGCCCCGTACCGAGCGCATCCAGGGCTATCTTCATGCCGGCGACGTGGTTTTTGGCCTGCGATCCGGGTTCGCTGATGCGTTCGATCAGGCCGCCGACAACCGCGGCGCCGGTCTCGACATCCACCAGCTGGTATTTGATGGATGACGACCCCGAGTTGACGACGAACACCTCGGTCATGATGCCGCCGCCTGGATCGCGGTGATCGCCACCGTGTTGACGATGTCTTCGACCAGTGCCCCGCGTGAAAGATCGTTGACTGGCTTGTTGAGCCCCTGCAGCACAGGCCCGATGGCGACCGCTCCGGCGCTGCGCTGCACCGCCTTGTAGGTGTTGTTGCCGGTGTTGAGGTCGGGGAAGATGAACACGGTCGCCCGCCCGGCCACTTTGGAGCCGGGCAGTTTGAGTTTGCCGACCGTCGCATCCGCTGCCGCGTCGTATTGGATCGGGCCGTCCACCAGCAGGTCGGGCCGCCGCTCGTGCACCAGCGCGGTCGCCGCGCGCACCTTGTCGACATCTGCACCGCTGCCCGATTCGCCAGTGGAGTAGCTCAGCATGGCGACGCGGGGTTCGATTCCGAATTGCACGGCGGTCTCAGATGACGAGATCGCGATGTCGGCCAGCTGCTCTGAGGTGGGGTCGGGGATTACCGCGCAGTCGCCGTAGACCAGCACCCGGTCGGCGAGCGCCATCAGGAAGACGCTCGAGACGACCGAGACGCCCGGCCGGGTTTTGATGATCTCGAACGCGGGCCGGATCGTATTGGCTGTGGTGTGCACTGCGCCCGAGACCATCCCGTCCGCGAGACCCAGGTGCACCATGAGGGTGCCGAAGTAGGAGCCGTCGGTGACGGTGTCGCTCGCCTGTTCGACAGTGACTCCCTTGGGCGATCGGATGCGCGCGTACTCCTGCGCGAACTGCTGGCGCAGGTCGGAGGTGAAGGGGTCGATCACGTTGGCGCCGCTGAGGTCGAGCCCGAGTTCGGTGCCGCGGGACCGGATCGTCGCCTCGACTCCGAGGATCGTGAGCTTGGCGACCTTGCGCTGCAGCAGGGTGCTCGCCGCCCTCAGGATGCGATCGTCGCTGCCCTCGGGAAGCACGATGTGTTTGAGGTTCTCGCGTGCTCGCTCGAGCAGGCCGTACTCGAACATGAGTGGAGTGACGACGCTCGACGGGCTGACCTGCAGTCGACGCAGCAGTTCGTCGGCGTCGACATACTGCTCGAAGAGCGCCCTGGCCGTGTCGTACTTGCGGGGAGAGTCGGCGGCGAGGCGCCCGCGGGTTTGCGCGATTCGCCGCAGCACGTCGTAGGTGCCGAGGTTCGACATCGCGATCGGCAGCGTCGATCCGATACCTGATACCAGGCGCTGCACCTGCGGCGCTAGTTCGAAGCCGCCGTTCAGGATGACGCCGGTCAACGACGGGAAAGTTCCGGATGCGTGTGCCAGCAACACCCCCACCAGTACGTCGGCGCGGTCCCCCGGTGCGACGACGACGGCGCCTTCGGTGAGCCGGGTGAGCACGTTCTCCATTGACATGGCGGCGACCACGACGCCGAGAGCTTCGCGCTCGAGCAGTTCGGGATCTCCCCACAGGAGGCGCGCATCCGTTGCTTTCAATATCGCTGCAAGCGTCGGCGCTACCAGAAACGGATCCTCAGGGATCGCCCACACGGGAACGCTGCCGGCCAGCGCGGCGGCGACCGCCGTCTCGATCTCGGTCAACTGGCCAGGGTCAGCACGGTTGACGACGACCGCGAGCAGGCCGGCGTGCTGTTCGCGCAACTCGGCGGTGGTGAGGTCGGCGACCTGGCGCATGTCGTCCGCGCTGCGGGCGCCTTCGCCCTCGTTTTTGCGCCCTCCCAGCACCAGCAGCACGGGCGCGCCGAGGTTGGCTGCAATTCGTGCGTTGTACGAGAGCTCGGTCGGGCTGCCGATATCGGTGAAGTCGGAACCGAGAATCAGTACCGCATCGCAGGCACGCTCGACTGCTGCGAAGCGCGAGACGATGTCGGTGAGCGCGCCATCCGGATCCGTGTGCACTCGCTCGTAGCTGACGCCGATGCAGTCCTCGTACGGGAGGTCAGCGGTGTCGTGCTCGAGCAGCAGCTGCAGCACATAGTCGGGTTCGGTCGTCGACCTCGCGATGGGGCGGAAGACACCCACTCGGCCCGCCTCACGCACCAAGGTTTCGAGCACGCCCAGCGCCACCGTCGACTTGCCCGTGTGCCCCTCGGCCGATGTGACGTAGATGCGAGTGGGCACACCCCAAGCCTAGGCACCGGGCCCGAATGGCGACACAGCGGGAACAGGCTAAGATTCTCTTTGGTCCGCTGGCCTGCCAGTGCCGTACCAGGAGAATTCGCCTAGTGGCCTATGGCGCACGCTTGGAAAGCGTGTTGGGTGCAAGCCCTCGGGGGTTCGAATCCCCCATTCTCCGCCGATTTCGTAAACCACCCGTTCGGGACAAATTCGCCTGCGCGCGCAGGCAAGTTCGTGGCAATCGGCGCATTTTGCCTAACCGGCTGCCGCGCATTCGGCTCGCTGACAGCCGTGTCACCGCGGGCTATGCTCGCGCTATGAGGGACCTCGAACCACAGCACGGCCCAAAGAAAGAGGTCGCTCCCAGGCACATTCCCCAACTGGTGGTGCCCATTCCGTCCGACGAAGTTCGCGATTTCGTTCGTGACGCGCTCAAGGGAACAAGCCTCACAGACCCGTTCGCGAGCGCCCTCTCGGGATGGATGTTCTTCGAACCACATCTTCGCTTCACACCCGTGGATGCGACGCATACGCGTATTGAAATCGACGTCGTCGGCAGGGTGGCCGGAGCGGAGGCCGTGCTCTATGTACGCCGCCGGGCTGAAATCGACCGTTTCTTCGTGGCGATACAGGACGAACTGGACCGCCGCAACCGCTGGATGCCGAAACCACCCGCCGATCGCGCGATCGACGAGTAACTGCACGTCCCGAAGTCGCCCGTTTGTGACGTTTTCGCCTGCACGAACCGGCGAGAAAGTCACGAATGGGCGAAATTGGACCCGCCTCACCCCCAGAAGGCGATGAGCTGCGCCGCACGAGCCGTGCCCTGTTCGTAGCCGGCCCGCGCTGCCGGGGGACGAGCCGCCAGGTTCATCATGTTGTCGCCGAATGCGGCTAGCGCGGCCTCGTCCGGGAACACCGTCTCGACGGCGCTACCGCTCGCACGCAATTCGTCGACCTGCGCCGCCAACTGCATCCCCCACTCGAGCGGATGCCGCGTTCTGCCGCCGAACGGCGACAGCACGAGCACGCGCCTGTATCCGCTCGCCAGGTCCGCATTCTCGTTGCGCCGGTAGCCGCCGTCGAGGTACAGTCCGTCGCCGATCCGGTACGGGTATCCACTCGAAGTGCTGGCAGCGACAGCGTCGATCAGGTCGACCCCGCTGTGGCGATCGAACGCGACACCGTGGCCGGTACGGGCATCCACTGCGGTCACCAGGATCCGCTGTTCGGGCCACGACACGCCCGGCAGCCGTGCGGCCGCTGTCGCGCGCCAACCCGCCGACCAGGTGCTGTCTGACGACGCATCCAGCTCGAGAGCGGCAGCGCCCAGTCGACGCCGCATATCGGCGGCATCCGATGCGGCGGTAATGATCCGACTGGTGCGCTCGAGGTGGTCGATCGCGGGTGCACCCGTCGAGCGGTCGTTGCCGGGCCCAGCATCTGCCGATCGCTGGGGCGGCCGCGAGGTCAGGATGGCGTCGAGCAGTTCGCCGGGCGGCGTGCTGGTCACCTGTGCGGCGGCGGTCGCCCCGGCCGATGTGCCGACGATGAGGTCGGCTTTGGTGACATCCAGTCCGGCGTCCAGCAGGCCGGCGATGACGCCGATCTCCCAGGCGTTGCCGGCCGCTCCGCCACCGTGCAGCACCAGGGCTCGCTCGGTTGCGCCGACCGACGTGGACCCAAAGGAGACAGGTGCAGAAGAAACCGGCACAGAAGAAACCGGCACAGAAGGCACCGGCACAGAAGAGGATTGCGGCATTGAAGAAGGTGTTGAGTTCATGGGGTTCGCCTTTCGCGAATTGCCTGAAGGGCTCTCCCCGTGACGACTACTTCAGTCGCGCGGTCGTGCGTTGCAGGGGAGGCCCATTGCGGATACTGCGTTCATGGGTTACACCTCCTGTCCATAGATCACGATCGCGGGAAAGCTATCACGCCCTCGACGTGGCGCGCAATCCAGACGAGGGCACCGACCGCGGCCCGATCTTACAATTGGGTAAAGCTCACACCAAGGGAGGACTCGATGGCCGCGACATTCAGCAAAGAGGAGAAGGCTGCGATGAGGGCAGCCGTCGCAGAGAAGAAGGCGGCGCAGGAAGGCGCGGACGCCGCAGCGGCATGCGATGCGGCGATCGCGGCGATGACCGGACGAGACAAGGAACTGGCGGAGGCCTTCCACAAACTGGTCAAGGAGAACACGTCGCTGGCGGCGAAGACCTGGTACGGGATGCCCGCCTACACGGACACCGAAGGCCGAGTGGGCGTCGCCTTCAAACCGGGCGCCAAGTTCAAGATCCGTTACGCGAGCCTCGAATTCCAGCAGGCCGCGAAACTGGATGACGGCCAACTGTGGCCGGTCGGATTCGCCCTCACCAGCCTGGATGCCGCAGCCAGCAAGCGCGTCGCCGACCTCCTGAAAACCGCGGCCGGCAACTGACCCCTGGCCCCCATCCGCCCGCCGCACGACCTTTTACTCGCCGGCGAGAAGCCCCCGGATGTCAACGACGATGGTGGCAAGGCGATCACCACGGCCCTCCTGGTCGTGCCAGATCCAGCGCTCGAAGTCGTGCACCAGCTGGTACAGGCGACGACGCGCGTCCCAGTCGGGCGGCACAGATCCGTAGCCGTCGAACAGTGCGTCGAGCTTCACCGCGTCTCCCCGGATGTTGAAGCTGTACAACCTCGCGAGGTCGACGACCGGGTCTCCGGCCAGCGCGTTTTCGAGGTCGACCACCCCCGAAAGCACCGGAGTGCCCGCGCGATCGTCGACGATCACGTTGCCCTCGTGAAAGTCTCCGTGCAGCAAAACGGGCGTGGTGCACAGGGCGAACAACGCCGCGCGATCAGCGACATACTGACGGGCCGCTTCGGTGAGCTCGCGATCACCCGTTCGTTCGAGGTAGACCTGACTGCGCCGGTCGAAGACGCCGCGCATGAACCGGTCATTGCGGCGGTCGGCATCCTGCATGCGCGAGAGCCGGTAGCCGAATCCCTTCTGCTCGATCCCGTGGATGCTGCGGAGCGCGCCGCCCATCCGACGGTAGATCGCGGCCACGTCGGCATCCGTCGCCGCGGGGATGAACTCCTCGACCGCAACGCCCGGCAAGGCGCTCATCACGAGGTAGGGCCGCCCGATGGGGCTGTCCGCGGCTGACTCCCCGCCGACCAGGCGCGGAATCTGCTCGATGCCGTGTGCGCGCATCGCCCGGTAGGCGAAAACCTCCTTGGCGAGAATCCAGCCGCCCGCGACGTCGTAGACCTTTACAACGACCGGCTCGGCCCCGCCTGCGAACCTCACTAGGTGCGCGCCACCACCCTCGCCGCTGCCCATCCGCGAGAAGCCCACCGCAACCGATTCGGGAAGCATGGCACGCATGATCGCGGCCAGCTCGTCTGTCGTTACGGGCGCCGAGGGCATGCAGCCAAAATACTGGCAAATCCGCGAAAGCGAGCGGCTCGAGCCCGTCCGCTACCAGCGCTGCTCGGTCGCCGGCGAGATTCCGGTGATCTGCTCGCTCTCCTCTTCCCGCTCGAACACCGACTGCATGGCGACCCGGCCCGGTCCGGTCAGGCGCAGCCAGACGTGCCGGTAGCTGAAGCGGTTGAACATGCTGAAGAACCCTTGCGTTCGCGGGTACTCGATGTGCAGGTGGGCCTGCACCGAGAGGTCGCGGTAGAGCAGCGCGGTCGGCTGGATCAGGATGCTCTCCCCCTGCGCCAGGTCACGCACGAACGTGTTCCCGGGCGCGTGCAGCAGCAGGAGCGCAGCATTGTTCTGGGCCGAGAAGCGGTCGCCGATCCAACCCAGCGGGTAGGTCGTCTTCGCGTCGTTGCCGCTGCCGGTCGTGATCCAGATGTTGTTCGCCTCGAACCCGTAGGTGAGGTTTCCGGATGCGGCTAGGAACCGGTGCTCCCGCACCCAGATCTGCTGCCCGACGTTGAGCGGCAGCGCCACGATCTCACCGGCGTGGTCGTCGGACAGCGCAATGTGCCCGGGACCGGTCGCCTGCGTCATGATCACCGGCAGGCCTGCGATCATCCGCTTCCATCCGCCGGCCATGCTCATGGCCTGCAGCCTGGTCGCGGGATCGAGCCAGAGCATGGTGTGGTGGCCGAAATAGATGGAGTCGCCCGCGGCGAGCGCGAAATCCGCGGTCGGAACCTGCCTGCCCTCGATCTGCACGTGCGACTGCCCGAACTGGATGCGCGCCATGTCTTTGATGGCCGGCTGCTTCATCCAGCCGGACCGGCTCACAACAGCGGTCACGTCGATGGGGGCGCCGCACCGCGGGCACGACGTGCCCGACGGGTCGCTGGGCTGCCGACAGTATCGACACACATACCCGGTATCTGCGATGGTCATCGGATCACTCGCCTGCGGCGTGGTGCTGGTACATCGACTGGATGCCGACCCGGCCCGGACCGGTCATCTCGGCCAGGTACATCGACCGCCCGAACATGCCGGTCTTCAGCGGCAGCTGCACCGCCTGCATCTGCACGGTCGAATCCTTGTAGAGGAATCCGCCCGGCTCGACGAGCACCTTTTCACCGGGCGCGAGCGTGCGCTCCATCACGTCGCCGTAACCGTGCAGGATGAGCAGTCCCGGCACGCCTGCCGTCACGAACCGGTCCATGAACATGCCGGTGCCGCCGTGCACGATGTTTGCGAGGCCTTTGATCCTCACGTAGGAGTAGCTGATGGCGCCTGAAGCGACCAGGAAGGCGTGCTCACGCACATCCAGCTCCATGCCGGGATGCAGCGGAAGCACGACCATCTCGCCGGGGGCGTCTCGCGAGAACGCGATGCGCCCGGGGCCCTGGGCAACCGAGATGATGTGCGGCATGCCGGCGAACGAGCGCTTCACTCCCCCGGGTGTCGCCATCTGCGACAGCGGCGTGCCCTGGTCCTTCCACAGCAGCACGTGGTGTTCGAAGTACACCCAGTCCTGCGCGCCGAGGTTCATCTCTGCCACCGGCACGACGTGTCCTTCGACCTGGCAGGTGCTGATCGAGAACTTGAACTCGGTCATGTCGCGAAGTCGGGGCGCTTCCTTCCACCCGGATTCGCTGACCAGGTCCTTGACGTCAAGCGGTGCACCGCACACGTCGCAGGTCGTCAGCGTCGCGTCATTCTGCGAGTGACACCATTGACATTCGATCCGATCCATCACGTGCTCCGAATGCTCGAAAGGTTGCGGGCAATTATCCCGGCGATACGGCGTCAAATGCCGAGGTCGCGTCGCTAGGCTACAAGCAACTACGGCGCGAGCGTAGAGCATTCTTCGACATTTTAGGAGGCACCCTTGGCACTGCTCGGGCGCGAATTCATTGCGGTACCTGACGACCGCAAAAACCAGATGATCTACAAGTGGCCGGATGTGAGCATCCGCCGCTATTCGCAGGCCATCGTCAACGCTGACGAGCACGCCTACTTCATCAACACCGGTGTCGTCGCGGCGGACATGGGGCCAGGTCGCCACCAAGTCGACGCGGATGAGATTCCGGGCCTGGGCATCCTGATCGATGCCGCGACCGCCGGCCGGGCGTACCGCGCGGAGCTCTATTTCATCGGAACCCGCGAGTTCACCGGCTTCACCTTCGGCGGCCGTATCGACGACGTGCAAGACCCGCAGACCGGGCTCATCGTCACATTGCGCGTCTTCGGCGACTATGCCGTGCGGGTCGTGGACGCCGTCAAGACGGTGACGAACCTGGTCGGCACAGTCGATGTCAGCGACAACACGAAGATCTCGGCGTGGGTGAGCGACCAGCTGCTCAAAGTGATGCGCACCGCCATCACCACCCAGATCGTGCGCAATGGATGGCCGATCCTCGGCCTCTCCGCCTACACGACCGAGATCGAGCCCGTTGTCATCGAGAAGGGCAACGAGCAGCTTGCCCCGTACGGCGTCGCGATCACCCGCATGGGCAACTTCGACATCAACCTGTCGCCCGAAGACACCGACCAGATCAAGAAGCTGGCTAAGGACACCAGCTACTCGCGCCTGGCCGGCAGTTTCAACCAGTACGCGGCCGGCGAAATGCAGCTGGGTGCCGGCGAGGGCATGAGCCAGGGCGGCGGCGCGGTGAGCGGCGCATTCCTCGGTGCGGGCCTCGGCGTCGCCGGCTCGGCAGCACAGATGCCCGTGACGGCTCCCCCGCCCAGCGGCTTCGCGGGCGGCGGGACCGGATTCGCCGGTGGGCCACCGCAGGCGCCGGCAGCGGCGGCGGCGGCGGCGGGCAACACTGTCGTCTGCGCCAACTGCCACGCCGAAAACGACCCGTCGTCGAAGTTCTGTGCGAACTGTGGGCAGCCTCTCTTCGCCAAGGTGCAGCACTGCACCGAATGCGGCGACGAGCTCAAGCCCGGCACGAAGTTCTGCGCAAACTGCGGGACCCCCGTGCCGCCACCCGCCGAATCGTAGCTGCCGCCGAGTCCTGGCGGCCGCGGAGAACTAGCGCTCGGCCGCCCGCGCCGCGTCCCGAGTAATCGCGTACTCGACGCCGCCGAGGTCGATGCCAGACGGGCCGTCGTCGACGAAGCCGACCCGGAAACCCACGCCCGCCACCGCCCCGGCAGTGGCCATTCGCAACTGGTGCGCCTTCTCGACCGGCGCACGGGCCGCCCTGTGGACAGCTCCCATCCCACAGGGTCGCCGGCCGTTACCGTGGGCGACAGTCCGCTCATCGAGCGACCGCGCGCTGTGGCTGGTTGGAACCAGGAAATGAGAATTGCAACAATCGCGGGAACCGCGACGGCGGTCGCGGGGCTCGCGCTGATACTGACAGCCGGCAGCGCGACACCGCCGACGCCGCCCGCCGCAGCAGCCGCGCCGCCCGATTTCGTTCACGACCAGGCGGCGAACTTCGCCGCCGACGCGGTCAGCGAAGACCTTGCCCCCACCCTCGAGAAGTCTCCGGGCTTCGTCGGCCAGCGCGTGACCGCGGACGGCCTCGAGGTCGATGTGTCTGGCATGCCGACCGGCGCCGAAAACCGGCTGGTCGCCAACGAGGCTGGGGGCGAGAAGGCGACGCTTGTGCGGTTCGGGTTTGATCGTTCGACGCTGAGAGTTCCCATTGCGTTCCGCTCGGTCCCTTATTCGCTGGCGACCCTGATCGAGGTCACCCGGCGCCTCGACGCGGATTCGGGGTCGCTCGCCGCATCCGGTATCCCCCTCGCCTCGTGGGGGCCGGACATCGACACCGACACGGTCGTCGTGCACCTCGCCGACTACACGGACGCGGCCGCATACCAGTTGAAAGCGCGCTATGGTGCGACGATCCGGGTCGCCGCGGGCAACGAGTCCTCGTCGGCCGCCACCCGCACAGCGGACGCCGCAGCGTGGTGGGGTGGCGACGCCATCACCTCGGGAACGGCCCTCTGCACAAGCTGGTTCTCGGTGCTGAGCGCATCGGGCACGCCCATTTCACCGACGGCCGGGCACTGCGGAGCGGGCGCGTGGCGACAGAACGGCCACGCCTTCGGAACCGTCACCAGCAGGCACTTCGGCGGGGCGATGGATGGCGAACTGATTCCCGTCAGCAGCAACGCCGCAAACGTGTGGTCCGACCCGCATTCGGTGAGCCGAACGGTGACGGCACTGGCTACCGGCAACACTGTGGGCGTGCTCACCTGCACAGACGGCTACGTCGACCGCGAAACCTGCAGCGTGCGCATCGACTCGACCGGTCAATCGGTGACCTACGGCGGCCAGACCATCACCGGGCTGGTCGGAGCGCACCAGACCGCCGGGCTTCCGGCATTCTCAGCTGGCGACAGCGGCGGACCGGTCGAAACGACGTCGGGAAGCGCGCAATCCATCGCGCAGGGAATGCTGCTGGCTACGGTCGACGGCACGAATTCGTCGCAGGGCTGGTACATGCCGGCGCGAACCGTCGACAGCTATTTCGACGTCTTCGTGCGCACCAGCTGAGCCTGCCACTGTGGTCGGGCTGCTGCCCCGCTCTCAGCCGAGAAAGTTCGCGGATGCCCACGCAGGGGCCACCGGCGCGTGCAGCAGTTTGACCCCAGCGCCGACAGCCCGAGGCAGGGAGACGAGTGCGTGCCCGATCTCGAGCTTGTCGGCGCATGAGTGGGCGTGCGTCGAGCGGCTGATGGCGAATAACTCGACGGCGCCCGCAACCTCGGAAACGTGGAGCCCGATCGGCAGAGTGCAATCGCCATCGCCCTTCACATACTCGATGTCGACCTGCGTGCGGTCTGCTCCGAAGCCCAGGAATTTCCAGGGCAGGCTCAGGCCGGACCTCGCCGTTGCGGCCGAAACCATGGTCGCCGGTGTCACCGGCACCAGGCTGTCGGTGGTGCCGGAATCGCCGGCCACCAGAGGGTCTGGCGACGCCACGTTGGCCGGATGCGTGTCAATGGCCGCTGGCGCGCATCCGGTGACCATCAGCGCACAAAATGCGACCCCGATGATCATGGCGACCGCTCGCGCTGCCGTTCGCCGCCATGGTGCTGGCAGGTAAATGGTCCCCATGGAATCGATACTATACGCATAGTCATGGGAGTGATAGGCATTATTTCGAGCATCCGGCTCACGGCCGCTCCGATTGTTCGAACGCAGCAGGATCGGAGAAGCGAACCCGAAAGGTTGGGCCCTAGAGTTGCGCGGTAGAACGCTTCGACAGAAAGGGCGGCTAATGAGCACCACATTCAGCAAAGAGGAGAAGGCCGCGATCAAGGCGGCCGCCGCCGAAGCCAAGGCGGCGAAAGAGGGAGCCGACCTCGCGGCCGCGTGCGACGCATCCATCGACGCCATGACCGGCAACGACAAGGAACTGGCGCAGATCGTGCACCGCCTCGTTCTCGAGAACACACCGCTGAAGCCGAAGACCTGGTACGGAATGCCGGCATACTTCAACGCCGAGGGCAAGACGATCGTCTTCTTCCAGAACGCGTCCAAGTTCAAGGTGAGGTACGCGACCATCGGTTTCCAGCCGGAAGCCAACCTCGACGATGGCAACGTTTGGCCGAATGCCTACGCCGTCACGAAGCTGACCGCGGCGGACCAGAAGCGACTGGTCGAGCTACTCAAGCAGGCGATCAGCTAGAGCCCGCCGTGCGCGGCGAGGAACGCCGCAGACACCGACCGCGCCAGCACCCGCTGGCCCGCCGCAGTGGGATGCACGGCGTCGGACTGCATAAGTTCGGGATGGCCGGAGAGCGGCTGGCCGATATTGAGGTACTCGCCGCCGACCGCGGCGATCGCCGCCTGCACCTGGTTGTCGATGTCGTTCAACTGCGCCGGAACGGCGGTTGCGCCCCAGATCGCACTCACCGCGATGATGCGCACGTGCGGAAGCGCTGCCCGAATCGAGGCAATGGTCTTGCCGGTCGCGGTGGCGAGGGCCGCATCCGGCTCACCGAGATCGTTGCTGCTACCGGCGAGCACGATGACGGACGGATGCAACGCGATCGCCGCGCGCGCCTGGTCGGCGAACGTGTCGCCCTTGTTTCCGACCTTCAGGAATCCGGAACCGTCGCTCGCGAGGTTAGTGAACCGCCAGTCGTCTTGCTTGGCAATGGTCGCGATCCAGGCCTGACCTGCCGAGAGCCCGTGTCCCTCCATGATCGAGTCGCCGATCGCGACCACGACGGGACGGGCAGAAGTCGCGGCGTAGGCGACTCCTCCGACAGCCATCAGGCTGCCGATTACGACGAACACCACCGCAATGGCGCCTCGGCCCAATCGCGAAATCACAGTCCGATCGTAGGAACGCAGCCTCGTCATTGCCTATGTCGATTCAATGAATTTGCCCAGAACGGCGCGATTGGGTCATCCGGCCAGGCGATCCTCCATGCCCCAGGCCTGGCCGAAGCCGCCATCGGCGATCGGCAGGGCCATGAGGTCGAGGAACGGCTTGGCGTCGAAGGCCTCAGGCCCCAGCACTCCCGTGCCGGTCCAGATGCCCTTCGACAACAACTCGAGCGCGATCACCGGGTTGAGGGCGGTCTGCCACACGACGCACTGGCTCTCGTACTCGGCCATCGTCCACTCGTTGTCGCTCACGTGGTAGAGATACACCTCGCGCGCGGCGCCATCGACGCCGGTGCCCGTGACCCAGAGCCCGGCGCAGGTCTTGCCGGTCATCCGCGGCCCCAGGGTAGCGGGATCGGGCAGGCCCGCGGCGACGACATCGCGGGGAGCGACCATGACAGGGCCGTCGGCGGAGCGCACGCGCACCGGCTCGGTCTTGTCGAGGCCGAGCTGGTTGAGGGTCTTCAGGATGCCGATGAATTCGTCGCCCAGCCCGTACTTGAACGTCACGCGTTTCGCGTCGACCCAGCGCGGCATCAGCAGCACCTCCTCGTGCTCGACGTTGACGCACTCGACCGGCCCGATGCCTTCCGGAAACTCGAACACCTCCGGCTCGCTGAATGGCGCCGTCGTGTACCAGCCGCGGTCCTTCTCCCAGATCACGGGCGGGTTCAGGCATTCCTCGATCGTGGTCCAGATGCTGAAGGAGGGCGCGAAGATCTCGTTGCCCGCCTCGTCCCTGACCACCAGGTTGGCTCCGTCGCGCGTGCCGAGCTCATCGATGTCGGTGAACAGGTGGTCGGCGGCGTAGCGTGCGAACACGTCGCTCAGGCCGGGCTCGACACCCATGCCGACGAGCGCGAGACGGCCCGCGCTCTCCCAGTCGGGGGCCTGGGCGAACTGGTCGTCGCCCAGCTTGATACCGGTCTCGGTGTGCGGATTCACCGGGTTCGGCTCGGACAGGCTCATCGCCATGTCGAGATAGTCGGCACCGGCCGCCAGCGCCCCGGCGAAGATGGTGGGCACGAACTTGGGCTCGACCGCGTTCATGACGTGCGTTGCACCGTGCTCCTTTGCGACGGCGGCAACGTTGTCAGGGTCGGATGCGTCGATCCTGGCGGCAACGAACCGGCCGTTCTGCGGGCCGTGCTTCGCCTCGATCCACGCGATGGTCTTCTCGGCACGCGACTGGTCGTAGTCGCTGACGACAATGAGTTCGAAGAAGTCTCGACGTGCCGCTATTTTGGCAATGGCATCGCCGACGCCCCCAGCGCCAACCAACAGAATTTTCATGTCTCCAAGCTAGTGCTCGACCGGGGTACCGCGCTTCAGTTTCGGGCGAGGGTCGGCCAGCCCGCTGACGTCCAGCCGAGCTTCTGGATGGCGAGGGTCGTCGCGCCGCCCACGTTGGCGTCGTAGTAGTGCCAGGCCAGGTAGCCGTGCGAATACGACTCGCCGCCCGGGCCGACCTGGTTGCCCACTGTCGCCAGCAACGGGCTGGTGCCGTCGTCGAGCAACGGATGACCGGTCTCGCCCACGTACGGTCCGGTGACGCTCTTCGACCGACCCATTGCCATGTTGTACGTGCTCGCCGCACCCTGGCAGCAGGAGTCAAGCGAGACGATGAGGTAGTAGTACCCGGCGTGACGGATGAGGGTCGCCGCCTCGATCGCATCCGGTGGCGAACCGCGGTAGGCGATCTGTTCCGGTGGCGCGGTGCTCGCCGGTTTACCCGAGGGCCACGACAGTTTCACCAGCTGGATGCCGCCCCAGAACGAACCGAACGCCATCCATCCCGTGCCGTCGGAGTCGTCGATGATCGTCGGGTCGATCGCGTTGAAGTCGTCGGTCGTGTGCGACGCGACCACGAGCCCGCGGTCGACCCACCGGTAATGCGAGCTGTGCGGATCGAGCGTGGAGTTCGTCGCGAGTGCGATGACTGACGTGTTCGACCCGAAGGTCGACGCCGCGTAGTAGAGATACCAGAGGTCTCCGTGGTGGAACAGTTCGGGCGCCCAGAGGTTAGTCACCCCGGGGACGGCGCGGGCGATCCAGGCCGGCTTCGTCTTCCAGACCGTGCCGGCCAGCTTCCAGTCGTGCCCGTCGGTCGAGGTGCGGATCTCGATGTTGCCGTCGCCGATCGACTCATCGCCTGTCGAGTAGACGTACCACGGTGCACCGTGCTGCCCTGCGATTAGGTCGGGATCGTGGGCCGCGAGATCGCCGGTCAGCGCCAGCCGCGGCGACGCGGTAGCGCAGCCAGCGAGCAGCGCGAGGGCGAGCACAGCAATCACGCCGGTGAGGAGCCGTCTCCTTCGGCTCCTCACCCGAGCGCGATTGCGGTCCACGACACTGCGGGCAGCGTGATGGTCAGGGTTCCCTCCGTGATGACGGCGGAATCGTTGGGATGCACGCCGACCCGGTCCTGGTCGGCGAGGGTGTTCCTGGCGTAGATGTCGTCATCGGCGAGCGTGTGGGTCTCGGTGATCGACACCGCGCCCAGGTGGCTGACGTCGATCGACACCGTGGTCGGCGCATCCTGGCTGCGGTTCACCAGGAAGATCGCCGCCTTACCGCTTTCGGCATCATGGGTTGCAACGGCGTCGACGACGCTGACCTCGCCGTAGGTGGCGGTCGAGTAGGTGTCCGACTCGAGCTTGACCTCGAGAGCCGAACCCACAGCCAGCCGAGAGGTCAGCGCGAACGGGAAGAACGTGGCCTGGCGCCAGGTCGCACCTCCGGGCTCGGTCATGATCGGCGCAATGACGTTGACGAGCTGGGCGAGGGATGCCGAGGTCACCCGGTCGGCGTGCTTCAGCAGTGAGATGAGCAGGTTGCCGACGACGACCGCATCGACGACGGAGTAGCTGTCCTCGAGCAGGCGCGGGGCGACCGGCCAGTTCTCGAGATCGGTGATCTTGTCGACGTCGTGGTAGCGGGTGATGTACCAGACGTTCCATTCGTCGAACGAGATGTTGATCTTCTTCGTGCTTTTGCGTTCGGCACCGACGGCGTCTGCAGTCGCAACGACGGACTCGATGAAGTGGTCCATGTTGACGGCGGAGGCGAGAAAGCTGCCGGTGTCGCCGTCAAGCTCTTCGTAGTAGGCGTGGCACGAGATGAAGTCGACGTCGTCGTAGGTGTGCTCGAGCACGGTGTGCTCCCATGAACCGAAGGTGGGCATCTGCGCACTCGACGATCCGCAGACGACCAGCTCGATCGAGGGGTCGAGCTGCCGCATCGCCTTCGCCGTCTGGGAGGCGAGCTTGCCGTAATCGGACGCGGAGCGATGGCCAAGCTGCCACGGGCCGTCCATCTCATTGCCCAGGCACCACATCTTCACGCCGTACGGTTCTTCGCGGCCATTCGCGATCCGCGCATCCGACAGCCGCGTGCCGGACCGGATGTTGGTGTATTCGAGCACATCGAGTGCATCCTGGATGCCGCGCGTGCCGAGGTTGACGGCGTACATCAGTTCACTCCCGGTCTTGCGGAGCCACCCGGCGAACTCGTCGAGTCCGACCTGGTTCGATTCGGTGGAGTGCCAGGCGAGGTCGAGGCGCGCGGGGCGCTCGTCTTTCGGTCCGACCGCGTCTTCCCAACGAAATCCGGAGACGAAGTTGCCGCCCGGGTACCGGATCGTCGAGACGCCGAGTTCGCGCACCAGCTCGAGCACGTCCTCACGAAAGCCCTGGTCGTCGGCGGTGGGATGTGCGGGCTCGTAGATTCCGTCGTAGACGCATCGCCCGAGGTGTTCGACGAACGAGCCGAATAGTCGGCGATTGACCACCCCGACGGTGAAGTGCGGGTCGAGGGTCAGCTGGGCTTGTGGCATGGTTCGCTTTCGAGGTCGTGGCTGGTGCGGGCGGAGTAGGAGTGCGCTGGGCGGATTGGGGCCTATTTGACCGCGCCGATGGAGAGCCCGCCCTGCCAGTACTTCTGCAGGGAGAGGAACGCGATGATGAGCGGCACGATCGAGACCAGCGCACCGATGATGATGAGCCCCCACAGCGAATGCCCACCGCCGTTGTTCGCCGAGGCCTGGCCCTCCCAGAGGCCGATGCCGACCGTGATCGGATAGAGCTGCGTGTTCTGCAGCATCGCGAGCGGCAGGAAGTAGTTGTTCCAGGTCCCGACGATCGACAGCAACAGCACGGTGACG
>Ga0302314_10001054_pt1 | contig 51600 bp, 44 predicted proteins | sample III_Palsa_N2_3_FD_200533 | JGI IMG/M metagenome (GOLD analysis project Ga0302314, IMG submission 200533) | Peat permafrost microbial communities from Stordalen Mire near Abisko, Sweden - III_Palsa_N2_3 | ecosystem: Environmental > Terrestrial > Soil > Palsa > Peat permafrost | place: Sweden... | reverse complement strand
TGCCGGTAATCGAAACCAGGATTCAGCAAACGATTCAGAGGATTCAAGAATGCGCATGATCTACGCAATCGGTTTGTCATTGCTGACTTTGTCGGCACCTGTTTTTGCTCTCAATGGATGTGTGAACTCCCCTGAGAATCCCACTTTGATTCTCGGCCTCATCGGCGGAGCCGCTGCCACCGTGCCCTGGATCCGCACCAAGCTGGCTGCAAAGGCAAGCGCTTGCAATCCGGTCGTCATTGGTGAGCGGCTCCGCCGGAAAACATGAGGGACGTGCCGGATAGCATTAACGGTACGCCCTTGGGGCATGGAGCTTGTTCCGGTCGCATCCAGTGTCCGGCCGAGTTAATTCTTCTGCAACAGCTTCCTCGCCAGGCGCGCCAACCGCGGCACGGTCAGCGGCCGCAGCAGGCGCTGATCGTATCCGGCCATGCGCCGGTCGTTCTCCGCCAGGCATAGCTCGATCAGTTCGCGCGGCTTCAGTTCGATGCCGACTGCGCCGCTGCCGGTCATGGCGAAGTTGGCATCCTGTGCCTCGCCTGCGCTATCGATGCCGCGGGCGATGCCGATGCGTTCCCAGATCAGGAAGGCCCACACCGCCAGCGTCCTGAAGAAGAACAGCGGTTTGCGCCACCACGGCAGATTTCTGCGATACCAGGCGGCCCAGTTGACGAAAAACAGGATGTGGCGGCCTTCTTCCTGCATCACCGGCTCGAAGGTCTCCACCAGTTCCGGCGGAAAGTAGCCGGAGCGCTTTGCCACTTCGAACAGGCCGAAGGCGAAGAAGCTGTCGATGCACTCGCTGTAACCGGTGACCATCCAGGCCCATTCGGGGTCTTTCGGCGCCAGGTACTCCGGTTCCGGAGCGAGTCTGATGTCGTAGGCTTCCACCAGCTTGCTCAGCACCACCTTGTGGCGCGCCTCTTCGCCGCCGTCCATATCCAGCGCTTCGCGCAAGAGGGGATCGCCGACGGTTGCGGCGAAAGTCTTGACACGGATCGAGGCGCGGCCTTCGGTCTGCACCGCGATATCCCAGATCGGCAGCGAAGTGACGCGATGCAATGCCTCGGGCGTAAGCTGCGGCCAGTCGATCACCGCCGGCTTGTAGGGATTGTGAGTTTCCAGCAGCATGCGGCAGAACAGGCGCTTGTGCGCCTCCGAGCCGATCCTGATCTGCCCCGGATCGGGTCCGGACCAGTTGCGCATGGCGTGATCGGCATCGGCGATGATGAAGTCATCGGGCATTGGCGGCTCCAGAATTCGGTAAGGCCAGGCTGTTGCGGCGAATACTACCGCGTATCGTTTATGCGTCGGGCTGCCCGGCGGCCATCGAGCTGCGCAGGCGGCGCGCTTCCAGCCATTGCCAGCTGAGCAGGGCCGGCACGCCGAACAGCACCTCGCGCATGCGCTTGGCCAGGGACAATGAAAGAGCAGTGCCGCTGTCGATGCCGACGATCTGGCCGAACAACACCAGGCCGGCTTCCTGGATGCCGAGCCCGGCGGGAACGATGAAGATGATATGGCGCACCGCCTGAGTGCTGGCTTCCAGCGCGATGGCGGCCCATACACTCACCGGATGGCCCAGCAGGACCAGGGCCAGCCAGGTTTCGAAGGCGCCCAGCACATAGCCGGACAGCTGCCACAGCATCGCCACCAGCAGTCGCCAGTGACGGGCATAGAGTGCGCGGATTTCGGCGTCGAGGCTGGAGCCGTCGAGCAGTGCGGCCATACCGCCGCCAAGCATGCCTTCGACAAACTTCTCCATGCGCTCGAACACCTTGCCGTAACGCAGCAGCGCGCCGAGCAGGATCGGCAGCGGCAGGCTCAACGCCAGTGCGGCCAGTATGGTCCAGGTCTGCTCGGTAGCCTGCGTCGCCGCCACCAGCAGCACGATGCCCAGCGCGGTGAAGACATACTGATTGACCAGGGTCTGCAGCACCTCGACGATGATGCTGGCGGTAACGGCGGCGCCATTCGGCACGCGCCACTTGGTCAGGCGGATGCCGACGATCTCGCCGCCGACATTGGCGGTGGGCAGCAGGCGGTTGACCGCCTCGCGCACCGTCGCCACCCAGAACAGGAAGGGCAGTGCCGCGCGGGCCTGCGGATCGCGCGGCGCCAGCAGCACACGCCAGCCCTGCGCGTCGAGCAGCAAGGGCAGGGCATGGAACGGCACCAGCCAGAGCAGGGACCAGCCGGCCTGGGACAGCAGGTGAACCACATCGTGGAAGCCCTGGTGCAGGATCAGCACGGTGAGGATGAGCAGACCGATCAGGCCGGCGATGGTGGTGGCGATCTTCATGTGTTTTCGCCGAACAGGTCGCCGAAGCCGCCCAGCGGAATGCCGAGCCCTTCGACCGCTGCGCGCACCCGCGGCGACAACAGCGCGGCCAGCTCGTCGGCATGACGATAGTCCGGCATCGAGGTGGCGATGACGCTGCCGGAAGCGGTGGCTGGATGCAGATAGATCTCGGTGACGCCCGCCGGCAGTTTGCGCAGCGCTTCGAGCATCAGGTTTTCATCCATGTGGCCGCTGTGTTCAATGCCGACGACGTTGTCGTTATGGGCGATGCCGGCGGCATCGAGGCGTCGCGCCAGCAGCCGCAGCCAGGGACGCAATAGCGCCGGCGCCCCTGTTTCGGCCGGCAGGCGCACGGCGCGCAGGCCATAGTCGCGGCCGATGCTCAGGATCAGCGACAGCACGGTCGGGTGCAGGTGAAAGTGCTTGTGCGCGTTGACGTGATCCAGCGGCAGGCCGGTGGCCGCGTAGGCTTCGAACTGGGCGCGGATCTCGGCTGCGAGCTGGCGCCGCACCGCCGGCAGGAAGAAGAAGCGCACGCCGTCGCGGGCCATGCGGTCGCCGAAGCGGCCTTCTGCATCCACCAGGGCGGGGATCGCGGCGCGCGGCAATACGGCCGCGCCATCGGCGAGAACCAGGTGCAGCCCTACGCGCAGCCGCGGCAGACGCTGCGCCCTGGCCACGGCATCGGCAGCCGCAGGCGCACCCACCATCAGGCTGGCAGCGGTGAGTACGCCGTCGCGATGGGCCAGTTCCACGGCCTCGTTGACGGCGGGGTGCAGCCCGAAATCGTCAGCCGTGACGATCAGGCCGCGTTTGGCTCTGGCTTTGCTCATCGGAGAAGAAGGTCCGCGGGCGTCGTTGCGCCCGCGGCTGCCGGCATCAGGCTTCGTGCGCGCGCAGGAAGCGGAAGAATTCCACGCCCTCGCGCAGCCGGCGTTTCATCATCTCCCAGCTCGCCAGCATTTCCTTGACGATTTCCCAGATTTTGCTGGGGCGGAAGTAGAAGCGCCGATAGAACACTTCCATGCTGTGGAAGATTTCTTCCTTGGACAGGTGTGGATAGCTGATCGCGGCGAGCTGCACGCCCTTTTCGTTGACCAGGTTGACTGCGTCGTTTTCCTTGAGCCAGCCGTTGTCCACCGCCTGTTTGTACAGCGTGGTGCCGGGGTAGGGTGCGGCCAGCGACACCTGGATGGTGTGCGGATTGATCGATTTGGCGAACTCGATGGTCTTCTCGATCGTCGCCCTGGTCTCGCCCGGCAGGCCAAGAATAAAGGTGCCGTGAATCAGGATTCCCAGCTTGCGGCAGTCCTCGGTGAAGCGGCGCGCGATGTCGGTGCGCAGGCCTTTCTTGATGTTGTGCAGAATCTCGTCGTCGCCGGACTCGTAGCCCACCAGCAGCAACCTGAGGCCGTTTTCCTTCATGATCTTCAGCGACTCGTACGGCACGTTGGCCTTGGCGTTGCAGGACCAGGTCATGCCGAGCTTGCCCAGGCCGCGTGCGATGTCGTGTACCCGCGGCATGTTGGAACTGTCGGTGAAGGTGTCGTCGTCGAACATGATCTCCCGCACCTCGGGCATGTTTTCCTTGATCCACTTCACTTCGGCGATGACGTTGTCCGCCGAGCGCACGCGATAGCGATGTCCCCCCACGGTCTGCGGCCAAAGGCAGAAAGTGCACTTGGAACGGCAGCCGCGGCCGGTGTAGAAGCTGACGTAAGGGTGCTTGAGATAGCCGATGAAGTAGTTGCCGATCTTCAGGTCGCGTTTGTACACCGGTGCGACGAAGGGCAGTTCGTCCATGTTTTCGATGATGGCGCGCGGCGTGTTGTGCTTCACCGTGCCGTCTTCGAGCTTGTAGCTGAGTCCCGCGATCTCGCTGTAGGGCCGGCCTTCGGCCACCTCCTTGCAGGTATAGTCGAATTCCTCGCGCGCGACGAAATCGATCGCCGCGCTGGCCTTGAGCGAGCCGGTCGGATCGACCGCGACCTTGGCGCCGACCAGGCCGATTTTGATGCCCGGCTTGCGCTGCTTCAACAGCTCGCCGAACCTGGCATCAGTGGGGAAGGATGGGGTGCTGGTGTGTATGATCACCAGGTCGTAGGCTTCGGCGATCTTCAGGGTCTCTTCCACGCCGACCTCATCGGCGGGCGCATCCAGCACGCGGCTACCCGGCACCATCGCGGCCGGCTGCGCCAGCCAGGTGGGGTACCAGAACGATTTGATCTCGCGCTTGGCCTGGTAGCGGCTGCCGGCGCCGCCATCGAAGCCATCGAAAGAAGGAGCTTGAAGGAACAGGGTCTTCATGGTGGTCATAACACCGAGTCCGGATTTGAGAAGGAATTGGGGGAAGAAGATGGAGCCGGGTTCTGCGGCGCCGACGCCGGCGTCGATATCGGCAACGGTCTGGGACGCTCGACGGTGGCATCGAGAATCTGATTGCGCCAGAGTACCCGCGATCCGGTGTGGGATGCGGCCCATTCCGCAAACAGCAGGCTATCGCGCAGCGGAATCAGCAGGACTTCGTATGCGGGGGTGGGCTCAGGCTTCCATTGGCGCTGCAAGTAATGTAGCACGAGCTTGGCGGTGGCCCCGACAACGGCGAGCGCCAGGCACAGCTTGGTAGGCGCCAGCGCCAGGCCCAGTGCCAGCACCGGGAAAGTGAAGGTGACAAAGGTGAGGGCGAAGCCGGCCGGCTCGGCGGCGCGAATGGTGCGCATCCAGCGCAGCTCATGCGCCCACAGTGCGGCAAGGCTGCTGTCGGTGACGTCGGTGGTGACGACGACATTGGACAACACTGTACGCAGGCCTTGCAGCCGGGTGAACTCCCCCAGCCAGAAATCGTCCGCCAGAACGTCATTCAAGGCCTCGAAGCCGCCGGCCGCCAGCAGCGAGTCGCGACGCAGTGCGATGGTCGAGCCGAACGAGAAGCGGGTCGAGCCGAGGGCATGGGAAACTTGTACCGAGGGCGCGAACCAGTCGTCGATGAAGAGCGCGCCAAGGCGCGACCATAGTCCGATGCGCGGTACGCCGCGGTACAGGCAGGTGACCACGCCGACGCCGGGATCGGCCAGTGGCGCGGTGACCCTGCTCAGGTAATCGCTGGATACGCCGATATCGCTGTCCGCCAGGACCAGCCAGTCGTGCCGGGCGTGGAGCAGCATGTTGCGCAGATTGCTGACTTTCAGGTTGGCGCCGTGCACCTGCGGATCGATCACCAGTTCAATATCGACATGCGGGAATTCCGCCTGCAGGCGGCGCACCACGGCCATGGCGGCGTCCTCGGGCTCACGTACTCCAAACAGCAACTGGAAGCTGGGGTGGGACTGTACGCAGAAGCTGCGCAGATTATCGTAAAGTCCGGGTTCATTGCCGCACAGGGGCTTGAGCACGCTGACCGGCCTGGGGCTGGTTGCGCAGGCCGCATCGCGCAAGCACTGCAAGGCTGTATCGCTGGCCCGGCGCACGCCATTCAGCACGGCATACACCGCAAAGCAGACATAACCGGCCGCGGCCGCGGCCAAACCGGTCCCGATCAGGATGGAAAGGTGCTCAGTCATGGAAACGGACGTGGTGTCCAGCTTAAACTTTACAATACCCGGGGCCACATTTGCATGACACATCGACAGCTTTCCGTGCGCCGCGTTCCACTTGAAAGCATGGTGTAAGATTTTGATTGTCATGGCATGTTTCGAATAATGCGGCGGTACCGGCTGGGCTTGTTTGCCTGCTGCCTGCTGTTGCTCCCCGCCGCTGTCAGGGCAGACCCGGCTGACGGCATCGTCGGCGACTGGCTGGTGGAAAGCGCGGACGCGGTGATCCGCATCGAACGTCATGGCGAACGCTACGAGGGGACCATCGCCTGGCAGCTTCACGATACCTACGGCCCGGAGGATGGCCCCGAGCTGGACGGCAAACCCGCCGTCGATCGCCACAACCCGGATCCGGCGCTGCGCTCGCGCACCCTGAATGGCCTGCGCCTGCTGTGGGACCTGCGTTATGACGCCGAGAACCAGGAGTGGAGCGGCGGCAGGGTTTACGACTCCGACAACGGTCACATCTTCCGCTGCCAGATGCGGCTGCTCGATGCCGACCATATCAGGCTGCGCGGCTATGTCGGCATCACCCTGCTGGGTGGCAGCAGCACCTGGACCCGCATCACCAAAATTCCCCCTGAAACCCGCTAAACGACTGGCCTGGGTAGAGGGCCGAGCCTGCAGCGGATCGAGACGACTGGAGCAGGCGCAGGTTCGCCGCGCCCCCTATCCGTGCACAGGCAGTCCCGCCTTTGCTAAAATGACGGAATCATGATTCCCCCAAGCGATGGAGCGCCGGGCGGCGCCGAACTTCTGTAAGTGCCTGAATTTCCGCCCCTATCGCCCGGATAACGCCCTTGTTCCCCGCATACAGATGAATTCCGAACCCCGCGCCTTGGTTGTTGGCGAGCATTGCGCTTTGGCGCAGGCACAGCCCAACATCGCCCTGATCAAGTACTGGGGCAAGCGCGATGCTGCGCTGAACCTGCCGGTGGTGGGGTCCATCTCCATCACCCTGGATGCCTTGTGGACGCGCACCCGCGTCAGCTTCGAGCCGGCGCTGCAGCAGGATCAGGTCAGTCTCAATGGCCGCAGCGGCGCCGCCGAGGCCAAGCGCGTCAGCGCCTGCCTCGATCTGCTGCGCCAGCGCGCCGGTGTCAACTGGCGCGCCAGCGTCGACAGCCGCAACAATTTTCCCACTGCCGCCGGTCTGGCCTCGTCCGCTTCCGGTTTCGCCGCACTGGTACATGCCGGTGCGCGGGCGCTGGGCCTGAATCTGGATGAGGCGGAACAATCCGTGCTGGCCCGGCGCTGCTCCGGTTCGGCGGCACGCTCGATTTTCGGCGGCTATGTCGAGTGGGCCCACGGCAGGCTGGCCGACGGCACCGACTCGGTGGCGAGCCCGCTGCTCGAGGCCAAGGCCTGGCCGCTGCGCGTTGCCGTGGCAATCACCTCCACCGCGGCCAAGGAAGTCGGCTCCAGTGAAGGCATGCGCCGCACCGCGCAGACCTCGCCTTTCCAGGCTGCTTGGATCGACAGCCAGGAAGCGGATTTGGCGACGGCGCGCGGCGCCATCCTGGCGCGCGACTTCGATGCCCTGGCCGCCATCTCCGAATACAGCTGCCTGAAGATGCACGCCCTGGCGCTGGCGGCGCAGCCCGGCCTGCTCTACTGGAACGGCGCCTCGGTGGAATGCATGCGCACCGTGCGCGCCTTGCGCGGGCAAGGCGTGCCGGTGTTCTTCACCGTCGATGCCGGGCCGCAGGTTAAGGCGGTGTGCGAGCCGCAGGCGATCGAGCAGGTCAAAGCCGCGCTGCGCGAGGTTCCCGGCGTGCTCGATGTGGTCGAGACTGGTCTCGGCGCCGGCGCTCGCATGCTGACCGAGGCGGAGTTCGCGGCATGATGGAAGTAACCGCCAGTACGCCCGGCAAGCTGGTACTGCTCGGCGACTACGCCGTGCTGGAAGGCGCGCCGGCGCTGGTGATGGCGGTGAATCGCCACGCCAAGGTGCGGATTTCCGCCAAGGCCGGCGGCGTGTGCGAAGTCACAGCGCCGGACATGCAGGTGTCGCAGGTGCCGTTGCGCATCGGCGCCGACGGCAAGCCGGAATGGTTGGGCACGGCGGATCAGACCGCCCGCCTGCGGCTGGTGGACCAGACGCTGCGCGGCCTGCTGCACGAAGGCCTGGCGCCGGAGCCCGGCCGCGGCTTCAGCCTGCACCTGGATACCGCGGAATTTTTCGATCAGGGCAGCGAGGGTCTGGCCAAGCTCGGCCTCGGCTCCAGCGCCGCCCTGACCGTGGCCCTGGCTTCGGCCATGGCGGTGTTTGTCGGCCGCGGCGCCGCCACCGCCAACCGCCGCGTCTGGCTGGAGCATCTGCTGCAACTGCATCGGGAATTCCAGGGCGGCCATGGCAGCGGCGTGGATGTCGCCGCCAGTCTCATTGGCGGGGTCATTTCCTATCGTCTGCTGGAGGGGGGCACGCAGCCGCGTTTCGAGCCGGTCAACTGGCCCAGCGAAGTGCATTCCCTGTTCGTCTGGTCCGGCCGCTCCGCCTCCACCTCGGATTTCCTCGGTCGGCTGGCGCAATGGCGCAGTGGACATGGCGCGGACTATGCAAGCCATATGGGCGCGCTCACCGCCATCGCCCGGACGGCTTCGGATGCGGTGACGCAGCAGCAGGGCAGGGGCTTCGTCGAGGCCGCGGCCGCCTATGCGGCGGCGCTGCGCGCTTTCGGCACGGCCTGCGGCCTGGATATATTTTCGGCGGAGCATGTCCAACTGGCGGATCTGGCGGTGCAGGCCGGCGTCAGTTACAAGCCCTGCGGCGCCGGTGGCGGCGATTTCGGCGTGGCGTTTTCGCTGGAGCCGGACCGCCTGGCTCGGCTTGAACGCGACATCGTCGCGGCGGGATTCCGCTGCGTGCCGTTGGCGGTGGATGAGCAGGGTTTGCACCTGGAATACACCGGTTACTGAATTGTCGCATCCAAGGGTTGGTACATCAGGATCGGCCCCTGAAGGAGTTTCTGGAAAATGAAGAACAGTGAAAGATCGCGCTTCCCCGAGTTCTACAAGCTATCGGTTTCCGATCGCGTGCGCGTCATTCACGAGCGCGGCTGGCTGTCCGCCGAGGATTATCAGGCGCTGATCTCGGGCGATCACACGCTGAAGATCCACAAAGCCGACAAGATGATCGAGAACGTGGTCGGCGTGATGGGCCTGCCGGTCGGTCTCGGCCTCAACTTCATGGTCAACGGCCGCGATTACATCATTCCGCTGGTGGTGGAAGAGCCTTCCATCGTCGCGGCGCTGTCCTCCGCCGCCAAGGTGGTGCGCGGTGCCGGCGGGTTCACTGTGGAAAGCACCGAGCCAATCCTGATCGGCCAGGTGCAGGTGGTCGATGTGCCGCATGTCGCCAAGGCCAAGACCGCGGTGCTGCAGCGCAAGGGCGAGATCCTCAATCTCGCCAACAGCCTGCATCCGCAGATGGTGGCGCGCGGCGGCGGCGCCCAGGATCTGGAAGTGCATCTGCATGCCCGCCCGGAGGGCGGCGACATGCTGGTGGTGCACCTGCTGGTCGATACGCGCGACGCGATGGGCGCCAACCTGGTCAATACCATGTGCGAAGGCGTCGCCTCGCTGGTGGAATCGATCACCGGCGGCCGCGTCTTCCTGCGCATCCTGTCGAACCTCACCGACCGCTCGATGGTGCGCGCACGCTGCGTCATCCCGGTGGACAAGCTCGGCGGCAGGCAGGGCTACACCGGCGAAGAGGTGCGCGACGGCGTGATTCTCGCCAACGAATTCGCCAGCATCGATCCGTACCGTGCCGCCACCCACAATAAAGGTGTGATGAATGGCGTCGATGCGGTGGCGCTGGCCACCGGCAACGACTGGCGTGCCATCGAGGCGGCGGCGCATGCCTACGCCGCGCGCGGCGGCCGCTACACCTCGCTGACCCGCTGGTACAAGGGCCCCAACGGCGAACTGGTGGGCGAGCTCGATATCCCGATGAAGGTCGGCATCGTCGGCGGCCCGCTGCAGTCCAATGCCACCGTGGCGCTGGACCTGCGCCTGCTCGGCGTGAAAACCGGGCGTGAACTGGCCGAGGTGATGGGCGCCGTCGGCCTGGCGCAGAATTTCTCCGCCTTGCGTGCCCTGGTCACCGAAGGCATCCAGCAGGGCCACATGACCCTGCACGCGCGCAGCGTCGCCGTCGCTGCCGGCGCCACCGCGGAAATCTTCGACACGGTGGTCGAGCGCCTGGTGGAAAGCGGCGAGATCAAGATCTGGAAAGCGCAGGAAATCGTGGTGCAGGTGCGCAAGGAAGCCCGCGGCGCCAGCGAGGTGGTGCCCGACCTGCACGCCTGCGGCTACGGCAAGATCATCCTGCTCGGCGAGCATGCCGTGGTCTATGGCAGCCATGCCATCGCCGCGCCGGTGCCGCTGGCGGTACGCGCCGCGGTGCAGGACACCAAGTCCGGCGGTGTCGACATGATGATCCCGCGCTGGGGCGTGGAGTACCGCTTGCACCGCGATCCGGCGCACCGCGACTCGTTCCAGCGCTCGCTCGGCATCATCTTCGACACGCTGGGACTCACCGAAAGATCGGTGCGCATCGAAGTGTTCCCCAATGTGCCGCGCGCCATGGGCCTGGGCGGCTCGGCGGCGATGGCGGTGGCGATCATCCGTGCGCTGGACATGCACTTCAAGCTGGGTCTGAGCGACGTCCAGGTCAACGAACTGGCCTTCAACTGCGAGAAAGTGGCGCACGGCACGCCGTCCGGCATCGACAACACGGTGGCGACCTACGGCAAGTTCGTGCTGTACAAGCGCGCGGACAAGCCCGATGAAGCGCCGATGATGCGCGAACTGCATGTGCCCAAGCCGATCCCGATGGTGATCGGCATCAGCGGCAAGGAAAGCCTCACCGCCAAGACCGTCGGCGGCGTGCGCACCGCCTGGCAGCGCAATCCCGAGCTGTACCAGCGCATCTTCCGCGAAATCGACCAGCTCACCCTGCAGGGCGTGGACGCGGTGCAGGGCAACGACCTGGAACGCCTCGGCGATCTGATGAACATTTGCCACGGCCTGCTCAACGCCCTGCGCGTGTCGAGCTGGGAAGTGGAGGAACTGGTGCAGATCGCGCGCGAACACGGCGCGCTCGGCGCCAAGCTGACCGGCGGCGGCGGCGGCGGCTCGATCATCGCGCTGTGCCCGGAAAACCCGGAGAAGGTGATCGCCGCGATGCGCGACGCCGGCTACCAGGGCATGGAGGTGAGCATTGGATAGCATGGCCCTCGACATGGAAATGCAGGACGCCGACCGTATCGTCTCCTTCGACGACGAGCCGCTGGTGCTGGTCGACGAGAACGACCGCGAAGTCGGTTTTCTAGACAAGGCTTCGGCCCATCTGGGCAAGGGCACGCTGCACCGCGCCTTCTCGCTGTTCATCTTCAACGCCCGGGGGGAGCTTCTGCTGCAGCAGCGGGCAGCGGGCAAGCGGTTATGGCCCGGTTACTGGTCCAACACCTGCTGCAGCCATCCGCGCCGCGGCGAAACCCTGGACAAGGCGATCCATCGCCGTCTGGACGAGGAGTTGGGCCTCAAATCGCCGCTGCAATACCTGTTCAAGTTCCAGTACCAGGCCCAGTTCGACGCCGAGGGCGCCGAGCACGAGTTGTGCTGGGTTTATGCCGGGCGCAGCGACGACCGGGCCAAGGTCAATGTGAACGAGATTTCAGGTCTGCGCTATATCGCCCCGGATGCCCTGGATGCGGAAATGGCGGCCAATCCGGGGGCTTTTACCCCCTGGTTCAAGATCGAATGGGCGCGGATTCGCCGCGACCATGCGGAGGTGTTGGAGCCGCTGGCGCCCCTTTGAACGGTGCGCAAGCCGGAAGTGTGACAAAATTGGTAACTTGAGATTGCAGTCAATCCCCTATGAACGCTGTCCAACCGGACACCGTTCCTGAATTCGGAGTATCCATGGGTATCCCCCTCATCCAGCAGGTCAAGATCGCCAAATATCTACTGGGCAAGAAGCTCAGCGGTCAAACCAAGTATCCGCTGGCGATGATGTTGGAGCCGCTGTTCCAGTGCAATCTGGAATGCGCCGGCTGCGGCAAGATCGATCAACCGAAGGAAATCCTCAAGAAGCGCATGAGCGTCGAGGACGCCCTGCGCGCGGTGGACGAGTGCGGCGCCCCGGTGGTTTCCATCCCCGGCGGCGAGCCCCTGATCCACAAGGAGCTGCCGCAGATCGTTGAAGGCCTCCTCGCGCGCAAGAAGTTCGTGTACTTGTGCACCAACGCGATCCTGATGCCCAAGCACATCGACGAGTACAAGCCCTCGCCGTACTTCACCTGGTCGATTCATCTGGACGGCCTGGAAAAGCGCCACGACGAATCGGTGTGCATGGAAGGCGTGTTCAAGAAGGCCGTCGCCGCCATCAAGATGGCGCGCGAGCGCGGCTTCCGCGTCACCATCAATTGCACCCTGTTCAACAAGGAACCGGCGGCCGAGATCGCCGAGTTCTTCGACTACGCCATGACGCTGGGCATCGAGGGCATCACCGTGTCCCCCGGCTACAGCTACCAGCATGCGCCGCGCCAGGACGTGTTCCTGGGTCGCAACGAGAGCAAGCAGCTGTTCCGCGACGTGTTCAAGCTCGGCAAGGAACGCAAGAGCAAGTGGGTGTTCAACCAGTCGTCGATGTTCCTCGACTTCATCGCCGGCAACCAGAGCTACCAGTGCACGCCGTGGTCCAACCCGACTTACAACATCTTCGGATGGCAGAAGCCCTGCTACCTGCTGGTCGATGAAGGCTACGCCAAGACCTACAAGGAACTGATCGAAGACACCGAGTGGGACAAGTACGGCGTCGGCATCAATCCGAAGTGCGACAACTGCATGGCGCATTGCGGCTTCGAGGGCAGCGCCGTCAACGACACCTTCGCCAATCCGATGAAGGCGCTGCGCGTGGCGCTGTTCGGGCCGCGCACCGACGGCGCTTTCGCCGCCGACCTGCCGGTCAAGTACGGCGACCGTGCCGCCGCCACCGCGGTGCACATCCCGGTCAGCGCCATCCAGCGTCGTCCGAGCAATGCGGGTGACAGCAAGTCCGGCTAGTGCTGCCGTTTCCAGGACCGTCGCAACAGCCTGATCCTGCTCCCTTCTGGAGCAGGATCAGGCGCGCAATTTCACCGCATCGAAATCCGCAATGACCGGCACGGCAGCGCTATGGCTGGCCGCCCCGGCGGCGATCATCTGGTTCGGCAACCTGCTGTCGCCCTGGCGTCCGTGGAGTACGCGCGAGCGCATCGAAGCCGATGCGGCCGCGGCGTGCGAGGCCGACCTCGGCGAGATCACCGTGCTGATCCCGGCGCGGGATGAGGCTGAAGTCATCGGCACCACGCTGTCCGGCCTGCAAGCCCAGGGCAGGGGTTTGCGGGTGGTGCTGGTGGACGACCAGTCTACCGATGCCACCGCGCAAATCGCGGCTTCCTTCCCGAATACCCGTGTCATTTCCGGCAAGCCGTTGCCGGCGGGCTGGGCCGGCAAGCTGTGGGCGCTGGAGCAGGGCAAGTCCGAAGTGCGGACGCCGCTGACCTTGCTGCTCGACGCCGATATCGAACTGCGTCCTGGCCTGCTCGCCGCGCTGCTGCGTCACAAGCGCGCACAGGGCCTGCATTTCGTCTCGCTGATGGCCGACCTGCGCCGCACCAGCTTCTGGGACCGCCTGCTGCTGCCTGCTTTCGTCTACTACTTCAAGCTGCTCTATCCGTTCGCCCTGTCCAACTCTCGCTTCCGCTACGTCGCAGCCGCAGCGGGCGGTTGCATACTGGTGGATACCGCTGCACTGGAAAAGGCCGGGGCCTTCACCAGTCTGCGCGACGCGCTGATCGACGACTGCACCCTGGCGCGGCAGATCAAGAGCGCCGGCTATCGCACCTGGGTCGGCCTGAGCCGCGGCGTGGTCAGCCTGCGGCCCTACGGCAAGCTGGAATCGATCCACGAGATGGTGGCGCGTTCCGCTTTCACCCAGCTCTATTACTCCAATCTGCTGCTGCTGCTGGTCAGCGTAATCTTCGCCGCCGCTTACTGGCTGCCGCTGATCGCATTGTTCCTGCCTGGTGCGCAGCTGCTTGCCGCCGCGGCGCTGTTGGCAATGGGGCTGGCCTATTGGCCGACCCTGCGTTATTACGGCATGTCGCCGCTGTGGCTGCTGCTGGCGCCGCTGGGCGCTTCACTCTACCTGGCGATGACTTGGAGCTCCGCCATCCGCTACTGGCGCGGCATGCGCTCGCGCTGGAAGGGTCGTGTCTACGCCAGCGCTGGCGAATCGGCCGCAGGCGTAGGCCAGGAGCATTAAGCCACCGCTGACGCCGCCGTCAACTTGCCTTGATCCATCAATGATTGAAAAATTCCCCCGAGCAACAGAGCGAGCAGACATGAATCGCGAACAATTCGGCATCAGCGGCATCTCGGTATTCGTCCCGCCTTACCGCGTCAATCTGCAGGACTGGTGCGGCTGGACGGGCAACGCCTGGGACAAGATCAGCGCCGTGGTCGGCCACAGCTTCCGCATGGCGGGACCTGAGGAAAGCGTGTACACCATGGCCGCCGAAGCGGTGCTCAAGCTGATTCTCGACTACCAGGTCGATCCGCAGCGCATCGGCTCGCTGGCCCTGGCCACCGAGTCCAGCTCGGACAACGCCGTCGGCGCGGTGATCGTGCGCGGCCTGGTCGATCAGGCGCTGGCGGTGCGCGGCCTGCAGCCGCTGTCGCGCTACTGCGAGGTGCCGGAATACAAGCAGGCCTGCATCGCCGGCCTCTATGGCGTGAAAGGCGCCATGCGCTATCTGGCCTATGACGGCGCCGGCCGCCAGGCCATCGTCGTTTCCGCCGATATCGCCGAGTACGATCGCGGCAGCACCGGCGAGCCCACCCAGGGCGCCGGCGCGGTGGCCATGCTGGTCGACCGCGATCCGCAGCTGCTGGCGCTGGACCTGCATACCTCCGGCAGCTCCTCCAGCTATCGCATTGCCGACTTCCGCAAGCCGTTCCTGCGCTTCAACGGCCAGACTCCGGGCGCCAACGGCCGCCTGCGCGATTTCCCGGTGTTCAACGGCAAGTATTCCACCGCCTGTTATCTCGACGAAGTGGTGTGCGCCTTCGATGCGCTGTTCCTGCGCCGCGACGGCAAGCGCGCCGCCTTCCTGCGCAGCCTCACTGCGGCCTTCATGCACCGGCCCTACCACCACATGCCGGTCAGCGCCTGGAGCATGGCCTACCTGTTCGCCATGGGCGCGGACGGCGACGAAGAGCATGAGGAACTTGGCGGCTACTGCAAGGCTGCAGGAGTGGAACTGAAGCAGTTGCTGGCGGAGATGGGGCAGCGTCCCTCCCTGGTCGACAAGGTGATCAGCGGCCATCCGCCGGAAGAGCCGTATCCGCTCACCGCCCAGGTGATGAAGGCTTTCCGCAAGAGCCCGCGCTACAAGGAAGTAGTGGAAGGCAAGCTGCGCCTCGGCGCCGCCGCCATGATGCACATGGGCAATCTCTACACTGCCGCGCTGCCTGCCTGGCTGGCAGCCGGGCTCGAAGAGGCACAGGCCCAGCCGGCGGAACTCAGCGGCCACAAGCTGCTGCTGGTCGGCTATGGCAGCGGCGACGCCGCCGAAACCGTGGTGGCCAAGGTGACGCCGAACTGGCGCCAGGCGGCGGCAAAGATCGGTCTGGCCAAGGCCTTGGGCAACGCCGTCAATCTCGGCCAGGACGACTACGCCCGCCTGCATGCCGCGCAATGGCCGCAGGAAGCGCAGATCCCGAAGCGCCCCGGCTTCACCATCGAGCGGGTGGGCAAGTCGCACGACGCCCAGTTCCACGATCTGGGCATCGAGTACTACCGCTACCGCGCCTGAGCCGGGCGTCGTAAAAAGCCGCCGCGCTTCCGACAAGCGCGGCGGCTTTTTTATTGTCCGTTTTGCGATGCAGCGCCTTTGCTCGCGGACGATCGGGATTTCCCGACTAGTTGAGCGCCGGCGGGGGGCTTAAATCATGAATCGGCTGTCTTATAACTAAATGTCACTTGTACCTTGCTGTTTAGTACTTCTCTGCGAGAGCCGCGCTCTATAGTCTGGTGCGCAACAGAGGTGTTGGTGCTGACGCATATTGAAGCTGGCCGGTAAGGCGGCGACCATAGGCGCTGCCCGCTCAGATCGCTACCGAGGAGGAATACGAAATGTCTGACGATGTGCTGGAGGCCGCCGCGGCCTCCGTTGACGAGGAACATGCCCTGGCCGACACAGGCGTTGCGGATGTATCCGAGGTGTTGGCGCAGGCGCGCGAGCGCGCTGCCGCCCAGGGACTGTCTTACGCCGGCGGTATCGCGCCGCGACAGGCATGGGCGCTGTTTTCTTCCGGCGCTGCGGCCCTGATCGACGTGCGCAGTGCCGAGGAACGCAAGTTTGTCGGGCATGTGCCGGGCAGCCAGCATGTGGCCTGGGCCACCGGTACCTCGCTGACGCGCAATCCGCGCTTCGCGCGCGAAGTCGAGGCCAAGGCGAAGGACAAGACCGCCTTGCTGTTGCTGCTGTGCCGCAGCGGCAAGCGTTCCGCCGCCGCGGCGGAAGTGCTCGCCAAGGCCGGCTATACCAATGTGTTCAACGTGCTGGAAGGCTTCGAGGGCGAGATCGACCAGCAGCAACAGCGCGGCAAGGCGGACGGCTGGCGCTACCGCGGCCTGCCCTGGGTGCAGGACTGAGTCGCGCCCGCAACAAGCGGGTTTGCGCGGCAACCTCGAAGCCGAACGCTGGCTAGTTCGGCTTCGCTGCTGAAACCGCTTTGGCTATAACGAAATAATATTTTCTTCTTAGCCTGAATCAACCGATACTCTGGCACGTTCCTTTCGCCCGGCAATGCAGCGCGCCGGTGACTGGAGTCTATTTAGGTTTACCGTGTCAGTCTAAGCGGGCTTGCGTGCAGATAGTCGGGTAACTGCGCGCCTGTGACCGCGAGCCTGTTGCTGTGCCTGCCCTCCGGAGCAAACCGCGTGGAGAAGTCCGCCGCATGAAGAATGCCGACACCGCTTCCCCCGCCAACACCCAAGCGCCGCTGCGTTGGGATCTCGAAGGCGTCGTTGCCGGCCTGCGCGAAGTACGGGCGCGCTGGCGCGCTGCGCAGCACCGCACCCTGGAACCAGGCGGCCGCGAGTTTCCTTCGCGCGATGCGCTGATCGCCATTTCCATCTCGCTGCGCGGCGCCTTGTTCCCGCTGCGCCTTGGTCCCTCGCATGTGCGCCAGGAAGGCGAGGACCATTATGTCGGCTACACCCTCGACACCACGCTCAACGCCCTGCTCGAGCAGGTGCGCCTGGAACTGCGCTATACCGCCCGCCACGACGGGCTGACTGCGACCCAGGTGGAAGAGCGCGCAGTGCAGATCGTGCGCGACTTCGCCAACGCCCTGCCGGGCCTGCGCGCCCTGCTCGATACCGACGTGGAAGCGGCATTCCGCGGCGATCCCGCTGCGCGCAGCGTCGACGAAGTGCTGCTGTGTTATCCCGGCATCCTGGCGATGATCAACCATCGCCTCGCGCACAAGCTCTATGAATTGGAGTTGCCGCTGCTGGCGCGCATCATCGCCGAGATCGCGCATTCGGAGACCGGCATCGACATCCATCCGGGCGCGCGCATCGGCGCCAGCTTCTTCATCGACCACGGCACCGGCGTGGTGATCGGCGAGACCGCGGTGATCGGCGAGCGCGTGCGTCTTTACCAGGCAGTGACGCTGGGCGCCAAGCGCTTCCCCAGCGACGGCAGCGGCGGCTTGCAGAAGGGCCTGCCGCGCCATCCGGTGGTGGAGGACGACGTCGTCATCTATGCCGGCGCCACCATCCTCGGGCGCGTCACCATTGGCCATGGTTCCACCATCGGCGGCAACATCTGGCTGACGCGCAGCGTGCCGCCCGGCAGCAATGTGACGCAGGCCAGTTCGCAGCACGAAGTTCTCGATCCGGATTCGGGCGTCTGAACAGCCCGGTTCCTGTACCAGCTTAAACATCCATCCCCCATACACTGTCCGCAACAGGAGCCAAACCGATGGCCGACAAGGAACAAGCAAAACTGGCGCTGGGCGACGAAGCCGCACGCCAACTTGCCAATGCCACCAAGACCGTTCCGCAGCTTTCCACCATCTCGCCGCGCTGGCTGACGCACCTGCTGCAATGGCTGCCGGTGGAAGCGGGCATCTATCGCGTCAACAAGGTCAAGAACCCGGCCGACGTGCTGGTGGCCTGCTCGCGCCAGAACGAAGAGGAGGAACTGCCGCAGGTGTTCGTCGATTACGAAGAACAGCCGCGCGAGTACTACCTCAACTCGGTGGCGACGGTGCTGGATGTGCATACGCGCATCGCCGACCTCTATAGCAGCCCGCATGACCAGACCCGCGAGCAATTGCGCCTGACCATCGAGACCATCAAGGAGCGTCAGGAAAGCGAGCTGATCAACAATCCGGAATACGGCCTGCTGGCCAGCGTGCATGACGACCAGCGCATCGCCACCCTGGGCGGTGCGCCGACGCCGGACGATCTCGACGATCTGATCAGCAAGGTGTGGAAAGAGCCGGCGTTCTTCCTCACCCATCCGCTGGCCATTGCCGCCTTCGGCCGCGAGTGCACCCGTCGCGGCGTGCCGCCGCCGACGGTGAGCCTGTTCGGTTCGCAGTTCCTGACCTGGCGCGGCCTGCCGCTGGTGCCTTCGGACAAGGTGCCGGTGACCGACGGCAAGACCAAGATCCTGCTGCTGCGTGTAGGCGAGAAGCGCCAGGGCGTGGTCGGCCTGTTCCAGCCGGGTCTGGCCGGTGAACAGGCGCCGGGCCTGTCGGTGCGCTTCATGGGCATCAACCGCAGCGCCATCGCCTCCTACCTGATCTCGCTGTATTGCTCGCTGGCGGTGCTGACGGACGATGCGCTTGCCGTACTCGATGAGGTGGAAGTCGGCAAGTACCATGACTACCCCGACACCTACAAGTAGCGGCCCGGTGACGCCGGCACCGGCCTTGCCGCCGGGCCTGCCCGACGAAGCGACCCTGGCGCGCTTAGCCGGCGAATTTTTCGCCGCCTTGCCCGGTGCGTCCTCCGCTGGCATTCCCGCTTCGGCTTACGCACCGCAAGCGGTGCCGCCTTCGGCCGCGCTGAGTGCTCCCGGGCAAGTCCCGGGTGTGGGGGCGCAGCCTTCCGTGCCCTCGGCTGCGGCTGCGCAAAGTGCGCCGCGCGTGCCGTGGAGCGAATCGCTGAGCCGGCCCGAGGCATTCGGCACCGCGATTCCGCGTGTGGGTCCGCAGCCGCCCGATCCACCGGCTTCGCCGGTGGCGGAGCCCAGTACTCCCTATTACTTGACCCCAGGCTTCAGCTCGGGCCTGGCTTCAGCCCAGACCCCGCAAACCACGCCGCCCTCGTCTCCGCAGGCGGCTGGCGCGCAGGCGCCGGGTGCGGGCGCCCAGCCTGCTGCGCCCGCGGCCGCTGCGGCGCCGGGCACTCCGCGTGTGCCGTTCAGCGAATCGCTGAGCACACCGCCGGCATTCGGCACTTCGATTCCGCAGGTCGGCGCGCCGCCGTCGGACCTGCCGGCAACACCGGTTTCGGTGCCCAGCACGCCGTATTATTTTCTGGGCGAGGCGAGTGCCTATCCCTCCGCCGCGCAACAGGCGCCGCCAGCGGGCGCACAGGAAGACCGGGTGATACCGCAGTCGCACGGCTTGCCGGGAGAAGCCGATTTGCAGCAGTTGCTGCAATCGATCCTGCGCGCCGATGCAGCGCCTGCCGCCGCTCCGGCGGCACCGGCGCCAAGCCCCGGCAATGGCCACTATTACTTCATCGATCCGGTTGCGCCGAAAGCGGGCGGCGCGGACGTACCGGCGGTGCCGGTCTCGGCGCATCCGGCCTTCGACGTGCAGGCCGTCCGGCGCGATTTCCCGATCCTTGCCGAGCGCGTCAACGGCCGGCCGCTGATCTGGTTCGACAATGCCGCCACCACGCACAAGCCGCAGGCGGTGATCGACCGGCTGGCGTATTTCTACGCCCACGAGAATTCCAATATCCACCGAGCCGCACATGAACTGGCGGCGCGGGCCACCGATGCCTATGAAGGCGCGCGCAGCAAGGTGGCACGCTTCCTCGGCGCCGGTTCGTCGGAAGAGATCGTGTTCGTGCGCGGCGCCACCGAGGCGATCAACCTGGTGGCGAAGAGCTGGGGCACGCAGAACGTGCATGCCGGCGATGAGATCATCATCACCTGGCTGGAGCACCACGCCAACATCGTGCCCTGGCAGCAACTGGCGGCGCAAACCGGCGCCAAGCTGCGTGTGGTGCCGGTGGACAACGACGGCCAGGTGTTGCTCGACGAATATCAGAAGCTGCTCAGCGACCGCACCAAGCTGGTCGCCTTCACCCAGGTGTCCAACGCACTCGGCACGGTGACGCCGGTGCGCGAGATGGTGGAGCTGGCGCATCGCGCCGGCGCGCTGGCGCTGGTCGATGGCGCCCAGGCGGTTTCGCACATGCGCGTCAACGTGCAGGCGCTGGACGCGGACTTCTATGTCTTCTCCGGCCACAAGGTGTTCGCGCCCACCGGCATCGGCGTGGTTTACGGCAAGTCGGCGCTGCTCAATGCCATGCCGCCCTGGCAGGGCGGCGGCAACATGATCGCTGACGTCACCTTCGAGAAATCGACCTACCAGAAGGCGCCGTCGCGCTTCGAGGCCGGCACCGGCAACATCGCCGATGCGGTGGGTCTGGGCGCGGCCATCGACTATATCGAACGCGTCGGCATGGAGAACATCGCGCAGTACGAGCACAACCTGCTGGTCTACGCCACCCAGGCCATGTGCACGGTGCCGGGGCTGTGCCTGATCGGCACCGCCAGGGACAAGGCCAGCGTGCTGTCTTTCGTGCTCGACGGCCACCGCCCGGAGGATGTGGGCAGCGCGCTCAACCGCGAGGGTATCGCGGTACGCTCCGGCCACCATTGCGCACAGCCGATCCTGCGCCGCTTCGGCCATGAAGCCACGGTGCGACCCTCGCTGGCGTTCTACAACACCTGCGAGGAAGTGGATGTAATGGTTGCGGCGCTGCATCGCCTGGCGCGCGCCAGCAGGAAGTGATTGGCTGGCTGGGCAACGCGCAGTCGGCATGATCTGTCCCCTCTCCCATCCCGCAGGGACTCCCTGCGGTCGCAGCGGGCGAGGGGAGCGCGTTCAAAGGTTCAGGCTTCCACTTCCGCGCGTCGTGCCTCGAGCAAGCCATCGCGAATCGCCAGCTCCAGGATCTGTTGTGCTTCCTCCTCAACGCTGAGCAGGCGTGTATCGATACGCAGATCCGGTTGCTCCGGCGCCTCATAAGGCGCATCGACGCCAGGCAGATTGCGCACCTCGCCCAGCCGCGCCTGCCGATAGAGCCCCTTGGGATCGCGTCTTTCGCACTCCGCCAGCGGTGTGGCGACGTGAACCTCGTAGAAGCCGCCGAACTTCCGGACCCGCGCCCTGGCGTCGATGCGTGCGCCCCGGAACGGCGCGATAGCGGCGGCGATGCAGATGCCGCCGTGGCGCGTGACTTCGCCGGCGACAAAGCCGATACGGCGGATGTTCAGCTCTCGATCGGCGCGCGAGAAGGTGAGACCCGAGGACAGCATTTCGCGCACCACGTCGCCGTCCAGCACCGTCACCGAGCGTCCGTATTCGCTCACCAGTAGCTGATGCAGCTGGGCGGCGATGGTGGTCTTGCCGGCCGCGGCCAGGCCGGTGAGGAGAATGGTGAAACCGCGGTGAAGATGGGTGCTCATCTGCTGCCGATAGTCGGAAGATCGTCCATGGTAGGAACGGGCTGCCATCGGCATAAGGCTTATGGTTATACCTTCTGGCACTGAGCAGGCGGTCGCTTTGGCGGGCCCGGCAGGCAATGTTGCTTGCCGCAGTTGACATGCAAACGATAATCATTATCATCAATGGCATGTCGCAGCCAGAACCCCTCGGTACCTCACATCCCCCCGCACCGCTACGCGCGCCGGGTGATACACGGCAACTCGACAGCCAGACGCTGTTCGGCGCCGCGCGCGAACTGCTGATCCGGCACAACGGTGCCCTTTACCGCCTGCGCATGACCCGCGCCGGGAAACTGATTCTGACCAAGTGAGAGCTTATTCACGGATAAGCTCTAAACAAACAGCGCTAAGCCAGCCACCTGCGGGGAGCCAGCCGGCGCGATCCAACCGATCGCAATGCCGCACTCAGGAGGAAGGCCGATGCAACAGATCCTTGATCCGGACCACCGCTTCGAGTTTGCGCGGGCCGGACAGAAACACGCGATTTTCGACGCGGAGAGTCTGTTGCTCGACCCCACCCGCGGCATCAAGCACAGTCTGCGCTGCGCCCTCTACGACGTTGGCCACAAGCTGTCGGCGGATGCGTTCCGCCACTGGTCGCTGCGCACGCCGCTGCGCGACGCGTTTTCCATCCTGATGCAGAGCCAGGATGCGCAGTGCATCGGCGAAGCCTGTGCGCGCTACTTCCATCACTACGATGAGGCCGGCCGCTACCTCTGTACCCTGCGCCCTGGCAGCCTGCAACTGCTGTTCAAGCTCGCCGCCGAATGGCGGGTGGAACTGCACTACCTGACTCATATCGGCGCCGATGCCGCCTCGCGCCTGCTCGATGTCTATGGCCTGCAGCACTTTCCGCGCTCCATCATCACACCCGAGCAGCAGTGCGCTCCCGGCATCCGCCTGCCGCTGATGGAACACCTGATCGAGAGCAGCGGCGAGCCGCCTTCGTCCTGGCTGTTGCTCAGCGATCACCCCTGCGAATTGTTGACGGCGCAGCGCCTGCACCTGCGTGCCATCGCGCTGGGTTACGGCCGCGCGCCGCTGCCGGCGCTATGCGAGTTGCGCCCCTGCGCCATCGCCGCCAGTGTCGCCGATGTGGCAGTTTGCATCGGCAGCTTCATGCGTGATCCGGTGAGAGAGAGCCAGCTTGTTCACTGACAGCCTGCACCGCGATTTCCCGCTGCAGCCGCTGCGCCTGGCAGGTAGCGTGCAGGAGTGCTCCGCCAACTTATCCGCCTGCGGCAGCAGCCGCGCCGAAGCGACGCTGGCGGCCCTGTATGCCGATGGCGCGGGCTGGCCCGGCAGATGGATGGCGCTGCGCGAGCTGCTGGGCAGTTTGTTGCGCCCGTCGGCATCGGCTTGTGCCGGCTGTCCGCACCGGCCGATCAGCGCGCAATGCGGCGCCCTGCTGTACCAGTTGGCGCGCCTCGGCGATGCGCGGCTGGCGGTTGCGCTGGGAGCGGGGGATGCTGCCGCGGCCATCTGGCTGGCCTGCGCCATGCGCGCCAACCAGCGCCATGCTGGCGACCGCGGCATCATTGCCTGCGAGCCGGCGCATGAAGTGGCGCAGCTTGCGCGCTGCCGCCTGCGCGCGGCGGGTGTATCGCGCTATGTCGACCTGCGCGAAGGCCGGCCCGAGCTTGCGCTGGCGCGCATCGACCAGCCGGTGGACTGCCTGCTATTCAATGGCTATCCCGCGCTGATGCTCACCGTGCTCAGGCAATTGCAGGCCAGATTGCGGCCGGGTGCGATGGTGATGGCGCTGCGTCCTCGCGGCGATCAGCGGTCTTATTCCGACTATCTGCGCTATGTGCGCGATCCGCAGGGCGCCTTCACTTCCATCGCCCTGCCATATCGTGAGAGTGTCGAGCTGTCTGTCAGAAACTGAAACATTGCGGTGGTGCAGCGGTGCTCAGGCGTGCCCCGACCGATCCCACTCCGCCGGCCGCGGCGGCGGCGTGCGTATGCCTTTCCGGGCATGCATCACCAGCTTCGCCTGCCGCGTCCATAGCTTCAATTGGGCCGTGACATAGGCCGGATCGTTGAACAGGTGTGCCTGCGAGGCCATGCCGCCGAGCAGGCAACTGAATTGCAGGAATACCGCCTTGAGGTTTTCGCGCGTGCCGGGAGCCGGCATGAAGTAGTGCTCCACCGCCGGCTCGAATACCTTGCTCACCCGCAGCAGCATGCCGCGCAGGGCTTCGGCCAGCACCGCATCGCGCTGGCTGGCCACCAGCAGTTCGGTGTAGGCGCGATAAAGCGGCGTGGCGAACAACTGTTCCCAGGTTGCCTTGACCAGGATTTCCAGCCGGTTGTCCTCGTCCGCCACCGACAGCAGCACGGCGCCGAGGGTGCGGTAGCTGCTGCGCAGAAGATTGTCCGCCGCGTCGAGAATCAGGGCTTGCTTGCTCGGGTAGTGGTGGACCTGCGCGCCGCGCGAGACACCGGCGCGGCGCACGATGGAGCTGAGGGTGCTGCCGGCATAGCCGTCCTCGGCCAGGCTTTCCAATGTGGCGGCAAGCAGGCGCTGACGCATGGCACCGCTGCGCTCGGCCTGTGTGCGGCGGGCGGGGGCGCTGGCGCTGCTCAAGGAAAACTTGCTCGGGCTGACATGCTATCAGTATGATACAGTCCAGACTGTATGTAAATAAACCAACGGATGGAGCCTGCATGATCCCGAGAACCATTTTCAGCGCCGAACACGAGGATTTCCGCAAGACGGTGCGGCGATTCATCGCCGAGGAAATCATGCCGCACCATGAGCGCTGGGAAGAGCAGCAGCATGTCGATCGCGCCATCTGGAATCGTGCCGGCGAACTGGGCTTCCTCTGCAACACCATGCCGGAACAGTACGGCGGCGCCGGCACCGCCCGGCTCTACAGCGTGATCATGATGGAGGAGCTGTCCGCGGCCGGCGCCTCCGGCATCGGCTTCAACCTGCACACCGACATCGTCGCCAACTACATCAACAACTTCGGCAACGAAGCGCAGAAAAAGCAGTGGCTGCCGAAGATGGCCACCGGCGAACTGGTCGGCGCCATCGCCATGACCGAGCCGGGCACCGGCTCCGACCTGCAGGCGGTGAAGACCCGCGCGGTCAAGGATGGCGACGACTACGTCATCAACGGCTCCAAGATTTTCATCACCAATGGCTACCTCTGCGACCTGGTGGTGGTGGTGGCGAAGACCGGCGACAGCGGCGAAGGCGCCAAGGACATGTCGCTGATCGTGGTGGAAGCGGATCGCGCCGGCTTCAGCAAGGGCAAGCCGCTGAAGAAAGTGGGCATGCATGCGCAGGACACCTGCGAGCTGTTCTTCAAGGACGTGCGCGTGCCGCAGTCCAACCTGCTCGGCCCCAAGGAAGGCATGGGCTTCATCATGCTGATGCAGGAGCTGGCCTGGGAGCGGCTGATCATCGCCATCATCTCCGTTTCCGGCGCGGAAGCTGCTTTCAAGCACACCCTTGAGTACACCCGCAACCGCAAGGTCTTCGGCAAGCCGGTGGCGACCTACCAGAATTCGCGCTTCAAGCTGGCGGAGATGAAGGCGGAAATCGCCATCGGCCAGGTCTTCGTCGACCGTTGCCTGGAGCTGGTGCTGAAGCGCAAGCTCGGCGTCGATGCCGCGGCCACCGCCAAATACTGGTGTTCGGACATGATGTCGCGGGTGATCGACGAGTGCGTGCAGCTGCACGGCGGCTACGGCTACATGATGGAATACCCCATCGCCAAGGCCTACATCGACAGCCGCGCCCAGCGTATCTATGGCGGCACCAATGAGATCATGAAGGAACTGATCTCGCGGACGTTGTAATCGTCAAGAAAAAGTATCTCGCGCAGAGACGCAAAGACGCGAAGAAAAATGATTGATGATGTCGGAATCCTTCCTTGAGCTTCTACTGGGTAGTTTTCTTTTTTAGCGTCTTTGCGTCTTTGCGCGAGATCGCTTCGACTTACTGGTGAATGAACGTGAACTCTACTGCCAACCCTCTCCTCTCCGGCATCCGCGTCCTCGACCTGTCGCGTCTGCTGCCCGGGCCGTTCTGTACTCTGTACCTGGCCCAGCTCGGCGCCGACGTCATCAAGATCGAGGAGCCCAATGGCGGCGACTACACCCGCACCTTGTCGCCGGAAATGTTCACCCTGGTCAATCGCGGCAAGAAGTCGGTGACGCTGGATCTGCGCAAGCCCGGGGATGTGCAGCTATTCCATCGCATGGTGGAACAGAGCGACGTGGTGCTGGAGTCGTTTCGCCCCGGTGTGATGGACAAGCTCGGCTGCGGCTATGAGGCGCTGAAGGCGCTCAACCCGCGACTGGTCTATGCGGCGCTCACCGGCTACGGCCAGAGCGGCCCTTACCGCGACCGCCCCGGTCACGACATGAACTACTGCGGCTACGCCGGCGTGCTGGATCAGATCGGCAGCGCCGGTGGCCCGCCGGCGCCGTCCAATTTCCAGATCGCCGACCTCGCTGGCGGTGCGCTGACCTGTGCCATCGGCATTCTCGCCGCGGTGATCGGGGCGAAGGCCACGGGGCAGGGCAGCATGGTCGACGTCGGCATGATGGACGGCACGCTGGCCCTGCAGGTGGCGACGCTGGCGTCGATGCGCACACTTGGCAAGGCGCCGCTGCGCGGAGAGGACATGCTCTCCGGGGGGCTGCCCAACTACGCCATCTACGAATGTGCCGATGGCAGGCACCTGGCGCTGGGCTCGCTCGAATCCAAATTCTTCCAGCGCGTCTGCATCCTGGCGGGTCGCCCGGACTTGTTGAAAAAGCCTTTTGCTCTCGGCAAGGCCGGCGATGGCCTGCGTCAGGAACTGGTGGCCTTGTTCAAGAGCAAAACGCGCGACGAGTGGGATGCCCTGCTGGCCCACGAGGACAGTTGCGCCTCAGCCATCCTCAGCCCGGACGAAGTGCTGCGCAACGAACAGGTGCTGGCGCGCGGCCTGGTTGAAAGCGTCGGCGGCAAGCCGGCTTTCGCCATGCCGATACAGTTTTCCATGCCGCGCCTGGCGTTGGACGAAAGCCCGGCCCTGGGCGCGCACAACGAGCAGGTGCTGGCCGAGTTCGGCCTGTCGCGTACCGCCCCATAGGCAGTTCAAATGGCACAGAGCGGAGCGGGAGCCATGGGGGTGGATGCAAAATGGTGGCGGACGCTGCCGGAAGATTTCTACCTCCATCCCGACAGCACCGAGCTGGACGCGCGGCATCCGCTGAAAGTCCGCAGCACCGCCGCGCTCGACCACCTGTTGCGCACCGGTCTGGGTACCTTGATGGCGACGGCGCTGGCGCCGCCGGTGTTGTCGCGCAAGCGCCTGCGCCGGGAGCAGGAATTGCTGTCTTTCTACCGCGAGCTGGCGGAGGAGGGCGACGCCGCGAAAATCTTTGTGCCGCCATCGACTGCGCCGATCCAGGAAAGCAAGCCCGGCCTGCTTGGCTACCGGCCGAAAAACATCCCGGCACGCCAGCTCAGTTTCGACAGTCCGTTTACGCCGCTGCATCCCGAACTGCGCAAGACTTACCGTGGTTACAACAGCAACCGCCGCGCCTGGGCGCAGCACTGGACCCATCCTGATGGGCCGCGGCCGACCCTGATGTTCGTGCACGGTTTCGTCGCCGATCCGTATTGGCTCAACAGCCGCATGTTCGCCTTGCCCTGGCTGTACCGCGCCGGCTACGAAATCCTGCTGTGCACCCTGCCGTTCCACGGCGCCCGGCGCGGCTGGGCCGAACCATTCAGCGGCTATGGTTATTTCGCCCATGGCTTGGCCAGCCTCAACGAAGCCATGCTTAATTCAATCCACGACCTGCGCCTGTGGCTGGACTACCTGCTGGATCGCGGCGCTCCCTCCGTCGGCATCTCCGGCCTCAGCCTGGGCGGCTATCTGTCGGCTTTGCTGGCCTCGGTGGATGATCGCCTGGCCTACTGCATTCCCAACTCGCCGGTGGTGTCGCCGATCGACATGGCGCGCGAATGGCTGCCGATGCGCTGGCTGCTGCATGCGGTGATGCGGCGCAGCGGCATCGGCGTCGAAGACCTGCGCCACGCCCTGGCGCTGCATTCGCCGCTCAGTTACACCCCCAAAATCGCGGCGCAGCGCCTGCTGATCATCGGCGGTGCCGGCGACCGCCTCACCCCGCCGCGCTTCGTTCACCTGCTGCATCAGCACTGGCAGGGCAGCGCCCTGCACTGGTTCCCGGGCAATCATGTGGTGCACCTGCAGCAGGGGGTTTATCTCAAGCTGATGCGCCGCTTCATGGATAAGCACAGCCGGATCGGCACATAATCCCTGCTGCAAATCCGAATCCAGTCAGGGGCAAATGCGCAAGCACGCTTCATCCGGTACTGCTGGCACGCGCCCGGCACAGGCGCCTCGTCACGGCCTGGCCCGGGTGCTGTCCAAGCTCGGCGTGTGCTCGCGCAGCCAGGCTGAAGCGATGGTTCTGGCCGGAAGGGTCAGCGTCGGAGGCCGCATCGAGCGCAATCCGGAACGGCCGACCCAGGCCGAAGGCGAGCGCATCGCCGTGGATGGCGTGGAAGTGCAGGCGGCCGCGAGGGTCTACATCGCACTCAACAAGCCTCGCAAAGTCGTGGTCAGCGCGGCCGACGAGCGCGGGCGCGATACCGTGTATGGCCTGCTCGATGGCGCCGGCCTGCCCTGGCTCGGACCGGTCGGACGACTCGACCAGGCCAGCGAGGGCCTGCTGCTGCTGAGCAACGATACCGCCTGGGCGGCAGGCATCACCGATCCGGTGACCCAGCTCGAAAAGACCTACCATGTCCAGGTGAATGGAATTCCCGACGCCGCCGCGCTTGCCGGCATGCTTGCCGGAATCAGCGACGAGGGCGAGCATCTGGCGGCGCTGCGGGCCAGCCTGCTGCGCTCTGGCGAGAAAAACGCCTGGCTGGAAGTGGTGCTCGACGAGGGCCGCAACCGCCATATCCGCCGCCTGCTTGCCGCCCTCGGTTTCGAAGTGCTGCGCCTGGTGCGCGTGGCGATCGGGCCGGTGATTCTGGGCGAGCTGCAAAAGGGCGCCTGGCGCCATCTGCGGGCGGAAGAGGTGGCGCAACTCGGCCAGGGTGCCGCCGCCGCAGGGGTGAGGAAATGAACGGCCTGCTGAAACGCCTGCTGGGCCAGGGCCTGGCTCTCAACGAGCGCGCCCTGGCCATCGCCGACAATGCCTTCGACTGGCTGTTTCTGCGCGAGATCCTGATCAAGTCCGGCCTGACGCAATTCAACATCATCTACAAGGGCGATCCGATGTCGGTGCGCTACTACGCGCTGCCCGAATCGCAGATCGACCTGGCCGACGGCAGCGTGATGCGGGTGGAACGCCGCCAGCACGACTTGCCGCTGCTGCTGGTGCCGCCGCTGGGCGTGACCACCGAAACCTTCGACCTGCTGCCGCAGCGCAGCCTGGTGCGCTATCTGGCGGCGCGCGGCTTCCGTACCTACCTGGTCGACTGGGGCACGCCGCAACGGCGCCACGCCCATCTCGGCATGAAGGACTACGCCGACACCATGATGGGCGAGGCCATCGCCGCGGTGCGGGAGCATTCGGGAGTCAAGGATATTTCCCTGATGGGCTGGTGCATGGGCGGGCTGCTGTGCCTGCTGCACACCGGCCTGAGCCACGACCGCAACATCCGCAACCTGGTCACTGTGGCCAGCCCGATCGACCTGCGCGGCGGCGGCATTGTCGCCCGCGCCGCTTCGGCGTTGAACACGCCGGCGCGCCTGATCCGCAAGTTCACCGGCTTCCGCCTGCACAACCTGGCGCCGATCAAGCTGCATGCGCCGGGCTGGCTGACCACGCTGGCGTTCAAGATGACCAGCCCGCTCAGCAGCATCACCACCTACTGGGATCTGATCACGCGTCTGTGGGATCGCGAATTCGTGGAGAGCTACAGCACCACCTCCGACTATCTCAACAACATGCTGGACTATCCCGGCGGCGTGATCCAGGACATGGTGGTGAAGATGGCGGTGGACAACAGCCTCGCCGGCGGCCGTGTCGAATTCGGTGGCGTGGTGGCGGAGCTGGATCGGATCAAGGCGGCGCTGCTGGTCTATGCCGGAGCCAGCGACAGCCTGGTGCCGGCGGAGGTCGCGCACCAGATCGTCGACATCGTCGCCAGCAAGGACAAGGAATTCCGCATCGCGCCCGGAGGCCATATGGGCGTGATACTCGGCGCCAAGGCGCAGAAGGAAGTCTGGGCCGGCTCCGCCGATTGGCTGGTCAAGCGCTCCAAGTCCCGTTCGCGCAAGCTCGCCAAGCCCAGCCAGGCCGATGCCGATCTGCGTGCCGCGCGGCAGCAGCGCGATGCCGATGACCCGATGCTGTAACTGCGCCGTGTTTCGATCAGGGTGAGGGCTGCAGCAGAGGCGTCACGATGCGCTGCAGCCGCGCCTCGGTCCAGGTCGGGTCATCGTCGTCCCAGCCGTTGTCGATCAGCAGGCCGGAGCGATCGATGGTGAAGCTTACCGGCAGGCGCCAGATCCGGCCGTATTCTCCGGCCCATGCGCTGCCCAGCAGCCCGACCGGAAAGCTCAGGCTTGCCGCGATCTTGCGCACCGCCGGCAGGTCGGCAGGGTCGTCCAGGTTGAATCCCAGCACCTCAAGTCCCTGGCCCGCGTGCTGCGCCGCATAGGCCGAGAGCAGCGGCAGTTCCTCGCGGCAGGGTGCGCACCAGGTGGCCCAGAACGTCAGGATCACCACCTTGCCGCGCAAGCTGTCAGTGGAGATCGCCTGTCCATCGAGGGTATGCAATACCAGCGGCGGGGCAGGCTTGCCCATTTTGAGGCCGCCGGCCGTCGCTGCCAGCGGCCAGCCCGACGCGCCGGCGGCGATGCAGCAGGCCAGGGCCAGCCGCAGCCAGGCGCGGCGTGCAAGCGACACCGGCCTGGCCGCGGAGAAAAAGCGGCCGGATGGCGGCCGCTTCAGTTCAAAACGCATAGCTCAATCCGACGCTTCCGGTCCAGTGCGGAAACACCTGGTAGCCGTCGAGGCGGCTGAATACCGGGCGCTGCACAAAGGTGTAGGCGTGCAACTGGTTCCAGATGCGGGTGGTGATGCCGGGGCTGAGGTAGACCACCGTGCCAGCGGTATCGGTGTTGTCCGCCAGGGCGCCCTCGTCAGGGCTCTTGTGCGTCACATTGACCTGCAACTGCGGCACCCAGCGCGGATTGCGCTCGTAACGCAGGCCAAAGCTCAGGTTTTCCTGGCTGCCGGGACGGAAATCGGCGTTCACCTGATCCAGCGCATGCACCATGGTGATCTGCACCTGGCCATTGACGAAGGCGTCGAAGTTCTGGCTGATGGCCCGGTAGTAGTACGCGCCGAGGATCAGATCATAGCTGCCGGTTCCTGGATTGAGACTGGTGTCGAGCGCCTGAGCGGTATTGGGGCCGGAAGAGAAGTACACCGGGGCGCGGCCGACCTGGGCGCCCGTCTCGACGTTCTGGCCGCCATAACGGCCAGTCGGAAGCTTGACGCCCAATTGCACGCCGAGATTGTGTGTGGCGAGGATGCCCTGATAGCTGCCGATCAGCTTGATATCGCCCAGGCCAGTGCTGTGGGCGCCGCTGATGTTGTCGGGCGTGAGCTGGTCCGGGGTGGCGTTGCCATAGGTGGTGTGGCTGCGGTTGATGTAGGGAATCTGCGCGGCGATGGTCCAGTTGGGAGTGGGGATGTAGGTGACCCCCGCGGTGAAGTAGCGATTGATGGTGCCATGCTCCACCTCCTGGTCGCCCCCGGCACTGTTGATGGCGGCAACTTGTGCGGGAGGAATTGGGCCATAGCGGGTGCGCAGCTGGTCCTGGTTGATGAAGTCATATTCCAGGTTGATGCGCCAGCCCGCAGTGGCGGAATAGCCCATGGCGGCGTCGGAGCTCAGGGAGCAGCCGCAGGTGGCGCAAGCCTGGGCGGCAATGGGTGTGGCAACGAGCGCCAGTACGGCGCCGCGCAATAATAGATTGGAGGACACGCTTGTTCCCTTGTGTTCGAATTGCATGTAAGCGCACATGCCGCCTGCTCTGCGCGGACGGCATGAAAGAGCTGCTTATCGAATCAGGAAAGGGTCGGCGGACCGCGTGCCGGTGGTTGCAGATAGGGCGAGGTGCCGTGGCCGGAAACGGCATTCCAGTCGGGCTGGAACCGGGCCAGAACGGGCGGGAAAGAGAAGGCCAGCTTGACGCTCGGCACGGCCGGCCCGGCCGCAGCGCCGAACGGACATTGCTCGATGGAAGCGCTGCCCGAGCCATTGCCGCCATGCCCGTGCACCCCCAGTTCGCCGTGGGTGCAGATGACCAGCAGCGCGCCATGGCGCGCCGCTTCCCCGCTTGCCGGCATGAACCCGGCCGGGATCAGGCCGCGGAACAGAACCCCGGCCAGCACCAGGCAGATTACCAGCCAATGCCGTTTTTTACGCGCGGATCCCATGGTCAAAAAAGCTGCTGTTTCCCCAAAAAGCGCAATGCGACGGAGCCTATGGAGCCATAGGCAGGTGGTGTTATAGCAAAACAATCCCTGTGAACACCAGGATTTTGCCGGTCTATGCTTAAAGCCGTAGTGCGAGGCCAGCGCCGTCATCGCCCGATTTAGCCGTCGATGATCCGCTCCGCCGCCGTCGGCCTCCATCATGCAGACCGACGGCGGCTGCTGCTTATTCCACCTTGCTCTGCATCAACTGCTTGATCAGCTTCACCGGCGAGCTGCCATAGCTGAGGAACTGCTCGTGGAAGCGCTTCAGATCGAAGCTGGCGCCCTGTTGCTGCTTCAGCTTCTCGCGGAAGTCGTAGATTTCCGAGTAGCCGGAGAAGTAGCTGGTGAGCTGCACGCTGCTGAGCTGCACCCGGCGCCACTTGGCGCTGGCTTCCTCCTGCGACTGGAAAGCCTCGTGCGTCAACAGCTGGATCGCGTCCTCGCGGCTCATGCCCAGTACGTGCACGCTGTAGTCGAGGACGGTATTGGTGACCGAGCGCAGGTTCCACTTCGAATACATCAGCCACGCTTCCGGCGTGTTCCCGCCATAGCCGGACTCCAGCATCATGCGCTCGCTGTACACCGCCCAGCCTTCGATCATGGCGCCGTTGCCGAAGATGCTCTTGATGCGGCTGGGCGAGCGGTTGGCGTAGATCAGTTGCACATAGTGGCCGGGAATGGCCTCGTGGATGATGAACACCGGCAGGATCCAGCGGTTGTATTCGCGCAGGAAGCTCTCGGCGCGCTCCGGGCTGTAGCTGTCCAGCGGGGTGACGTTGAAGTAGGTCTTGGCGGTCGGGTTATAAGGCCCCGGCGCTTCGATGCCGGCGATGGCCACGCCCTGCTCGTAGGAAGGCGTCTGCCGCACCTGCAAGGGCTTGCTCGGATCCAGGTCGATCAACTGGTGATCGGTGACCCATTGTTCCAGCTCGGGGATCATCTGCTCCACCGCACCCACGAAATTCTCGCGCGGGGCGTGTTGCTCGGACATCTTGCCGATGAGCTGGCCGATCTTGTCGAAGCGGTCGGCCGGCTTGGGCGCATCCGCCATGTACTTGGGCCACAGCTCGTCGGCGAGCTGGTCCATGTGCGAGATCAGCCGCTCCTTTTCCAGTTTGGCGCGTTGATACAGGTCTTCCGCCGAGCCGCCGGACTGGATGTCGTAGGCGAACTTGCGCTCGTACAGCTCGCGGCCGAGGCGGAAGGAGCGGGCCTGGTCGTTCTGCGCCAGCTTGCCGTCCAGAGCCTTGAGCCAGGTGATGTAGTGCTGCATCGCGCCGCGCGCGGCGTCAACGCGGCGGTGGAACTGCGCGCGCTCGGCGCCGGACAGGCCCGAACCGGCCACCTGCTTTTCCAGGTCGGCGCCGAACACGTCCAGCGCCCCCTGATTCTGGTCGATCGCCAGCTGCGTATGCTCGCGGGTCGGATTGCTGATGTTGTGCTCGGCCGCGGCGTAATAGGCCGGAACCTGGCGCAGGCGCTTCAGCACGGTGCGCAGGCGCTGGTCCAGCGGCGCGTATTCGGTATTGAGCAGCAGGGCGAACGAGTCGGCGACGTTGTAGCCGGACGGGTCCCATTGCCAGTCCAGCAGGCCGTTGAGATGCCAGCGCTCGGATTCGAGTTCATTCTCCAGCAAGGCCTGATCGGTGCGATGGGCGTCGTCCAGGGTTTCCGGTTTGTAGCTGTGCAGGCGCGCCAGTTCGCGGTCGAGGAAGTGCAGTTCGGTCGAGCGCTCCCCGGCGTCCAGCACGGTCAGCCGGTCGGCCACCTGGTAGTAGCCGACCGCGATGGCCTGGTCGGGGTGCAGCGGCCAGTAGGCCTTGAAGAAACGGTCGCCGAACTCCTGTCCGAACGCCTGGTTCGCATCCGCGGCGGGCTTTGCGGCCGGAGCCGCGGCCCAGGCGCATGGCGCGAAACAGGCGACAGTGAATGCCAACAGGGCCAAGTGACCTGGCAAACGCATCATCGAATCTCTCCCAATTGATGGTGAGCGCGGTGGGGCCGGCTTTATTTCGAGGCCCCGGGCTCGTATGGTTTTAGTCTACACAGCTTGTTCCGCGCGGGGCAGCGGCCGGCAGCGTTACACTGTGGCAAAGGCGCAACGGATCAGGGAAGGGGAACAGTCGCATCATGCAGAACTATGACGGCGGATACTGGGTGGAGATGTCGCTGCGCATAAGCCTGGCGCTGCTTTCGGGCGCCCTGGTTGGCGTCAATCGCGACCTGCACCGCAAGTCGATCGGGCTGCGCACGCTCGGCCTGGTCTCGCTGGGGGCCTGTCTGCTGGTGCTGACTGTAAGCCAGTATGCCTTGCAGCATGGCTTCAACAGCTCGGATGCGGCCAGCCGTGTCACCCAGGGCATCGTCTCCGGCATCGGCTTTCTCGGCGCCGGCGTGATCATGCGCGGCCCGGACCAGGTCCACGTCTACGGTTTGACCACCGCCGCGGCGATCCTGGTGGTGGCGGCGATGGGCATTGCCTGCGCCCTGGCGGCGTGGCCGATCCTGATCATCGGCTTCGTCGCGACCCTGTTCCTCCTGATCGTCTGCGGCCCGGTCGAGCACGCCATTCAGATGCGGATCGAAAAGCACGATACCGATGTGGCGAACAAGAAATACCCGGAGAGTAAAATCTGATGTCATCCTGAGCGCAGCGAAGGATCTGGCCGGATTTTTCGCGGCGCTCTGGATGCCAACACATAAAGCAAACCTCTGACGGGGACCTAGTTCCTGTCCACTTTACAGAGCAACTCGACAGGGATCTAAAACCCGTAGCGCTTGCCCAGGGTGCGCAGATCCGCCAGTTCCTTTTCATGTTCCACCCTACGCTGGTCGGCGACGCTGAGTTTGCTGAATGCGGGACTAAGCAGATCGAGCACTACAGGGAGTTCGCCGAGCGGCAAGCAGGCGTCGATCGCCAGGCCGCCGAACGGACCCGCCGGTACCGTGAATAGTGGCGCGTAGCCGTTGGAACTGCTGAAGTCCAGCGCATGGGCGATGTTGATCGAGCTGGCGCGCGCGCCCAGCGGCTCGAAGCCGAAACGCCAGGCGATCATGTTGAGGATCGAGTTCGGATCGAACTGGGTGTGCTCGACCACGCCGCGCCGGGCATGCGGGCCGATCAGCACGCAGGGCACGCGGCAACCGAGGCGGCCGTCGTTGCCGGTGGCGGTGAATTCCTGTCCGGTGACCGGCGCGAACGGCGGCGGTACGTGATCGTAGAAACCACCCCATTCGTCATAGTTGATGATCATCAGGGTGGTGGCCCAGTGCGGCCCCTGGCGGATCGCGTTGTAGACCTCGTTGAGGAAGGCCTGCCCGTCGCGGACATCGGCATAGGGGTGATCGTCCCTGGAGACGCCGGACAGTTCGTGGATATCGGTGCCGACGTTGTCGACATAGGTCAGATCGGCCAGCTTGCCGGCGGCGACGTCCGAGGCGAATTTTCTGAACGGCTGCGAGAAGCTCTTGTACTTCTTGCCCCAGAACGCGGTGTAGGAGACGTCGGCGTAGTAGTAGGCTACCTCGCGTCCCGCGCCGAGCATGCTGTCCCACACGGTGGGCAGGGTCGAGGTGGTGGTGGTATTGGTGATGCGGTCGGTCTGCCCGGCATGCATGTAGAAACGGTTGGGCGTGGTCGGGGCGAGGATGCCGCTGAAGTAGCGGTCGCAGATGGTCCAGTTGTCGGCGCAACCCTTGAAGAAGGGCAGGCTGTCGGCGGTGTAGTAGCCGAGCGGGAAGGTGTCGCCGTTGGGCTGGGTCAGCAGGAAGCCATCCATGGCGCCGTCGTTGATCTCGGTGCGGCCGCCGGCGTAGCTGTGATCCGGATCGGCCAGGAAGCAGTTCTGGTAGTGCGGCGCCAGGTTGTGCGACTGGAAGCTCTTGCCGGCCTTGTCCTTCAGCGTGGTTCCGGCCTGTACGCCGTCCGCGCCCGGCACCCAGCCGAGGAAGTGATCGAAGGAACGGTTCTCCATCATCACCACCACGATGTGGTCGATGCCGCAGGTCGCCGGATCGGGCAGGGTGTCCAGCGCGATGTCCTGTACCTGCAAGCCGCTGGCGGAGCCGCGTGAATTCAGCGCCAGGCCGCCTGCCGCAGCGGCGACGCCGGCGATGAAGCGCCGCCGGCCCGCGCTGAACGATGCGCCCGAGTTGCCGCTGCCCTTGCCGTGCTTGCGTGTCGCCATTGCAGATTCTCCCCTTGCCGTGCCGAGCCGCCGGTTGCGGCGATGCCCGATCTTTCCGGCCTTCTGCAGGGAAGCTGCAGCGGTCTGGGTCTGTGCCCTGTGGATAGGATCAAGCGGCTACTGGGATTGTCATGCGACTGTCATATTTGCGCAATATCGGGAGCTATCTGTTGCGGCGCAGCAAATATCGAGGTCGAAGCACCCCAAGCGGCAGATCAGCCGTTGCGGCCACCACAGCGCCCGTACCAGGCTTTTACCTGCGGACAGGACAGGATGCGCTCCGCCACATCGCTGGTGCGGATCATTTCGTCGAGCTGAGCTACCACCGAGATGTCGCCGATAGTCGGGGTCTCGCCGGTCAGGAAGGGCCGGTTTTGCAGCATGGTGTCGAGGTCCTGCACATGCTGCAGCAGCATCTTCACCACCTCGACTTTCGAGTAGCCGCCCAAGCCCTGGTTGCCGAGCTTCTTCGGATAGCGGCGGCTCAGCACCAGCTTGACCACGGTGCGCTCCCAGCCTGGGCGGCCGGCGCAGACCAGGTCCAGCGCCTTCTCCATCGCCACCGGGTCGAGCATGCGCAGGTACAGCTCGTAGAAATACAGTGAAGTGCCGGCCCAGTCTTCCAGCAGGCGCGACTGCGCCAGCGCGGCGGGGTCGGCGGGGTAGAGCGGCTTGTCGGGATGCTTCTGGTCGAGGAAGCGGGCGATGTGCGCCGAATCCTGCAGGCGCTCGCCCTGGTAATCCAGTACCGGCAGCTTGCCGGCGGGGGACAGCTTGGCCGCCTGCAGTGCGCGCAGGCCGTTGTAGTTGACCACCTGATAGCCCAGGCCCTTGAACTCCAGGCAACGCCGGATCTTGTTGCAGAACGGCGACATTACCCACTGATGCAGCACGATTTCGGACACTGGCGCTCCCCCTCGTTCTGTGGAGTCGCCCCGGCGGCCGGCCGGGGCATTGCCCCGAATCCTACATCAACCCATGCGCGCGACCAGTTTCAGCGGCAGATGGCGCATGGCGAAACCCATCAGGTTCCACGGCCAGGCCGGCACGCAGGCCTCCACTTTCTCTTTCTCGATGGCGGCGACCAGGGCGCGGCAGCCGGTGGCGGTGTCGATCATGAAGGGCGTGTTTTTCACCTTCTCGTTGATCTCGCTGCGGATGTAGCCCGGATACAGGGTGGTCACCTTTATTTTGGTGCGCAGCAGATCGGCGCGGATGCCCTCGGTGAGCGCGGCGACGCCCGCCTTGGTGGCGGCATAGGTGGTGATGTTGCCGGGCATGCCGCGCATGGCGCTCATCGAGGAGATCATCACCAGATGGCCATGCTGCTGCTGGCGGAAGATTTCGACCGCCGCCTCGCACTGCGCCAGCGCGGCGACGAAGTTGGTTTCCGCGGTCTGGCGGTTGGCCCAGAAGTAACCGGTGCCCACCGGACGGCCCTTGCCGATGCCAGCGTTGACGATGATGCGGTCGAGGCCGCCGAACTCCTCGGCGAATTCGCGGAACACGATGAAGACCTGCTCGTAGTCATTCACGTCCAGCGCCTTGATCGAGACGCGGATGGCCGGATTGAGCGTCAACAGCTCGTTCTTCAATTCCTCCAGCCGCTCGGTGCGCCGCGCGCACAATGCGAGGTCACGGCCCTTTTTTGCGAACTCGCGGGCCATGCCGGCGCCGAGGCCGGAGCTGGCCCCGGTGATCAATATGTTTTTACGCATTGGGGTCTGGTCTTCAGCGATAGGTAATGAGTTTATGCTGCGCGCCCTCGAAGTGGGCGTGCTCGTTGAGCGTGCTCAGATAGCGGGCACGCTCGCTGTAGATGATCTTGGTCACGCCGCAATTGGCCAGGGTCAGGTTGAGCTGATAGGTCTGCAATTCCGGAAATTGCAGCAGCGCCTGGCAGATGGCGCTGATCACGCCGCCAGAGGTGAATACCAGGGCCGTCTTCGATGCGCCCAGCGACGCGATCAGCTCTTCCAGCGCGCGATTGCAGCGCTCGCGGAATACCGGCCAGGACTCGCTGTATTCCGCGTCGTGGCCGCCGCCGATCCAGCGTTCCATCGCCTTGCCGAAAATCGCCTGGAAGGCGCGGCGCGGCTCCGCGGTTTTGGCCAGCTCGGCCATCATCTCCTCGGGCCGGGCGAAACGCGGCGCGTGGCGCACGATGATTTCATCGTGATCGTATTCACGAAAGCCCGGCATGTCGCGCGGCGTTGCCGCGAGCTCCATCGCTTCCAGGCAGCTTGCGGCGGTCTGGCGGTGGCGCCGCATCGCGCCGGTGATGACCGCATCCACCTGCGGCACGCGCATACGCAAGGCCAGGCCCAGGATGCGGCCCTGCTCGACGCCGGTCGGCGACAGCTCGTCGTAGTCGGCCTTGCCGAAAGAAGCCTGGCCATGGCGGATCAGGTAGACGGCGCCCATCAGGGTTTTCCGCTGGTTTTTGTACGCATGCCTGCTCTCTGTCTGGAGCGCACATCCTAAGTGCGCGCCGGCCGTCAATGAAATGCTTGTTGTGCATTGCCGGCCATGCAGCGGATTCATGGGGCGGCACGCTATTTGCAGTATCCAGCGTACCAAGTTAGGGCCTTGCGGCGCCCCGAGGAATACGGAATGACATCGAAGACCGGTTTGATCTCCGCCTGCACCCTGATTGCCGCCACCATGCTGGCAGCTTGCGGCGGCAGCGATGTCGGCAGCGGCATCAGCTCCGCGGTCGGAGGGTTTCGCGCCGTCAATGGCCTCCCCGATTCAACCGGCCTGAGCGTCAGCCTTGGCGGCAGCTCGACGGCGAGCACCAGCTTCGGCGCGGTCAGCCCGAACTATGTCGTCGGCACCGGCAGCTACACCGCCACGCTGAGCAGCAATGCCGCGACTTATCAAATCGCCGGTATTACCGTTGCGGAAGACCAGTTGACCACCTTGTTCGCCACCGGAACCATCGGCGCGACCCATGGCGGCTTCGCCGTGCAGGAGTCGCTGACCGCGCCTGCCACCGGCCAGTTGCTGCTGCAGTGGGTACACGCGGCCTATGCCGAATCGCAGTCGGTGCCGCAGTTCGACGTCTATCTGGTCGCCCCCGGCAGCAGTATTACCGGAGCGACGGCAACCACGCTGGCGTATGGCACCGGCTCCACCGCCGTGACCATCGCCGCCGGCACTTACGAAATCATCGTCACCGACCCTAACAGCGGCAACAAGCTGGTATTCGACAGCGGCAGCAAGGGCATTGCCCTGCCGCTGGCCGGCGGCAGCACTTCCGCCTATGCCATCGACATTGCCGCGCTGGATGCCGCTGGCGGCAGCAAGGACGGCTCGGCCATTTCCATGCTGATGTTGCAAAACACCGGCGAAAGCCTGGCCTTGTTCAACGGCCAGAACTAAGACTCCTGCGCGGCGTGTTCAGGCCGCCGCCGCGGTCATGACCGCAGTTCATTTCATGTAGCCGCGCTTGGCCAGTTCGATGCGCGCAATCAGGCCCTTGTGCACCTCGTCCGGGCCATCGGCCAGGCGCAGCGAACGTGCCTGGATATAGAAGGCGGTGAGCGGCACGTCGCGCGACACGCCGGCGCCGCCGTAAATCTGGATGGCGTCGTCGACGATCTTCTGCAACACGTTCGGCGCCACCACCTTGATCGCCGAGATTTCGCTCATGGCGTTGAGCGCGCCGACCTTGTCGATCTTCCATGCCGCGTGCAGGGTCAGCAGGCGCGCCTGGTCGATGGCGATGCGCGCCTCGGCGACACGCTCGCGATTGCCGCCCAGATTGAGGATGGGCTTGCCGAAGGCGCTGCGCTTCATGCCGCGCGCGATCATCAGATCCAGCGTCTGCTCGGCCGCGCCGATGCAGCGCATGCAGTGATGAATGCGCCCTGGGCCGAGCCGGCCCTGGGCGATCTCGAAGCCCTTGCCGGGGCCGGCAATGAAGTTGGACAGCGGCACGCGGACGTTGCTGAAATGCACCTCGCCATGGCCGTGCGGCTCGTCGTATTCGCCGAACACCGGCAGCATGCGCTTGATCTCCACGCCCGGCGCGTCCAGCGGCACCAGCACCATCGAGTGCTGATGATGGCGGTCCTTGGCGGCGTCCGGCGTCAGCGCCATGAAGATGGCGATTTTGGCGCGCGGATCGCCGATGCCCGAGGACCACCACTTCTTGCCGTTCAGCACCACCTCGTTGCCTTCGACCACGGAGGTAGCTTGCATATTGGTGGCGTCGGAGGAGGCGACGTCGGGCTCGGTCATGCAGAACACCGAGCGGATCTCTCCGGCCAGCAGCGGCTTGAGCCAGCGCTCCTTCTGCTCCTCCGAGCCGTAGCGCCACAGCACTTCCATGTTGCCGGTATCGGGCGCGTTGCAGTTGAAGATTTCCGGCGCCATCAGGCTGCGCCCGGTCTCCTCGGCCACCGGCGCATATTCCAGGGTGCTGAGACCGCCGCCGAGCTTGTCGTCGGGCAGGAACAGGTTCCACAGGCCCTCGGCCTTGGCTTTGGCCTTCAGCTCCTCCACCAGCGGCGGGATGGTCCATTCCTTCCACTCGCCGCCCTTGCGCGCGGCGAGAATGCTTTCCCAGTGCTGCTGCTCGATCGGCAGGATGTGCTGGCGCATGAACGCCTTCACGCGCTTGATGGTGTCCTTGGCCTTGGGGCTGGGTTCGAAATCCATGGGATGTTCCTCCTGCGGGAGTGGACATCCTAGGCGCCTGCGCGCCAATCATGAAATGATCGTTATTGATCGGGCGCCATGCGCGGGATTCATGGGCGGCCTGCGCCGTCCCTCACCCATTTGTCATCCATCGCCCATTGTCATTCTGAGCGCAGCGAAGAATCTGGCTGTGCGCAGGGCCAGATTCTTCGCTGCGCTCAGAATGACAGGAGGAGGCTAAGCCGCAGCCAGCAAGGGTGGGGCGACGCTCGCCAGCGCCAGCTCCGCCGGATGATCCTTGGCCCGCAGCACGCGGCCAAAGCGTTCGCGGGAGTAGGCCTGGGTGTAGACGCCCCCGTTCCACGCCAGCTTGCCGGCGATCATCACCTGCGTCACTACGCCGACAGGGCGGTTGACCAGTTGCTCGCAGTCGAAGATCTCGCGCCGGATGTAGTGGATGGTGCTTTCCGGCTGCCATTGCCGCAGCACCTCCGGGTCCACCACGCACAGGTCGGCTTGTGCGCCGGGGCTTAGCGTGCCGACGTTGAGGCCGAAGAATTCCGCAGGTACCTGTGTCATGCGCTGCACCGCCACGGCGACCTGCTGCAGGCCGTCTTCCTGGGCGATTTTCAGGGTGCGCAGGTTGCCGTCGTAGAACGCCATATTGGTGAGATGCGCCCCGGAGTCGTTGAAGCCGGGGAGGTTGAGCGGATCGAACAGCAGCTTCTTCACCACCGCCGGATCGCGGTTGGCGGTGGTGGTGTGCCAGCGCAACTGCGTATCCCATTGCCGCAGCAGGTGCAGGAAGAAATCGGCGTCGTCGCCGGCCGGTTTGGGGAATGTCGCAAAGAAGGCGGCTTCTTCCGCGTTGAGCGCTACGCCCGTGCCGGACTGCCAGGCCAGCAGGCGGCGGTAGGCGGTTTCCAGCGTTTCGCCGTTCCAGCTGGGCAAAGGGCAGGATTCGACATGCATGTCGTCGAGCCGGCGGCTCAATACGTTGTCCGCGCGTCCCAGCAGGCGCTTCAGGTTGGCCAGATTGAAGCCGCGCTTGCCCTTGTGCCACATGGCGCGGAAGGCGCGGGTGTAATCGGGATCATCGAGGATGCGCAGGCGCCCGGCGCGGTCGTCCAGTTCGCACTCGTTGAGCAGGCGCAGCTCCGGGATCTCTTCGGCGATCGGCGTGATGACGCCGTCGCTCCACAGCTTGAACGGAGCGGACAGGGCCTGGAAGCGGAACAGTCCGCCAACCAGCTTCGAGTTGAGCAGGCGCGACAGCGCCATGCCGAGCTTGGCCAGGGAACGATTGGTGTGGAGATCGATTGCCGCCACGGCCGTGGTCTTGAGCCTGCGGCCATACAGCCGGCCGCTGCTGAGCAGGAAAGTGCGCAAGGTCGCCAGCGGGCTGTCTTTCGGCGGCGTGGCCTGCCATACCCGATCCCAGCGGCGCACGATGCCGGTCAGCTGCTTCAGCTCGCTGAACGGCGCGAACTGGGTCGGGATCTGCTTGCGCGTATTGGGCCGGTTGGCGAGATAGTGGAAGGGCAGGGCATCGGTGGAGAAGCCGGCGTAGCCCTCCGCCATGCCTTTCTCCAGCAGCGCCGCCATGCGCTCCAGTTCCGCGGGCGTCGGTTCACGTGTGACCGAGGCCTGCAGGCCCATCACCTCGATGCGCAGCATCGAATGCGGAATCATCGGCATCACGTTGGGGCCGAGCGAGAGCTGATCGAAGTGTTCCAGATAGGCGGCGGAGTCGTTCCAGTGCACCGCGTCGCCGACCTTGCGCAGCACCGGCTTGGGCACATTCTCCACCCGGGCGAAGCAGTCGACGATGGGGTCCTCGCCGTTGCGGCGCTGGTTGCCGAAGGCCACGCCGAGCGAGCAGTTGCTCATCACCACCGTGGTGGTGCCATGGCGCACCGCTTCCGGCAGCTCCGGCGCCAGCTCCACTTCCAGATCGAGATGGGTGTGGATGTCGAGCAGGCCCGGCATCAGCCAGCGCCCGGAGCAGTCGATCACCGCTGCCCCCGCCGGCGCGGGCAAATCCTTGCCCAGCGCGGCGATGCGTCCGTCGCGCACCAGCAGGTCCGTCAGCCGCGGCAATTGGCCGCTGCCGTCGAATACCGTTGCATTCCTGAACAGGGTGGTGCTCGCATCCATTGCCGGGTCTCCTTATTTCCCTACACCATAAGCCGGATGCGCCGTGTCACAAATAGGAACATTGACCCATGCCGCCCGCAGGCGGCCGGGCTGAATCAGCCCCTGAATCAACCCTGACCCGGCGGATCGTCGAGCAGGGCCTGGATGATCGGACAGCCCTTGACCCCGCCATGCCCTGAACAATGCCCGGCATGGTGGGCCAGCACCGAGCGCATCTTTTCCAGTTCGCGGATGCGCGATTCCAGGTCGGCGACCCGTTTCTGCGCGATCGCCTTGACCTTGCCGCGGTCGTGGCCGTCCTCGGTTAGCCGCAACAGCTCGGCGATATCCTCCAGCGAGAAGCCCAGGGTCTTGGCGCGGCGGATGAATTGCAGGCGCTGCGCATCGGCCGCGCCATAGAGCCGGTAGCCGCCCGCCGTGCGCGGAGCGGTTTGCAGCAGACCCTGCCGCTCGTAGAAACGGACCGTATCGATATTCACCTCGGCGGCCTTGGCGAGGCGGCCGATGGTGAACTGGCCCGACTGTGCTGCACGGCTTGGCGGCATGAGCGCTCCGGAACGAGGAAGATGAAGCCGCAGTCTAAACCCTTGACATAACTCCAGGGTCAATGATCCGTCGATCTGCTGCAAAAGAAAACGCCTCGTGAACAGACCACAGTTTTCCGCGGTGGATTTCGGCACTCAGAACTTTCGGGGGTGCTCATGGATGCCATGGACGACATGGATGCCACGTTCCGGATAGTGACATCCATGTCGTCCATGACATCCATGGTGGGTTGCACGTGTTGAGCTAGCTGCTCGCTGGCGAATTATTTGCGTGTAAAGTCCTCGCGCACCATAACCATTTGGAATATAGCTGGCGGGCACGATGCCGGAAAAATTGATCGGCCTTAATATTGCGGCACTTGGCAATATCAGGGGGTCGCCGAATGGGTTGCCGTGTTAGACCGCAGATGCACCGTGCCTCCGTTCGGTCTAATCCGCGTTAGAACTCATGGACCCAAGGTGGCAAATATTTGCCGACGTCTGCAAAAACGAGTTTCGTTCGTGCAGTTTTCAAGCCGAGCTAATCGCAGAGTGTGGCGGCAACGAAGACATCGCATGGGCAACCTACTTTCACCTTCGGCAAGATGCACTGGAGTGGCTTCATCGGTCCGTTCCGTCGCTCAACGGTGATGAGCCAAGCAGGCTTATCTATAGCGGTGACGGTGACTTAGTGAGGCATTGTTTATGGGCTATGCCTTGTTGAGTTCTAACAATGCATTCAAGCGGACGGGCTTTGCCCGCCGCTTAATTTGAGCGTTGGGCGCCCTAACAGTGACGGTCAGTAATTTTTTGCGCTACCTTTTCTTCGTGTACTTGGGGGCCTATCTGCTGTCTTTGGGTCTTGAAACTCAGGGCACTTGGCACGGTAACGCAACGCCGCTTGAGCTTATTTGTGCTGCGCCCATATTTTGGTCCGCCGCCGCTTTGGCTATTTGCAGCGGGAACGTTAGCTGGTCGGGTACGACGCTACATCGCAAAACCAATCCTGTTTCATTCTGGATCACCACGTTGCTTATTGCTCTTTTTGGTGCACTCTTTGCCGGCTTTGGCGCACATGATTTATTCAAATAGCACAAGGGCGGATTAGCTCCGCAGGAGCGTCCCACGGGATTCCCTCCGGTCATACTCCGCCCTTGAACTGCCGATATGCGCAAGCAATCGGTACGTAGCAACGAAGGATCGCGATAGATGATCACTGTCTTTGGCGAGGGAAGGGGGTTCCGGGTCGTCTGGCTGCTGGAGGAGATGGGGCTCGCCTACCGGCTGAGGCCGGTGGACCTGCTGGCCGGAGTCGAGAACGACCCTGAGTTTCTGGCCGTCAACCCCGCCGGGTTCATCCCCGCGATCCAGGACGGCGACGTCACCATGGTCGAGTCGATTGCGATCATGGAGTACCTGATGGCCCGCTACGGGCCGACGCCGCTGGCGCCGGACCCGCACGATCCGGCCTTCCCCGCATACCAGCAGTTCCTTCACCTCGGTGAAGCCGGCCTCGCAGCTTCCATTTACTTCGTCGTCGGCGCCCGCAATATCGCGCCCGAGGCCGAGCGGCAGAACTGGAGCGCCGGCCAGGCGCAGGGGGTGTTCGACAGCCGGCTGGGCTTGGTGACACGGCAGCTTGCGCGCTCACCCTATCTTGCCGGCGAGACCTTCACGGCAGCCGACATTTCGGTCACCTACGCATTGGGGTTGGCGAAAAGGGCTGGGGGCGTCACCCTTGGCCAGCCTGAGCTTGCCTATCTGGCCCGAGTTCGCGGACGCGACGCCTACAAGCGTGCCATGGAAACATGTCAGTCCACGAAGGCATGGGCAGCCAGGGCGGGTGATCTATGACCGCTCCTGGCACCTGACTGTAGATCGCTAAACTCTCAAAGAGAGGTCGAGGAGCTTTCCCTGACCTGCGATGTGTGGCCGGAATAGGTGGTCAACTTCACCGGAATGCCCATGGACGTCATGGATGCCATGGACGTCACTATTTGGAACGTGACATCCATGAGGTCCATGGTGAGTGCGTAGGTCGGCTCAAGCCGCAGGCGGAGCCGACGGATTCGGACGCAATGCAGTGTCGGGTCCGCTACGCTTGGCCCGACCTACAGATCTCCTCTTCCGCGTGTGGGAGAGAGGAGCGTCCGGGCCTCAGAACTGGTATTTGACGAAAGCCTGGGCAAAATCGCGATCCGACAGCACGTTCTGGTCGCCGCCGCCCCAGTACCAGGTGTAGCCGAGGTTGAGCGACAGCGAGGACTTGTAGCGGATCTCGTAGATGGAATCGATTTCCTTGCGGCCACCGACGAATTCGAACGCCGGACCCGGAGAGGTGCCCTGGATGTCCTGCGCAAAGAGCAGCGTCGGGTGGATGCCGATGTTCGGCAGCACGTTTTCGTAGCTGCCAATGACGACGACGCGGTAGCCCCAGGCGAAGGACTTGACGAAGTCGTTGATCGGCTGCTGATGCGGGTTGAAGCGCAGGCCGTCGACGCCGTAGGAGCAATCGGGGATGTTGGAGCAGGCCAGGCGCGAGCGGTCGGCGCCGCTGCCGTCGGCGCCGGCGGTGGCGCTGAGCGGGGTGTTGGGGCCGTCGATCTGCAGCACGTCCTTGTTGGGCAGGTCCGGAATGATGTCGGCGCCGACTTCGCCCAGCACGATGATCTGGTCCGCGCCGAAGGGGTTGTCGGAGGCGCCCAGCACGCGGGTTACGCCGAAATCGAGCTTGACCAGGCCGAAGCGCTCGTAGCCCTGGATGTAGCCCGGATTCTGCCGGTTCAGCGGCTTGGTGTAGTCGGTCGGCGCGTTCTCGCCGACCACGCCGCCGCGGTAGGGCAGGATGAAGTTGGGGAAAGCGCGCGCCGAACCGGGCAGGGCGCCGAGTCCGAGCAGGTTGAAGGTGTCGGTATAGCCCTTGGCGCCGTTGACGTTGGTGACGAAATCGCTGCTGCCGTCCGAGGCAACGCCGCCGTTGGCCTGGTTGGCGATATTGAGGCCGCCGGTGCCGGTGCAATGCAGGCTTTCCTCGTGGCAGCGGCTGGTGGTGGGGCCCGCCGCGGCGAACTCCAGGTCGGCAATGGATACCTGCATCGGCAGGTTCGGGCGGTAGGACGCCTCTCCCTGTACCGAGTAGCTGCCGAAGGTGGTGCTGAAGCTGGCGCCGAGCAGGTCGATGTCTTCCGGATATTCCAGGAACACCTTGCCGGTATTGAGCGGAACGGCATCGTCCTTCTGCGAGGTCAGCAATCCGCTCAGGCCGGGAATGCCCGGGCAATCGGTGAGGAAGGCGAGGAGGCTGTTGGCGTCGTTGCCATTGGCGTTGCCTTCGCGACGCGCGCAACTGGCCTTGGTGGCGAAGAAGCCGACATAGGGCAGGCGCGAGTGATAGTGCTCGAAATACAGCGCCATGTCGGTGCCGTTGTTGAAGCCGTCGGCGTAGTAGTCCAGCTTGACACCGTACTGGCCGCTGGTGCGCGGGTTCATGTCCGCCGAACGCCCGGCAAAGGTGGTGGTATTGGTGATCAGGCCCAGCGGGCTGTCCAGCGGATGCCCGAGATTGCTGGGATCGTCCGCGCTGGTGCCGAAGCTGAGATTGGCGAAGTGCCCGGCGTTATTGGTGCCCAGATCGTTGGAGGAAAAATAGCTCCCCGGCGCCGGTGCTTCCAGCGGCTTCCATTCGAGCTGGTAAAAGCCCTCCACGGTGGCGCTGTCGAACGGCTCGAAGCTGAGGAACAGCTGGTTGAGCGGGGTGAAGTCCTCTTCCAGCTGGTTGCCGACGCGGTAGAAGTTGTTGCCGTTGATCGGATTCGCCTGGTTGATGCTGTTGAACACCAGCACCGTGCTCTCGCCCCAGTTGATGGTCTGGCGGCCGATCTTGACGGTCAGTTTCCGGTCGTTGGTGAAGGGGATCGGGATCTTGCCGTAGAGGTAGCTGTCCAGGTACTGCAGATCGGTGCCGACCTGTTTCAGCACCGCCGGATCGGTGCGCTTGCTGCGCTCATAGGCGCCGACACCGTAAAGGCGTTCCGACAGCAGCGGGATATTGCCGCCGCCGAGAATGGCCGGGATCTGGATGGCCGACAAGCCTGGAACGGGAGAGCCGACACGGCCCACCGAATTGACGTTTTGCGGCGTGATGATGTCGGGGTGCCGTTCGTTGAAATCGTTGTTGACGAAATCGTAGAAGTACAACAGGCGGCCGAAAAAGCCGAAGTCGCCCCAGGTCAGGGTCAGATCGGGCGTGACCTTGGCGGGCGCCTCGAAAATATTGCCCTTGTTGTAGTTGAGATCGCCGTCATCGTGCGCCATGGAGTAGGAGCCGGGCACCTGCTCCAGCCTCTGGGAGGTGTAGCCCTGGGTGCGGAAAACGCCCTGGCAATTCTGGTAGATGATGGTGCCGGCCGAGCCGGGAGAACTGCCGCAGGCGTTGGGATTGAGATCGGCCTTGCCGATCAGGCTGTCGTTCTGGCTCTGGGTGCGGACGCCGACACCGGCGGTGGCCGTGGTATTCAACTGGCCATGGATGGCGGTGTCGCTGCCGGGTACCGGGATGTTGAAATCGACGGCGCCGGCCGGCCCCGAAATCGTTGCCAGAGCGGTGGCAATGAGCGCTCCGACGATGACGCAACGATGCAATCCCTTCAGCCGCATTACCCCGCCCTCCCTTCTGCAGTTTTGTGTTTGATAAGGCGACCGCGTGGGTCACGGTGCCGGCTCCCGGCCGGTCTTGCGCGCATCTTGCCGGATCAAGACAGGGTGTCAAGCGTCACAGCGACATTGCGCGCGGGTTTTCGGCAAACGACGCGGAAGGGAGCACTGCAATGGGCGTGCACCCGATGCGTGACGCCGCAATCAGGTCGCAGCGCGCGGCAGGCGATTCGACAGCAGCCTGGCGAAATCGGGCAGGGCGGCGCTGACTTCGCTCTCCGCGCCGCCGCGCAGGCGGGCGTAGACCGACTTGATCAGGGGGTTCTGCGCCCGCGCGGCGCGGGCGTCGGTGACGCCCAGCAGGGCGCTGACGGCGGTGTCGGACCGGCGCCCCAGGAAGCTGGCAAAATCCGTCTGGTGATCGGCCGCGGCGAGAAAGTCCTGGTACAGCGGGTCCAGCGCCACCACGAAGTCCGGCAGCAAAGCCCGCATGGCGCGCGGCAGGACGTCCGGCCGTGCGCTTTTGAGCAGGGACAGGCTGGTCTTCATGGCGATGCCGCGCAGGCCGCCGCGGGCGGCGATGCGGCCTTCGGTCAGATGCACGCAATCGGCAACGAACGCATCCTTGCCCTTCACAGTCAATACAATATCGGCCAGCGCCGGCATGGCAATCAATCCCCGGATATAAACCAGCTATGGATTCAGGTAACGGCAAAAAGCCTACCATGTCTTCGATCAAAACCCGCCCGCTCGAGCGCAACATCGCCTTGACCAAGCTGGGGCTGGGTGCGGGCACCAAGATCGTGGCGCACTCGCTGATCAATATCTTCCGCGGCGAAGTCGCGCGCACTTCCGCCGACCGTGAATTCTACGAGCGGCAGGCACGGGTGCTGGCCGACGAGTTGGGGCGGCTCAAGGGCAGCGTCATGAAAGCCGGGCAGATGCTGTCGCTGTACGGACAGTATTTCCTGCCGGAAGAAGCGGTGGAAGTGTTGTCCGGCTTGCAGGACGACACTGCGCCGGTGGCCTGGAAGGTGGTGGCGCCGGTGCTGGAGAAAAGCATCGGCCGCAAGCGCCTGGCCGAACTGGAGATCGATGAAACACCGCTGGCCGCCGCTTCACTGGGGCAGGCGCACCGCGCGGTGCGCAAGTCCGATGGCCTGGAACTGGTGGTGAAAATCCAGTATCCGGGCGTGGCCGACGCCATCGACAGCGACATCAAGACCCTGTCGCGCCTGCTGCTGGTGACCCGGCTTTCGCCGAAAGGACTGGATCTGGCGCCGGTCTTCGCCGAAGTGCGCGAAATGCTTTACCGCGAGGTGGACTACCACGCCGAGGCGCGTTTCACCGAGGAATTCGGGCGCCGCCTGGCGGACGACCCGCGTTTCGCTGTGCCGCGCGTGCTGCATGAATATTCCAGCGGTCAGGTGCTGACCACCAGCTTCGAGTCGGGTGTGTCGGCGCGCGATGCGGCAGTGCGCTCGCTGCCGCTGGCGCGCCGCAACCGTCTGGGCCGCAACTTCCTCGACCTGTTCCTGACCGAATTCTTCGACTGGGGGCTGGTGCAAAGCGACCCCCACTTCGGCAATTACCGCATCCGTTTCGGTGAAAAGGAAACCGAGGATCGCATCGTGCTGCTCGATTTCGGTGCGACCCGGCGCTTCGGGCGCCGTTTCGTCGATGCCTATCGCGGCATCGTGCGCGGCGCCCTGATGGGCGATCGCGCGGAGATTCTGCGCGGCGCTGGCGAGATCGGGCTGATGGGAGGGGCGTTTCCGGAACCGGTGCTGAAGGCTTTTGTGGAGATGTGCCAGCTCATCGTCGAGCCGTTCAATACCCCCGACGATCCGCGCACGCCGCCGCAGTTGCGCAATGCCAAGGGCGAGTACCGCTGGGGCGCCAGCGACCTGCCGATGCGCGCCGCCAATGTCGCGGCGCGCAACGCGCTGTCGGTGCACTTCCGGGTGCCGCCGCGCGAGATCGTGTTCCTGCACCGGCGTCTGGCCGGCGTATTCATCATGCTGGCGACGCTGGACGTGGAGTTGTGCGCGCGCGACCGCTTGCTGCAACGGCTGGATCTGGAGAGCATCGCTACCAACTAAGGCAGCCGTTTGATGATCATGGCCGCGCCGCCGACCACGAATGGCGAGTCGTACTGAACTTCGGCGGAAGATGAGGCTCCAAACCCGGCAATTCCCTTATCCGGCGCGATCAGCCGGGCGTCGGCCAAAGCCGCCCTGTTATTGGCGGCCGTGGACTTTTTCTGTAGCATCGGTGCGGATGATCCGACCATACGCTGCCGGACGGTTACAAACACCCTGTTGAGGAGAGTATTAGCGATGAAGAAACAACTCCTATTTCTCGGCGCTTTGGCACTGGGTCTGTCCGCCCAGCAAGCCGCGGCTGCCGACCTGACACCGGTCGGCGCCGAAAAGGGCGCCAACGCCGACGGCACCATTCCGGCCTGGACCGGCGGTCGTCCGAAGAGCGGTCCGCTGGCCGGCGAATACCCGCACGACGAAACACTCGATGGTGACAAGCCGGTGTTCACCATCACCCACGACAACTATGCCAAGTACGCCGACAAGCTCACCGAAGGCCACAAGGAACTGCTGAAGCGCTACGCCGACTACAAGATGAACGTCTACCCGACGCACCGCACGGTGGCGTTCCCGGACTTCATCTACAAGGCCACCGCCGCCAATGCCACGACCTGCAAGCTGACCGGCACCGACGAGCCGGACAATTGCACCCTGGGCTTTCCCTTCCCGGCTCCCAAGACCGGCGCCGAAGTGATCTGGAACCACCGCCTGAAATGGCGCGGTGACGCCGCCCAGCGCTACAACAACCAGTTCATCGTGCAGCCCAGCGGCGACTACCAGCAGACCAAGATCCTGGAGCAGGTGAAGTTCTCCTACGCCAACGACAAGAACCCGGTACCGATGAAGATCGGACAGGGCGAGTTCCTCAAGTACCTGTCGCAGACCCTGTCGCCGCCGCGCCTGGCCGGCACCTTCATCCTGGTGCACGAGAAGTCCGGCACCGGCGACAACGGCCGCGCCGCCTGGCTCTACAGCCCGGGCCTGAAGCGCATCCGCCGCGCCCCCACGGTGCAGTACGACAACCCGTACGAAGGCACCGACGGCAACCAGTTCTACGATCAGGTCGACATGTTCAACGGCGCCCTCGACCGCTACAACTGGAAGCTGGTCGGCAAGAAGGAGTTCT